>Ga0180432_10007047_pt1 | contig 14416 bp, 16 predicted proteins | sample SS_ome_10_FD_132414 | JGI IMG/M metagenome (GOLD analysis project Ga0180432, IMG submission 132414) | Hypersaline lake sediment archaeal communities from the Salton Sea, California, USA - SS_1_MS_2 metaG | ecosystem: Environmental > Aquatic > Non-marine Saline and Alkaline > Hypersaline >... | reverse complement strand
TATCATGATCTCTTCAGTGGAGGAGCATGTCGATCGATTACGATAGGCGCTGCAGCACATTGCTCGGTGACTTGGATGCCGATGCGTTTCTCGTCGTCAATCTGGAAGACTCAGACAGGGTGAGTCAGTTCTACCTCACGGGGTTTACCGGTGAGGGAGTGCTGCTTTTGTCGAATGGGGGGCACTTGTTGCTGACCGACTCTCGCTACACTGAGCAGGCTGGCCGTGAGGTTCCAACGCTTGCGCTAAAGGAGGCAAAAGGGAAGTACGTGGAGGAAGCAGCGACTGAGATCAGCGCGCTTGGGGTAAGCCGAGTTGCTTTTGCGGCCAAGCGAATGAGCCATTACTGGGTGGAGGGGCTCGGTGAGCGGATTGATGCGGAGCTGATCTCTCTGGAGGATCCAGTGGGGAGATTGCGACGCGTCAAGGAACCCGAAGAGATCGACCGGATTTGCGAAGCCACTAGGATTACGGAGGCAGCACTCACCGAGTTGGTGAGCAAGATTGAAGTGGGAATGAGCGAACGTGATCTTGCCGTTGAGCTTGAGATTCTCATCCGAAACAACGGAGCAGAGAAGGTCGCTTTTGACCTCATTGTAGCCGCTGGAGAGAACAGCGCACTCCCGCACTACCGCCCTGGAATGCGAAGACTGCGAACAGGAGACCTACTGTTGTTTGATATCGGCGCGCAGGTCGAAGGCTACTGCAGCGACCTGACACGTGTCTTTGTGGTGAAAAAGGCGTCGGCACGTGCGCGGAAGATCTACGACCTTGTTCTGAGTGCCAACCGAGCTGGGGTAGCGGCGATACAGGCTGGTACAGACGGCAAAGCGATCGATGCTGTGGCCAGAGGCATGATCGATGAGGCTGGCCATATAGAACACTTCGGGCATGGACTCGGTCACGGTGTTGGACTGGAAGTTCACGAGGGTCCTCGTCTTTCTTCATTGAGCGAGGACGTACTTGAAGCCGGAATGGTGGTCACCGTAGAGCCGGGTGTCTATCTTCCCGGATTCGGAGGGGTCAGGGTCGAGGATCTTGTCGTTGTGAGCAACAATGGTTGTGAGGTTCTGACGAGCTTCCAGCGCGATAGATTGATTGAGGTTGGGTGATCGGATGAGAAAACGAAAAAGCACGTTGTTTCGGCTGTTTCTGACAGGAGTGATGGTTCTTTTTCTTTGCAGTTGTGCGCTGCTGCGCTTTGACCCGGTGGCGCGTTTCGAGGTTTCTCCGGTGGTGGTCTATGTTGGGGAGGCAGTGATATTCGATGGTTCGTCGTCCTACGGCGGGGACGCGATTGTCTCCTATAGTTGGGGGTTTGGGGACGGGGAGTCTACCTACGGCCAGCAGACAACCCACACGTACGCTGAGCCGGGTCGATATCTGATAACGTTGGAGGTCAGAGATGCCGCTGGGCGCACTGGCCGAGTGGCTGAAGAAGTAGCCGTCTACCTACGAAGCGGAAGCGAGGTCTTCTTCGAAGACTTTTCAAGCGGGACTCAAGCGCTGGAAGTGTGGTCTGTTGATCCGACCTGGGCAAGCGCGCAGGAAGGTACGATTGAAAACCTCGGCGGAGCACACGGGTTTGTGCTAGATGTCAACAGTGGAATCGACCGCTGGCACCGCCGCACCGTGACGGTAAAGGTGCCGCCGTTGCATACCGGGCAGCGGTTGGCCTTTTCCTGTCAAGTGATGACCACCCATACCCAGGATGCCCATACGTTCTTCGTCTTCCCGGCAAGAAGATCACTCGATTCACTCGCGGAGTCTCTGCCGTACTTTGTCTTTACAAGTGAAGGGGGAGGCTCGTTTGTCCGGGAGCCGGACGATGTCGGCGGTGAGGTTGCACATCTCCTTCCATTCAAACCCAGTGTCTACCGATGGTATACCTACACATTTGTCTTCTCCTCGGAGGAGTATTCCTTCTTCGTCGACGAAGATCTTCAAGCGTCGGCGATGATGTCCGCACCGCTTTCGGAAGGAGGCGAGTGGTTGATTCTCCTGGGCGATGAGAGTCACGAGGAGGCGTGCCACGCCTACTTCGATGACATTCGGATGTGGATTGAGGAGTGAAAGCGAGCCGTCCGTTCACGCCGCACCGCGAAGAAAGGGGAGGGTCCTTCTGGCGCAGAAGTCCCGCGGCTTCGAAGCGAGTCTCTGTGATGACCTGCTGACATACGATGGAGAAAAGCCTTGTTGCTGGAGGAAGTTGGGTTGATCGTGCTTTCCTTTTTCTCTGTGCGGTCTGACTTTGCTTGCCTTGAAGAAGGCCAAGGCAGGTTGCTCGTGCTAGCACCTCGCTAGATTGTTCGTTCGACGGAAAGGAGGGCGGATGCTTTTTAGCCTGCTTGTGCTGATGGTGGTATGGCTGGCATTGTCGCGCAGTATCGATCCGCTTCATCTTCTCATCGGGGCGCTCGCTGCAGGGATCGTCGTTTTTGTGCAGCGACGGCTTTTCCCGGCGGCGAATACCTTTTCTCTCACGGTTCTGCAACGTTCGCAATGGCTCGTCGCTTTTCTGGCTACGTTGTTCCTACGCTTCGTTGTCTCGACCGTGTATACGTGTCGGCTCATCCTCTTGGGCGGAGAAGAGGGGCGGATCGTTGCTCTGCCCATCAGACTTCGGGACCCGGTCGGACAGTTTGTCCTACTGAATTCGATCACCCTGACACCTTCGACTATCTCGCTTCTGCTCGAGGGAGATCTCTTGTATATCCATTGGCTGCGGGCAAAGGGAGGCGGAGGGGATTGGAGTGCGATCAAGGAATCCCTCGAAGCAAGACTCTGTCGTTTTTTCGAAAGGAGGAAGAGCGATGCGTGTGGCTGAGTCGGCCCTTCTTCTTGTCACGCTGGCTGCAGTGCTTTTCCGGCTCTTCCTGGGTCCGACGCCGTGGGATCGCCTCCTTGCCTACAATTCTGCCTCAAACCGCGTGGCGGTTCTTCTTGCGACGGCGGGCGTGGTTCTGAATCAGTCAGCGTATCTGGACGTTGCGATCGTCTATGCCGCGCTGAGCTTTCTTGGGGTGGTTATTCTGGCACGATTCATGGAAAGAGGGGAAGAGCATCGATGATCACAACCATTCTCATGGGCCTGGGTCTTCTGTTTCTGGTAATTGGAACGGTGGGGATTTTGCGTTTTCGCGATATCTATTCCCGGCTTCAAGCAAGCAGTGTTTCCGACAACGCAGGGCTGGGTCTTGTCTTGCTGGGGTTGATCGCCGCTGCGGGGTTTGAGTGGCGCGACCTGAGCCTCGGATTGCTTCTGATGCTGCTTTTGGTGACAAACCCGATCGCCACCCACAGCATCGCCAAGAGCGCGTTCACTCAGCGGTATACCGAGGAAGGAGAGAAGCGAGGATGACCCAGACGGCCCTACTGTTGCTTCTTCCAGTGGTCGCTGCATTGACCCTATGTCAGCGGCGACGACTCATTGCCGTCATCGGCATGGGTGTGTTCAGTCTTCTCCTATCGGCGGTCTACCTGCTGGCGGCCGCGCCGGATGTCGCTGTCGCGGAAGCGGCGATCGGGTCAGCGCTGGTTACGGTCATCTACGTGCTGGCGATCCGGAAGACGGGCCGATTGGTTGTGGTAGGGTGTGAGGTGCCCGGACTTCTCGGACGGGAGGGGAAGCGGGTCGTTGGTTTGGAGCACGATGTCCTGGAGGGTTTCGCCCGTGAACTGGGCCTGGATCTGTATGTCCAATTTGTTCCGCGCGAGTCGATTGAGCCTGCCCTGCTCCGCGGCGAGGCGGACATCGCGGCCGGTGGGCTGGTCAAAGGAGACAGTGCGCAGGAGTTGTGCACCACCCCCGTTCATCTGCCCACAGCGAAATTCAGAATAGTCATGAGAAAGGGAGCAAAACCTCTTGCGGAATTTGGGGGATCGCGGGGATACCTGTCGGACATCGTCGAGGCCGTCCGTCACAAACAGCCCCTCGATGTCACCCTGGATCTGGCGCGATTCATGACCGTGTCCAGGCAGGATCTGACGGGATACGAGGTCGAGCGTCTTCCGGAAGAGTCTGCGTACACGTTTCTCGTCAATCCGAACCGGGCGGATTTGGTCTCGAAACTCGGGGCTTTTCTAGGAAAGATGCAGGAGAAGGGCGAGTTGGAGGCGTTCATCCGGAGGCACATGTCATGAGCGTGCATCGGTCGGCCTTGGCGGTCTATGCGGTCGTTCTTGTGGTCGCGTTCTGTGGCATCCTTCTTGCCCTGTTCGCGTATCACGGGCCCGATGAGTCATCGGGGAGGGACTACATCAACCGGGGTGTCGGCGACACCGGAGCCGTGAACCTCGTTTCGGCGATCTACTTAAACTACCGTCTGTACGACACCTTGTTCGAAATCTTGGTCTTCTCGGTGGCGGTGCTGGGAGTGCGCTTCTATCTCACCGACCAGCGCGCAAGTGACGTGGTGGAAAGCGTCCCGGAGTCCCACGTCGTCCGCAGATCGGCGGACCTGCTTTTCCCGCTGATTCTGATTTTCGCCGTCTATTTGGTCGTCTTCGGCCACTTGTCGCCGGGAGGGGGCTTCAGCGGTGGGGCCGTTGCGGGTAGCGGCTTGCTGCTTTGTTCCGTCGCGTTGGGAGCGGGGGTCGTTGCCCGACGATTCCACGAGCGCGTTCTCGAGCGTCTTGAATGGACGGCGCTTCTCGCGATCCTCCTGCTTGCCCTGCTTCCACTTCTCGCCGGTCGTCCTGCCTTGTACGACCTGCTTCCGCGCGGGACTCCCGGCAGGGTGGCCAGTGGGGGCTCTATTCTTCTCTACAATCTGCTCATCGGGTTTAAGGTCTTCGTGGGCACGTGGGTGATCATTCACTTCTTCATCCGACACCGGGGGGAAATCTGATGGGGGCCATAAACGGGGTTACCGTGTCGATCGTGTTGTTCGGCATAGGGCTTCTCGGGCTGATCTTTCGAAGAGACCTGGTGATCAAACTCCTGGCCCTGGGCCTGGTGAACAGCAGCACGATTCTCTGCCTGGTCTCCCTGAACGTTCGCCGGGGCGGAGCGGTTCCGATTCTGCGGGGACCGGACATCCGGCACGTCGTCGATCCTCTCCCCCAGGCGCTCGTGTTGTCGGCGATCGTGATCAACTTTGCCATCCTCGCGCTGGCGCTCGTCTTTGTCATGCTGCTCGTCGAACGGTACCACACAACGGATTCCCGCCGCATCGAACACGAGATTGATTCTGAGGGATCGTCGTGATCCTAGTCCTTTTGCCTTTGTCCCACTTTGTGTTTTCCTCCTTGTGCCTTGCTTGGCATCGCGGGGCCCGTGCCTTGACCCAGGTCTCCTGGGGCGTCGATGCCGCGTTGATCGGTGCGCTCTGGTGGGGAGTCCGCCACGGTAAGACCATCTCGGTCGGCCTGGGTGGTTGGGGCCGATCCCTGGGAATCGAGCTGTCCGCCGACTGGGTGGGATTGGTCTTCGCTCTTCTGGCGCTCTTGGTCGGAGGAGCGGTCTCGGTCTATCTATCCCGCGTCACGCTGCGGTCATACTTCTACGTGCTGTTGCACCTGCTTTTGGGATGCGTGTTCTCCATCCTGTTCGCTCAAGACTTGTTCAATATCTATGTCACCCTTGAGTTGCTGACCTTGGTCAGCTTCCTGTTGGTGGGGTACGAAAGGACGTCGATCCAGATCTGGGTCAGTCTGAAGTATCTGATGCTGACCGCCTTGGGAATGGGAATCTATCTTCTCGGGCTGGCTGTTCTCTACTACCACGCGGGTACCGTCAACCTGAGCGAGCTCGGTGTGCGTTTAGGAACTGGTGCACAGCAGCCGTGGGTTATCGTTTCCTCTTCTCTGTTGGTGACCGGTGTGGCGGTCAAAGCAGGGATTTTCGTGTTCTCCTTGTGGTTGCCCGCCGCACACGCTGTCGCCATGCCGGCCGTCGGGGCTCTCCTCTCCGGCCTGGTAATCAAGATGGGAGTTGTTGTCTTGATGCGATTGGCGGCTGTGTTTCCCGTTTCCGTACCCTTGCTTGTTCTGGGCACCATGACCGGCCTTCTGGGAATCGCCTACGCGGTCAGCACCTACGATTTAAGGAAATTGCTCGCGTTTCACACACTGTCTCAGATTGGCTATCTTGCCGTAGGACTGGGAATCGGAACCCGCGTGGAACTGACTGGTGCGGTTGAGTACGCAGTCGGGCATGGTCTGTTCAAGGCGCTGCTCTTTTTGGCTGCAGGCACGGTGATCGCGTCGACGGGTCAGAACGACATCCGGAGTATTCTCCTGTGGCGATCGCGGATTCCCGTCAACGCGCGCCTTGCGCTTCTCGTGGCTGTCTTGGCCAACTTGGGGTTGCCTCCATTTGCCGGTTTTTTCGGCAAGGCCGTTTTGTTGTCCGGGGCAGAGTCGGTGTTGATCGAAACGATCCTGATTGCTATTTCGATCGGCACTGTCGTCTCCTTTTTGAAGCTGCTTCCCTTATTCTGGTGGGGGCGGGGGCCGTCGACGAGTCGGTCGCAGAGCGTCTCCTTTCTTCTCCTATCTGTGCCGATCGTCCTGTTCTCGCCTCTCATGCAATGGTTGCTACCAGAGTGGTGCTGGTCTCTTTCTTTTCGGACCTTTCCTGCGGTGGAGAGCGTGTTGATTGTCGTCTTTGGCTGCCTCGTCTATCGATTCCTGCCGTGGAGACGAATCCGGATGCCGGATTGGGTTTTTCATCTGGAAGAGGCGACGGTGATCATCATCAGCGGGTTCCTCCTGGTATGCGGATTGTCGTTGCTGCCCTAGCCATGCTACGCCGTGCGCAGCGGCCATCGCCGTTGACGGACCGCCTCACGGCTGAAGGGTCCGATGTGTGCTTGTTTGAAAGCGGAGGAGCAGACATCATGGGTGGAGAGGCGAGTGATGGGCGTTTCAGAAATCCTGTCGGTTTTCGTGCTGCTTGACCGCGGGGCGCAGGCTGCCCCTTCTGAGCAGCTGTGGACACCTGACGCGGTGAAGCCTCACCGAGGAATGCAGAAATGATCCTTTCCCTTCTTCCTGTCGCTCATTTCATGTTCGGAGTTGTGAGCCTCGCTTGGGAGCGTGGGACACGTGGGGTGATGCTTCTTTCTTTGCTCCTCGACGCCACGCTGGTCGGTGTGCTCTTCGGGCAGCTTGCAGGCGGACAGACGGTCTCAGTTGTCCTCGGTGGCTGGGAAAAAGGGGTGGGGATTGTACTTGCTGATGACCGGTATAGTCTTGTCTTCGCCCTTCTTGCTCTTCTGCTGGGCGGTGCGGTGGTTGCCTATCTGTGGCGTAAACGGCTCCGTCCATACTTTTACATGCTGTTACACCTCCTCTTCGGTTCCGTATTTGCGCTTCTGTTTGCGCGCGATCTGTTCAACATCTATGTCATCATGGAGCTTCTTACCCTCACGAGTTTCCTTCTTGTTGGTTACGAAAAAAGGGCCGATCAGATCTGGGCGAGCCTGAAATACCTTATCCTTGCCTCGTTGGGGATGGGAGTCTATCTGCTGGGTGTGGCGATTGTCTACTACCACACCGGTACGCTCAATCTCGATCTACTATCGACGGTGATTTCCAGCAGTGGGGATGCGCCACAATGGGTCTTGTTGGCTTCTTCTCTCCTTGTCACAGGGGTGGCGGTGAAAGCGGGAATTTTCATGTTTTCACTCTGGCTGCCGGCAGCACACGCGACTGCCTCCCCGGCAATCTCGGCCCTGCTGTCTGGTTTGGTCATCAAAATGGGGGTTGTTGTTCTGCTAAGGCTAGCGTTGGTCTTTCCCCTCGCACTCTCACTCGAGGTTCTCAGTGCGATTACTGGCCTGTTAGGGGTCATCTATGCCATCTACACCTACGATCTAAAGAAGATGCTCGCTTTTCACACCCTGTCACAGATCGGTTACCTGGTGCTTGGAATCGGGATCGGCTCTGAGATAGAGATCGCGGGAAGTATCGAGTATGCCGTTGGTCACGGGTTGTTCAAGGGGCTCCTCTTTCTTGCTGCGGGCGCAGCGGTGCAGGCGACCGGGAGACAGGATATCCCGGGCCTTATTGCCAGGCGGTCGAGAATTCCGTTGGCGACGCGAGTCGGGCTCCTAGTCGGGACCATGGGGATCATGGGTATACCGCCACTCGCGGGGTTCTGCGGGAAGACCCTGCTCAGCAATGGAGCGGACTCGGTCGCGATTCAGATGATCCTGTTTCTCCTGTCAATTGGAACCGTGATTTCTTTTGCCAAGTTGATCCCTCTCTTTCGTCCGGGACACGGGTTCTCATCCCCTTGGCCGGAGAAAGTGGCCTACCTCATCCTCGGGGTTCCTATTCTTCTGTTCCTTCCCTTTTCTCGACTCTTTCTTTCGGCAAGCCAGTGGCGCCAGAGCTTCGGTGTACTTCCGCTTGTCGAGAGTCTGCTCGTGGTCGGTGCCGGGCTTCTCATCCACCGATTCCTTCGCAAGCATCCCGTGTGTCTGCCAAAGAAGATCTTTCATCTCGAAGAAGCAATCCTCATCATTCTCGTCGGTTTCTTTCTTGTTTTTGTGCTCGTCTGGCTCGGATAGGACGTTGACCTTGCTGCGAATTGAAACTAAAATGAATGAAAGTTCACATGGAGGGGGCACGAAGCATGGGTAAGGAAGAAGTGCTGGAAAGCACGCTGAAACAGATTCGGAAGGCCTACGGTGACGGGGCGATCATGTGGCTCGGGGACGAGGCGCACGTGATGCAAGTGGAGACCGTTTCCACCGGCTCACTCGCCCTCGATATCGCCCTCGGCGTCGGTGGGATTCCGCGCGGCAGGATCGTCGAGATCTTCGGGTCGGAGTCAAGCGGAAAGACAACGCTTGCCCTGCACATGATCGCTGAGGTGCAGAAACGGGATGGGACCGCGGCTTTCGTCGACGCGGAGCATGCGCTTGACCCAACCTACACCCGTGCTTTGGGCGTCGATCTTGATCACATCCTGCTCTCCCAGCCGAACTCGGGGGAACAGGCACTCGAGATCACCGAGCAACTAACACGGAGCGGGGCGATTGACATCATCGTGATTGATTCCGTTGCTGCCCTTGTCCCCATGGCGGAGATCGAAGGACAGATGGGGGACTCTCAAGTGGGTCTGCAGGCGCGGTTGATGAGCCAGGCGATGCGCAAGCTGTCCGGCGCGATCTCGCAATCAAAAACGATCGTCGTTTTTACAAACCAACTTCGCTCGGTAATCAGCGGAACGCGTTTCGGTCCTTCGACCACGACGTCGGGCGGTCGGGCGCTGAAGTTCTACGCCTCCGTGCGGTTGAATTTATGGAATTCCGGGAAGATTGAGGAGGGCTCCGACCAAGTAGGGACGCGGGTTACCGCACGCGTAGTGAAGAACAAAGTCGCTCCGCCGTTTAAAGAAGTGAGTTTTGATGTGATCTATGGAAAAGGAATCGTCCGCTCGCGTGACCTGCTGAACACCGGCGAGGAGCTCGGGGTGATTTCACGCAGTGGTTCGTGGTATTCGTTCGGGGATACGCGCCTCGGGCAGGGGCTGGGTAACAGTGCTCGCACCCTGGAAGAGGATTCGCGTCTAGCGAGTGAGATCGAACAGGCCATTCGTGAGAAAGCCGGATTGACTCCTGCTCCAACACCGGTAGAGGAGGCTGCAAACGCCGGCTGATCCCTGGCAGAGCCTGATCCGACTCCTCCGTTATCGACCGCGCAGCCTCGCCGAGGCAAGAGAAAGACTGCGAGCTCTGGGGTTCAGCGACGACGCCGTCGAGAAGACGCTGCAAAAAGCCGATGCGGCGGGGCTGCTCGATGACTGTCTGTTTGCCCGACTGTGGGTGGAGGACCGGCTTCTTCACCACCCCCTCTCTCGTCGTGCAGTGCAGCGGGAACTGGCGGAAAAAGGTATCGCCGCGGAAACGATAGGGCAGGTGCTCGATGCTCTGTATCCCGTAGCAAAAGAGAAGCAGCTCGCCCTGCAATTGGCACAAGCCCGCTATGAACGTACTTCCGGGCTAACCCAGCTGCAGCGGACGCGCCGGACGATAGGCCATCTCACTCGCCGAGGATTTCCCGTTGCGATGGCCAAGGGAATCGTTCGCATGCTAGAAAACCAGGCAAGCAAGGAGGACGGATGAGCACGACACGCGTTGGCATAGGGATTGACTTTCACCGGCTGCAGGAAGGTCGCGAGCTCATCCTTGGCGGGGTGAGGGTCCCGTACGACAAAGGCCTTGCCGGTCATTCAGACGCCGATGTGCTCACGCACGCTCTCTGCGACGCTCTTCTCGGCGCGGCGGCGCTCGGAGACATTGGGACTCACTTTCCGGATGACGATGACGCCTATCGTGGAATCTGCAGTCTCACACTGCTCGAGCGAATCGTCAACCTCCTTGCCCAAGTCGGTTTTCAGCCTCACAACGTCGATGCGGTGATCATAGCCGAGGAGCCGAAGCTTACTGCGCATTTTCCCGCGATGAGGGCACAACTTGCTTCCATTCTACACGTATCGGCGGACCACATCGGCCTCAAGGCAACAACGAGCGAAGGCATGGGTGCGCTCGGACGCAGCGAGGGAATCGGCGCGATGTGCGTCTGTCTCATCGAAACAGCTTGAGGATGTCCTGATAGGTAACGAGAATCATCACACCGATGAGGACAAGAAAGCCGATGGCGTGTATCATTCCCTCCCTCTGTGGAGGAATCGGTTTTCTTCGCACAAGCTCGTACAGGGCAAAGGCAGCGCGGCTCCCATCGAGTGCCGGAAAAGGGATGAGGTTGATGAAGCCCAGACTCAGGCTGAGATATGAGAAAAGCTGCAGGAAAACGTTCACCCCCTGCCTTGCCCAGTCTCCCAGCATGCGAGCAATCCCTATCGGCCCGGCGATCGTTTCACTCGGAGCAATTTGGCCGGCGATCATGCCACGGATCCACTGGGCGATCAACCGCACATAGTCTGCGAACTGCCCCGCGCCGAGGGTGATTCCGCGGGCAAACCCTGCCCGATGGTAGTGGAGACCTGTATCGTCGAACGTCACCCCGGCCAAAGTCCGGTCGAGATCGAGGCCGGCCGTGGGAAGAGACAACTGCATCCGCTCATCGTCTCGCAGGATATCGAGTGTGATGGTGTCGGTCGGCAGCAGGTCGTTGATGCAAACCACGAGACCGATTCCCGCCCGCACTGGGGTTCCCGCAACCGCTTCGATGACATCCCCTGTCCGGAGGCCACCGGCTGCGAAGGCCGAATCGGGCTCGACGGCCGCAAGCGTGGTCGTGAAGGTCACTCCACTCGGATAGATGCCGATCAGATACCGATTCTCCGTCGGCTCGAATTGTGGACTGAGTTCGATCTGCTGCCGCCGAGCGTCTCGCTCGATCAGCAGAGTGATGGAGCCACCCTGTGATCGTTGAACCACGCGATCCAGATCCTCGGCAGAATAGACGCTCTCTCCATCGGCTGCCAACAAGCGGTCGCCGGGGAGAAGCACGCCCTCCGCAGGCATTCCCGCCATCGTGTCGCCGACCTGCACGAACGGAACCCCGAACGCCCACATGGCGATAGTCAAAACCAGGAGCGTCGTGAGTAGGTTCGCCGCCGGCCCGGCCAAGCTGATCAGGATGCGAACAGCGGGAGGTTTGTTATACAGGATCCGATCGAACGGAATATCCGTTGAGGTCTCCTCCCGGTCCTCTCCGGCGAGACGCACGTAGCCACCGACTGGAATCACCCGCAGCGAGTAGCGCGTTTCCCGTCCTTGACGACTGACCAATCTCGGCCCGAAGCCGATCGCAAATTCTTTGACTGTCACGCCCGCCAGCTTCGCGGCGAAGAAATGACCGCCTTCGTGTGTCAAGACCAGCACGAGGAACGTGCCGAGGAAGATCAGAAGTGTGGTCAGCGCCGTCACTCGAGTGTCTCCGACTGCATGATAAGGACTCTTTCCGTCTGTTTCGTAATGCGAACCGCATCCGAGAGTCTGACGCCGACGACCCACACAATCCGGCTCTGATCACACAGGAGCGGTAGCGTGGAGCGGTCGTAGAACGGGACGCGATCGTCTATCAGGAAATCGTTCAGCCGCTTTTCCTGCCCCATCCCGAGGGGGCGAAATCGATCGCCTTCACGGCGGCTTCGCACATGAAGGGGGAAATGAATCCGATCGGCGTCCGCAAGCTCCGCTTTCCTTCCTTCCCTGGGCAGGTCCCGGGAGCCGTTGCCTGGGTGAATCGACAGCTCGAGTGCGATCCCAAGGTGGGGAAGCTCTGTTCGTCCCAACTCAAGCGGGACATCGTAGGGAGCGATTGTTGTCGTGTCGTGCGTTGTCAGAAGCAGTTCATTCCCTTGAATCCGGGCAGCAAGTGCCGGCAGGTGGGTCTCTCCGTGGGCATTGGGTGAGGCAACAAGATGGCGGATGCCGTCAATATGGATCTTCTCAATCCCCTGCAAGTTTCCACGAGCCCGAGCAATCCCTCGTCGCATCAAGAGCCCCTGCAGCTCTCTTGGCAAGCGGGCAAGCCGGTCTCGGCGAAACATCACACTCCCTGTCTCCTCACGGAAAATGACGTCCTGCCAAGGCCGATCGAGCAGTACATCGAGGGCCTGGTCCTCTTCCAACAGGAGATCGGCTGTCCGCTGAAGTGTCTCCAAAAGCCGCGGGTTCAGCTGCTGCAAAAGCGGAATGATCCGATGGCGGATCCGATTTCGGGTGTAGATTGTATCCTGATTGGTCCGATCCTCGCGCCACGCCAGCCCTTCAGTTCGGGCAAAGGTGAGGACCTCCTCGCGCGTGGTCTCAATCAACGGTCGGATGTAGGGAGGGCTCACCGGGCGGATTCCAGCAAGGCCAGTAAGTCCGGCCCCCCGAATCAGGTTGAACAACAGCGTCTCCACGCGGTCGTTGAGGGTGTGGCCAACGGCGATCCGGGTGGCGGAGAGCTTTCTTGCCGTTTCCTCGAGGAACCGGCGTCGCACCAAACGACCTGTCTCTTCCAATCCCCGTTTCTTCTCTTGGCGTACCTGGCAGACGTTAATCCGTTCGCGGATGACCGGGAGGTCTTTTCCCTCTGCCAGTGAAACGACAAATTGGGCGTCCTGCCTGGAATCCTCTCCGCGCAGCCCGTGATCGAGGTGTGCGATGGCAAGCTTCAGGGAGAATTCCCCGACGAGCCGACACAGGAGATCGAGGAGCACCACCGAATCCACACCACCGGATACGGCAACGAGGATTGTGTCGCCGCGGCTCAGCATTCCGTAGTGAGCAATCGTCGTTTTCACCTTCTCAAACAGCATAAACAGATTGTGGCGCTATGCTCTGGGGAAATCAACGCTTGGCAGCTTTGGCTGCGTGGCGCTATGCTCTAAAGTATGAAGGCGTGGGTGGTTTCTATCTTGGTTGTTGGCATTTCTACTGCTGCTATGGGGTATCCGCGACACACCTTTCTCGACCTTCCGATTGCAGTCCCCTTGGGGACTGCCGGCCACACGTACTTCCAAGTTATGCTCACAGACGAAAAGTCGGGATTCACAATCGCGCGATCGATCGGGCGAGGCATTGACGTCCTAGCAACGACCACCCTGCAAAACCCTTTCTCCTTGGGTATTCACGTCCTCCTATTGCAGGATTTCGGCCCATTGAGCATAGCTGTCGACGGTGGAAGCGATGGGATCCAATTGTCGGGCGGTCTTCTCCTTGGCCCTGTACGGATCGATTGGGGGCGAACGATCAGCCGAGAGGGTAGGCCCTGGGGCATCCTGAGCGCTTCCCCGACGCAACACTTCACTCTTGTCATCGGTGTTGAACGAATCGGAGGGACGTTTCTCTTTCTCGGCGGAGCTCGTCTTCATCCATTCACGGGGACGTGGGGAGTCTCTCTTCTATTCCGCGAAGGGCGATTATCCGTAGCAGTAGGAGGGTTCTTTTGATCCGTTTCCTGGTTGTGAGCATGTGTGTGCTCCTGACTTTTGTGGGAGCGGTATTGGCGTCCTCACTGACCATCCTCTACACAAATGATCTCCACGTTCGGCTCGGCCGTTTGGAGAGTGTGACAAGGTTGGTCGAGCAAGAGCGCAGCAAAGACGGTCCTGTCCTTTTGCTTGACGCCGGGGATACGTGGCAAGACTTTCGCACCCCCCTTGTCGCGGTGTGGGGGGCTGAAGAAATGGTGGACTGGATGAATCAGGTCCGCTACGACGCGATGGCCCTCGGCAATCACGACCTTTATTGGGGGGCGGATCAGCTTGCAGCGCTCTGCGAACGGGCAACCTTTCCCGTGCTTTGTGCGAACCTCCTCCCGTGTGCCGGGATCACACCGCCGTTTACGCGCTATACGACCGTTTCGATCGGCGAGCTGGATGTCTTGGTCGTTGGGATGATCACCTCTGATTATCTGCCTTATCCGGATTTCCCTTGGCTGCGCTACGTGCCTCCCACCACCGCATTACAGAACGTTCTAGACGCGGTCTCTGAGCGGGCCG
>Ga0180432_10007046_pt1 | contig 14418 bp, 21 predicted proteins | sample SS_ome_10_FD_132414 | JGI IMG/M metagenome (GOLD analysis project Ga0180432, IMG submission 132414) | Hypersaline lake sediment archaeal communities from the Salton Sea, California, USA - SS_1_MS_2 metaG | ecosystem: Environmental > Aquatic > Non-marine Saline and Alkaline > Hypersaline >... | reverse complement strand
GCGAAGGACCGGCCCCTTGAAAACGACTTCGTCACCGACGAGGCGTTTGACGAGATGCTGCTGGCGTGGTTTGGCAACGCATCCCGGGCGCTCAAGCCCGGCGGGTCGTTTTATATCTGGGGCGGGTACGCCAACCTCGGCAATTACCCCGGGCCGTTGAAAGCGTGCGGGATGTATTTTTCGCAGGGCATCGTGTGGGACAAGCAGCACCCGGTGCTGACGAGAAAAGACTATATGGGGGCGTTTGAAATTTGTTTTTACGGTTGGAAAGAGGGCGCAGGGCACAAATATTACGGCCCCAACAATGCGACAGACCTGTGGCACGTGAAAAAGGTCAACCCGCAGTCGATGGTGCATCTGACCGAGAAACCTGTGGAACTGGCTGAACGGGCGATGCTGTACTCATCCCGCCAGGGCGAAAACGTACTGGACCTGTTCGGCGGGAGCGGTTCGACACTTATCGCCGCCGAAAAGACCGGACGCCGCGCGTTTCTGATGGAGATGGATGCGCCGTACTGCGACGTCATTGTGAAAAGGTGGGAGGAGTTTACGGGGAAAAAGGCTGAGCGCGCCGTATCGGACAAAGTTTCATGAGTTATGTCGCAAAAACACACAGACACCGGAAACCTGGCATGACATGCAGCAGACACGCAGCAGATACGCAAAGTTGGGGCACAACTGACACCGCCCCGGCGGAAACCGGGGCGGGTGGCAAAGAGGATGCGGCGTGATGCTATTGGTTGGAAGCGAACATGCCTTTACCGGTCTTCTTGAAGCGGGCATCTTCGCCCTTCTTCTGGATTTCACGCAAGATTGCGGCGTAGATGGTCGCCTGAGGGGTCTTGCCGGTAGTCTTCCAGTAGCCCTTGTCGATGGCTGTTGCGGCGATATCCGCGGCATTCATGGGCGTACCGGCCTCAGAGAGCGCCCTGGCGGCGGCGTCCAGGCCGGACATTTTGCCTTTCAGCCTGGCGTCAGTGCGCACAGGGGGCGATTTTGGGGCGTTTTTTGCGGTTGTGGCGGTCACAGGCGACGGGGCGCGCTTTTCTGCGGCAGTGGGCGCACTGTGCGCATTTGTGCGCACGGTGTTGGGCGTCGGACGGTTTTCTTCAGCCTTGATATGCGGCATGACGGCTTCAAGCGGCGTCTTTGCTGCTTTAGGCTCATGCGCTGGGCCGCGCAACCGCTGTGCGCTTTTGATAACGATTCTCTTGTTTGTTCGCATGTTGGTGGCGTACCAGCCGCCTCTTGGCCGGTGTTCGTCGAGTCTTACAGTGCAGAGCCTGTTGCTGACTTTTGCGATGTACTTCCCGCCAAGTTTGACTTCGGCATTTTTCATTGCAGTATCCTTTCGGTTGGGATGTTAGTGGGAAACGGGTTTTACCTCAAAGTCACAGAGCCAGAGCTCGCCTGCGGCATTTCTATGGAGTCCCAGGCCCAACGGGACTGGGTTGGCAACCTTCAACCGATAAATGACGTACCCTTCATCATCTTTTCTGGCCTCGGCGATGTGCCCAGTGCACCCCGGCGGGATATCGATGTGCTGGCTGTCGATTACCACAAGCGTCCCTGTTTTCAGCATATCAGCCATTGCAGTATTCCTTCCGTTTTAGATGGTGGCAACGCGCCATGCGCTGTCATTGCGGTGCTTATAGAACCATCTTCCATCCACGAACACGTAGATGTAAGCGACCCAACGCGCGCCTGCGTTGGCAAGGAGGGCTTCTTCGTTTGCGACGTATACGGCAGCTTCGCCGTCCGGATACGGCTTACCGATATCGCTCATGTCGCCACCTGCGATAAGCGCTTCCACCGCCTTGTCCGTGGAGTAACCCTTCTCCAGAATGGGCAGGTGGTGTCCAGGGTAGCCGTCATTATGGCAGTAGACGGCCTCAAACCCATCCGCGGTCTTACGTGCTATCAGGCTTCTCGTACTCATGTCATTCTCCTTTCAGTTGGTTTTGCGCATTGCTTCGACGTGGTCCTCGATGAAGCGGGAGGCTTCTATGCCAGACCATTCGTAACGTCCGATGAGAAGCGATTCGAGCAGGCCCTTCAGGCCCTCACGCACTCGCCCAAGGTCGCCTGCGTAACTCCAGTCGTCAGGATTCTCAGCGGCGAGCCTGGCATGTTCATCGAGTTCCGACCGGATGCAGTCCATCATGACTGCAATGTCATTCTGGTGGTCTGCGTACCGCTCTGTGGCGGTCTGCCCGAGCTGCCGCTTCACCCTGGCGGCTTCAATGCTTTTACGGTCTTCCATATCCATTCTCCTTTCGTGATGCGCCCCAATGCGCTACACACACATGAAGCCATGAAAAGGAGAAGACATCAAGCTGTTTTTCGGGGAACTTCAAAACTTTTTACGGGGGGCGCTGAATGCCGCGCGAGAAGGAAAATACGCAGCTGAAAGTAACGGCGCTGTCGGTCGATGACACGGCCCTCCTACTGTCTAAGGTGTCCGGGCGAAAAATCTCAGCCGGCAAAATAAAGGCAGACATTAGAGCTGGGGCGCCCACGAATCGCGATGGCAGCCTCTCCCTTATCCATTATGCCGCCTGGCTGATAAAGGAACTCAATACCCGTGGCGATTGACTCCCAGCATATAACGCCGTCTCTCCTTGTGCAGATTCTGAACTCCACCCCGCTCGGCGTCGTTCTCACCTCCACGCAGCTGTATCGCCAGCGTATGGCCGCCGGCCTGCGTATCGGCGATGGACGCACAATCGACCTCAAGCGGTATGTCGCCTGGCTGGTTTTGCAAAAACATGCTTCCCCCCGCCGGGCGCGCAAAACCTACGCCGAGCAGCGCGATGCCATCGCGGCCAGGCAAAAATCCCTCATCAGGTCGGCACGCGACATTCATCCATTGCCCAAAGTCGCCAACTCTGCGCGTAAGAGCAAATGCAAGACTAACTTTCGCGCCTTCTGCGAGCACTATTTTCCGGAGACGTTTTTCCGCCCATGGTCCCCCGACCATCTCAAGGTCATCCATCACGTGGAACGCGCCGTCCTCACCGGCGGCCTCTTCGCACTGGCCATGCCGCGAGGCAGCGGCAAATCCGCGCTCGCTATTCGCGCCGGCATCTGGGCCGTTATCTACGGTCACCACAGATTCATGGTGCTGATTGCCGCTACGGAAAAAATGGCGGAATCCATGCTCGACGCCATCAAAACCGAACTGGAATCCAACGAACGCCTCAACGCGGATTTTCCCGAGGCATGTTATCCTATCCGGTGCCTGGAGGGCATCCCAAACCGCGCAGCTGGCCAGTTGTACAAGGACGGACGAACGAATATCGTGTGGAAGTCGAAGGAAGTCGTTTTCCCGCGCATTCCAAATCGCGCCTCATCGCAGAACGTTATTGCGGTCGCGGGCCTTACCGGGCAAATACGCGGTCTGACGCACACCACATACGAAGGCGACACAATCCGTCCGTCGCTCGTCATACTCGATGACCCGCAAACGGACGAATCCGCCCGGTCGCCAGCGCAATCCGCTCAACGTATCAAACTACTGATGGGGGCCATTTTGAATCTGTGCGGTCCCGGGCGCAAGATGGCCGGCATCATGCCATGCACGGTGATTCGCCCGCGTGACATGGCCGACCAAATCCTCGATAACGCCCGTTATCCGGAATGGCAGGGCGAACGCACCAGGATGATGTACAAATTTCCCAGTTCCGACCTGTGGCACGAATACCGGAAGATACTCGTGGAATGTTTCAGCGCGGGTGGCAATATCAAAAAAGCCACGGACTTCTACACGCAGAATCGCTCCGCCATGGACCGCGGCGCACAAGTCGCATGGGAGGCGCGATATAATCCGGATGAGGCCTCCGCCGTTCAACACGCGATGAACTTGCTCTATCGCGATGAAGACGCCTTTTGGTCGGAGTTCCAGAATGAACCGCGGTCTGACGTGCCCGGCTTTGCGGACGATATCACGGTTGAAGACGTGATATCGAAAATCAATCATCGCAAGCGCGGCGTCGTCCCGCAGGAAGCCACTCATCTCACCATGTTCGTAGACGTTATGCACCAGATCCTCTACTACATGGTTTGCGCCTGGGCGGATAACTTCACCGGCGCAATCGTCGACTACGGCGCGTTTCCTGACCAGCACCAGCCCTTTTTTTCCAGCAACTCCGTCAAGCATCGGCTCAGCGACATGTTCGCCAAGGGCTCTACGGAAAGTCGCGTCTACCAGGGCCTCGACAAGCTCACGCAGACCATGCTCGGCCTCGAATGGCGCCGCGACGACGGCGCCGTCTTCCGCGTCGAGCGCTGCATGATCGACGCATCGGAAGGCCGCATGACCGACATGATCTACCAGTTCGCCCGCCAGTCGAAACACGCCGCGCTCATCATGCCGTCACACGGCCGCGGCGTCGGAGCTTCCAGCCGCCCGTTTTCGGACTGGAAGCGCAAGCCCGGCGAACGCCTCGGCCTTAACTGGATCGTGACCACCGGCCGCCGGTCGGTGCCGCACGTCACATACGACACGAACTACTGGAAGTCCTTCGTCCACAGCCGCATAGCCGTGCCGATGGGCGACCGCGGCTGCCTCTCCGTCTTCGGCCGCAAGCCGGGCGATCACCGCCTCCTGGCCGAACATGTTTGTGCCGAATACAAGGTCCCAACCACCGGCCGCGGACGCACCGTGGACGAATGGAAGCTCCGCCCGGAAAACTTCGACAACCACTGGCTCGACTGTCTCGTCGGCTGCGCGGTTGGCGCCAGTATCGGCGGCGTGGTCCTTGCGGAGGCCGGTGAGGGCATCGGCGCAACGCCCGCGCGCCGCAAGGTCAAGATTCCGGACAGGCTCCGCAGGAGGAAAAAGCGATGAGCGACCGCCGACGCAAGGTAAAACTGCCCCGGCGCCATCAGGATGAAATCGGCCTCATCTGCCCGGTCTGCGGCTGCCGCGACTTCCGGGTGCTCTACACGCGCCGCTATTCGTCCGGCCTGCGCCGCCGGCGCGAATGCCGGCACTGCGGCAAGCGTATAACCACGTTCGAAAAGCAGCAGTAGCCCTTTTTTCACCCCCAGGGTTCTAAATTCGTGACAATTTTTACCCTTCCCCCGGATTCTTTTTGCAAATCCGTCTTTTGCACACGATATATATGGCGGACACGCATCGCTCGAAGGCAGACATTGGAGCTAGTGAAAGGCTCATTTATGGCGGATGAAGTCAAGAACAAGATCGATTCAGTCGCGCAGGCCGGCATCGCACGCGCACGCAGCGATATGGGGGAGACGGAGAACATCCCTATCCCCGAGCTTATCGCCGCCGACAAGTACCTCGGCCAGCACGATTTTCTGCTGACCGACAAGACCAAGAAGTTCAAGGCCCTCGCCATGCGCGCCAAGTTTCCCGGCGGGAGCGGCAACGAATGACCGCCGGGCTGCTTACCCGGATCAAGCACGTCTTCGCACCGCCGCCGCGCCGCCGGCCACAGCGTAAAACCGTCCGTGCGCGCTACGACGCCGCCCAGACCACCCCGGAAAACACCCGCCACTGGTCGGCCGCCGATATCCTCGACGCCGTCCAGTCCAACCTCTCCGGCACCCGCTCCACCCTGCGCAAACGCTCCCGCTACGAATGCGCAAACAACTCATACGCCATGGGCGTACTGCTTACCCTCGCCAATGACACCGTCGGCATCGGCCCGCGGCTCCAGGTGGTTACACCCGATGCCGACCTGAACAGCCGCATAGAAACCGACTTCACCGCCTGGTCGGCCGCCGTCAAGCTCGCCGCCAAGCTCCGCACCATGCGCATGGCCAAGGCGCGCGACGGCGAAGCCATGGCGATCAAATTCACGAACACCGGCCTCGGCCCCGTCTCCCTCGATTTCCGCCTCGTCGAATGCGACCAGGTGGACAACCCAAGGCTCGACGATAGCAGCGGTTACACCGAGGGCATCAGGTTTGACGAGAACGGCCTGCCTCTTTCATACTACCTCTTCAACGCCCACCCGGGCGGCAGCAGCGGTGACTATGGCGGCAAGGATGTCGGCGCCGACTACTTCATACATTGGTTCCGCCAGGACCGCCCAGGCCAGGTGCGCGGCATCCCGGAAATCACCGCCGCCCTCCCGCTCTTCGCTCGTGAGCGCCGTTATACCCTCGCAGTCATCGCAGCCGCGGAACTTGCCGCCGAATACACCGGGGTCATGAAGACCAACCAGTCGCTCGACCAGCTCGCCGCCGACATCGACGACGACGACTTCGCCGAATTCGAACTCGAACGCGGCACCATCACCACCTTCCCGGAGGGCTGGGACCTCGCACAGCTCCGCCCGGAACAGCCCGCCACCGTCTACGAGATGTTCAAGCACGAAATCATCAACGAAATCGCCCGGTGCGTGAACATGCCGTATAATATCGCCGCGTGCAACTCTTCCAGCTACAATTACGCTTCCGGCCGTCTCGACCACCAGACCTACGACCGCTCGCTGCGCGTTGAACGCTCCGACTGCGAGTCTGTCGTCCTCGAAAATCTCTTCTCATCCTGGATAGGCGAATGGGCGCTCGTCAACAACCGCCCCATCGACGCGTCGCACTATTCGCACCATTGGATGTGGCAGAACCGCGAACATGTGGACCCCAACAAGGAAGCCATGGCCCAGTCCACTCGTCTAGGCTCCTGCACCACTACGCTTAAAGATGAATGGGCCGCCCGCGGCGAAGACTGGGAAGCCAAGCTCCAGCAGATAGCCGCAGAACGCGCCTGCATGGCGGAACTCGGCATTCAACTCGCCCCGGCCGCGCGGCATGCGCCGGCACAGGAGGATAAAGACGATGAGGAATGACCGCCCCGCGTGGATTCGCGCCGAAGCCAACACAGGCGCCCACCAGCGCGTCTCGTTCAACGCCGACGGTGACGTGGTCATCGCCGCCGCCGCAGACGGTGACGAAGAACCACGCCGCCCCACCGTAATCATCGACCCCGCCTATGCCGGCGGCGCGATGAGCGTGGCCGGTTTTTACTACCCGGTTGTCGTCGACCTCGCAGGCCTCCGCGCCGGCGCCGTCACCATCCTCCTGGATCATGACCGCACACAAATCGTCGGGCAGGGCACCGCCGAGATACTCAGGTCGAAAGTGAAAGTCACCGCCGTCATCACCGGTAACCACGACGACCCCATGGACCCTGCGTACAAAATCGTCGCGCACGCGCGTAACGGCTTCCAGTGGCCGGCCTCCGTGGGCATCCTCTCTGAATCTATCGAGTTTGTAAAAGACGGCGAAAAAGTCAAAGTCAACGGCCGGTCTTTCGCCGGCCCTCTGAACGTTGTCCGCCGGGGGCGCCTCGGCGAAACCAGCCTTGTGGGCGTGGGTGCCGACGAGGCGGCCAAGGCAAAAGTTGCCGCAAATGCAAAGGAGAAGGACATGAAGCCCAAGTTCAAAAAATGGCTCAAGGCTAAAGGCATCGACCCGGATGCCTTGGCCGACGACGAAATCGAAGCACTCCAGGCGGAATACGATGCGGAAGTGGAAGCCGCAGCCGCGGAACCGGAATCCACACCGGAACCGGACGGCGCGCCGGAACCCGCCACCGAGCCGCAGGTGCAGGCATCCGCACATGTCGACCTGCAGGCCGAACGCGAAACACGCGCCGCCGAAATCGAACGCCTCGCCGCCATCGATAAGGTCTGTGGTGCCGGCCACGAAGAAATCAAGGCGCAGGCCATACGCGACGGCTGGACCGCGGAAAAGGCCGAACTGGCGGTGCTGAAAGCCGACAGGCCCGCCGCTCCCGCCGTCCACGCCTCGGCTCCCGCAGATAACGGCCCGGAAGTCTTCGAGTGCGCCCTCATCCGCGCGCACGGGCACTTCCGCGGCCGGTATGAAAAAATGTTCGGCCCCAAGGTCCTCGAAGCTTCCCAAAAAGCCTTCGGCAGCACCGGCCTCAGCCTCACGGAACTCCTCATCGCACACGCCGAGCTCCAGACCGGCAAGCGCTACCGGCGCATCGGCCAGGGCAACCTGCGCGAAATCCTCGCCGCAGGTTTCAGCACCACCGGCCTCACGAACATCCTCTCCGCCGTCGCCAACAAGTACCTCATGGACGGATACCAATACGGCGATAACAGCGACCTGGAAGTCTCCGGCGTCAGCAGCACCAGGGATTTCAAGACGGTCAACCAGTATCGTATGACCGCCAAGAACCGGTACGAGCTCGTCGGGCCGGCCGGCAGCATACCGCACGGCGAAATGAGCGAAGACGCCTATACCAACAAGGCCGACACCTACGCCAAGATGTTCACTATCACCCGCACGGAGATCATCAACGACGACCTGGGCGTGTTCGACCAGCTCCGCAGGGAGGTCGGCGCCGGCGCGGCCAAGGCCCGCCGTCATGTCTTCTGGACGGAATTCATGGATAACGGCTCGCATTTCTCCAGCGGTAACGGCAACAAGCAGACCGGCGCAGCGCTCACAATCGCCAACCTGAACGGCGCCGTCAAGCTCTTCCGGGCGTTCGTGGACGACTACGACGAACCCATCGGCGTCAACCCGGTCATGCTCCTCGTCCCGCCCGCGCTCGAAGCCACCGCAAAGGAATACTACGAATCCACCGAGGTCCGCGATACCACCGCCAGCAAAAAATACGGCACCGTAAACATCCACCGCGGCAAGTTCCGCCCGGTCGTGTCCACGTACCTGGGCAACAGCAGTTACACCGGGTATTCGGATACCAGCTGGTACCTGCTGGCTGACCCCAACGAAATCGCCACCATCGACACGGTCTACCTCAACGGTATCCAGACCCCGACGGTCGAAACCGCCGACGCCGACTTCGACACCCTCGGCATCCAGATGCGCGGTTACTTCGACTTCGGGTGCAACAAGACCGACCCCAAGGGCGGCGTGAAGTCCGAAGCGTAACAGGGTTTTGCAGGCAAACAAAAGGAGGTGACTGATATGGCTACCGCAGTTTTCAGGTTCGACGGCGACCGCATAGAATACACGCCGTCCAGCGACGTTGGCGCCGGCGACGTGGTCGTCCAGGGTGACCTGGTGGGCATTGCCACGGAGGCTATCGACGCAAGCGTCCAGGGCTCGCTGGCAGTCGAAGGCGTCTTCACCGTGCCCAAGGCCGTCACGTCCGGCAGCGCGCTCACGGCAGGCACCAAGGTCTACTGGGACGCCGCCAACGAAATCGCCACCACGACCGTCGGCAGCAATAAGTACATGGGCAAGGTCGTTAAGGCCGCCGCCGCCACCACGGCTACCGTGGACGTGCGGCTCGGCCAGGCATAGCATTCTCTCCCCCAGCAGCCCGGGCGGTGGCCGCCGACACCGCCCGGGCATATCATCAAAGGCGAAAGACGAAGTGAAATTGGATGTCGGTTCGGGCAAAGCATCTGTCGAGGGGTATAGGCACCTGGATAATGTGCCGTACCCGCACATAGACTACGTCTGCGACGCCGCATCCACGCCTATCGGCGACGGCGAAGTCTCAGAAATACGCTCCCGCCACTTTCTCGAACACCTCGACCGCGATCACGTCCGCCGCGTCCTGGCCGAATGGCGCCGCATACTCAAACCCGGCGGCGCCGTGCACGTCTGGGCGCCGGATATTATTTATCACGGCGCACAGCTCTCGCTGCCAGGCAAATCGCAATACCTTCCGCACAAGACAAACTTTGAACACGCAATGGCCGGCCTTTACGGCTGGCCGACGGAAACGCCGAACATGGTCCACAAATGGGGCTACACTCCCAAGACTCTGCAGATTCTGTTCGTGTCGGCGGGCTTCCGCAACGTGGAACTCCCCACGCCGGAACGCGCCTGCGACATAGAACTCACCGCAATCAACCCGTGAAAGGGGAATCGCCATGGCCAAGTATGGATCGAAGAACGGCGCCGGCAGAGGCGTCGGGCGCCCCGGCGGCGGCCGCAGGAATCAGAATACCGGCAGCTGCAACCGCGGGGGCCCGGGCGGCGGCAAAGGCGGCGGTCAGGGCGGCGGGAAGGGCCGCACCGGCTGATGCTCGTTGAAAAAACACTCGAAGCATGCGGCATCGAACGCGCCGACGTACCCGGGCGGGAAATCCCCGTTCTCGTCAGCCTGATCCGTTCCGTCAACCCCTCCCGCTACGCGGAACTGGGCACGCGTTTCGGCGCGTCCCTGTGCGTCGCGCACCGCGCCGCGCCGGAATGCGTCCTCATTTCCATCGACCTTCAGTCCGCCAGGGAATGGCGCGCACTCCCTAACCACCCGCCCGTCCCGCCTCTGCCGCCCCACGTGTTTTACCGTGCAGACACCCGGCACATGATACTCCCGCCGGAACTGCGGCATAGCTGCAATGTCGTCTTCGTCGACGCCGACCATACCTTCGACGGCGTTGCCAACGATACGCGCCTGGCGTTCGAAATGATCGCCCCAGGCGGCATCGCCATCTGGCACGACGCCGCCCCCACCGACGCGCCGGAAATCGACGTCAACCGCTACCTGGTCACGGCCTTCCCGTTCGAAGCCGTACTGGTCGCCGGCACCTCCATTGCGTTTTGCCGTGTGCCGTCAGTCCCGGAAGGCGGCGGCTGATGCGCGTCAAGTTCTACATGTGCGGCGGCGAACGCGACCGCTGCGTCTCACGTATACCACTCGGCCTTGGCTACCTGCTCTCCAACCTGCCCGCGTGGGTGGATGCGTCAATAGCCAAACGCCGCGAAGATCTCGTTAACTGCGATCTCATCGGCCTCTCGGCCAACGCCTGGGGCCTCCAGGAAGCCGTCGACATCCTGCAGAAGACCGACACGCCGGTCGTTATCGGCGGCCAGGGCGCCCTCTGGGACGGCCTCGCCGATTTTCCCTTCAGGCATATCGTCCGCGGAGAGGGCGAAACAGCCCTGCTTCGCATATGCCACGGCAGCGTGCGCGATAAGGTCCTGCGCGTGCCGCAGATCCCCAATATCGATATCCTCAAACCCCCGTTACGCGGCGCGATAAGGAACGGCGTGCTGCCGGTCATGACCTCCCGCGGCTGCCCGTTCCACTGCCGTTTCTGCACCGCCCGGGCTCACTGGCAGGGCGTCCGCTGGCATTCGGCGGAATACGTCATGGCGGAAATCACTTCCGGCCTCGCGGAATTTCCCGACATGAAGCGCGTTTATTTTCTTGACGATCTTTTCATCGCGCACAAGGAACGCTTTGAAAAGCTCCACGACCTGTGGGTGGCCGACCCGCAGATAAGAGACCTCCCCGCAACCGGTTTTGTCCGCGCCGGCGTATTCGACGACGACGCCGCCCGCATGATGATCGACATGGGCTTCCGCACCGTTCGTTTCGGAGCAGAGTCCGGTTCCGACCGCGTCCTGGAACTGCTCGGCAAAGGCACCACGGTCGAAGACAACTGGCGCGTCGTCGAAATCTGCCGCCGCCACGGCCTCGTATGTACCGCCAGCTTCATGCATGGCATCCCGGGCGAAACTCCGGCGGATGCACAGGCCACAAGGGATTTTATCTGGCAATCAGGTATTCGCGTGGAAGGCTGGTACAAATTCGCGCAATGGCCCGGCACGGACATGTACGACGGTTCCAGTCCGCTCGAGTGCGACATGAGGGTGAGGCCGTCGTCGTGATCCCGCGCATTATACACTTCGTCTGGATAGGCGGCGCAATGCCCGCCTGGGCCAGCCGCAACGTGGAAGAATTCCAGCGCCTCAACCCAGGCCACAACGTACGGGTCCACGGGGAAGACGTCCTCCTCGCCAAGTACCGCAATCGCTACGGCGCATGCACGCAGCTCTGCCAAAAATCCGACCTCCTGCGCCTAAGCGCCCTCGAAACCTCCGGCGGCTGGTACTTCGATGTCGATTACTGGCCGCTGCGGCCGGTATCCGATGCCGAACGCGCCTATTTGCTCCGTAACAATGATTTCTTCTGCACCGATTCAGGCAGGCCGTCCGGAGTGACGAACGCTACCCTGGCCGTTGGCACCGATTGGCAATTCTGGCCGGCCGTGAGCGCCGCCGTCGCCGCCGCCCAACCATCGAGCCGGAACGCCTTCGGCCCATCGCTGCTGAACCGGCTGGTGCGGAAAATGCCGGATGCATTCCGCGTCGGCCCCGCCGCCTGGTGGAACGGCGTGGATATGCCCATGGCGCCATCCATGTACCGCAAGTGCATAAACAGCGGCCCGGACGTAATGCGCCGGTGGATTCCCGCCACCGGCGGCCAGCTGCCGTTCGCATTCCACCTGTGGGCCGGCACAAACGCCGCCCGCCTGGAATCCGTTGAACACGATGGCAAACCCTACTGCATGGTCTTCGCCGGCGCACGCCGCAGCGTCTATCCCTGGGACGCCATCGCCGCCGCCATGAACAAGCTCGGCTACAACGCGGACATAAAACAATACGACGACCCGCTCACCGACCTCCCCGATGTCGCCTTCATCTGGAACGGCATCAACGAACAGGGCGTTAAGGTTGTGGAACGCTGCCGCCGCATGGGTGCGCAGGTCGTCTTCCTCGAACACGGATTCTTCGACCGCCAGCATTATTGCCAGGCCGATACACACGGAATTTTGCACCGGGCATCGTGGGCGTCCAGCGTCATGTCCCCAGCCCCGGCCTGCGGCGCTGAGCGGCTCGCCAGGTTCTACCCGCAGGGCCTCCGCCCCATCAAGCCGCGTCATGGATATATCCTGGTTCTCGGCCAGGTCGCCGGCGATACGCAGATGGTCGACTCCGAAATCAGGGGCCCCGTGCCCCTCCAGCGCATTCTCGCCCGCGCCGTACCGCGCGGCACAAAGATATTCTTCCGGCCACACCCGCTCTGCAGCAATATTAAGCCGCATCCAAGCCACCGGACACTCCCGCGCCTGCCGGAAGCCGGCAACGAAGTCCCCGGTTACAGGCAGTCGAAGCACGGGGCCGGCCTGCGTGAAGCTCTCCACGGCGCATCTTTTGTCGTCGCCATCAACAGCAACGCCATGGTGGAAGCCCTCGCGGAAGGCGTGCCGTGTCTGGCCTTCGGCCCGTCCACGGCGATCGCCGCCGGCGTGGCGCATCCCACGTCTTGCGCCACGCTCAAGGACGACTTGCGCGACATGATGCATGGCTGGTGCCCGCCGCAGGACAAGGTTGACAACTACCTGCAATGGCTCGCCGCCCGCCAGTGGAATATCGAAGAGTTCGCCCGCCCGGAACTGCTGCAGCAGATACTGGCCGGCACCGCCGCCATCGAATGCTGCGGCCCGGCGGGACAAAAAAAGCAAACCCAAGAGGCTGTTGCCTGAAGGAGGTGCTGTGAATACCATCAAAAAGCTGCTCGCAAGCCGCAAGTTCCTCACCTGCCTTGCCGGGCTGGTCGTCGTCGTCGGCGTCCTGCTCTCCGGCTGGGACGAGGCGCACGCCGCGGAAATCGCCGAGAAGATCGTCAACACGATCATGCTCTTCGTCGGCCTCTTCGTCGGCGGCACCGCGCTGGAAGACGCCGCCGCCAAGCTCAAGAACGGCGGCAACCTTCCCAAGCCTCCGGAATGACCGCATGAAGGGCGGGGCATGGATGAAAGCGACCACGTGGTCTTCGTCTTCGAAGGCGTCGCGTACCTCGTGCCCCACTGCTGGTTCGCCAGGAACCATACCCGCGCGGAATGGATGCACATCGTTGCCGGCTGCGAAAGAGTAGACGATAATGGCGACGGAGACCGAGAGAATTCTGGAAGCGATAGCCGGGCAAGGCGCCGGGATACATGAGCGCCTTGCCGGTATCGAGGAGGTGCAGCGCGAACAAGGCGATAAAATCGCACGCAACACGCAGAACATCGCGCTGGCCACACAGGCGCTCACCGCACACATGGATGAGCACAAAGACCGCATGGACGTCAGATGGCGGTTCTGGGCGCCGTTGTGGGGCGCCCTGGCGACGATAACTATCGGCGCGCTGGCCCTGCTTGCATGGCAAATCATCCGCTGGTACGTCGGGAGCGTGGAATGAAATGGTTCGCGCAGCTCATGTCGCTTGTATCCGGTATCGCCGGCAGCATAAGTTCCTGGCGCAAACGCCGCCGCGACGTCAAACGCAGGCGGAAGGAACAGGAATACGCCGAAAGGTGGAAGAATACACCGTGAAACACCATTGGATTATTGCCGCCGTCGCCGCCGCCGCGGTTATCGCCGGCTCGCTCTGCGGCTGCCGGCACGCGCCGCGGCCGGCAGGCCCCGGCGCAGCCTGGACGCCTGATACATACTACCTTTTCCCCGGTGAACCTGCCCCGGTCGAAGGCCCACAGCTCCCCGCCGCACACTACGAACGCGTGTTGGATGAACGGCGCCGGCTTCGACAGCGCATCGACGAGCTCGAGACCGAAAGGCAAACCGATGCGCGTTGAGGTTATCAGGGACGACAGCGGCAACATCCTGGCTGCCCGCAACGACGCTGAACTGAAGAAGCGCCCG
>Ga0180432_10007045_pt1 | contig 14419 bp, 10 predicted proteins | sample SS_ome_10_FD_132414 | JGI IMG/M metagenome (GOLD analysis project Ga0180432, IMG submission 132414) | Hypersaline lake sediment archaeal communities from the Salton Sea, California, USA - SS_1_MS_2 metaG | ecosystem: Environmental > Aquatic > Non-marine Saline and Alkaline > Hypersaline >... | reverse complement strand
CCTGGCACCACGTGGCTGTGGTAAAGACAGCCAATGAGCTGATCGGATACATCGACGGCGAAGTGGCCGTTTCCGACGTCACTACTGACGCATACGATGGTTCGTTCTACGTGGCCTTCGGAGTCCTCGACCACCTGCGGGCCAACGGGCGGTTCTTCCCGGGCCCGCTCGACGACGCCCGCATCTACGACAAGGCGCTGACGGCCGAGGAAATCGCTCAGATTATGCTGGGCGATCCCAAGCTGGCGGGCAATCCCATCCCGAATCGTCACGTAAGCGTAGATATCGGCCGGGCCACATCGCTGGACTGGTCGGCGGGCGATGCCGCGACCTCACACGACGTCTATTTCGGCAGCGACGGAGACGCTATCGCTGCCGCTTCCAACGACTCATCCGAGTTCCAGGGCAACCAGACCGAGACGAGTCTGTCTCTGGCCGGTCTGGTCGAGTTCGGCGGTGGTGACTACTACTGGCGCGTCGATGAAGTTGCGACCGACGGGACGGTCACTGCCGGGACGGTTTGGAAGTTCACCGTGCCGGATTACCTGCTTGTGGACGACTTCGAGTCGTACAATGAAATCAACGAAGGCGAGCCGGGAAGCAACAGGGTCTATCTCACGTGGATAGACGGTTATGGGACCACGACGAACGGCGCCGTGGCCGGCAATCTGGATCCTCCGATTATGTCGCAGGGCCACAACAGCGCTCAGGCGATGCCGCTGCTGTACGACAATAATAGCAAGTTCTCCGAAGTAACGAAAACGCTGGTTTACCCGACCGACTGGACCGCGGAAGGCGCAGGCAACCTGTCATTATGGATTCAAGGCGAGTCGACCAACGTCGCAGAACGTCTGTATGTTGCCGCCAACGGAGCAGCGGTCTATCACGAAGATCCGGCTTTAACACAGAAAACAACATGGACCGAGTGGGTCATCCCCCTGCAGGCGTTCGCCGACAAGGGCGTTGACCTGACCAAGGTCAATACAATATCCATCGGGCTGGGCGACAAGAACAATATCGTAGCCGGTGGGACAGGTGCGATCTACGTGGACGATATTCGGCTGTATCGGCCGTGATCGAGTCGAATGACAGCATTGCCCGGTCGATAGAGTAATTAGTTTTGAGGCCAGTTGGGGCCTATGCCGATTTGCACGGTGCAGGCTTCCTTCTGCTGAAAGTGACCGCTCACGTTACGGTTGCGTGGCTCCTCGGGTGCGTTGCGCGTGGAGAATTATTGCCGAGCATGAGTCAAATTGTAAGGATGACCATTATGTGTCGAAAGCTGATTCATCTGATTTGTTCTGTTCTTGTGTTGGGTATGGCTCTGGCGAGCGTGGCCGATGCAGGCGACCCCATTCTCAAGCTTGACATCAACAATACAAATACTCCGGCAGAGACAGAAGAAGGCTTTGTTTCCTTCACGCGTGCCGATAGCGGATCTCAGGTGGACGGGGTCACCGTTGAACTGGGCGGCACCCTTGATTCGCGACGCCGCGATGCGCCGGCCGGGATACCGTTCGAGCAGATTTATCGCGACTTCATATTCTCGCGGCCGGGCGGGATGACCGTTACTTTGTCGGGTTTGACGGCCAACACAACGTACGAAATAACGATCTACGCCTGGGATACGAGCAGCATCGAGACTCGGGTCGCGGATTGGACAGCCAACGGGATAGCCCTGTGCCAGGCAGCATTCGACGGCGCGCAGAACCCGCCCGCGGCGGAAGATGACTACGCTTTCAGCGGAACAGCCACCGCCGACGCCGGCGGCACGATCCTTCTGGAAAGCGCAGGCGGCGAGGGGACCCGCGAGGCGTCAGGCGCCTCACACCCTTTCGCCTTCCTCAACGGTTTGGTCATATCTTCAACCGCCCCGATCACAGAGGCGCGGCGTCCCTTTCCCGCCGACGGCACACTCTATAAGGACACATGGGTGAATCTTACCTGGATTCCTGGAGATATTGCCGTCTCGAACGACTTCTACATGGGCGACAATTTCGACGATGTTAACAACGGCACCGCCGACACATTCCGCGGCACCCAGGCCGCCGCGTCCCTGCTTGTCGGCTTCTTCGGCTACCCCTATCCGGACGGCTTGGCCCCGGGTACTACCTACTACTGGCGCGTTGACGGCATCAATGAAGCTGAGCCAAACAGTCCATGGAAGGGCAACGTCTGGAGCTTCCGGGTTCAGCCCAGGACAGCTTACAATAACAGCCCCTCTGACGGCATGAAAAATGTGCTTCAGGGTGTTACGTTAAGCTGGACGGCAGGAATGGGCGCCAGTTTGCACCAGGTATACTTCGGCGACAATCTCGATGAGGTCGCCAATGCCGTCGGCGCCGCGATGCAAACGGATGCGACCTACACTCCCGCCACGCTCGAATCAGGCAAGACTTACTACTGGCGTGTCGATGAGTTCGACGGCATCGTGACGTATAAAGGCAACGTCTGGAGCTTTAACACGGCGCCCTTGATCGAGGTCACTGACCCGAATATGGTTGGTTTGTGGACATTCGATGAAGGCATGGGCGCGACCGCAGTGGACTGGTCCGGACACGGCAATCACGGCATTATCGAAGGTGAGCCGAAATGGGCTGATGGATATGAACTCGGCGCTCTTGAGCTTGACGGCGAAGATGACGTCGTAGAGGTTCCTCTGCAACCATCCATCACATTTGAACAGGGTGATTCATTCAGCGTACTGGCGTGGATAAATACCGAAGCAACTCCCAGTCCGCAGGATGGTATCGTTGGAAACTACCGTACATCCACTACGCCATTCTGGTTACTAATTGCCAATGAGGACGGCGGGGCAACCATGTTTATACGCGATGTAGATAGAGCCCACAGTACCCTTATTGCCTCACCCGGCAAGATCAATGACGGCAACTGGCATCACCTGGCCGGTGTCCGCGATCAGCAAGCCAGATACTTGAGTCTGTATGTAGACGGTCAATTAGTTGTTGAAGAGTTCGATGAAACCGAGGACATTAACAGCGGCCAATCGATCTGGATCGGTGATCATCTTAATCGGTATTACGACGGGCTGATTGACGAAGTCCGGCTCTACAACAAGGCATTGACCGCCGAGGAGATCGCCCATGTCATACAGATCGATCCGAAGCTGGCGGACGACCCCGTGCCGAATCGTCACGCAACGGTTGACATTCGCAAGACGACATCGTTGAGCTGGTCGGCGGGCGATACTGCGGCTTCACACGATGTGTATTTCAGCACGGATCGCGATGCTATCGCCGGCGCCGACAATAACTCTCCCACGTTCCAGGGTAATCAGGCCGGGACCAGCCTTTCTTTGGCCGGCATGATCGAGTTCGGGGGCATCGATTACTACTGGCGCGTCGATGAAGTCGAAGCCGACGGAACCGCGCCTGCCGGAACGATCTGGAAGTTCACTGTTCCGAATTACCTGATTATAGACGACTTCGAGATATACGACGTCAACAACAATGAGATATGGTGGTCGTGGAAAGACGGCCTGGGCTATCCGGCTCGCGACGGCATACCGGGCTTTCCGGGCAACAATACGGGTTCTATGGTAGGCGACGAGACCAGCCCAACTTACATGGAGATGAGCATCGTTCACGGCGGCGCCAAATCGATGCCGATGTGGTACACCAACAACAATCCCACTGGTGCGAAGTACTCCGAAGTGGAGTTCACGGTGCCGGTTGGCGAGCGTGACTGGACGATAGAAGGCATCGGAGAGCTGTCGCTGTGGTTCAGAGGTGAGCCGACTAATGCTCTTGAGCCGATGTATGTCGCTGTCGGCAACACCGCGGTCGTGTACCATGACGATCCTAACGCAACCCAGGTTGATTCCTGGACCGAATGGGTGATCCCGCTGCCGGATCTTGCCGATAGGGGCGTGGACCTGGCCAATGTAGACAGCATTGCACTTGGCGTGGGCACTCGCGGCAACGACACGATTCCCGGCACGATGGGTAAGATGTACTTCGACGAAATTCTGCTTAAGCGAGAAGATGAACCGCAGCAGTAAGGTGAGCCTTCTCTGCTAAACAGGATTTGAAACCGGTTTGGGCCTATGCCGATTTGCACGGCGTGGGCCCCCTTTTCCTGTCAGTGGCCGCTCACGTTCACAGCCGTCACTTTGTGGTTGCGCAGCTCCTCGCGTGTGTGAGCGATTGACAAACTGCAGAGAGGTGGCTAAGATATTCGTATAATAGTGAATTTGACCCCCAAGGGGATGTAGATGAAGACAAAAGCCTTTACCCTGATCGAACTGCTGGTAGTGATTGCGATTATCGCCCTGCTGATGTCTATTATTCTACCGGCGTTGAACTCGGTGAAAAGAAAAGCCGCAACGACCGTCTGCCTGAGCAATACCAAGAATCTCTCCCTGGGCTGGTACATGTATATGCAGGATAACGACGGCCGGATCATGAGTTCCGAGGACACGGGGCGTGAGAGCAACGGCAACTATGTCGGATGGTGCGGCATACCTCGTGACGAATATAACCGCCAATTTAGCAATACGCAGACAGATCCCGCCGTAACGGATGAAGATGAGATCAGGGGAATCCAGGAGGGTGTCCTGTACACTTACGTCCAGGACGCAGGCGCCTACCACTGCCCCGCCGACAATATCCGCAAGAGCCTGTACGATCAGACCACGGTGTTTGTATCGTACGGCGTGCCGATGTGTTTGTATGGACGCCCAAATTCAGGTAGTGCGGGATATAACACGCAGATAAGAACCTTCTCAGATATTACGCGTCCGGCGACCCGTTATGTGTTCGTCGAGAGCGCCGAGACGCGAAACTGGAATGCGGCCCATCATTTCGTGATGGCAGCTCCCGAGTATACAAATCGCACCGACTGGGGCTGGTGGGGGCCGATGGCCGTCAATCACGGCGACAGCAGCATTCTCGGTTTTTGCGACGGGCACTCGGAAGTCCGCAAATGGCGGGATCGCTACACCATAGAACGCGTGGATAAGCTGATCACACAGGGTGTAGCAACCTATGGACAAGAATACCCTCCTCCGGATCAGACGTTGGATATCGAATACATGGCCGCCGGCTGGGCGTACCGTCACAACGACCGCTGAGACCGAATCAGCTTACAATTCAGATGAAAGCTAAAGCCTTTATCTCTACAGGGATTGTCCGTCGAGGTTTTTTTCGGCTCTGGTCTGTGTGGATGCCAGGATTCAAGGATTACTAACAGTCACTCGATTCTCTTCTCTCATTATTCGGGTTGAATATATCAAAATTATCCCAATCAAAAATTGAGTGGCGAGGTGCTGATTCGTTTGTTATCGCGCAGCATCCACATGTCCTGAGCATCTATGAAGTGGAAATCCCCGCGGAAAGCGTACAGCCGGGCGTCTCGCAGCTTGACCTCCAGGCGAATGACCTTGTCGGCCAATCGGTCCATGCTGTTATTGCGCCAGGTGAGTTGCCAGTCGAGCGAGTCTTTGTCTTTAAGCGGCACACAGTCTTCAAAGGTAAAGCCTTCAATCGGCTTGCTTTCGACATCGGTCAACTGGTAGTGTATCTCTCCGTACGATGCTTCTGCATTCATCGACAAGCCGCCCTTGAACGACACAAGCGGCTTGCTGCTGAAGTCGGCCCAATCACCACGGCTCCGGAGATACATGAAACCATCCTTGCGAAGCGTATGCAGAAGTACGGCTTCAAAATTCTTAACGCCTGCCCTGCGAGCCAAAAAGCCCTTGCCGTGCTGGATTTTGCTGCCGCTGGAGTAGATGCGGATCTCCTTGTCGGTCTCGACCAGACACGACGGCTCAATACCGCCGCAGCCGTGCTTTCCGGGATCATTTACGCTTATGAATGGTCGCCGCATGCCGCGATTGAAACGCACACCATCATAGCTGTACGCAAGCTGGCAATCCAGCGCGCCGACAGAACGATTGAATCCCCGCGTGGGTTCGGACGTCTCACAATGGAATATCCATAGCAAACCGACATAGTAGCCTTCATAGTTAAAGACGGGCATGCCGTACAATTCAAGTAGCTCATCGTCACTCGGATCAGGCTGTAGCAGAAGTTCCGGCCCCGACCATGTCTGTACGTCTTTGCTCGACTGGATGCATACACGCCGGTCGCCCCATCCCGGCCGCACAGTCATCATGTGCCGTTCCAGATGGTGGTTGTAGAAACCGAAAACAGGCGGCTCGGGATGCCAGTCGGGCAGGCCCCAGTTCATGTCCGGACGGATTTCCCATCGCAGGCCGTCTCGCGATACGAGCGTTACCTCCTCGACCAGGTAGCGCTTATCTCCTTCGAGTCTGGCAATGCTGTGCCAACGATGCTTCGGATCGGCCAAAGCTCTCTGCAGAACCGGCTTGCGGCGTTGATGGCCGAAGATTTTGAAGGGATAGCCATCTTCGGCTACCGGATCAAGGTACACGCCGCCGCAGCTTCCCGAAGGAAGTGTAAACACGTGGTTGGCCGCGAGCTTTCTTCCTTCCGGTTTTATTTTCGGCAGTGATAGCGGCCTGAATTCCAGACCATCGTCGCTTTCGGCAACCATCAACGAATAGGGACTCCAGCGGGCCGTATAGAGCATCCGCCATTGCCCTGAGTCATTATCGCGGTATACAGTCGGCCAGGATGCCAGCCCATCCACGTTATCGACGAATGTTGCTTCGCGGCGCCATGTCGGTCTGCCCTGACACAACTCCAGATTGTGACGGCGGCTAAAGTGCCACATATCCCAGAATAACCATGTCTTGATTCTGCTGGTTGCTGTGGCTTTGGATCTTCGCCGAAATTGACCTGTCGCGTGCGGCGATATCTCACCGGTGGCAGCCAGACCTGCAGCCCCGGTCAAGCCGATTGACTGAAGAAACCTTCGTCTATCCATTACCTGGCTAACCTCCAAAACTCTGTTCTGTATGTCCTCAGTGTCTTTTTTGATTGAGTCTCTAATCAGGATAACAAGATGTGGTAGTATTGAAAATCCGTTTTTAACTTATAGTTATGACTCGTACTTGCTATCCTGGCGATCTTCGGTTATTTTGCAAGGGACCGGCCGCCTGTTGAGCCGCGGCTTAGATTGATTCGGGGATAACATGAACATGCCATTGGCTATTATACTGCTTCTCGGAGGGCTCGTAATACTCTGGAAGTGTGCCGACCTGCTGGTTGCCGGCGCCGTCGGGCTGGCCGTGCTGCTCGGGGTAAGCCCTCTGGTCGTTGGTCTGACCATCGTCGCGATGGGTACTTCGGCGCCAGAGGTAGCCGCCAGTATCGCCGGGGCATTTCGCGAGAACGGCGGCGATCTGGCGCTCGGCAACGTTTTCGGCTCCAACATCGCCAACCTCGCTCTGGTGGGCGGGATTATCTCTATCATAAGCCCTCTGATGGTCCAGAAACGGACTCTCCGCTGGGAAATCCCCGTAATGCTCATAGTCATCCTGCTGCTGAGCCCTTTCCTGCACGATTCTCAGATAACCAGGCCGGAAGCCGCTATGTTGCTGACCGTCTTCGCGGGGCTGATTTTTCTAACAGTGTTTTTGGCACGTCGCGAATCGCGCAGCCGAATCAGCGAAGACGATCTGGGCGTAGAGGTCGATACGAAAAACGTCAGAAAGAATGTGATTTATATTGTCATCGGACTCATCGGCCTCGCTGTCGGCGCCGATATGGCGGTCCGCGGGGCCGTTTACATCGGTAAAGCAATCGGCCTTAGCAAAGCGGTCATCGCACTGACCATCATCGCGTTCGGCACCTCGCTGCCCGAGCTTGTAACGTGTGTTGTAGCGACTTTGAAGGGCCATCACGACATCTCCGTGGGCAATCTCGTCGGCTCTAATATCTTCAACACCCTGCTGGTCACGGGAGCGGCCGGTCTTGTAAAGCCGCTCACGATTACCGAGGCACGCCTGGCAGGCGGCACCGACTACTGGATCGTTGTTATCGTTAGCGCCGCGTTCGCGCTGGCGGCTATCCTGGGCCGGCGCAAGATAAGCCGCCCCGCCGGAGCCGCTCTCTTTTGCACATACATCGCCTATCTGATCTATCTCTTCCATTTCCGCGCCTGAATCGGCAATTCCTCGATACTCGATACTTGAGACCACGGCACCGGTGGCAGTCTTAAGAGGCTTTCGCCGACAACCGATAAGTCCGGATTATGGATACTGCTTGCAAAATAGTCGATAAGACAGTAGATTAAGTATGACAAGAGCTTGAGTGAGCACGATGGCACGAGAGATCCTATGGTCAGCTTAATTGACAAGAATCGCCAGGCACTGATTGAACTGTGCAGGGCATATCACGTAAGGCGCCTGGATGTGTTCGGCTCGGCCGCAACGGATGATTTCGACAGCTCCAGCGACATCGATTTTCTGGTGGAATTTGAGGATACGGTGGCTCCTCGCAGGTTCGACAACTATTTTGACCTGCACCGTGCTCTGGAAAAGCTGTTCGCTCGCCATGTCGACCTTATCGAGCCCGGTGGATTGCGCAATCCTTATTTCATCCGCCAGGTAAACACAACGCGGAGGCAAATCTATGCCGCGTCATGAGCCGGAAAAATATCTCTATGATATGCTCGGCAGTTGCGAGTTTCTGCTTGAATTCACCGCGGGCAAGACAGTTGATGATTATGTCAATGAGAGAGCTTTCCGCTCGGCTGTAGAACGAGAATTGCAGATTATTGGCGAGGCTTTGATTCATCTTGAGAAGACCGCGCCGGCAGTTGCCGCCCGGATTCCTGAGTATCAAAATATCATCGGTTTCCGTCATGTCCTCGTCCACGGGTACGACAGCCTGGATCCAATGACCGTCTGGAATGTGATCGAGACAAAACTTGATGACCTCAGCGAGACTATCAAGTCGCTGCTCGATGCAGAGGGATAAGTTCAAGTTTTTCACGATTAGCAGGTTGTAAGTTCAACTTATGGCTACCAAGATGGAAAGGTCATGAAAAGACGTGTGGTTAAGTTATCTCTGGCTATCCTGGTCTTGATCGTAATGCTTCTGGGCCTTTTGGTGTTTCTGGGAAGAGGCTCGGGGCGGCTGCGGGGGTTCGGTTTTCTGGGCAGTCCGGATCTCGTGGTGCATGAGGATCCGGGCCGGTCAAGGTGGAAGACGACGCTCTACTACTATTGCTTAGAGGCAGACGTCAACGATGTTTGTGCAAAGGCAGACGCCGGGCTGTCGGCAATGGACATCGTCAACAGGCAGAAGTGGACACAAAAACCACGAGGGAGCAGGTACATATTGAAGGGCAAGGGGCCGGGGGAGTGGATCACCGCGTCAATTCTTGATGGGCGGAAGCTCTCGGCACGTTCAATTGCGAAGCTGTCTCAATCACCGAGCCTTGACCACCGCAACATGTATGATCGAGAAAAGGGTTGGGTGGCCGTTTCTGTCACTCGAGCGCAGCTCAGGTCGTGGCCACCGCGGCACCTGCTGAATCGGGTGAAAGTGAGGCTGGGAATCGCACCCAATCCGTCTTATCCGGGAGGATAAGAGTCGTCGTGGGCGTCTGTGCCGTTTGACAGAAGTTCTGCCGGGCGATATGATCGCAGGTGTGGGCAAAATCATGAAACGGCGTGTGCTTAAGATATCTTTGCCGATCGTCTTTATCGTCGGAATTCTTCTGGTGTTGCTCGTGGTTCTGATGTGGGACTGGAACTCGGAGATGTCGTTTGAGTTCCTTGAAGGCAAAGCCTTGGCGACCAGTATAAATAGGAATCCCGTTAGATATGCGTATAGGACAATCTGGCACGTTTATTCGTTTGAAGGAGACTTCGATGATATTTGTGCAACGGCTGATGCTGAGCTGTTAGCAAGAGGGTTCAAAGTCGACCATAAAGCTTCGCGTGTGAGTTCTGTGCGGCGTGACTACTGCCTCGGAAATGAAACTTCAACCAGATACATCGTAGTTAGCATCCGCGGAAGACAAGAGGTTAGAGTACATTCAAAAACAGGATCTTCACGACATTCAAATCAGGACCGTATTCTGTTCCACTATAGGAGCGGTTGGATCTCCGTTCATATAACGTAAAGAAAACGCCGGCTATGGCCGCCACGCTATTTCCTTCACCACCTGCGATCGAGATTTAGGCGCATTGTCTACAAACCACCAACGCCCGGTATCATAATAAATCCCCCACGTAATCAAAATTGACAGATTATTGAGCGGCAATGTCGATATGGGCTCGCCGCAGCTAAGCGAGAATCCTTGCATTATCTACTCCCGGCCAATAGCATACATCCGTCGATTGTTCAGTTAAGAAAAAGGTCGAATCATGGATACATCGATCAAAAGCAAAAATGAGCGGGGTTGGCGTGATGTGCTGTTCGAGGTGATCTTCGAGTCGGACACCCCGGCGGGTAAGTGGTTTGATATTGTGCTGATAATCTGCATTCTGCTGAGCGTCACGACTGTCATGCTCGATAGCGTCAGCGACATCGCGGCAGAACATGGTCCGCTCCTTAAGGGCGTCGAGTGGTTCTTCACGATTCTTTTTACGGTCGAGTACGTACTGCGCCTGCTCTGCGTCGGCAGGCCCGGCAGATACGCGGTTAGTTTCTTCGGCGTCGTCGACCTGCTGGCGATACTTCCCACGTACGTCAGCCTGCTGGTGCCCAGCAGCCGCTATCTGTCGGTGGTCAGAATCCTCCGCGTGCTGCGAATCTTCAGAATTCTCAAGCTGGGTCATCATACGAAGGAAGCATCCGTGCTCAGAAAAGCACTGTACGCGAGCAGGCGGAAGATTCTCGTGTTCTTCTCTGTGGTGCTGACTCTGGTAGTAATCATAGGTTCGCTCATATATGTCATCGAGCCCCAAGAAGAAGACGGTTTCACAAGCATACCGCGCAGCGTTTATTGGGCGATTGTGACGCTTACGACGGTCGGCTACGGAGACATATCGCCGCAGACCGCAGCCGGGCAGTTCCTCGCGGCGATTGTGATGATTCTGGGTTATTCGATAATCGCCGTTCCGACGGGAATTGTGACCGCCGAGCTGACGCGGGCCTCAGGAACCGAACCAAGCGGCCAGGCGTGCCCGAACTGCAGCGCCGAAGGTCACGACAGAGATGCGAAGTACTGCAAGTTCTGCGGGGCGAAGCTTTAGCAATTAGAGGTTGTCAAAGGAGACAAAGGTCGATGTTTACCAAAATGTGTGCAGTAACGGCGGTTGTCCTGGTGGTGATATATCTGGCCGTAAAACAGTTGCGCCGCCGGGCAAAGCGTCAGCGCCTTTTGGCTGCGCCGCTGCCGGAGCAATGGAAGCTGATCGTGGCCAGGAACGTTCCGCTCTCTAAACGATTGCCGGAATCGTTAAAGGAGGAGCTTGGAGGTCTTGTCAATTTGTTCGTAGCCGAGAAAAAAATCGAAGGTTGCGGCGGACTGGAAATAACCGATGAGATTCAAGTTACGATCGCGGCCCAGGCGTGCATGCTGCTGCTGAACCGCAAGGCCACGAGCTTTCGCAAGTTGCGCACGATCCTGGTATATCCTCACACCTATGCGGCACAAACTCAGTCTTCGGACGGAAACATCACAATCGAGGGCCGGGACGTTCGCCTCGGAGAATCCTGGCAAAACGGGCCGGTTGTTCTGGCGTGGGACAGCGTGACCGGCGGAACCGCAAACATCGCCGACGCACGCAACGTCGTGCTCCACGAGTTTGCGCATCAGTTGGATCAGGAAGATGGAGCGTCCGACGGGGCGCCGATCCTTGAGCATCGTTCGAGCTACGTAGCGTGGGCGCGCGTTCTAAGCAAAGAGTACGAAGCACTTCAGAACAAAAAGAAAAAGCACAGGCGGTCGGTAATGAACAAATACGGCGCCACAAATCCCGCCGAATTCTTCGCCGTTGCTACCGAGACGTTCTTCGAGAAAGCGAAACAGATGAAGAAGAAGCACCCGGAACTCTACGACGAGCTGAAGGATTACTACAAGCTGGATCCTGTCGAGTGGGCATAGACGGGCTGCCGGAGACATCTGTCCGGTGGTCTTGATCTCGCAGTTGACTATTGGTGAGAAATGGACTACTTTTTTCGAGAGAGTCACGCGTCGGGCTGAATGAAAGCCCGGTCCGGTCACTACTTCAAGATGAAGGAGCAGAGAAAATGGCAGAGAGATTAGCAATTGACGGCGGCCGGAAAGCGGTGACAAATACCCTGGCGGGCTGGCCGAGTTTCGATGAAGAGGCAATCAAAGCCGTTGAAGACGTCCTGCGGTCCGGCAAGGTAAACTACTGGACCGGACCGAAGGGGATGGAGTTCGAGAAGCAATACGCCGCTTGGCAAGGCAGCAAATTCGCCGTCAGCGCTTCAAGCGGCACATCCGCTCTGCACATCGCGCTTTCGGCTCTTGGAATCGGGCCGGGCGATGAAGTAATCGTGCCGAGCTACACGTTCATCGCCAGCAGCTTCTCTATTGTCCAGTCCGGCGCGGTGCCGCGTTTTGCCGACGTGAATCTCGACGACCACTGCATCAGCATCGAATCGGCTGAGAAACTCGTCAATAAACGAACCAGAGCGATCATGCCGGTGCACCTGTACGGCAATGTCTGCGACATGGACGAGGTCATGACATTCGCCAGGAAGCACAGCTTGTTTGTCATAGAGGACAACGCCGAGGCTTTCGGCGGCGTCTACAAGGGGAAAAAGACCGGCACGATCGGCCACGTCGCAGCGTGCAGCTTCTGTCAGAACAAGACCTTCACCACCGGAGGGGAAGGCGGTATGGTGACAACCGACGACGAAAACCTGGCCTGGCAGGCGAGGAGCTTTCGCGATCACGGATACGACGTAAAGCAGCGACTGAGCCTGCTCGATCTGGAACAGAGACTGCCTTACATACACAACATGGTCGGCTGGAACTATCGCATGACCGAGATGCAGTCGGCTATCGGCCTGGCGGAACTCAAGCGCATTGATACGTGGAATCTGCCGACACGCCGCCGGAATGCGCATATTATAGTCGACGCCGTCAAGGACCTGCCGCAGGTCAAGTTTGTCCCGGTCGATACCGAAGAACGTCAAAACGGCTGGTACGTGCTGGGGTTCTCCTTAGACATTGAGAACATGACTTGCGACATAGATAAGTTTGTTGCCGCCTGCGGCGCCGAGGGCGCTCCCTGCTGGAAGGTTTTCTGGCCCCAGTGCCATACAGAAAAGGCCTTTCAACAGGCTAATTCTTTCGGCAGGAGCGGATTTCCGTTCAAGTCGAAGGAGTACACCGATCCCGCCAGCGCGGACTACAGCAATGTCGAAGTGCCCAACGCCGTGTGGCATCAGAGTCACACGTTTACATGCTTTGCCTATCCGACGTTCACGGAGGATGACTGCAAGCAGATAGGCGATGCACTGGTGAAGGTGATAAAGGCCTATTCAAGGTAGACGAAAGGGTTTGTATCATGTCCGGAAAAATCAAATGGGGCGTTATTGGCTCAGGTGGAATTGCCCGAAGAAGAACGATTCCGGAAGGCATCCTAAAAGCCGGCAACGCGGAATTATCGCTGGTCTTCGATGTTGATGAAAAGGCTAACGCCGAAGTGGCCAAAGAAACGGGCGCCCGCGAGGTTCATAGCGCAGAAGTTCTTTTGGACAGCAATGTAGATGCGGTTTACATAGCTACGCCGGCTTATCTGCATCACGACCAGGTCAGGATTTGTGCTCAAGCGGGAAAGCATGTACTCTGTGAAAAGCCGCTGGGGATGACAATCCCGGAGGCCGAGGAGATGATCGAATCGTGCAGAACGGCGCACGTCAAACTCGGATGCGCCTTCATGATGCGATTCGTCGCCCAGCACGTCGAAGCGCTCAAGCTCATTAATGACGGCAAAATTGGCAAACCGACGTATGCCCGAGCACAACTCTCGTGCTGGTATCCGCCGATGGACGGGGCCTGGCGGCAGGATCCGGCTACCGGTGGCGGCGGCTCTCTGATGGACATGGGAGGGCATTGTATCGACCTGCTGGAGATGTTCTTCGGACCTGTATCCAAAGTCAGTTGCTTTGTAAATAACACGATCCACGATTACGAATCCGAAGACAGCGCGACCGCCATGCTATTCTTCGAGAACGGCGCGCTTGCAACAGTAGATACGTTCTTCTGTATTCCCGATGCGAGCAGTAAGAACGTGCTCGAACTCTATGGCTCGCAGGGCTCGATACTCGCCAAAGGGACCATAGGTCAGGGGCCGGCCGGGGAGATGGTCGCGTTTCTCGAAGACCAGGGCAAAGACTACGATGCTCAACAGACCAGAGACCAGGACGACGGGATAGTCATAGCCCCGGAGCCGGTGAACACGTATCAGGCTGAGATCGAAGAATTCAGTCAGGCAATCATCGACGATCGTGAAACTGTCATTACTGCAGAGCTTGGTCTGCGAAGTCAGAAAGTCCTCGCCGCATGTTACGAGTCAGCCGCATCGGGCAGAGTT
>Ga0180432_10007044_pt1 | contig 14419 bp, 14 predicted proteins | sample SS_ome_10_FD_132414 | JGI IMG/M metagenome (GOLD analysis project Ga0180432, IMG submission 132414) | Hypersaline lake sediment archaeal communities from the Salton Sea, California, USA - SS_1_MS_2 metaG | ecosystem: Environmental > Aquatic > Non-marine Saline and Alkaline > Hypersaline >... | reverse complement strand
GCCGCCGGGTGGAGTACGTTCGCTTCGTCGGTCGATCTTCGAAGGCTCTATACTCCCTCCGAGGTGAGACCGATGCTTCACGAAGGCGACGACGCTCCTGGGTTCGAGCTCCGGTCCGACACGGGCGAGACGGTACGGTTGGCCGACTTTCTCGGGAGCCGGGTCATCGTCTATTTCTATCCGAAGGCGGACACCCCCGGGTGCACAAAGCAGGCTTGTGCACTCCAGGATCTTGGGCCTCAGATTCACGATGCGGGGGTGACTGTGATCGGGATCTCGCCCGATCCGCCCGAGAAGCTGGCGAAGTTCCGGGCCAAGTACGGGCTGGAGTTTCACCTTCTGTCCGATCCGGATCACGTCGCCGCCGAGGCGTACGGGGCATGGGGCCAGAAGAAGATGCGCGGGAAGGCTCATCGCGGAGTCGTTCGATCGCATGCCGCGATCGACGAGCGGGGGAGACTCGTCGAGATCAAGAACAAGGTGAAGCCGCTGGAGACGGCGAAGCTCTGGGAGATCTGGAAACAGACGTGAAGGAGCCGACAGGGACTCCAGACGGCTCGGAGCATGGCGGATCCATCGAGGGTGCGTGGGGGGAGGCGATTTGAGACCCTTGGGACGCGGCGGCGAGGCTGCTTCTTAGGTTTTCGCATTGTGCGCTCCCCCGCGGGTGCGGTCGAACGTGCGTACCGCGCGTCGCGGTACGCCGTCGAAGCGAAGACGCACGGGGAGGAGAGACGATGGAGAGCGCGGAGCGGAATGCGGCGGCCTCGATCCCGCTGGCGCTTCTGGCGGCGGCAGGACTTGGATGGGCAGGTAGCCGGAACGGGGTGAGCGTCGGGGGAGTCCCGTTGTTTGCCCTGTCGATCGGACTGGCGTTCGCAATGCAGTGGATCGCGTTCGTTCCGGCCTTCGCCTTCCGAACAGAACGGTTCTACGACCTCGTCGGCAGTATCACCTACATCGTCGTCGCGGCGTTCACGGTCGCGTTGGCCGGGCGTATTGACGCTCGGGCGTCGTTGCTCCTGGCGATGGTTTGCGTCTGGGCTCTCCGACTCGGGACGTTTCTGTTCCTGCGGGTTCTTCGGTCCGGAAGGGACGAGCGTTTCACGGAGATCAAGCGGTCGTCCCTCCGTTTCCTATCAGCATGGACTCTGCAAGGGCTCTGGGTCTCGTTCACGCTGTCCGCGACGCTGGCTGCCATCGCGGCATCGAAGACGGGACGTCTGGGGGCGACCGCGTGGATCGGGGTGGGCGTCTGGCTTGCGGGCTTCGGGATCGAGGCCGTCGCCGACGAGCAGAAGCGCCGATTCCGGGCAGATCTGGCTCATCGTGGAGACTTCATCCGGACGGGCCTCTGGGCGTGGTCGAGACACCCGAACTACTTCGGAGAGATCGTCTTGTGGATCGGCGCTGCGATTGTCGCCGCGCCGGTCTTCGCCGGCTGGCAATGGGTCACGATGCTCTCTCCGCTCTTTGTGATCGTTCTGCTCACCCGTGTGAGCGGGGTTCCGATCCTCGAACGCCGGGCGGACGAGAAGTGGGGCGAACAGGAGGAGTACGAACGGTACAAGCGGCGGACGTCGGTCCTGGTGCTCCGTCCGCCGAGACGAGGATGACCGGTCATCTCAATCTGGATGTGAAGCGAAGGAACCTTGAGAACTGAAGGGTCTACTTGCCGGCTGTGTCGGCGGACTCCCATACCGGATCTTCGGGGGGTTGGCTCATGAGGGACGCATCGAGCCAAGGTTCGATGATCTCCGCCGTCACGTGCATCGGGTGGCCGGAGTACCGGACGTAGCCGCCACGGTCGATCAAGACGACGTGCGCCGTTCCGACGATCCCGAAGAGATCCTTCACGGCGCGGGCGCTTTCGAGAGAACCCCAGAGGACGTTGTCCGTCGGAAGATCGTTCTCGATCATGAAGTTGCGGGGCGCGTCCTCGGTCTTGTCGAGGCTCACTACGAGGAGGGCGGCTCCTCGATCGGCAACAGCCTCCCACACGGCATGGATCTCGGGGAAGAGGCGGACGCAGGGCTCGCACCACGTCGCCCAGAATTCGAGAATGACGACGGACCCGCGAAAGTCGACCAGAGAGACATCGTCGCCGTCCAGATTGGGCAAGGTGAATGACGGGGCAACTTCAGAAGGGGTTTGGACCCCCGCGGCGAGGTGGAGCGAACAGCTTGCCAGAAGGGTGCATACGACCAGAAGAGCGAGAGAAGCACGGCTTTCGGAACGCTTCAGTCCGAGGCGCATTGCTTCGACTCTCGTCTTTCCGAAGTGACCCATCGACCGACCTCCTACGCAGGTTGCTGCTCCCTTATCCTAGCCCACGGACGTGCAGGGCGCACAGGAGTCGAAGCTGATGGCGACCGGGAGAGCGAGAGAGGCGCGCTCAGACGGGCGGGCGCTGCTGCGGTCGCTGAGAAGAGGGAGAAGTCGTACGATCTGGACGGGATTTCGCAGCGTTCTGGTGCCTCTCCAAGGAGGGTGAATGGGAAGAACGTGGAGAGCGGATGACATGCCCGATCTGAGCGGGCGCGTCGCGGTGGTCACCGGGGCGAACGGCGGGATCGGTTTGGAGACGTCGCGCGGACTGGCCCGACAAGGTGCAACCGTCGTACTCGCCTGCCGATGCGAGGATCGAGGAAGAAGAGCGGCCGCGTCGATTCGAGCGACGGTCCCCGAAGCGCGCCTCAAGGTGATGTCCCTGGATCTGGCCAGCCTCGCCTCCATCCGAGGGTTCGCCGACGCATTCAACGAGACGGGCAATCGACTCGACATCCTGATCAACAACGCAGGGGTCTTGCTGGCCCCGTACGGCTCGACGGAAGACGGATTCGAGCTGCACTTCGGCGTCAATCACCTCGGGCATTTTGCGCTAACCGGCCGCCTGATCGGCCGTTTGCTCGCGACGCGCCGGTCTCGGGTCGTGACGGTGGCCAGTCTGGGGCATTCCGCAGGGCGCCCGGACTTCGCCCGCGCGATGCATGGAGGCAGAGCTGCGTATTCCGCGTGGCGCGCGTACGGCCGTTCCAAGCTTGCCAATCTCCTCTTCACGTATGAACTGCAGCGGCGACTCGAGGGCTCGGAGACGCTCGCGGTCGGCGCGCATCCGGGCGGCGTCGCCTCCGATCTCGGGAGGCGGATGGGCGATCGGCGATGGTACCGAGTGATCCGGCCTCTCTTCGAGTGGTTGAGTCAGAGTCCCACGGAGGGGGCACGGTCGGTCTTGCGGGCGGCGATCGACCCGGTGGTGTCGGGCGGCGAGTACTACGGTCCGAGCGGATGGCTGGGGATGCGCGGTGCCCCAGTGGAGGTCCGCTCTTCACGTTTGTCCTACGACACACAGATCGCCCGGCGGCTCTGGGAGCTCTCCGAAGACCTGACGGGCGTGCGCTTCCTCTCCTGAGTGTCAACTCGTCGGAACGAGGGTGGGTTCGAAGACTTGGTCGCCGGGATGAAGGAGTGGCTCGGGAACGGTGAGCAAGCCGATCAGCCGGAGGAGACCGCGGCCTACCGGGCCCCCGAGGAGGGGATCGAACCGCGGTCTGGCCGTGGGCTACGAGCGGGTGCGCCGTTTGATGGAGTCGATCAGCTCGGGGTAGTCGGCGACGATCAAGCGGGCCGGGTCCGTGTCTTCTTCGAGATCGGGGAACCGCTCGATCGGTTCGACGAAATGATTGTCGACACGATCGTCGTTGTAGGTCGAAACTTCGCCCGCGACGACGTCATCCCCGGAAGCGTGGAAGGCATGCCGTACCCCCGGAATCAGGGTGATGCTCTCGCCCGGTGTCAGGACGATGACTTCCCGATCCGTGACGGCTCGTACGGTCCGTCCGTTGACCAGTGCCCAAGGCTTGCCCGGGACATCCGGATCAGCGAGCAGCTCGACGATCAGGCGCCCGCCGCCCCGGTTGATGATGTCCTCCATCTTCTGAAGGTGGCAGTGAATCGGTGTCTGTTGGTCCCTTCGGATGTGCAGGAGCTTCTCGGCATACCCGTCCGTCCGGCCTCTTGCGTCCGGGTGGGCGACGTTTCGGAGTGTGAGCAACACAAGTCCGTGCTCATCGAATCGGCCAGGCTTCCACTCGACGACGTCCCAACCCAGCCCCGCTTCGAGGATCTCAAGGACGTCGGAACCGCGTCTCGCCCACTCGGCCGGACTCCACGAGGCAAAGGGCGGAAGGTAGATCGACCTGTCGGCGAACGCCGCCGCCGAGGCCGCAATCACTCGGTTGACTTCGGATCGCTTCACCGTCTGCCCCCCGTCCTGCTGCCGTATGGTACTCCCTAACGAGGTTGCGATAGACGGCCCGCGATCACAAGGGCGACTCCACCGTGGGGACGTGCTGTGCCTGCTCCCATCGACACAGATGGTGCGACAGCTCCTTGAGCGACGGGTAGAGCGAACGATAGAGCTTGTAGATCTCGTTGTAACTGCCGTTCGCCTGGCGCGTCGGCGACGTGCAATCGGTCGTACGCACAACCTGGCGGCAGGCGGCATCGACGCTCTCCCAGGCGCCGACACCGACGCCGGCGAGGAGGGCGGCGCCGAGTGCGGCCCCTTCCGTGGCGTTCACCGCGTAAAGGCTGACGCCGAGGACTTCCGCGAGGATCTCGCGCCAGACGACGCTCTCCATTCCGCCGCCTGAAGCCCGAACCTCATCCGCCTCGCGAAGGCCGACCGAGCGAAGGAGCTCGAATCCGTCACGAAGCGCGAAGCCGACACCTTCGAGAACGGCGCGAACGACCTGCTTGCGCTCGTGGCGGACTGTCAGCCCGACGAATGCGCCCCGTGCGAGGGGATCAGCGTGCGGTGTGCGTTCACCGGTCAGATACGGGAGGAAGAGCAACCCCTCGCCCCCGATGGGGACATCATCGACCCCTTCCGTTAGCTCGGCGAAGGAGATGTCTGGGAAGAACGTATCTCGAAGCCAGCGGAGGCTCCCTCCTGCGGAGAGCATGACGCCCATCACATGCCACCGGCCCGGAACAGCGTGGCAGTATGCATGCAGACGACCGTGAGGCTCCACGACCGCCTCGTCGGTCGAAGCGAAGACAACGCCGGAGGTTCCGAGCGTCAAGGCGACGATCCCTGGCGCGACCGCGCCGACTCCGACCGCCTGGGCGGCTTGGTCGCCCGCTCCGGCGACCACAGGAGTGTTCGGGGTCAAGCCCGTAGCGACTGCTGCGTCGTCGGAGACGACACCTGTGATCTCGGGTCCCTCATGCGTTTTGGGTAGCCACCGGCGCGGGATCGAGAATGCCGAAAGCACGTCGTCAGACCAGTCGCGGCTCCGGATATCGAGCATCGACGTCCCTGAAGCGCCGGCACGATCGGTTGCGTAATCGCCGGTCAAGCGGAGGCGAACGTAATCCTTGGGAAGGAGCACATGCTCGATCTTCGCGTACAGGCGGGGTTCCTTCTCCGCGACCCACAGGAGCTTTGGCAGTGTGAACCCGGTCAACGCGTCGTTCCCGGTGATTGCGATCAGTCGCTCGAACCCGAGGTCATGGCGGATGCGGTCGCATTGACTGCCGGTTCGCTGGTCGTTCCACAGAATCGCCGGACGAAGGATGCTGCTGCGCTTGCCGAGCAGGGTGAGGCCGTGCATCTGGCCGGTCAGCCCGATGCCGAGAATCTCCTCCGGCGAGATGCCGGCCTCGCGGAGGGCTTCCCGGATGCTGGCGGACGTGCCGGACCACCAATCCTCGGGATTCTGCTCGCTCCACAACGGACGCGGCGTCGACAGCTCGTGCGGCGTCGTCACAGCACTGAGCACCGACCCTCGTTCGTCGATCAGGAGGGCTTTGACACCCGTAGTCGATACGTCAACACCAAGCAGGCACGGCATCCGATCCCCTTCCGGTCCCTTCTCTCGAGTCTGCCATCACGTCGGCTTCTAGCGTGCACCGAGCAGAAGCTCGATCAGCAGTTGGTCCAACTCCTCGTACGGCTGCCCGCAAGCGGCCAGCTCCTTCCGATCCAGCGGAAGGCTCTTGAGTTTCTCCGCCCTCTCGGGTGAGTAGGCGCCAAGGTATTGGTTCATCGAGTGGTCGTGCTCGTGGGTCCGCGCGAGCAGCTCCTGGATCTGCGGGTCATGGGCGAACGCTTCCGCCTTCTCCTTGAGGATCAGGTACGTTCTCATGCAGCCCCGGACGAAGGCGCGCACGTCCTTGGCATCGGACGTTCGATATGCATGTGCGTCGAAGTGCTTCGGGTTCTCGTACCCGACGCTCTCGAGGAATTGGGTCAGGAAGAACGCTGGCTTGATCGTGTGGGAGCCGAAGCGCCAATCCTGATCGAACCGGGCCATGTTCTGGTCGTTCAGGTCGATGTGGAAGAGCTTGCCCGCTTCCCAGGCTTGAGCGACGGCATGCATGAAATTCAGCCCTGCCATGTGCTCGTGGGCGACCTCCGGGTTGACTCCCACCATCTCCGAGTGCTCGAGCGTCTCGATGAAAGCGAGCATCGCCCCCGTCGTCGGGAGGTACGAGTCACCACGAGGCTCGTTCGGCTTCGCCTCGAGCGCAAAGCGCATTCCGAAGCCTTGATCGAGGTTGTACTCGCAGAGGAAATCGAGCGCCTCTCGAAATCGCTTCAGGGAGTCCACGGGGCTCTTGGCGACGTCGGTCTCCGTTCCCTCGCGTCCGCCCCAGAACACGTAGACCTTGGCCCCAAGCTCTGCACCGAGATCCATGGCGCGCATCGTCTTCTGAAGGGCGAACGCTCGGACGCGGGCATCGTTGCTTGTGAATGCGCCGTCGCGGAACACCGGGTCGGCAAACAGGTTGGTCGTCGCCATCGGGACGGCCAGACCCGTCTCCCGTAGGGCCTTCTTGAACGAGGACAGGATCGCATCGCGCTCGGACGCCGTCGCGTCGATCGGGATGAGATCGTTGTCGTGGAAATTGACGCCGTACGCCCCTTCCTCGGCCAGCAAGTGGACGATCGCGGCGGGCGACATGGGATCGCGGACCGGGTCGCCGAACGGATCCTGCCCGACATTGCCGACGGTCCACAAGCCGAAGGTGAAGCGGTCCTCAGCTTTAGGTGTGTACTCTTTGTTCACTGCAGCCTCCTCCGATCCGTCTTCTCAGTCCGCCTTGTGAGGCATCAGTAGCGGATTTCACTGCGCGAGCCGCTGTCGGCCGAAGCGAGGATCGCGTCGCAGATGACCGCGCACTTGTAGCCATCCTCAAAGGTTGCACCGTAAGGGGCGACGTCCTTGTCGTTCGCGACGGCGGCCAGCATGTGATAGATCTCGTGGATGTGAGCGTGCTCCCAACCGAGAACGTGTCCGTGGGGCCACCAGACCTCGTAGAACGGGTGATCGCTCTCGGTGACGGACAACGTTCGGAAGCCTTCTCCGCGGCCTCCCGCCACTTCGCAGATTCGTAGTTCGTTGAGTCGCTCGAGATCGAAAGCGATCGATGCCTTTGACCCGTTGATCTCGAAGGTCATGTGATTCTTCCGTCCTCCGCAGAACCGAGACGCCTCGTAAGAGCCGGCCGCACCGTTCTCGAATCGAACGATTGCCTCGAACGCATCATCGACGTCGACGGGGTGGGTCCCTTCTCCGCTGGCGTCAGGGCGTTCTTTGATGAACGTGCTTGCAATCGCGTTCACTGAGGTCGGCTCGCCGACGAGGAACCGGCTGAGGTCGATGATGTGAGCTCCAAGGTCGCCGAGCGCCCCGGAGCCAGACGTCTTCTTGTCGAGTCTCCAAACCCACGGGAACTGCGGATCCATGATCCATTCCTGTAGGTACTTCGCTCGGAAGTGGTATACCTCGCCGACCTCGCCAGCCTCGATCATCTCCTTCGCGAGGCGAATCGCCGCGACAAAGCGGTAGTTGAAACCGCACATATGCTTCACGCCGGCTTCCCGGACCGCATCCCACATCCGCTTGGCTTCCTGCGCGCTTCTTGCCAGCGGTTTCTCGCAAAGGACATGCTTACCCGCCTTCGCGGCGGCGATGCAGGGCTCGGCGTGGAGGCTGTTCGGTCCGACGTTATCGAAGAGTTGAACCCTCTCGTCGGAGATGAGTTCCTTCCAGTCCGTTGTCGATCGTGCGTATCCGTACCGACCTGCGGCCTCGACGACGGCCGATTCGGGCAGCCCGCAGATCGCCGCGAGCCGCGGGATCGCCGCTGGCGGCCAGAAGATGTACGGGATCTTCTTGTAGGCGTTTGTGTGGGCCTTGCCCATGAATGCGCATCCGAGCAGCCCGATGCCGATCTCCGGGCCTCGGATCTGGGTCTCGCCGGACGTCTTGGAGAGGCCTACGAAGCCGACGTCTTTCTTGCTCATGCTGACCTCCAATCCAGACGGTCGGCGCGCCGGCTTTCGCGGCTGGCGCGCCGACGCACGCGCTAGTCAGTTCGGTCGAACCACAGTTCCGCAGGCTTCTCACGGATGATCATCCTGTCGAGGAACTGGGCCGCCTTCTTCAATCCCTCCTCGAGCGACATTTGGTGATCTTCGTGCTCGATGCTGATCACGTAGTCGTAGCCGATCTCCTTGAGCGTCCAAATGAACGATCTCCAGAACTCCTCGCCGTGGCCATATCCGACGGTCTTGAAATTCCATCCGCGGCCCTCGGCACTCAGATCCTTCGTCTCGAGGACGCCGAAGCGCTCCGCGACCCCTTTCTCGACGGAGCTGTCCTTTGCGTGCACGTGGAAGATGCACTCACGAAGCTCTCGCGCCGCCAGGCAAGGATCCATCCCTTGCCAGAACAGGTGGCTGGGATCGAAGTTCGAGCCGATCGACGGGCCGACCGCTTCTCGCAGCTTGAGAAGCCTCTCCGGGTTGAATACGGCGTCGCCGGGATGCATCTCGAGCGAGATCTTGTCGACACCGTACGTGCCCGCATGCTTGGCAAGGTCCTTCCAGGTCGGGATCAGCTTCTCCTCCCACTGCCATTTGAGCAGGTCGGCGTAGTAGTCCGGCCACGAACAGGTCACCCAGTTCGGACACTTCGCGGAATCGCTGTCCCCCGGACAGCCGGCGAAGCCTACGATGCGGTCGATGCCAAGCTCGCCGCAGAGCTGCGCCGCCTCTTTGAAATCTCTGATGTGCTGTTCGGAGATGGCTTTGTCGGGATGAACGACGTTTCCGTGACAGCTGAGTGCGCTGACCTCGAGCCCGCGGTCTGCGATCAGTGCTTTCAAGGCCTTCAGCTTGGATGCATCCGCTAGGAGCTCGCCAGGATTGCAGTGAGACTTCGGGATGAATCCGCCGGTTCCCAGCTCGATCATGTCCAAGCCGAGGTCCGCCAGACCGTTCAGCGCGTCCTCGAGAGAGCGGTCCGCATAGACCACTGTGAAGCAACCGAGTTTCATTCCTCCACCCCTTTCGTATCGTCCGTCCTTCTTCGGCTTTGGTCTTCTAGTCCACCGAGACCCACGCGTGGGTCTCGGCCGCCTTCTGAACGGCGTCGAGGATCTTGTTAATCCTCAGCCCGTCGTGGAAATTCGGATTCGCCTTGCCGTCTTCCTTGATCGCTTTGACCATCTCGTACATCTGAACGGCAAACGTCTCTCCAAAGCCGATCCCCATGCCCATGATCGGCCAGAGCGACTCACCGTAAGGATGATCGAAACCGCCGGTGAGAACCCGCGTGAACCCGCTGCGCTCGTTCGGTGTGTCGTACGTCGACAGGAGGACCTCGTTTGGTCTCTCCCAATCGAAGTAGATCGCCCCTTTCATTCCGTAGACCTCGAAGTCGAAGTGGTTCTTCTTCCCTGAAGCGAGGCGGCTTGCGACAAGCGTTCCTTGCGCGCCGTTCTCGAATTGGAGCAGTACGTCGCAGATGTCGTCGACGTCCACCTTGCCCATCTTCACTGCGCCGGCTCCGGCCTTGTGCCCCAATCCTCCTGCGCCGATCGGGCGCTCGGTGATGTGGGTAGACAAGAGCCCGGCAACTTGGGAGATCTCTCCGACGAGGAACCTCGACATGTCGAGCACGTGGGATCCCAGATCGCCAAGGCTACCGCTCCCGGCGATCTTCTTGTCGAAGCGCCAGCTGAGAGCGCCGGACTCGTCAAGGCCCCAATCCTGAACGAAGGACCCACGGAAGCCGACGATCTTCCCGAGCTTCCCTTCGTCAATCCATCGTTTGATCAGGAGAACGGCGGGCGCCTTCCGATAGTTGAATCCGATCCCGTGCTTGACGCCGGCTCGCGCCACGGCGTCGACGATCACCTTCGCTTCGTCCGCCGTTCGGGCGAGGGGCTTCTCACAGAAGACGTGTTTCCCGTTGGCGATCGCTTCGAGGGCGACTTCCTGATGCATGTCGTTCGGAACGCAGACGAAGACGAGATCGATCTCGTCGTCGGAGACGAGCTGCTTCCAGTCACCCGTCCACTCGGGAATCTCCAAGTGCTCGGCGGTCTCCTTGGCGAAGGCGTCGTCCCGCTCCGCGATCATTCGCAGATGAACGTCTCGCGTCTCCTCCGAGAAGAACGCCTTCATCATCTGATACCCGACCGTGTGTGTACGGCCGATCAGACCGCCGCCGATGAGCCCGATATTCAGCGCCTTCATGCTGTCTCCTTTCCGTGATCCAGGCTGCTTCTATGTCCTTTGCCGGGTTTCCTTCGCGCCCTGCTTCACGCGCGTCGCTCTAGCTCCTTATCCCTCTCAACCGATTGATCGCAACGGCTGCGAGGATCAACAGGCCGTTGGCGAACTGGATGTAGTACCCCCCGATGTTGGCCAACACGAGCCCGTTTCGAATGACTCCGATGATCAAGACGCCGAGGACGGTGCCCAGTACGGTACCGATTCCTCCATTGAGGCTGGTGCCTCCGATGACGACCGCTGCGACGATCGCCAACTCGTACCCCGAAGCGATCGATGGCTGCGCGACACCGAGCCGTGCGATCAGGAGCACGCCGCCGAGTGCACCGAGTGCTCCTGCCAGAATGTAGGCGGTCATGGTCACCGTCTTCGTCTGAACACCCGAGTAGCGACTTGCCACTTCGTTTCCGCCGGTGGCGTAGAGCTGGTAGCCGAAGACCGTGTATCGCTGGATCAGGTGAATCACAATGGCCACGACGAGGAAGAAGATGATTGGAACGGGAACAACCCCCGCGATCATGCCCTGTCCGAGCCGCGTGAAAGCAGCGGGAAGATTGACGACAGGCAATCCTCTCGTGATCATGTACCCGATCCCCCGTACGACGCTCATCATCGCGAGCGTCGTGATGATCGGACCCAAGCCGATTCGCGTGATGACCAATCCGTTGATCAGCCCGATTCCCATCCCCGCGAAGACGGCAATCAGGATCGCGGGGAGCACCGGGACACCACTGACCATGAGCAACGAAACCAGGATTCCTGAGAGGGCCATGTTCGATGCGATCGAAAGGTCCAGCCCCCCGGTGAGCATGGCGAGCATCATGCCGAGTGCGGCGATTCCTTCGAACGAGACGGCTCGCAGAATGCTGAAGATGTTGTGCGTTGTGAGGAAATTCTTCCCGAGAAAGGACAAACCCACCACGAGGACGATCAACGCCATCAGGACTCCGGTCTCCCGCCCTCGGAGGATCCGCAGCAGGGCCCTCTTGCCCGAGGCGACCGCCTGTCGCTTCTCACCCGTCATGCCTGGCCTCCCTAGTCTCTTCTTCGCCCTCTTGTCGGTCGTCTTCGATCATCGTGGCCCCTGTGATGGCGCGCATGATGTCCTCTTGCGTGACCATGTCTGACTTGAACTCCCCCGTAATCTTTCCGTTGTACATTGTGATGATCCTGTTCGTGACGGCGATCAGCTCGGGGAGCTCACAGGATGTCATCACGCAAGCCTTCCCTTCCTCGACAAGGTCCCGAAGAATGCTGTGGATCTCCGATTTCGCTCCAACGTCGACCCCGCGTGTCGGATCGTCGAGGAGCAGGAGGTGTGGGTCCGTTACGAGCCACTTCGCGAGCACGACCTTCTGCTGGTTGCCCCCGCTCAGGAAGTTCACGATCTGCCACGGGGAGTGTGATTGGATCGAGAGCATCTGGATCGCTCGTTCTCCGAGCGTTCGAACCGGGTTTCTCTTCAGGACTCCCCTTCCGGCGAGCCTCCGGAGAATCGTGATACACGTGTTCTCGGCGAGTGACTGGATCAGATTCAGCCCCTCCACATGTCGATCCGCCGGCACGTAGGCCAGGCCAGCGGCGATCGCGTCCTTCGGGCTGTGAATCTCGACCTGTGTCCCTTCGACCCGGACCGATCCATGAACGTCTGGCGCAAGCCCGAAGAGGCCCTTCATGAGGGCGCTCGTGCCCGAGCCTTGAAGACCGGCGAGGCCCAAGATCTCGCCGGGTCTGACGGACAACGAAGCCTTCGAGACCAGATCCCCGACGGAGAAGTCCTCAATTGCCAGAATCGGTTCACCGATTTCGCGCTCGGTGGGTGTCGCTCTCTCGAAGTCCCGAACGTCGTGCCCGGCCATCAACGTTGCCACACGAGCGGGGGTGACGTCGTCGATGCTCCCGTTGAAGACCTCGGCACCATCGCGAAGAATCGTGATCCGGTCCGCGATCCGAAAGACCTCGTCAAGCTTGTGGGAAACGTAGATGACCGTGATCCCCCGCTCTTGAAGCTTGTCGATCAGAGAGAAGAACCGTTCCAGCTCCTGCAGCGCGAGAGCCGAGGTCGGTTCGTCCATGATGATGAGTTCGACGTCCATCGCCACGGCTTTGCAGATCTCCACAACCTGACGTTCACCGATCGGCAAGTCTCCGAGCAGCTCGTCGGGCCGTCGCTCGACGCCGAATTGCCGCAGTAGGTCCTTTGCCCGTTGATTCCGTGTTCTCCACGTAAGGGGTCGGAGCGTCGTCTTCGAAAGCTCGGAGAGGTAGATGTTCTGCGCAACTGTGAGGTTCGAGCACTGCGGGAAGTGCTGGTGAACGACGCCGATCCCCACGTTTCGAGCGTCGAGCGGGCTGCGGATGTCGACCGGCGTCTCCTTCCACAGGATCTCGCCGTCGTCCTTCCGCTCAATCCCTGCACACACTTTGATCAGCGTCGACTTGCCCGCGCCATTTTCTCCGACGAGCGCATGGACGCTGCCTTGCTCCACGTCGAAGCTCACTCCCTTGAGCGCTTGCACGCCGGGAAACGTCTTCACTACGCTTTGGATTCCGAGTAGATTCACAATGCGGTCCCTAGCCTTTGAGATACTCGCCCACGTTTGCGCTATCCTTCACTTCAGAGAGGGTGGGGCTTGCCCCTCTTCGACGGACAAGCCCCGTTCCGTGGGGGGAGTAGTCCTAGACTACTCCTCCCATTCCGCTAGAAGGTCGAAATAGTCCGCGACGCTGATGCTGCCGTCTCCGCCATCCTTCGTAATGACGTCCATCCCCGAACTGAGCATCGTGATCGGGTTGTCCGCCAGGTACTCGGCGAGAGCGGGCGTCCGGAGCATCGCGTACAGCATGTTTACGCTGTGGTACCCCATGTCGTAGAAGCGCTGCCCGATGCAAGCCTCGAGGATCCCGGCATCAACGTACTGGAGCGCGCTTTCAAGTGGGTCGACGCCCACGCACACCAGATCGCCAGCCAAGACTCGCTGATTGACGGTAGGCATTGAACCGACGCTTCCCCACCACGGGAATCCGGTGGCCGTTGCCAGCCCGTCGATCTCGGGGTTCGCCGAGATGTAGCTTTCCACGGCATCCACCGCGAGTCCGATCTCGAGGGCGGTTGTGGTGAATCGGGTGACGACTTCGATTCCCGGGTACTCGGCGAACTTCGCCATCATCCCGTCGTACCGAGCATCGAGGTTCGGATGTCCGATGTACACCTGGAAGATCGCAACCTTGCCTTCTCCGCCCATCGCATCGGCGAGCTGACCTGCGACGAGCTCTCCAAGTTCGAAGTCAGGCGTCCCGTAGTAGATCAGACGCGGGCTGTCGGGGCAGTCCGAATCCCACGTGACGACAGGGATTCCCTTCGCTGCCGCCTGTTCCAAGATGGGTCTCATCGCGTCGGCGTTACTGACCGATACAGCGATCGCGTCCACGCCGCGGTTCACGAGATCCTCGACGACGCGGGCGGCCTCGTACCCTTCGTCGGAGACGGGGCCCGTGTAGATCAGGGTGACGCCGAGTTCAGCCGCTGCCGTCTCGGCTCCTGCCTTGGTTGCGAAGAACACCGGGTTGTCGAGAGACTTCGGGACAACCGCGATCTCGTATTGCTCTGCCGAAGCCAGAACGCCAATCCCCAAGAGACATGCAAGAAGAACCACTACCAGCTTACGCATCAAAGCCTCCTCCATCGTAGCTTTCGCGCTTGATTCCATGCCATTCAGTCCGTCTTCTCGCCGCGACCACCTCCTGGATCTAGCGTATTGAGGCCGATTCTTCGGTATTCCCTTGCCACGCCGGATGCGAGCGCACTCATCGAACACCACACTTCTT
>Ga0180432_10007043_pt1 | contig 14421 bp, 14 predicted proteins | sample SS_ome_10_FD_132414 | JGI IMG/M metagenome (GOLD analysis project Ga0180432, IMG submission 132414) | Hypersaline lake sediment archaeal communities from the Salton Sea, California, USA - SS_1_MS_2 metaG | ecosystem: Environmental > Aquatic > Non-marine Saline and Alkaline > Hypersaline >... | reverse complement strand
CGCAGCGCTTCGCACAGGAGCCACGGCGGCCGATTAGTCATCACACACCGAGCATCCTTCCTCGACGAGAAAGGACACCTGGCCGAACGCCCATCCTTAGACGGACGCACGGATTCGGAAACGCGCAAAAGGTTGCGCTCAAGCGTGGCACACTACATTGCTTGCCTGTCAAAGAGCCCCGACCGCGCCCAGAGACAATAAAACTGACGTGCCAACACAATCACTGGCTCGCCACGGGCCCACGGCCCGAAATTCGCAAGCCACTTGATCAACGAGGCGCCGTCAGTCTGGCTTGCGCGCTCTGGGAACGCGATCTTGAGAGGGCACAGATACCCTTTCCGTTTTCCGCTTCACTTCTATCGCTTTTTCCATGCCATGTCAACACCTTTTTTGCTAAAAATGTTCCCCAAAAAGAGGCGGCGAAATGCACAAGTAACCGCTTGGCACAGGGCCACTTGGAAAACACGCCCACAACAGCGCTAACCAACTTTCTCGACGGGATGCCTCAGGATTGTCCTCAACCTCTCCGGCTTGCATCGCCGCGGATCACCTAAGTAAATCTCATGGTGTTTGCCGCGGAATTTGTAGCCGTTCTCGACGGCAAAGGCTCTCATGTTGCCGATCGTTCGGGGCTCCTCGGCGTACGGTCCGATATGCATGGTCTGTGTCGAAAGCCCCTCGCAAAATGTCTCGAATCGGAGCAGCCCCAGCGCCGGGTTTTCCTTCTTGCGTTTTAGTTGCGCCACGGCTTCCTCGTACATCTCGTGGGTGATGTGCTCGGGCTGCATCATCATCATCGTCCACCGCCACGCTTCCTGCTTCTGGAAATCGAACCCGCCCGAATCCGTCCACCAAAGCCCTTCCAGCGCCATGACCGTGTAGTCGAGAGGCTTCTTCTTCCGCAGCTTCGACATGAACTTCAACGTGAACGACGCGCCGTACAGCGCGCCGATCGCGTCGCCATAGTCCTTCGAGGTCCCAGGTGTCTCGCCGGGTTGGATCGTTCCGTCGAGCATGACGAACTTGAACTCCGGCACATCCACGACCTCCATTTTCTTGGCCGAAGGCGCATAGAGATGCTTCAGTTTCTTTCTCAGGTCGAGCTTTTCCATCTCGGAATCCTCCCTCGATGTTGCTATACGGGCTTGCACTCCGCATTCACGCTCTGCCTGTTGACCAGTCCCATGATTGCCTCCCCTACAGATCGAGATGCAAACGCAACGTCTTCTCGAAAGACGCGGCAAGCCAGTGCTTGACCGGCGTCTTCTTGCCGAGCGTGCCAAGGATCGCCTCGTCGATCCCGTCGGCGCCCGGCTCATCGCCGCAAAATGCACGCAGCGTGTCGGCGATGACGCACATCCCGCCGCGGATCGGCGCGCGCTTGATGTTGCGCGCGCAAGCCGCATACGGCCGCTCGGGGTGCAGATCGCCGCCGATGGCCCCAAGCACGATCTTCAGGTTGCCCAAGAAATCCCAGTGGCACGGCCAAAGATGGTCTATCGCCTCGGCCAGCGAGATCGTTGCGGGTTCCTCGTCCACGGTGTCGTGGATGACGGTTTGGGCCGTCGCCTTCCAGAACTCGGCGTGTTCTTTGTAGTAATCCGGGCACTGGTCAACGATGATCGATTCGTATTCCGTGCCGGCCTCGACGAGGCCCACGTGACGGAAGATCGCGTCGCGATGCACGCGCGGGTACGCGTCGAATTCCCGGATCTTCGATACGACACGCCCGACCTGCCACTCCCTCAGCGGCGTGCGCTCGCCGATCAACGCGACCAGCTCGCCCGCCGGCACGCCCCCCACGTCGAGATCAATGCTGTCCGCCGGTGATCCCGCGCGCCACGCCTCCAAGGCGGCAATGGCATAGTGCCAGACACGTTCCATCTTATGCGTCTGCCCAGGTGGCCGTTTGCCCGGCCCCTTCGTCGTGCTCCCGGCGCCGATCGCCTCGATGATCAGCTCGACCCACCGCGCCGCCTTATGGTGGCACGACTCGAGGCTCCTGATGAGCCGCCGGATGCGCTTCGTGTCGTCGTCCAGCGGTCCGATGGAATCTTCGAGCGCATCAATCGCCCGGGTTTCGTCGTCGGGCTGATTGGGACAATTCTCCCACCACGATTCACTCAAAGGTTGGGCTGCGTTGCTTGTCATCATCTTGCTCCTAACACTCTGCGTAAGCGGCGCGGTCGTGAGGACGCGTCCAGTGCAGCGCTTTGTTCGGCAGAAGTTGTCTTAGCTAGTTAGAGGGCTTCGGTTGTCGTTTGGCACTCAACAGTAACTTGATGGATTCCACGTCGGCTTTCGATGACGGTCTTATCCAAAGCCAGCGTCCATCATGCAGTTGGTCGGTTTCTTGCAGCAACTTCCGAACTCTAATGCTCAACTTGTCCTGGAAACCTTCTGTTTTCCCGACTTCCTTCTTGCCGAGGACAACCAATGCAGTGAAAGCATTGCGTTCCGGATACAGAGTCACGAGTGTTTTGCCGCTTTTGCGATACCGTATCGACCAGCCGTAGTTCCTCCCCCCGAAATCCAACTCCGGAATATGCTCATAGTGTACCGATAGGTATTCCCTCAACGAAGACCACAGCACCGCGGCCTTTGCCCCAAGGTGCCTTACGACGTCTTTTTCGGTGGGTTCGATCTCTCTGTTCAGCATGCGTTCAAGGCTCATCCTCAGCCCCTATCTTGATCAGTATTCCGGTTCATCGACTGGGCCTTTCTGATTCTCAGAAGCCGGTCTTTGCTCAGATACGGTTTGATGAACGTATTGAAGTCTCCCTCGGGTATGCCCTCGAAGCTCTGATACTTCTTCTGGAAGAAGTTCATCCGTGAGTCGAGCTTGTCACAACTGAATTCCGGGCAATGAGCACAGTTCTCCAATCCCTTCCCTACTACGCACGGTCGAACGGGACAGCCAGGATCAGGAGGACGCAGAGGATTGCCCGCGTCGTCCTGATGAGGTCCGGAACTCAGACAGCCGGGACACGTAACTTCCTCGGGGGGCACGTCATCGCCGACATACTCTTTCCAACCGGCACTCACACGCTCTCGGTCCTCCGAATTCTTGATATTCCTGTAGTAGGCGGGGCACAGATCACATCTGTAACCGCATCGTGCGATGACCTCTTCCATCATGGTCTCCTACTTCATTTCAGTCTGCCGAACAATAATTAGACTGGCCCGCATAGGATGCGGATGTTCGTTTTTCTGCCCGTGTATGACGCCGCTGATTCATCGGGCAGCGCCTCGATCGCCTCGCGGAGCATGTCCCAGGCAGCCGCAAAGCGGCGGTAGTATGAGCTGGGCGACCCGCTGTGGCACGCTTTCGGCGCTTCGGCTGGCCCAGGGCGGCCCGCCCTACATCCCGGTCTCCACACGCTCCGTGATGCCCATGTCCGGCGGCTGTCACGCCCAGTGCTGCTGCGGCCAGGACCTGCCGTCGGTCAGGCCGAGCGCGCCGCGGAGCAGCCAGATCTGGCGCGAGTGCGCCATCGTGTGGAAGATGGTCCACATATACATGCACAGCCCCTTGTGCTGGCCAATGGTTTCCCACTTCCGTCATCCACGGTCAGTCTGAAAGGCCCTCGACGATGGCGGCTATGAACTGCTTGTGGTACTTGCCCAAGTTCTCGCCGGCAGCGTTTCGCGTCATGGCAATGACGAGGCCATTGGCGGGGTCAATGCGAAGTGTGGCTCCGGAAGCCGCCCCGTGGCCGAACGTGCCCTCGCCCAGCCCCTCATCTTCGTACCAGATTGTTCCAATCCCGTAGACCACCTGCGTGTCCGCGCCGAGCAGCGTGACCAGCTTCTCGGGGAGGATCTGCTTGAAGGTCTCCTCGCTGAAAAAGCGCATGGTGCCATACGCGCCACGGTTCAGCAGCATCTGTCCGATCCTAGCCACGTCCATTGGCACGCTGTCAGCGTCGCCGCTCGTGCCGACGACATCCGTGGACGCGCAGCCAAGGGGACCGAGCAGGTGGTTCTTGTAGAACTGCGGGATGGCTTCGCCCGTGACGGCTTCGACGACCTTGCCGCCAAGCGCGAAACCTACGCCGTTGTACTCATAGCGTTGACCGACCTCCAAGTGCGGGTAGTAGCCGGCGACCACCTCCTCGAGGTCGTGCATATCGTCGCCCCAGTGCTCCCACAGTCCGTTCGTGTGCGTGTAGAGATGACGAATGGTCAGTGGCGTCTCGACCTCGATGTCGCGCAGCGGCAGCAGGTACGTGTCCACCCGGTCGTCCAGGCTCACGAGGCTCTGGTCAACAAGCATCATCATCAGCGTCCCTGACATCAGCTTGGTCAGCGACGCCATCCAGCTTTTTGTCGTGACCGTCATCGGCCTGCCGTCGCGCTCGCCATAGGCCTTGTGGAAAAAGACGACGCCGTGCCGCGCGATGCACACGGCGAATGCCTCGTCGCTGTCCTCCGCCCAGGCCCGGCAGACGGCGTCAATCCTGTCCACGGCATCGCCCTTCATGCCGGCGTCGGCGGCGCTCCCCTCGCGCAGCACGGGCGCCGGCTCGCCCTCAAGGGGTCGGGGACAGACGAACGCGTCGGGATACAGCTTCTCGGTTCCGTACAGCCTGCGCTTCAGCCCCACCCACCACTGGCGGTCCTGTGCGTACACGTCATCGGCAACGCTCGCCGCACCAGCGCCGGGCCGTGTCTCGTGCAGGCCCGCCAACAGCGCGGCGCTGCCACTATCCCGGTAGAAGCCGTCGTGAAAGCGCCATTTCAAATGCGTACCAACAACGCGCGACTGCTCACCCAACACATCAGCCTCGATGCCCATTGCATCCGGGAGGCTCATCGAGACCTTCGCTTTATATCGCCACCAGTTAAAACCGACGAATTCCTCGGGCTGCCGGTAAAGGGTCCTATACCGCCTGATGACGCGTCCTTTTTCGGGCACGATCTCAACAACGGCGCCGTACCGACCGGTGTTCTCCGCGGCCGTCACCTCGTTGTAGTCCTTGTCGTAGAACGTCGTCCTCACTTCGTATCGGCCGATCAGCTCCTCGGCAAGCAGAGGACGTTCGAAGTCGCACTCGGGAAACTCCATGCCGCTGAAGACATAGGGGCGGAAGTGAAGCTCGGCTTCGATCAGTCCACGCGCGCGCTGTTCATCGGCGTCGGGGAGCTTGACGACTGCAACCTTCTTCCTGCCGACACGGACATCCAACGGACCGAACGGAGCGCCGCGCGGCGGCATAAGAACCTCCAGCTCCAGGGAGGCCCGGCGCCCGTCCAGGGCCAGCGTCCCCCTGCCGAGCCTCCTACGACCTGCTCTGACCGTAACCGTGTCGCCGGCCAGATCCGCCACAGCCGTTATCGCGACCTTCGTGCGGCGGAAGCGCTCATACCTGCCGGCGGCGGTCACGAGAACCGGCGGGCTCGCCTTCGTCGAGAGGCGAACGCGGTGCATGGCCTTCGTGTCATTGTAGGTCGCCGCGTCCGGGTACCATCTCGCCGCGAACTTGCGTCTCCGGCCATCGGCGTCGCTGACGTAGAGCTGCAGGCCGACTTAGCGGCCGAGCTCCGGCTTGACGCCCAAGTTCTTCCAGGGAAGCAAGACCTCGAGCGTGTAGCCCGTCTGGGTTTTGGCCCGCGCGGCGGAGATCGTGAGCTCGTGCTGTTTCAACGCTTCGTCGTTCCGGCGATCCATGAGGTAATGGCGCAACTTTGGGTGTTCGGGGTCGAGACCGGGCGCAATGGCAGTGACAAGCATGTCGGCCGCGCCGCGTTTGGTGGCGAAGAAAATCACGACGCTGTCCAGCACATAGAGCACGGTTTCGTCCGCGTGCTCCACGTGGACGTCGTCCTGGACCGTCACCAACACGAGCAATCCCCGTTCGTCCCACGCGAGGCGGAACCTTACATCAAGGTCGTCTACGGGCAGGATCTTGCCCTCGAGGTCCGGCAAGATGTCCACGCGGAATCCTCCGTCCCCCCAATCGGCGCACCGACCGTCAACAGTGATGTCCTCAAGCCTCGGGACGTCGAAAAGCGGGGAGTCCTCGCCCTGGGCCGACCCAGACACGGCAAGGCATGCGCTCATCAAAACAATGGAAACGTAGAAAGCAGATCTGCTCATCTCCCTTGACTCCTTCCGTTTTCCTGAGCGTGTGTGTTTAGCGCCCCGCATACGAGAGCAGCGGAAGTTGCACCCTCAATGACGGCACCTTCATTCGTCGTTCGCTGCCCTCCCGCCGTCATGTCGGGAGGCGGATGTGGCTGCCGGAAATGAAGCGGCCGGCTTCTGAGCAAAGGAACAGGATAATCTCTGCGACGTCGTGTGCGGCTGCCTTCTTCCTCCTCTGCCATTTCGCGCCGTCACCTCGTGCCGCTTCGAGCGCGTCGTCAAAAGCCATGTGGTCCGTCGGGCCGGGTTCGATGCAATTGGCGGTGATACCTTTCTTGAATTCCTGCAGGCCGAACGCCGTGGTCATCCATGCTCTGGCCGCCTTCCCGAGACAGTAATCCGGGGCGAGACGGTTCATGCTTTCCATGCCGAGCACGCCGCTCAGGGCGATGTGGATGATGCGACCCCACCCCCGCTCTCTCATGCCGGGGACGATGTACTTCATTGTGAGGAAGGCACCATCAATCTGCGCGGCCAGCACTTCTTGCCAGTGCTCGTGGCTGATCTCCGTATAGTCACGCGGGTCCCAGGCGCTGCTCGCGTTGTTGACGAGGATATCGATCCTCCCGAACTCGTTCCCGGCCTTCTCGACCATCGCCGCGACTTCATCGTCTTTTCTCGTATCTGCTCTCGCCACAATCACACGTCTGCCCATGTCTTCGATGGCCTGGGCGACCTTCTCGGCGTTTCTTCCGGTTTCGGCCTCCGTGTGGAAGGTCCCATGGTTCAGAACAATGTCGGCCCCGTGCATGGCAAGGGTCAGAGCGGTGCTTCGGCCCATCCCGTCGCCTGTTGAACCCGTTATCAAGGCCACCTTGCCTTCAAGCTCCATGAGATCCTCCTACCTTTCTTTGGCTTCGCTCTCGTCCAGGCTTTGTAGTTGATCAGTGGGGTCTCATCACCTGGAGAGCTTTTCCCAGATGCTCGACGGCCTGGGCATCTTTCCCCTTGGCCTGCAACACGATATCCACAAGCTTGCGCCGGAACCCGGGATCGCCCATTTGCAGTCGCTTCTCTTCCGGCGACTCGCAAAAAGGCACTTTTCTCAGGGCCTCGTTAAGGATTGCAAGTTCCTCGCCATACGCGGCGGCTGCGGCCAGAACGTCGGCTCTCGCCGCCTCGTCAATGTCCGCCATGCTTCTGAGGAAACTTGCCGCCGTCATCCGCGCCTCGCGCAAGCCGCAAAGCGTAACGCCGTTGCTGACAAGACAGCGGAAAGTCAGCTTCTCCAAGTCGTCCGGCGGAAAGTCCTCGTCGCGCCCGAGGGCCTCGGCCCACGCGTCGTAGGCGGCGAGGCCACTCACGTATCGCACTCCGTCGTGCCTCTGCTTCTCTGGGGTCTGGGCGAATTCAACGGCCCATTGCACGGCATCCAAGAGGATATCGTGCTTTGCGGGGGACGCCGTCTTCTCGCCTAGGACAATCAAGCTGTAACATCTCTTGTACCAGTCGGCTTCCTGATAGTAGTCCTTCGACCCATCGAAGTAGCTCCGTCCCATCAAGACATCTCCATTCCGGTCATAGCCGGCGACGATACCGCATTCGGGAGGGCCGACTATGCCCACGGCGATAACCGGGCAACCGTTCTCGATACTGTTAATGATCCGTTTCCGAAACTCGTCTTCACACTCGGCTTCGTCTCTCTTCGGCACAAACTGGTACTCATACCCCAACGCACGGAAGGTCCGTCGAATCGGCTCAAGCCCCAAAACCAGCAGGGAATTATTGCTCGGGCACCACGACGGGTGCCATAGCAGCTTGAATGCGCTGCCGGAGACACCCATCACAAAAGCGTACGTCACATCTTCGTTGAGGAACTTCATGCACGCGGCCACGGAACCGGAAAAAGTACACTCGCCGCTTTCCTGGTAATTAAGATCCGTGATGTTTTCGAGCACCTTCCGGGCGAACTCCTCGGGCAGCTTGTGCTCGTTGAAGACTTCCTGAACCATGGGGATGGCCTCCTCTGCGGCGTAAGCCGCCAGGACGGCCTTAAGCTTCGCCCTGGCGCGATGGATTAGGGACTTGACTGTCCCGAGCGGAATGTCGAGGAAGTCGGCCACCTTCTTGTAAGACAGGCCGTCGAGGTGGAACATCGAAAGCGGCACCCGGTACTTGGGCGGCAGCGACGCGACGGCCTTAAGAACTGCGTTGGCCAGATCGCGTTTCTCGACCACCTCGGGCGGGCCGGGCTGGAAGTCAGGAACGTCCAGACTCTCCAGGTCCACCCGCCCGTCGAGGCGCTCGAAGAGGCCCGGCCGAAACGTCTTCAGCCAGTTCATCGCCACGCTGAATCCCACGCGCCGCAGCCACGCAGGGAAACGCCCGTGATCCCGCAACTGATCAAGGTTCGTGTAGGCGCGGATGAAGGTTTCCTGCGCGATGTCCTGCGCCTCATGCCAGTCGCCCACAAGGCTGTACGCCAGGCCATACACGTGGCCCTGGTATCGCGCCACAAGATCCTTGTAGGCATCGTGACTGCCCGCGATTGTCAGCCGCACAAGCTCGGCATCCGTCGTCCCGGCCACCTTCCTCTCCTCGGATCCACCCCCGCTCTTTGGAAACAGCCCTCAGAGCAATGACAGCCGCTTGCCACGAAAGGTTGCATGAAATCCAGGATTACGCCTAGGAGTTCTTCACCAAGCAAAGCCATGGCCTTGATAAGCCAGGCTGCTTTGCAGGCCGCCTTTCCTCCTCAGAAATCCTCTTGCTGATGCCCATCGACGCGGTTGTCTTGGCTGTCGGGTCGGCACCTAGTTGCTGCCCGCTTTGCCACGCGGAGAAGCTCTTCGAACCGGTCCGGCTGAATTGGGTCATCTAGGGCTGCCTTATTGCGGCGAAGGATTCCACAGCGCTTGCACCTGTAGACGAGCATCCATCCCCGGCTGGCGTCTTGCTGGACCGCGACACATTCCATCATGCCGCCGCACTGTGACGCGCGGTCGCCGGGCACCTCGTCCACATGCTTCGACCACAAGCAACGAGGACAATGGTTCCGGCATGACCCTCCTCCTAGAGGGCGCACTTCCGCCCCACAATGCTCACATACAAATCCTTCGTTCCGAACATAGCGGAACTTCTCCTCTGAGCTCGCCATCGCCAATCTCCTTGAATGTGGGTTGAGACCGCATCAAGGGATTGGGTTCGGTTCGCTCTTGGCCGCCTGTGCCAGAGGCGCAGCCGACCTACGGGCTTTGCAGCAGCAGGGCCATGTTCACCGCCGTTCCTCTCGGGTCAGCGATTACTTCCGATTCCGGCTTCACGGCGGCTTGTTGCATCCGCCGATCCGAACTGAGACCGGGCCTTCACGCTTTGTCCCGGCCATTGTGAGGCGGCCGCCCTAGCTCAACTGGCCACCTCCCATCGGTATGGGTGCATGCTGCATCACCGTCGGGGGCGTCCTCCCCAACCTACTGGCGGAAGCGAGCGCACGTCGAATAATGTTGCTGCACTACGTTCCTCCTCTCTGACTTTCTCCAGCTTCATTCTTTCTTGCCCAGAAGATCGCCCTGTCCGAAGTATCCCTGTAAGGATTTCCCAGTCGGTCGCCATAGACCTGCTCGATCGCGAAGCCATTGTGTTCCAGCCAAGAGGCGACTTCGCTCTTGCTGGGCGGGTGGCACTGTTCCGTCCACTCTTTCTGATTCACCGTGCCGTCGGGCGATGTCACTGTGACTGTGCGCCGATAACGCACCAGTCTCCGCGCAACATCGTACCAAACCGTTTCGGTAGTGGCCTCCACCTGCGCTCCGTCGGCGCACGTTCCATCCGGAAAGCTTTTCACCACCGCGCCTGGCGGCCTACGCCAGGCCGGATCCAGATCCCCCTCCATATGGTCGTTGTCAACGTAAACATGACCGCCCGGCTTGAGGGCCGCGTTTGCCATCGCGATGCACCGTTCCTGCTCCTCGGCGGATGCGACATCGTAAAAGCAGTTGCCACCGAGCAGGACGAGATCGAACCCCTCCGGCCAGGGCGTCGTGAGAACATCGCCTTCCAGAAGAGTGATGCGCCGTCCAGCATCTTCAGGCAACTCGGCGATCTTGCTCCGTGCGCGGTCGAGCATATGGCGGGAACGCTCCATCCCGACCACTTCATGGCCGTCCTCCGCCAGAGGAACGACTATTCTGCCGGTGCCACAGAACGGTTCGAAGATACGTTGCCCGAGAGCCTTTGGCGCGATCAATTGTCGCAGGAGCGCCACGTCATCCGTATACGTCTCAATCTGGTCGTATATCTCCGCGACGTGCGCATCCATGTCGTACGCCATGCTTTCATTCACGCCCATGTGTCCTTCTTTCCCTTTTGAATCACCACTTGACTGTGTGGAGGCTACAACACTCCTCGGGGTTTCGGAAAACGTCGCTGCTTTGCTGCCGACGTTGACGGGAAAAGTCCAGCGTGATTTGACGATCTTCTTGCTACTGATTCGCCTTGGGCTCGGGCTCCGAGGCCGCCTGCTCGGCGCGGTCAATCCGGCAGCCGAGCCGGTGCGAGAGCGCGGGACAGACCACCTCGGCGATCGTCAGGCAATAAAGAAGCGGAAGGAAGCTGACCACGATGTCGCCGGGGCTCACGCGCAAGTGCCGCGCACACCACGCCGTCTGGAGCAGCCCGATGATGGTCACGACCAACCCGAAGCAGACCGCACACGCGGCGAGCCCCTGCACGAACCGGAGGAAGAAACGGTCACGCCCCGTCGAGGACGCGAGTTCATGGCGCGTGTTGAGCAGCGCAATGAGCACCACGAGCAGAAAGCCGACAAGGTAATACCACTGGAGCTTGACAAAGAGCCGGAAGTCGCCGAGCACGAGCGCCACGAGCGTCAGGACCCCGCTCAGCGCCAACATGACGATACCGGACCTCTTCATCGGTTCGCCTCCGGATGCCCGAAGTAACTCACGATCGCCTCGACAAGTCCTGCGGCCGTATGTGTCTTGGCCTCGATGGCCACCGGGAGTCCGTGTGCTGCGGCCGTCTTGCTCGTCTCGGGGCCGATGCTCGCGTACACCATGTTCGACGGCAACGCTCGCTTCTCTATTCGCTTCAGCAGTGCGGCAAAGCCCCGGACCGTCGAGGCACTCGAAAAAACTACCACGTCCACTCGGCCCGCCACAAGTTTTTCCACGGCCTCGGCGTCCGGCGCGGCCTGAACGGTCCTGTAGGCCGCCACGCAGGTGACGCGCGCGCCCTTCGCCCGCAGCGCCGCCGCAAGCTCGTCGGGCGCAATGTCGGCCCGCGGCAGCAGGAACCGCATGCCCCTGACCCGACGCCCCTTGAACGCGGCCGCAACGCCCGACGAAGTGAACGCTTCGGGCACAACATTTGGGACGACCCCGGAGCGCTGGAGTTCCCCGGCCGTGGCCTCGCCGATAGCCGCCACCTTCACACCGCCGAACGCGCGCGCGTCCTTGCCGAGCGCGGCCATCCGCCCGAAGAATGCCTTGACCCCGTTGACGCTTGTGAAGACGACCCAGTCGTACGAGCCGAGTCGGCGGATCGCCGCGTCGAGCTTTCGCGTATCGCCGAGGGGCTTGATCTCGATCATGGGAAGCTCGATCGTCTCCGCCCCGAGCGCCTCGAGCCCGTGCGTAAGCGACGCCGCCTGCGCACGCGGCCGGGTCACGACGATGCGCTTGCCGAAAAGCGGCCTCTTCTCGAACCACGCCAGCGAACCACGAAGCCGCGCCACCTTGCCAACAACCACCACGACGGGCGGCTCGATTTGTCTCGCAAAATCGCTATCCCGCGCCTCGTCGAGCGTCGTCGTGACCGTCGCCTGCCTTGGGTAGGTGCCCCAGTTGATAATGGCCACCGGCGTCGCAGGGTCCCGGCCGTGCCGGACGAGCGTTTGGGCGATGCCGGCGAGGTTCTTTGCGCCCATGAGCAGCACGAGCGTCTCGGGCCCTTGGGCCAGCGCGGCCCAGTTGATGCTCGAACCTTCTTTAGTCGGATCCTCGCTGCCGGTGACGAACGCCACCGACGAGGCGAGGCCGCGGTGGGTGACCGGAATGCCCGCGTACGCGGGCGCCGCGATGGCGGACGTGACGCCCGGCACGACCTCGAACGGGATGCCCTCCTCGGCGAGCCGGAGCGCTTCCTCGCCGCCGCGCCCGAAGACGAACGGATCGCCCCCCTTGAGGCGGCAGACTGTCTTGCCGGACCGCGCCTTCTCGACGAGGAAAACGTTGATCTCGTCCTGCGTGATGGTGCGCTTCCCGGCCGTCTTGCCGACGCAGACGAGCTCGGCCGACGGCGCAACACGCTCGAGCAGGCGCGGATTGACCAACCGGTCGTACACGACGACGTCGGCCCGGCCGACGCACTCGGCGCCTCGGAGCGTCATCAGCCCCGGGTCGCCGGGCCCGGCGCCAACGAGGAAAACCGTGCCGGGTTTTCGCTTGGCCATCAGAATGTCTCTTGCCAGTTGACGATTCGCTCGCCCGATTCCTTGTCTATGCGAACGCTGCGCACGATGAGCTTGTTGCCCTGTACTTCTTCTTCGACCGGCCGGCCGTACTCGTCGTTGAGCGCCCGCCTGTCGAGGTATCCCGCATCCACGAGCTCCTTGAGCGACGTCGGTGAACGTCCCTCTTCGACTTCAAAAAGGCTGATGGCGTTGCTGACCGAGGCCCTGAACGTCGTCCGGTGGGCCCTTGACTTCTCTTTGATCGCGGTGTTTCCTGTGACATAGTCAACCGTCGAGTCCAGGGGGCCTTTCTCTTCCTTCGCGCCTTCTTCCTTCTTGCCGCATCCGAGATAGCCACCGACAAGCAGCGCCGCCACAACGATCGCAATGACAGTTTTCATGTCCCGTTCCTCCAGCAATCCCCAAAAACGCTACCACGCCGACCGGCGATTGCAAGCGCTTTCGCGTGCAGGAGACTTGAAGCAACGCCTCAAACAGCATAAAGTCCGAGCACCAAGGACCGCATCACGATGGCACGGTACTTCATCGGTATAGACGGCGGAAGCTCCGAGACCGTCGGCGTCATCCTCGACGACAACGAGCGCCTCGTGGCGCGAGCCGTCGCCGGGCCGACGAACTACCACGCCGTCGGCCTGGAAGCCGCCGAACGAAACCTCCTCGACGTCATCCGCCAACTCGTCGAAAAAGCAGACACAACAACGGACGACGTTGCGCGATTCTGCTTCGCGCTCTCGGGCGTCTCGCGAGAGGCCGACCGCCGAGCGATCAGCGCCCTCCTCGACCGCCACGCCCTCCTCGACCGCGCCACGCTCATCTCCGACGCGGAAGCCGTCCTCGCCGCGACCGAAAGCGAAGCGCCCGTCATTGTCGTTATCGCCGGGACCGGCTCGGTCGTCCTCGGCCGCGACGACCATGGCCGCGTCCACCGCGTCGGCGGCCACGGCCACCTCCTCGACGACAACGGCAGCGGCTACGACCTCGGCCTCTCCGGCCTACGCGCCGTGCTCGAAGCGCATGACGGCCGCGGCCCGAAAACGGCACTGGCCAAAACCCTCCTGGCCGCCGCCGGCCTCGGCGACGTCGGCGAGATCGTCCCCTGGCTGTACGGCTCGACGGAGCACAAGCGCGAGGTGGCGCGGCTGGCGCCCGCGGTCATCGCGGACGCCGCGAAGGGTGACGGCCCCGCCATTGCCATCATTGAACGCGCCGCGGCCGAGCTTGCACGTTGGGTCGGCGTTGCGGCCAAGACAATGACAGCAACGAAACGGCCCCAAAAAATCGTGCTGGCGGGCGGCGTCCTCGTGCACAGCGAACGTTACCGGCACCTCGTCGCGGAGCGGATCTTGGATGAGCTTCCGCAGGCGAAGATCACCTCGCCGACCCACGAGCCCGCCCACGGCGCGGCGCTCCTCGCGCTCCGCACGCCATGATGAACACTCTTGCGCCCCGCGGCCTGGACGGATAGAGTCGCCGCGGTATGGGAAAACGAGAAAACAGCCCCCAAAAACCCGCGACAGAGCGCCGCAATCCCCGCTCGCGCGGCCTCGACCTGCTGACGACACATCAGATCCTCAAGCTTATCAACGACGAGGATGCGCGCGTCGCACCGGCCGTGCGGCGCGTCATTCCCGCGATCGAGCACGCCGTCGAGCTTGCCGTCGCCCGCCTCTCGTCGGGCGGCCGGCTCTTCACCGTCGGCGCCGGCACGAGCGGGCGGCTCGGCGTCCTCGACGCCGTCGAGTGGCGCCCCACGTTCGGCGTCCCCGCCTCGACGGCCACGGGCATTATCGCCGGCGGGCGAAGGGCCTTGACCCGCGCGGTCGAGGGCGCCGAGGATGCCGAT
>Ga0180432_10007042_pt1 | contig 14423 bp, 11 predicted proteins | sample SS_ome_10_FD_132414 | JGI IMG/M metagenome (GOLD analysis project Ga0180432, IMG submission 132414) | Hypersaline lake sediment archaeal communities from the Salton Sea, California, USA - SS_1_MS_2 metaG | ecosystem: Environmental > Aquatic > Non-marine Saline and Alkaline > Hypersaline >... | reverse complement strand
TGGGCCGCGGCGCGGGGCTGCGCTGACCGGCCGGGCCGCGCGCCGGGTCAGTCGAGGAACGGCGCGGCCCGCATCGTGTCGGGGATCGGCGCGCCCAGCCGCTTCAGGATCGTCGGCGCCAGTTGCAGCTGTTCGAGCGTGACATCCGGTGCCGGGCCCTTGCCGTCACCGAAGTAGTACAGCGCGAAATCCTGCTGTTCCGGCGACCGGCCGCCATGGTGGCCGCGCCCGTCCTGGCCGTGATCGGCGGTGACGATCACCTCGTAGCCCATCGCGCGCCAGCGCGGGATGAACGGGGCCAGCATCTCGTCCATCACCACGCAGGCGTGATCCATTTCCTGGCAGTCGTGGAAGTAGCGATGCCCCATGCTGTCCAGCGTGCAGGTATGCAGGATCCCGTAATCCAGCCCGAACCGGCCGCACAGCATCGTCAGCGTGGCGAACAGATCGACATCCGAGGGCGTCATCTGGTTCACCAGGCCATAGCCCGTCATCGTGTGGAACCGGCCGTGGTTGATCGTTTCGCTGTCCGGTTCGTCGTATTCGATGTCGCGCACAAGGTCGAAGGGCGCGCGGTTGAAGAACTCCGACCAGAAGGAGTGAGTGACCGCCCCGGTGACGCCGCCGGCCTTGCGCACCTGGCCGAAGACGTCGGGCAACTCGATCCGAAAGACGTTGCCGTTGCCGGTGCAGCCATGCACCTGCGGCGTGACGCCGGTATGGATCGAGGCGTAGCAGGAGGCCGAGATCGAGGGCAGCACGGCGCGCATCGCCCATGTCTGCGCCGCGCCCGCATCCACCCAGCCCTCGAGGTTGCCAAACAGCCGCCGCCAGTTCCGCAGCGGCACGCCGTCAAGGATGATCAGGAGAATCTTGCGGTCCATCAGTGGCCCGCGCTTTCCATCTTGCGATGGGCGATCACCTCTTCGAGCCAGCCGATCCGCATTTCCGGCACCGAGGACAGCAGAAGATCGGTGTAGTCGTCGAAGGGCGGCGACAGGACCGACGCTTTCGGCCCGTAGCGCACCACCTCGCCCCGGTACATCACCGCGATGGAATCGGCGATCGCGCGCACCGTGGCAATGTCATGGGTGATGAACAGGTAGGCCACGTTCTTCTGTTCCTGAAGGTTCAGAAGCAGTTTGAGGATGCCGTCCGCCACCAGCGGATCCAGCGCGCTGGTCACCTCGTCGCAGATGATAAGCTTGGGTTCCGCCGCCAGCGCGCGGGCGATGCAGACGCGCTGCTTCTGCCCGCCCGACAGTTCCGCCGGGTAGCGGTCGATGTAGCCCTCGCCCATCTCGATCTGGTCGAGCAGTTCCTGCACCCGCTTGCGTTTCTCCTCGCCCCTGAGACCGAAGTAGAATTCCAGCGGCCGGCCGACGATCGTGCCGACGGTCTGGCGCGGGTTCATCGCCACGTCGGCCATCTGGTAGATCATCTGCAACTCGCGCAGATCGTCCTTGCTGCGCTGCGACAGCGCCGGCGCCAGCGTGCGCCCGGCGAAATGCACCGCGCCCTTGGTGGGCGGCAGAAGCCCGGTGATCGCGCGCGCCAGCGTGGACTTGCCCGACCCGCTTTCGCCGACCACCGCGAGCGTGTGGCCGGGCTGAAGCGAGACGGTGACATCCTTGAGAACGTCGAAATGGGTGCCCCGGTAACGCGCGGTCACGTGGTCGACCGTCAGCACCGGCTCGACCTCTTCGGCCTTTTCCGGATGGTCCATCGACCGCACCGACACCAGCGCCCGGGTATAGTCTTCCCGCGGATGGTTGATGATCTGGTCGACCGGGCCGTATTCGACGGTCTTGCCGTCTTTCAGCACCATGATGTCGTCCGACACCTGCGCGACCACGGCGAGGTCGTGGGTGATGTAGAGCGCGGCAACGCCGGTATCGCGGATCGCCTCCTTGATCGCGGCGAGCACGTCGATCTGGGTGGTGACATCCAGCGCCGTGGTCGGTTCGTCGAAGACCACGAGGTCGGGCTTGGGGCACAGCGCCATCGCCGTCATCGCGCGCTGCAACTGCCCGCCGGAGACCTGGTGCGGATAGCGATGGCCGAAGGTTTCGGGATCGGGCAAGCCAAGCTTGGCGAACAGCGTCACCGCGCGCGCCTCGGCCTCGGCCCGGCCGCAGATACCGTGCCACAGCGAGGTTTCGATCACCTGTTCCATCAGCCGCTTGGACGGGTTGAACGCGGCGGCGGCGGATTGCGCGACATAGGTGACCTCGTGCCCGCGCAGGTCGCGCAGGGCGGCGCCACGCGCCTTGCGGATCTCGCGCCCGTTGAGCAGGATCTCGCCGCCGGTCAGCCGTACGCCGCCGCGGCCGTAGGACATCGCCGACAGGCCGATGGTGGATTTGCCGGCCCCGGATTCGCCGATCAGGCCCAGCACCCTGCCCTTTTCCAGCGCCAGCGAGACGCCGTCGACGATGACGATGTCCTGCGGCCTCTCGCCGGGCGGATAGACCGTCGCCTCGATCCTCAGATCGCGGATCTCCAGAAGCGTGTCAGCCACCGCGGCCCCCCTTCAGGCTGGTCGTGCGGTTCAGAACCCAGTCCGCCACGAGGTTGACCGAGATCGCCAGCGTCGCGATCGCGATCGCCGGATACAGCGCCGCGCCGATGCCGTAGACGATGCCGTCGGCGTTTTCCTTCACCAGCCCGCCCCAGTCCGCCATCGGCGGCTGCACGCCAAGGCCAAGGAACGACAGGGTCGACACGAACAGCACCATGAAGATGAACCGCAGGCCCATTTCCGCCACCAGCGGCGACAGCGCGTTGGGCAGGATCTCGCGGAAGATGATCCAGCCGCGGCCCTCGCCCCTGAGTTTCGCGGCCTCGACATAGTCCATCACGTTGATGTCCACCGCGACCGCGCGCGCCAGGCGGTAGACGCGGGTGCTGTCCAGAAGCCCCATGACGACGATCAGCACCGGCAGCGTCACCGGCATCACCGACAGCACGACAAGCGCGAAGATCAGCGACGGGATCGACATCAGCAGGTCGACGAAGCGCGACAGCAGCTGATCGACCCAGCCGCCGACCACCGCGGCGAGAAACCCCAGCACCGACCCGGTGGTGAACGACAGGATCGTGGCGGCGGTGGCGATGAAGATCGTGGTCCGGCCGCCGTAGATCATCCGGCTCAGCAGGTCGCGGCCCAGGTTGTCGGTGCCCAGCAGGAACTCCGCCGAGGACGGCGCCCAGATGTCGCGGCTGACGACCTCGGCCATGCCGTAGGGCGCGATCCACGGCGCGAAGATCGCCGTGAGGAAGAACAGCGCGGTGAAGAACAGCCCGATCAGGGCGGCGAGCGGTATGCGCATCTCCCCTCCCCTATTTCGGATGCCGCAGGCGCGGGTTCGTCAGGATCGCCACGACGTCCGCGACAAGGTTCAGCCCGATGTAGACCGCGGCGAAGATCAGCCCGCAGGCCTGCACCACCGGCACGTCGCGTTTCGAGACGTGGTCGACAAGATACTGCCCCATGCCGGGATAGACGAAGACCACCTCGATCACCACGACCCCGACAACGAGATAGGCGAGGTTCAGCATCACGACGTTGACGATCGGCGCGATCGAGTTCGGGAAGGCGTGCCGGCGAATGATCGTGAACAGCGTCAGCCCCTTCAGCTCGGCCGTCTCGATATAGGCCGACTGCATGACGTTCAGGATCGCCGCGCGGGTCATCCGCATCATGTGCGCCAGAACCACCAGCGTCAGCACGGCGACCGGCAGCGCGATGGCGTAAAGCTTTTCGCCCAGCGTCATCGAATCGTTGATCGTGGCGACCGAGACGCCCCAGCGCAGCTTGACCGCCACGAAGAAGATCATCACGTAGGCGATGACGAACTCCGGCACCGAGATCGAGGCGAGCGTGACGCCTGAGATCAGCTTGTCGGGCCAGCGGTCGCGGTAGCGCACCGCCAGCAGGCCGAGGAAAATCGCCAGCGGGACCGAGATGACGGCCGCCCAGAAGGCGAGGAACAGGGTGTTGCCCAGCCGCGCGCCGATCTGCGTCGCGATGTCCTGGCCGGAGGTCAGCGCGGTGCCCAGATCGCCCTGAAGCACCCCGAAGAGCCAGGCGAAATAGCGCGTCACCGCCGGTTCGTTCAGGCCCAGGTCACGGCGCAGGTTCGCCAGCGCCTCGGGCGTGGCCGACTGGCCGAGGATCGATTGCGCCACGTCCCCGGGCAGGATGATCGTGCCGACGAAGATCAGGATCGAGACGAGAAAGAGCAAGAGCAGGCCCAGCGCGATGCGCTGGGCCAGGAGTTTGACGACAGGCGACACGCCTCAGGCCACCCACATCTTCATCGGCGCGTAGAAGTTCATCAGGCCGAAGCCCTTCTGCCCGTCCTGCCAGCCGGCGATCCGGTCGCTCGTGGCATCGAGGAAGTCGTTGAACATCGGGCAGATCAACCCGCCTTCGTTGTGCAGGATGGTGCCCATGTCGGCATACATCTGCTTGCGCTTGGCGGCGTCGAGTTCGGCCCGCGCGGCGATCAGGATCTGGTCGAACTGCTCGTTGAAGAACCGCGTGTCGTTCCAGTCCGCCGTCGAAAGATAGGCGGTGGTGTACATCTGGTCCTGCGTCGGGCGGCCGCCCCAGTAGCTGGTGCAGAACGGCTGCGCGTTCCAGACTTCCGACCAGTAGCCGTCGTTCGGTTCGCGCTTGATCTCGAGGTTGATCCCCGCCGCGGCGCAGGATTGCTGGAACAGCGCCGAGGCATCCGGCGCGCCCGGAAACGAGTTTTCCGAGGTGCGCAGCAGGATCGGCCCGTCGTGGCCCGACTTCTGCATGTGGAACCTGGCCTTGTCCGGGTCGTAGCTGCGCTGTTCGATCTCGGTGAACATCGGGTAGGAGGCGTTGATCGGCGTGTCGTTGCCGATCGATCCGTAGCCGAACAGGATCTTCTCGACCATTTCCTCGCGGTTGATCGCGTATTTCAGCGCCAGTCGCACATCGTTGTTGTCGAACGGGGCGGTGTTGCAATGCATGATGAACACGTAATGCCCCGGCCCGCTGGTCTTGTGGACGGTGATCCCCGGTGCGCGGCCGACCAGACCGGCGGTGCGCGGGGGAACCCGGTCGATCATGTCCACCTGGCCGGACTGCAAGGCGGCAACGCGGGCGGTATTGTCGTTGATGACCAGAAGCTCCAGCGTGTCGGCATTGCCCAGATCGCCCCAGTAATTGGGGTTCTTCTCGGCCACGAAGCGCACGCCCATATCGACGTCCTTCATGACATAGGGCCCGGTGCCGATCGCCCCGGCCGGATCGTCGGCACCACCGTTCGGTTGAACCAGCAGGTGATAATCGGCCATCAGGTAGGGCAGGTCGGCATTCGGGCTCTCGAGTTCGACGATGAACTTGTCACCCTCGGCGCGCATGCTTTCGATGCCGCGCATGATGCCCAGCGCGCCCGACTTGGTATCCTCGCCGGAATGGCGCTCCATCGTCTTGAGCACGTCTTCGGCGGTCATTGTCTGGCCGTTCGAGAACTCCACGCCCTGGCGAATCCGGAAGGTCCAGACGCGGGCATCGGCAGAGGCCGAGAATTCCTCGGCAAGCTTGTGTTCCAGCCCGCCGTCGGGGGCCAGTTCGACCAGCGGCTCGCCCCAGAACCGGCTGACCTGGGTGCCGACGGAGTTCGTCACCAGCGCCGGATCGAGGCTGTCGGTGGTCGACCCGCCCTGCACGGCCAGGCGGATCGTGCCGCCCTTCTTCGGGCCCTGGGCCCGCGCGGCGGTGGCCAGCATCGTGTTCGCCATCGCGGCGGTCACGCCCAGCGCGCCGGCGCGGCCAAGGAAGGCGCGGCGGCTGTGCTTGCCCTGGACGGTGCGCGCAAGAAGATACTTCAGTTCGTCGTTCATGCGGAGTGCTCCCTGTCGGTTTTCGTTGATTGAATAATCAATAACCCGGCCGGCGCCGGGCAGACAACCTTTCATTGCCGCCGCGGCCGCCCGAAAGGCCGCCCCGGTCGGGGCGGCGCGGGGTGGCCGGGGCAGGCCGCGGCTCAGACGAAATCGCGCGGCAGCGACAGGTTCCATGTCCGGCAGAAGACCCGCTCGCCGTTCTCCCAGGCGTCGAGATCGGCCGAGATCCGGAACTCCTCGGGCGTCGAGGTCAGGACGGTGCGCGCCTCGGTCCGCACGTCCCAGTCGCCGCGCTTCAGGCCGCGGGTCAGCCGGGTCTCGCCGCGCGGCGACCGGAAATCGTCGGCGCGCGAGGAATACCATTCCTGCACCTTGTAGGCGACCTCCAGATCGACTTCTTCCAGGTGCCAGACGCCGCTGTCGTTGATCACTTCCAGGGTGGACAGATCGGCCGCGAGGTCGCGATGCACCAGCCAGTTGTGGTGCTCCGGCGCGATCATCCGGCGCGGCGTCGGCGCCGCGCCCTCGGCCGGGCCGAAGGCGCGCAGGGCCGCGTCGGCGGGCCGCGGCGCGCGCACCGGCAGTTCGATCGCGCTGCCCGCGGCATGCACCGTCAGGCAGGCCGGTTCGGGCGAAGGCCAGGCCAGCGGCCAGTACGAGGTCGACAGCGACAGCCGCAGCCGGTGCCCGGCGGGCAGCGACTGCGCGATGTCGTTCATCTTCACCCGCACGCGGTAGCGCCTGCCGGGCTCCAGCGGCTCGGGATGCTCGCGCGACTCGCGGTGGGTGAGGTTCAGCATGCCGTAGGTCAGCCGCGTCGCCTTGCCGTCCGGCGCGACATCCGAAAGCCGCACCGCCACCATCGCCAGCGGCTTGTCGCTGGCAAGGTCGAGTTCCACCGTCACCATCCCCAGAAGGTCCAGCCCCGCCGCCAGCGGCGCGCTGTCGAAAACCAGTGCGCCGCCATCCTCCTGGCGCTGGTCATGGGCCAGGTCGGGGCCGGCGGCATAGGAACACCACTTGCCCGCGAACAGGCCCACGGTCAGGGGCGACTGGATCGGCATCGCCGCGTCCGGCCCGGCCTCGCCCTCGGGCAGGATCGCGCCGGGCGCCAGCGCATGGCGCCGCACCGTCACGTTCGGCGAGGGCCAGGCCGGCTCGGCCGCCCAGCGGCCGGGCCGCTCGACATAGCTGGGGCTCGGCGGCACGCTGTCCTGCATCCAGACCCGCAGCATCGGATCGTCGGCGACGCCGCGGTCGATCCCCTTCAGCCAATGGTCCCACCAGCGCACGCATTCCTGCAAAAACCCGATGGCCGGGCCCGGCACGCCGATATGGGGATACTTGTGGCTCCACGGCCCGATCAGCCCCTTGCGCGGCACGTCGAGATTGGCCAGCAGCCGGAAGATCGCGTTGGAATAGCCGTCGGCCCAGCCGCCGACGGCGAAGACCGGGCAGCGGATCGCCGAATAATCCTCGCAGACCGACCCGTGCCGCCAGTAGGCATCGCGGCGCTGATGGCGCAGCCAGGTTTCCAGCCACAGCCCGCTGCCCTCCAGCCGATCCATCCACATCCCGCGCCAGCGTTCGCCCACCACCTCCGGATCGGGCGGCATCGAGTTGTAGGAGAACATGACCGAGGCCCAGGACAGGTTGTCGCCCAGAAGGCAGCCGCCCATGTGGTGGATGTCGTCGGCATAGCGGTCGTCGGTGGAACAGGCGGTGATGATCCCGGCCAGCGCCGGGGGTTGCAGCGCCGCGATCTGCAGGCCGTTGAACCCGCCCCAGGATATCCCGATCATCCCGACCTTGCCGGTGCACCAGGGCTGCGCCGCGATCCAGGCGATCACGTCGAGCCCGTCCTGAAGTTCCTGTTCGAGATATTCGTCGCGCAGCACCCCGTCGGAATCGCCGGCGCCGCGCAGATCGACCCGCACGCAGGCATAGCCATGCCCGGCGACGTACGGATGCATGACCGAATCGCGCGGCCGGGTGAAATCGCGCCGCCGGTAGGGGATGTATTCCAGCACCGCCGGCACCGGGTCGGCCTCGGCATCCTCGGGCAGCCAGATCCGCGCGGCCAGCCGCGCACCGTCGCGCATCGGGATCCAGACGGTCTCATGCGCCGCCACACGGCGGGGGAGGTCGTCGCGAACGGCGGGTGCGGTCATGTCTGGCTGTCTCCGGGTCTGGCGGTGCGGATGTCCATCTCGGCGAAGAGACGGGCGAAATCGGCGTGCAGCGCGCGGCGGCTTTGCGCCGCCATGAAGATCGCGCCAAGTTCGTGGCTGTATTCGTCGTAGTGGTGATCCTCGGCCAGCCGCATGCCCTGTGCGACATGCAGCTGGATCTCGGTGCCCGGATAGCGGGCCTCGAGCGCGCGCTGTTCGGCCGGTGTCGGCGCATGGGTCACGATCTCGTCGCCGGAATGGCCGTAAAGCCGCGGCATGAACTTCGCGGCATAGCGGAAGGCGCCGCGCCGGGCGGGATAGTCGGGCCGTTTGCCAAGCGCCACGTCGATCATCACTTCCTTGTGCGGCACGCCCTCGACCTTGTCGAACAGCGGGCTGTGCGATTTCGAGATGCGCGCGTTGATCTCCAGCAGCGCAAGGCTGTCGTCGCCCGACCGGTAGAAGAATTCCATGTTGAACGGCGTGTCGTCCAGCCCGATCTGCGCCAGCACCCGCGCGGCCGAGTCCCGCATCCGCGCCTTCACCGGCTCGGGCAGGGCCGAGGGATATTCGTAGCGTTCAAGGCTCGACCGGTTCGGGCCGCGGATCGAATCGACGATCCCGTAGACGCGGGTTTCGCCTTCGAACACATAGCCTTCCAGCGTGCATTGCCGGCCGGTGGAGATGATCTCCTCGGCGATGCATTGCGCCGCGCCGGCGCGCGCGATCTCGTCGGGCAGATCGGCATGGCCCATCAGCACCTCCAGCGGTTCGGCGAAGCGGTGCAGCCCGGCGCGGATCTCGCGCAGCGCATGATCATAGGACGCGCGGTCCGACACCCTAAACCCCAGCAGCGAGGAATGCGCCGTCACCGGCTTGATCCAGAACGGGTAGGGCAGCGGCGGGTCGCCGGGCCGCGCCGCGACGGGATCGACCAGCGCGAAGCGCGGCACCTGGTCCGGCAGCGCCCGGGCCTGTTCGATCCGGCTCCAGTACTTGTGCTGGCAACGCAGCACGCTTTCAAGGCTCGGCCCGCGCAGGCCAAGCTCGCGCCGCAGGATCGGCAGCATCACGATCGAGGGGAAATCCCAGTAGCCGACGATCGCGTCGACCGGCCCGTCGAAGTCGCGCAGGATGCGCCGCCCCTTGTCGAGCAGCGCCGCCATGTCGAACGTCTTCGCATAGGTGATCTCGCCGCGCTCGTAGAGCGGGTGGAAGACGTAGCGATCGGCCCGTCGCACGTTCTGCAACAGCCGCAGGTTGAACGGGTCGAGCCCGGCGACGAAGATGTTGATCTTGCGCTCACGCGTCATGCCATACCCCTGTCTCGCCGCGTCGCCGCGGCCCCGGTCGCGGCGCGGCGCACGGCGCTCAGCGCTCCTCGTCCCAGTCGTCCGCGTTGCGCCGCAACAGCGTGTAGACCTGCAGCGCGCGGCCGGCAAGCGGGCGCTCCAGTTCCCCCATCACGTCGGTTTCCTGGGCCAGATGGGCGGCGACCTCGCTCAACTCGGTCGCCGTCGCGCCGCTGTCGATGATCTCGACGACCATGTGATCGTCGATCTCGCCCAGAAGCCTGCGTACCTCTTCGCTGGTCACGGCCATGTCGGTCTTCTCCCTGATCTGCCTCACGGGGCGGTTTCGATCTCGTTGATCACGTCGTCCACGCCCAGCACGCACCAGGCGTCGGCCTCGGCCATGTCGCGCTCGGCCGCGCTGCGCACCAGCCCGGTCAGCCGCACGGTGCGGTACCGCACGCCGATCCGGATCTGGCCGTCGTCGACATGCGGATCGCGATCCAGCACGATGCGCACCGCCTCCTCGATCCGGATCGGCGCATCCCGTTCCGGCGGGTCCGGGGCAAGCCCGTTGACCACGTCGCGCACCCCCGGCACCCACCAGGCCATCACCCCGGCCAGCCGCTGCGAGACAAGGCCGGGCACCGCGCCGTTGAGGATCACCACGCCCTCGCGCACCTCGATGTCGATCCGGCCGCGCGGATCGTCGGGATCGGCCAGAACCGTCGCGTAGTCGGCGGCGCCGGGCGCCGGCCCGATCGGGGCGGAACGGATCGCGAAGCCCCGGAACGCGGGTTCGGCAAGGAAGAACTTCTGCAGATGGGCGAGGATCTCGGCATCGTTCATCGCCGTGGCCGGGGCCAGCCGCAGCCGGTCGATCACGCCGCGCACCTCGGTGGGTCGCGCCGCGATCTCCAGCGCGCGTTTCTTGGCGGCCACGCTCGCCACCTCGCCGGCCAGCGTGAGCGTGCCGGTGCCGTCCAGCGCCAGCCGGGCCGGCGTGAAACCCGCGCCGATCCGCGGTTCCTGCCGCAGCGCGGCCAGAATTCCGGCCAGGATCTCGTCGTCGCTCATCCCATCCCCCGTATCCAGCCTAAAGTATAGGTCAGACACGGCAGCCCCGCCTTGACACCGCTCAAGCCCCGGCGCGGCCGATGCGCCGGGCTGCGTCAGGCCGGGGCCGGGCCGGGCGCGTCGCCGGTCTCGGCCTCGACCAGCCCGGCGGCCGCCGCCACGGTGTCGGCGACGCGGCCCTCGCTCGACAGCCGGTGCCAGGCCAGCGGGCCGGGATCGCCCTGCAACTGCGCCTCCAGCACCTCGGGCGTCGCGTCCGACGGGCCCTTCGCCCGGCCGCCCACACGGGCCCGCAGGACATCTGGATCGGCGGTCAGCCACAGCCCCGCGCAGGCATGGCCGGCCACCGCCGTTTCGAAGGCCTGCCGCCGCGCCGCGCGGTCGAAGACCGCATGCGCGATCACGCTGGCCCCGGCCTCGGCCAGCCGGCGGGCGCGGCCGCCAAGCTCGGCATAGACCCGGTCGGACAGGTCGGGACGATAGGCCTCGGCCGGCAGGCGGGTCTCGGGCGCGACGCCGAAGATCGCCTTGCGCAGCCGGTCGCTTTCGACAAGCCGGGCGCCGGGCGGCGCGCCGACGCGGGGGGCCAGCGCCTCGGCCACCGTGGTCTTGCCGCTGCCCGACAGCCCGCCGATCGCCACCACGCGGGCGGGCGCGTCCGGCAAGAGCGCCTCGGCCAGGTCGAAATAGCCGCGCGCGATGGTCACCTGCCGGTCCCGGTCGTCGCCGGCATCGGCGGCGAAGGTCGCCGTGACATGGGCGCGCACGGCGGCGCGCAGCGCCATGAAATAGGGCAGGAGCGCGAAGCCTTCCTCCTCCGCGGCCGCGTCGCAATACCGGTTGGCCACGAGGTTGGCGAGGCCGGGCAGGTCGCGGTGCCACAGGTCCATCAGGAGGAAGGCGAGATCGTAAAGCACATCCACCGTGGCCAGCCGGTCGCTGAACTCGATGCAGTCGAACAGCGTCGGCCGGCCCTCGAACAGGCAGATGTTGCGCAGGTGCAGATCGCCGTGGCAGCGCCGCACCCGGCCCGCGGCCTCGCGCGCGTCGAGCACCGCCGCGCGCCGGTCCAGCCCGCGCCGGAACGCCGTGTCCAGCCGCTCTACCGCCGCCGCCTCGAAGACGTCGCTGGTGGCGAACCCGGCGCGGTTGATGTCCAGCACGGCGGCGATGTTGTCACGGCCCGACCCGGCATGCACCACCGGGGCCGCATCGTGGTGGCGGGCGATCACTGTGGCGAGGCTGTCCATCATCGCCGCGGTCAGCGCGCCGCGTTCCGCCATCCGGTCGAACAGGTCGGCCTGGTCGAAGCGTACCATCTCGACCACCGCATCGACCAGTGCGCCCGCGCCGTCGAATCGCAGCGCGCCGTCGCCGTCCCGCGTGATCCGCCGCACCCCGAGATAGAGATCGGGCGCCGTGGACCGGTTCAGGTCGTATTCCTTGCGGCAGTTCGCCAGCCGCTTTTCCGGCGTCGAGGCATCGGTATAGGGCAGCCGGACGGCGCGTTTGAGCTTCAGCGCCCGGTCGCCGGCGAGAAAGACGATGGAGATATGCGTCTCCATCACCTCCACCGGCGCGATCCCGCCATGCGTGGCGGCAGTCGCCAGAAAGGCGATGACGTCGTTCTGGCCCTGGCCTGTCATCCTCCGGCACCCCCGGGTGCGACGAATGGCGGCTCCGCATCGCCCGGCACCGGCCGCGTTGCCGCGGCGCCGGGGCGGCAGCGGCGGCCACCCTGTCCGAATGGGTGGCACGGCCCCGCCGCCGTGGCAAGCCGGCAAGGCGCGTCCCGCCCGTGGCCCTGCGTCGCGGCGGTGGCGGGCTTGCCCGATGCCCGCGCGACGGGCATGTTCGGCGCGATGACCCGCAGCACCAAAACAACCCACCACCCCGCCGCCACCGCGCCGGGGGCAGGGCAGCCGCGGGACGCGCTGTTGCAAAGGCTTCAGGCCGAGGCGCAGCGCGTGCCGCTGAGTTTCGAGCTGTTTCCGCCCCGCAGCGCGGCCCGGCGCCATGATCTCGACACCACGGTGGACAACCTCGCGCCGGTCGCGACGGCCGGGTTTTCGGTGACGATGGGCGCGGGCGGCACCACGCGGACGGGAACCCACGAGACCTGCGTCGTGGTCGCGGACCGCAGCGGCCGGCCGGTGACGGCGCATCTGACCGCGCTGGGCCTGACGAAGGCCGAGGCGCTGGAAACCGCGGACGGGCTGTGGCAGGCCGGAATCACCCGCATCCTTGCGCTTCGGGGCGACAGGCCGCGCGCCGGCCCGGTCCCGCCGGGCTTCGCCCATGCCTCCGACCTCGTCGCGGCGCTGGCGGCGCGGCATCCGTTCGACCTGTCCGTCGCCGCCTATCCCGAAACCCACCCCGAGGCCGCCTCGGCCCGGGCCGATATCGGCTATCTCAGGCAGAAGCTCGATGCCGGGGCGCGCCGGGCCTATTGCCAGTTCGTGCTGGACCCGGCCGCCTATGGCCGGTTCCTCGACGCCTGCGGCCGGCAGGGGATCGACGCGCCGATCATCCCCGGCCTGATGCCGCTGGAGGGCTGGACCCGGCTGCGCGGCTTCGCCCGCGCGAACGGCACCCATGTGCCCGACTGGCTCGACCGGTTGTTCGCCCCGGCCGAGGCAAAGCCCGTACTGATGCCCTATCTCGCCGCCGCGGCGACGGTGGAACAGGCCCGCCGGCTGATCGCCTACGGCGCGCCGGCGCTGCATGTCTACACGATGAACCGCTGGCCGCTGGCGCTGGCGCTGGCGCATCTGATGGGACAGGGCTGAGAGCGGCATCCGGCCCGCCGAGTGCCGCTTTCGAACAAGCGCGCCCGGACGCCGCGCGCCAGACAGGGGCACATTGCGCAACAGGGAGGACCAGAATGCCAAGCCCGAACATCCTGATCCTGATGGTCGACCAGTTGAACGGCACGCTGTGGCCCGACGGGCCGGCGGAGTGGCTGCACGCGCCGAACCTGCGCCGGCTGGCGGACCGTTCGGTGCGCTTCGCCAATGCCTATACCGGCAGCCCGCTCTGCGCGCCGGGGCGGGCGAGCTTCATGTCCGGGCAGTTGCCGCGCCGGACGCGGGTCTACGACAATGCCGCCGAATTCGCCTCGGACATCCCGACCTATGCCCACCACCTGCGCCGCGCGGGCTATGCCACCTGCCTCAGTGGCAAGATGCATTTCGTCGGTCCCGATCAGCTGCACGGCTTCGAGGAGCGGCTGACGACCGATATCTACCCGGCCGATTTCGGCTGGACGCCGGATTACCGCAGGCCCGGCGAGCGGATCGACTGGTGGTATCACAACCTCGGCTCGGTCACCGGGGCGGGGGTGGCGGAAATCTCCAACCAGCTCGAATACGACGACGAGGTGGCGCATCACGCGGTCGCGAAGGTCTACGACCTCGCGCGCGGGGCCGGGGACCGGCCGTGGTGCCTGACCGTCAGCTTCACCCATCCGCACGACCCCTACGTCGCCCGGCGGAAATACTGGGAGCTTTACGAGGATTGCGCCCATCTCGACCCGCCCGGCGCGCCGATCCCCTTCGAGGCGCAGGACGCGCATTCCGCCCGGCTGATGGAGGCCTGCGATTTCCGCGCCTTCGACATCACGGCCGAGGATGTGCGCCGGGCGCGCCGGGGCTATTTCGCCAATATCAGCTATCTCGACGACAAGATCGGCGAGATCCTCGCGGCGCTGGAGGCGACGCGGCAGGAGGCGGTGATCGTGTTCCTGTCGGATCACGGCGACATGCTGGGCGAGCGCGGGCTGTGGTTCAAGATGAGCTTCTTCGAGGGCTCGGCCCGGGTGCCGCTGATGATCGCCGCGCCGGGGCTGGCGCCGGGGCGGGTGGATGCGCCGGTCTCCACCATCGACGTGTTGCCGACGCTGGCCGGGATCGCCGGCGTCAGCCTCGACGAGGTGATGCCCTGGACCGACGGCGAAAGCCTGCTGCCGGTGGTGCGGGGCGGCAGGCGGACGGCTCCG
>Ga0180432_10007040_pt1 | contig 14425 bp, 14 predicted proteins | sample SS_ome_10_FD_132414 | JGI IMG/M metagenome (GOLD analysis project Ga0180432, IMG submission 132414) | Hypersaline lake sediment archaeal communities from the Salton Sea, California, USA - SS_1_MS_2 metaG | ecosystem: Environmental > Aquatic > Non-marine Saline and Alkaline > Hypersaline >... | reverse complement strand
GAGATAGTCGGTTTCATCCACAAGGCGCTGGGCATGGGCGGCAACCTGTCGCGGCGCAGGATAGTGGTCAGCGCCGGCGGCACGCAGGAGCCCGTCGACCCTGTGCGCCATATAGGCAACCGCTCGTCCGGCAAGATGGGCTATGCCATAGCCGAGGCAGCGCGCGACCGTGGCGCCGACGTGGTGCTGGTCACCGCGCCCACGTCGCTCAGGCCGCCCAGCGGCATCGACGTGGTGCAGGTGCAGACCACCAGCGACATGCTGGCGGCTATCGCGGTGTCGATCGAGGGAGCGGACGCCCTCATAATGGCGGCTGCCCCCGCCGACTATCGGCCCAAAGAGTTTTCGCCGAAAAAGCTCAAGAAGGGTCAGAGCAAGATAACCCTCGAACTGGTGAAGAACCCGGACATCCTGTGCGAGCTGCAGGGGAATTTCGTGCGCATCGGTTTCGCTGCTGAGAGCGAAGACCTGGTGAAGAATGCCAAATCGAAGCTGGAGAGCAAGAACCTGGATCTCATCGTGGCCAACGACATCACCGATGAGGACAGCGGATTCGAATCCGATATGAACAAGGTGGTGCTCATCGACCGCACCGGCAATACGGTTGACCTCCCGCTGATGCCCAAGTCCGAGGTGGCCCACCGCGTACTGGACAAGGTGGTCGCCCTGCTGCCCGAGCGTCGCAGGGCCAGAAAATAGACGCCGGGATCGTGCGCCCCTTCAGGCCTATTTGTAGATTAAATTAGGTTTATGCTGTAGAAAGCGAGGAAATGAGCGAGAAGCTATCCGAGATACCCAGAGCATATGACCCCCACAAAGTTGAGGCTAGGTGGTACCAGTTCTGGATGGATAAGGGCTATTTCACCCCCCGAATCGACCGCGAGAAGCAGCCCTTCGTCATTATCATGCCCCCGCCGAACATCACCGGCGAGTTGCACCTGGGACACGCTCTGACCGCCACGCTGGAGGATATCATGGCGCGCTGGCACCGTATGAAGGGCGAGCCCACACTGTGGCTCCCCGGTATCGATCACGCCGGCATCGCCACTCAGTTCGTGGTGGAGCAGGCGCTGGTTAAAGAGGGCACCACGCGCCATCAACTTGGCCGCGAAAGCTTCCTCGAGCGCGTGTGGCAGTGGAAGAACAGGTACGGTCACAATATCGCCGAGCAGCACAAGCGGCTGGGCGCGTCCTGCGACTGGAGCCGTGAGCGCTTCACCATGGATGAAGGGCCGTCGCGGGCGGTGCGCACCACGTTCGTTCGGCTGTACCGGAAGGGCCTGATCTACCGTGGCGAGCGCATCATCAACTGGTGCCCGCGGTGCGTCACCGCCCTGTCCGACCTGGAGGTGGAGCACGATGACACCGCCGGCAACCTGTGGTACGTTCGCTACCACATCAAGGACAGCGACGATTTCATTACCGTGGCTACGACCCGCCCGGAGACCATACTGGGCGATACCGCGGTGGCGGTGAACCCCGGTGATACGCGACATCAAGGTGTGGTCGGGAGGACGGTGGTACTGCCAGCGGTCGGTCGGGAGATACCCATCATCGCCGATGAAGCCGTGGATCCCGCGTTCGGCACCGGCGCGGTCAAGATCACCCCGGGCCACGACCCTGTGGACTTCGAGGTGGGCCAGGCGCATGGATTGCCCACGATAAATATCCTCAATCCCGATGGGACAATGAATGATAACGCCGGTGCGTATCGAGGACTCGACCGCTACGAGTGCCGCAAACGCATCGTGGCCGATCTGGAGCAGGAAGGCCTGCTGGTGAAGATCGAGCCGCACCAGCACTCCGTGGGTCACTGCTGCCGCTGCCGCGCCGCCGTGGAGCCGTGGGCCAGCCGGCAGTGGTTCGTGAGGATCGCACCGCTGGCGATACCGGCCATCGATGCGGTCACCGACGGTCGCATCAAAATCATCCCCGAGCGCTTCACCAAGGTGTACCTCAACTGGATGGAGAACATCCGCGACTGGTGCATCAGCCGCCAGCTGTGGTGGGGTCATCGCATACCGGTATGGTACTGCGGCGGCTGCGGCGAGATAATCGTTAGCGTTGACGACCCGACGTTGTGCCCGAAGTGCGGCTCGCCGAAGCTGGAGCAGGACGCCGATGTCCTCGATACATGGTTCAGCTCGGCGCTGTGGCCGCACTCCACGCTGGGCTGGCCTGAGCAGACCGAAGACCTCAACTATTTCTACCCCACGTCGGTGATGGAGACCGGCTACGACATCCTGTTCTTCTGGGTGGCGCGCATGATCATGATGGGGCTGGAGAACACCGGCGAGGTCCCGTTCCACACCGTTTACCTGCATGGCCTCATCCGCGATGAGAAGGGCGAGAAGATGAGCAAGGTCAAGGGCAACGTGCTCAACCCGCTGAAGCTGATCGATCGGTACGGCACCGACGCCCTGCGCTTCGCCGTCTCCACCGGCAGCGCCCCGGGCAACGATATACGGCTGAGCATGGAGCGCATGGAGGCGGCGCGCAATTTCGCCAACAAGCTGTGGAACGCCTTGCGCTTCATACTGGGCAATATCGATGGCGCTGTAGATATCGATAACATCGGCAGCGCGCAGCTTGAGGATCGCTGGATACTGAGCCGGCTGAACCGCCTCATCGCTGACGTCGATAAGTTGATGGGCGATTTCCAGTTCGGGGAGGCTGAGCGTCAGATACACGATTTCATCTGGGGCGAGTTCTGCGACTGGTACATCGAGATGGCCAAGCTGCGGCTCCGGGGCGAGGCCTCCCCCCTGCCGATACTGGTGCACGTGCTGGAGACATCGCTGCGCCTGCTGCACCCGTTCATGCCGTTCATTACCGAGGAGATCTGGCAGAACGTTAAACCTCACGTAGGGCGTGACCTTGGAGAATCGATCATGGTCGCACCATACCCTGCCGCCGACGCATCTCGGCTGGATGATGAGGCTGAGAAGCAGATGTCGGTGGTGATCGACATCGTGCGGGCGATACGCAACACCCGCGCCGAGCTTCAGGTGGAGCCGTCAAAGTGGGTCGAGGCGCTGGTGGTCGCAGGCGATATGAAGTCTGCAATCGAGTCGCAGGCGCAGGCAATCGAAGCGCTGGCTCGTGCCAGGCCGCTCACCATTGCGGGCGAATCCACCAATCGGCCGGACAAAGCCAAGACGATGGTGTTGCATGGCGCCGAGGTGGTGTTGCCCATGGCCGGCATGATCGATGCTGCTGCGGAGGCCGCTCGACTGAACAGGGAGATCGCCGATGCGCAGGACAACATCGCCCGACTCGAGGCCAGGCTCGCCGACGCTAGCTTCCTCTCCAAGGCGCCGCCTCAGGTGGTGGACAGGGAGCGCGGGCGTCTGGCGGACCAGAGCGACCGTCTGGCAAAGCTGCAGGAACGCCTCGCAGAGCTGGGGTAATCCCCCTGAATCCCCCTTTCGTAAAGGGGGATTGGGGGGTTCAATCGCAGGACACACCTGAAATCCAAGGTCTGCCTCTGGTGTACGATGACGTTCGACGTCCTTCCCCTGTCATTGCGAGGAGTTCGCCTGAGGCGAACGACGAAGCAATCTCGGTGGTGGTGCAGGGTGCAGAGATTGCCACGCCCGCCTTTGGCGGACTCGCAATGACACAACGCATCATTTCATCATCCGCCTCGTTCGTACGTCATTACCCGCCTCGTTCATACGTCATCATCCGACTTGATCGGATGATCCAGAGCAATTGTGGAACGACTAGATTGCCCGATCACGTCGGGCAATGACGTGGTCCCCCCTCCCCCCGCTGGCGCCGCAGCTCATCCATCGCTTTCCGGGTATCGCTGGCGACCCGCGCCTTATCGCTGTTCTCCAGGCGGTACTTGAACAGCCAGTAGGTGAACTCCTTCATCTCCCCCAGATCCATCGACTTGCGCCCGTGACAGCCCCTGCCCTTGCGGAACCTCTTCAGCAGCTCCTCGCTCGTGGCGCCGTAGATGCGGACGTATGCCTCATCCTGCGCCTGCCCGTTATCGCCCAGCACCTGCGTCATCCGCTCCTTGCGCGCCTCCTCCTCCGCCACCATCAGCAGCGTCTCCTCCACCGTAACGCCGTAGAAATAGTTGAGGTATGCCTGATATTTCGCTTCGCCGATGAGCTGGCGGAACTCGCCGTTGGGCAGCTCGATGGGAGGTTTGCAGTGGAACAGGAACTGCTCGGCTTCAGCCTGCGGGACGAGGTGGTTCACCTCATCCAGTATGCGCCCGGCCAGCAGCATCCAGTCGAAAGCCTCATTAGCGATAAGGTAGCGGTACTCCTGCCCCTTATAGCTCTCCTCGGCCACGTTCCACATCCCGACAGCCTCCAGCAGGGCGACATACCAGTGCTTGCCGCCGGCGACCGCCTCGCGGAAATGCCGTATCGCCTGCTTCTCGCTGGAGACGCTGGTATCGCCGAAAGGTTTCAGCTCACTGCCCATATCGCCACCGCTAGCACGCCTTCTCCCCTGACTTCGTCGATTTTATCTGGCTCAGCATCCTCTGCGCCCCCCTCTCCCCCATGCGCGGCATCTTAGCCACACGCCCATCTCGCAGCGCCCGTTCCAGCTCATCCACGCCGGTAACCCCCGCCTCACGGTGCAGCCGCATCGCTATCCTCGGCCCGATGCCCGGCACCGACAGCAGCTCCAGTATCCCCTCAGGAAACTCCGCCTTCGCCTTATCGTGAATCCCCAGATGCCCCGTGTTCACGATCTCCGTGATCTTATTAGCGATGGCCTCGCCCACGCCGGGGATCTCCTCCAGCTTCTGCCCTTCCCCCACCATTCGCTCCACCTCCCACGGCAGTTGCTTGATGGTGCGCGCCGCCTCCCGATAGGCGCGGACCTTGAACTGGTTCTCCCCCTTCATCTCCAGCAGGTCCGCCAGCTCGGAGAAAATTCTGGCCACTTCAGCGTTGGTCATTTATTTTATCTCGACACCGATTCGTTGAGCGCGTGTAATAGATATATCTTCGATTTTCTTAAGTAGAGTTAAATCTTTCAGATGATCTTTAAACTGAAGCGACTCATGCAGCCCATTGGGATAAATAAAGGCAAGTTCTGATCTGTCAAACTTCGGATTAGTATGGTGGATTATTCTGTGGTGATTAGGGCAAACAACAACAATGTTATTGCTGTGGTCGATACCCCCTCGCGACATCCAGATGACGTGGTGAGTTTCAGAATAAGGTTCGCCATAGCGGGGTTTGAAGTCGAAACCGCAAACTTGACATCTGAAACCATAGAGTTCTTTTAATACACAGGGTAATTCAGGATTGCGCTTTATTCGTTTAGCCTCAGGAACTATTTCCCATTCCACCTCTGCTGGCGAATTTTCAACTATTCGATCGTTGTTGTTGAGTAGCGCCCAAAGCGTGTATTCTCTTGAAGGCGATTCTTCTAGAACGCGATGCACCTTTGGCCCGATTTCCTCTACATTTCCGTAACTCAAAATAAGTGGAAGGATTTTATCTGCGTCCTCAGGCTTAATGTGTTTTGGGTTAGTCTGCCCTGCATAATCATGATAAAGGTTTAGATTTTCTAAAGAGAACGGAGCGGTTGTTATTATGCCGTTACAGTGCAAAATCCACCGCCACGTTCTTCTAGCTCGTGGCCAGTAATGATTGCTTATTATTCCGTTATAGTCTTCTTCATAATGGTCAAACACGAGAGCATATTCAACCCTTGCGTTTTCTTTACCCAATTTTCTAGCATCGGTAGAGACTAATTGAAGTAGCAGAAGATCTCCTTTTTGAATTTCTGGATTTCTTGGGGGTCTTTCAATTGCATAAAGTTTTTCTCGGACGCAAACCTCCAGTTGCGTTTCCTGTACATTCAATCGCCAGATATTCATGTTTCTTTTCCCTAGATTAATGTAATTCCAAAACCTTGTATTCTCACTCTGTCACAAAAGGATAGAAAGTGCTCTCGTCAGTAAGATTGTAATATTCCACTAGCCAGTACTGAATCGTATCTCTGATACTGCCAATGGCCTCTATATTCCACGGGATCTCTTTATCAGATGGATTAACTATCCGCAGCAGTTCATGGATGGCATTGTCAACAAAGTCTTGTCGCTCCAATTGCACATCTGTTAGGTTCACAACTTACCTCTTTCACCCATCGTCTACTTCCCGCAACACTTCTTATACTTCTTCCCCGACCCGCAGGGACACGGGTCGTTGCGCCCCACCTTCTTCGCCTCCGTCGCAGACTCCCGGCGCTGCGCCGCCTTATAAAAGCTTTTGAAATTCCTCCGGGCTAAGCTCTGCATCCCTCAGGATACTCTTCAGCACCTTGGGGTGAAGGACTTTACCTTTATGATATGGAATTGTCACTCTTTTCCCCTGTGGATTCCTGTAGATCCTGTGGCTGCCACTCTGACGGGAGACAGTGAAACCCAGCTTCGCCAGAGCCTTCGCCACTTCATCGGGGGTAACCCTCGGCAGCTTCTGGCTCAAACTGCCACCTCCAGGCTCGAAAAGCTGACCACCTCCGCAGTAGAAATGGGCTCGTTGTTCGCCAGGCGATCCTCCACATGCAGCTTAATGGCATCCTTTATATTCGCTATAGCCTGCTCATAGGTATCGCCCTGCGTGTAGCATCCCTGAAGTTCCGGGCAAAAGGCGTAGTAGCCCTCCTTGTCCCTCTCCACGATTACCGAAAAACGGTAGTTTTTCATCCTGTTCACCTCCCGCAGTACCATCTCTGTGACTGCAATATCGTAAGTCGCATTTTAGCGGCAGCGGCTAACATTTTCAAACCGTTACATTTTGCAACGGTTTTAGTATATCCCTCATCAATTCTACTTCCCGCAACACTTCTTATACTTCTTCCCTGACCCGCAGGGACACGGGTCGTTGCGCCCCACCTTCTTCGCCTCCGTCGCAGACTCCCGGCGCTGCGCCGCCTGCGCCATAGGCGACTGCTGCTGCGGCTTGCCCCGCTCCTCTATTTTAACCCTGAAAATGGTGTGCACCACGTCGTGGGTGATGCTTGCCAGCAGGCTCTGGAACATCGCCTGCCCCTCGTGCTTGTACATCACCAGCGGGTCGCGCCCGCCAACGGCGTGCAGCCCTACGCCCTGCCGCATGTTCTCCATGGTCGTCAGGTGCTCGACCCACAGGCGGTCGATGGTGCGCAGCATGACGATGCGCTCCAGCAGGCGCATCTTGTCCGCGCCGAACTCCTGCTCCCGCTGCGCGTACAGCGCCTCGGCCTGCTGCAGCAGCTTCTGCTCGACGTCGTTGCGATTTACCTCCGTCAGCGATTTGGCGTCGAGCCCCGGTGGCGGGGGCATGAACTTGTTCACCTCGCCCAGCAGCCCGTTCACGTCCCACGTATCGCGGTGCTCAGCGGACAGATATGTGCCGATGAGGTTGCGCACCGCTTCGGCGATCATCGACTGGATGTTGGCCTTGAGGTCGGCGCCGCTCAGTATCTTCCTGCGCTCGGCGTAGATCACCTCGCGGTGCTTGTTGACCACGTCGTCGTAGTCCACCAGGTGCTTCCTGATGTCGAAGTTGTAGCCCTCTATCTTGGTCTGCGAGCTCTCGATGGCCTTGTTCACGATGGCGTTCTCGATGGGCAGGTCCTCGTCCATATGGACGCGCTCCATGATGCCCTGGATGCGCTCTCCGCCGAAGCGCCGCATCACGTCGTCCTCCAGCGACACGAAGAAGCGGCTGCTGCCGGGGTCGCCCTGGCGCCCGGCGCGACCGCGGAGCTGGTTGTCGATGCGCCGCGCCTCGTGGCGCTCGGTGCCCAGTATGTGCAGCCCGCCCAGCCCCACGACGCTATCGTGTTCCTTCTGCCAGTCGGCCGTCTCGCGGCCATCGGGGTTGCCGCCGAGGATGATGTCCACGCCGCGCCCCGCCATGTTGGTGGCGACGGTGATCGCGCCCAGACGGCCGGCCTGCGCCACGATGGCTGCCTCCCTCTCGTGCTGCTTGGCGTTCAGCACCTGGTGCGGGACGCCGCGGCGTTTCAGTATATCGCTGAGCAGCTCCGACTTCTCGATGGAGATCGTGCCCACCAGCACCGGCCGCTGCGATTTATATAATTCCTCGATCTCGCTGGCGACGGCGCGGAACTTGGCTTCCTCGTTCTGGTACACCTGGTCCGAGTGGTCCTGTCGGATCATCGGCCTGTTGGTGGGGATGACCACCACCTCCAGCTTGTATATCTTGAAGAACTCCTCCGCCTCGGTCAGCGCCGTGCCGGTCATGCCGGCCAGCTTGTCGTACATGCGGAAGTAGTTCTGGAAGGTGATGGTGGCCATGGTGATGTTCTCGCGCTGTATGCGCACGCCCTCTTTGGCTTCCACCGCCTGGTGCAGCCCGTCCGACCAGCGACGACCGGGCATCATGCGACCGGTGAACTCGTCGATGATGATCACCTGTCCGTCCTTGACCACGTAGTCGCGGTCGCGGCGGAACAGGACGTGCGCCTTGAGGGCGCTCTCCAGGTAGTGGGTCAGCATGTAGTTCGACGGGTCGTACAGGTCGGGCGCCTTGAGCAGGCCCTCGCCGCTGAGCATGCGCTCAACCTTGGATATGCCCTCGTCGGTGAGGGACACCGCACGGTCTCGCTCATCGATGGTGTAGTCGCTCTCCTTCTTCAGGTTGGGGATCAGGCGGGCGAATACCTTGTACTTCTCCTCCGCCTCCATGGCGGGACCGCTGATGATCAGCGGGGTGCGCGCCTCGTCGATGAGGATATAGTCCACCTCGTCCACGATGGCGTAGTTCAGTTCTCGCTGCACGCACTGGGAGAGGTCGACCACCATGTTGTCGCGCAGGTAATCGAAGCCGAACTCGTTGTTGGTGCCGTAGGTGATATCGGCGGCGTACGCCTCGCGGCGGTTGACCGGGCGCAGGTGCTTCCACGTCGCATCCTCCGACTCGAAGTCGGGGTCGAACACGAACGACGACTCGTGTTGAATCGTCGCCACCGACAGCCCCAGCAGGTGGTACACGGGACCCATCCAGTAGCTGTCGCGCTTGGACAGGTAGTCGTTGACCGTGACTACGTGGACGCCCTTGCCGGTCAGTGCGTTGAGGTACGTGGGCAGGGTGGCCACCAGCGTCTTGCCCTCGCCGGTCTTCATCTCGGCGATCCTGCCCTGGTGCAGCACCATGCCGCCGATGAGCTGCACATCGAAGTGGCGCTGCTTTATGCTGCGCCGGGCCGCCTCGCGCACGGCGGCGAAGGCCTCGGGCAGGATGTCGTCCAGCGATTCGCCGTCATCGAAACGTTTGCGGAACTCGTCGGTCTTGCCCCGCAGCTGCTCGTCGGACAGGGATTCGAATTGCGGCTCGAGGGCGTTGATGCGGGCGACGGTTGGATTGAGGCGCTTGAGCACCTTCTCATTCGAATCTATCAGGCTGCCGAGTATCTTGAACATATTACCCCTTCGTTATTAAACGTCGCGTCCCCCTGCGACCGAAACCGAACCCCTTCCATCCGATTACCCTGTCATTGCGAGTGAGTCCGCCATAGGCGGAAGCGCGGCAATCTCAATGCCTGCCTTCACGCCCTGTCATCACCCTGCCACATATCACCGAGATTGCTTCGTCGCCCCGCCAGAGGTGGGCGGGCCTCCTCGCAATGACGGTAATGGCCAGTCGCCCGCGATTCAGTCGCCTGCGAGTATCCTCCGTGCCTCCTCCGCCTGTGACTCCAGCACAGACACCTTCACTTCGCCCATGCCATCGACGGTGAAAACGTGCACCGAGCCGGCGGCGTGTGACCGCAGTATGCAGGGTATGCCGCTGCTCTCCAGCTTGCCCTTGATAATGTGCGCCTCCACCTCGCCGTGAGCGGTGTAGACGTCTACCAGCTTCTTTCCCATGCGCAGCCGCTCCTAGCGGAACATCGCTCCTACCGACAGGCCGGAATGTATGCGATGGATCGCCTCGCCCAGCAGCGGCGCCACCGGCAGGACGGTTATCTTTTTGCGCCTCTTGCTGCCGGCGATAGGTATGGTGTCGGTGACGATGACCTCCTTGACAGGGCTGGCGGCGATGCGTTCGATGGCGGGATCGGAGAATACCGCATGAGTGCAACAGGAGTAGACCTGCTTAGCACCTGCTTTCTTTAATGCGTCCACTGCCTGAGTCAGAGAGCCTGCAGTATCTATCTCATCATCGACGGTGAGGGCGCACCTGCCTTTTACATCGCCGATAATGTTGAGGGTCTCGGTTTTATCCTCGTTGCCTACCCGCCGCTTCTCGATGATGGCCAGCGGGGCATCCAGCCTCTCTGCCAGGTCTCGGGCGTGCTTGGATATGCCGATGTCTGTGGCTACCACCACCAGGTCTTTCAGCTTCTTGTCGTGGATGTAGCTTCCCAGTATGTACAGGGCGGTCAGCTCATCCACCGGGATGGTGAAGAAGCCCTGTATCTGGGCCGCGTGCAGGTCCACCGTAAGCACCCTGTCTGCCCCGGCAACGGTGATCAGGTCAGCCACCAGGCGGGCGGTTATCGGCACGCGCGGCTGGTCCTTCTTGTCGGTGCGCCCGTAGCCGTAGTACGGGATGACGGCGGTGATGCGCCCGGCGGAAGACCGCCGCAGCGCGTCCATCATGATTAGGAGCTCCATGAGGCTGGTGTTCACCGGCGACGATATCGGCTGGACGACGAAGACGTCGCATTCGCGCACGTTCTCCAGGATGCGGACGAAGGTATTCTCGTTGCTGAACTGGAACACCTCGGCTTTACTGAGGGGTATTTCCATGTAGTCACAGATGCCCTGTGCCAGTTCCGGGTTAGCGTTTCCGGTGAAGATCTTCAGTTCGTCTAGCAAGGCTCCTCCTTGTAAATTCTATTTGCCTTTATACTGGCCGTCGCGCTTCTCCATGAAGGCATTGACGCCCTCGCGGTGGTCCTCGGAGCTCAGCGCCAGCGCCTGGTACGCCGCCGACATGGCCAGCGCCTCCTCCAGGTCGCTTTCCAGCGCCTTATATGCCATCACCTTGGACATCTGCACCGCCAGGGGCGGGTTCTTGGCTATCTTATGCGCCAGCTCCATCGTCGCTTGTTCCAGCTGTGCCGCGGGCACCAGCCGGTTCAGCACACCGATGCGCGCCGCCTCCTCCGCCTCCAGGAAATCGCCGGTGAACAGGAACTCCAGCCCCCTGCCTAATCCCATCACGCGCGTGTACAGCCAGGTGCCCCCGCCGCCGGGTATGAGTCCCACCTTGACGAAGCTGTTCCTGAAACGTGCCTTCTCCGAGCCTACCCGCATGTCGCACCCGAAGGCGAAGTCGCACCCGGCACCAACCGCCGGCCCGCTCACCATGGCTATCGTGGGCTTGTCCATGTGCTGCAAGCCGAGGGCTACCTTCTGGTAGCTGCTGCGTATGTTGTTCCACATCTCGTTCGGTGTCCCCGCCAGGCCGGATATCCTGCCGCCATCGCTCAGGTCGGCGCCGGAGCAGAAGGCCTTGCCTGCAGCGGCAAGCACCATGACCCTGATATCGTCGTCGCGGTTTATATCGTCAACCGCCGATATCATCTCGTTTAGCATCTGCGTGGTCAGGGCGTTCATCCTGTCCGGGCGGTTCATAGTGAGGGTGGCGATGTGGTCCTGCTTCTTCAGAATGATGGTCTCAAAATCCATTCAAACTCTCCTTAAATGGCGACAGTCGAAGGCGACACAAATATCGATGACCCTCAATTTTATCACAAGCACACCCCACAGACAATTTGAACAGCTACTCTACAAGATCGAGGCCCTAACGGACGTTAGGGCCATATAGCATCTATTAGGCCATCTGTTAACTCATTGGGTCCTATTGTGCCGTCACTATTCTCATCACAGACCGAATATACATATCCCTCCTCATTTACCACCCAGACGTAGTGCTGGCCAGAGCTAGAAGGTATAAGATTACAAGCAGGATCATCAAAGTTATCATTGCCATCGCCATCGATCTTGGCGAAACCATCAGGTACACGCTGAGGTGGTATACCCCCCTGGGGTGTGCTAATCTGACAGACGTCAATTATATAGCAAGTGCCTACGCCAGTGACGTTATATGTCCCTATGGGCGACGCTGCGCCCTTTGGTAACTCCCCTTGATTATCAACGTAATTGTCAACCTCTGTTTGAATCACAGCTTTCAAACCCCAATATTCTCCTGCTGGAGAGTGATTGGAGCCAAATTCCTCTCGATTAAACCACCAGTACAAACCCCCAAAAATGGCCAGCAGAATTGTAAATATAGTAACCAATAAAACCAGCTTTGTTCTAGTCATTTTCGACCACTCGTGTTTTAATTACTCCTGCGGCAGGTTATCCAGCGCCGCCCGCGCTGCCTCCTTCTCCGCCTGCCGCTTGCTCTTGCCGCGCCCGCTGCCTATCACGTGCCCGTTGACGCTGACCTCGACGGTGAACTCGCGCTCATGTTGCGGGCCTTCCGCCGTCACCGTGCGATAGACCGGCGTGGTGTGCTCGCTGGCCTGAACCAGCTCCTGCAATCGCGACTTGTAATCGTCGGTGGCGCCGTCATCCGCGGTGAGATCGGGGTTTTCGACGAACAGCCCGCTCACGAAATCGCGGCAGGCATCCAGCCCCCGGTCGAGGAAGACGGCGGCGACCACTGCCTCGAGGGTACCCGACAGGATGGACTGCTTGGCACGGCCACCGCTGGATTCCTCGCCCAGTCCCATATAGATGTAATTGCCCAACCCCATCGACTGGCTCAGGCGCGCCAGCGTCTCTCTACGCACCAGCGTCGCCCGCATCCTGGTCATCGCCCCCTCCGACAGGTCCGGCGATCCTCGGTATAAGTCCTCCGCTATGATGAAGCCGAGCAGCGAGTCGCCGAGAAATTCCAGTCGTTCGTTATCTTTAAAGCCTGTGCCAGGGTTCTCGTGGAGGTATGAGCTGTGGGTCAGCGCCTGCTGCAGCAGGGCGACATCCTTGAAGCTTATGCCCAGGGCGGTTTGCAGCGCGTCCAGTTCAGCCGGGCTTGCCATGTTATCTAACATAGTTACCGCGCCTCGATTTGTCAAGGCGAGCGTGATATAATCGAATGCCGTGGAAAACACAGCGAACCTCATGGATAAGATGCGCCGCCGCCTGCCGGCAGAATTGCTCGATTTTTTGCAGGTCGCCGGAAGGCAGGCCGAGGCACAGGGGCAAAGGCTGTACCTGGTCGGCGGCGCGGTGCGCGACCTGCTGCTGGGGCGGCCTGATACCGATTTCGACCTGGTGCTGGAGGGAGACGCCATCTCGTTCGCCGGAAAGCTGGCTCGCAACTGCGGCGAACATGTCACACTGCATCGAAAATTCGGCACTGCCAAGTTCCGGCGGGGCGATCTCATCATCGATGTCGTTACCGCCCGCTCGGAAACCTACGCCAGCCCGGGGGCGCTGCCCGCCGTGAAGCCGGGCACGATACGCGATGACCTGTTCCGCCGCGACTTCTCCATCAACGCCATGGCCATCGAGCTGACGCCTGCCTGCTTCGGTCGCCTGCTCGACTGTTTCGACGGGGCGAGAGACCTTGAGCGCGGCTCTGTCCGAATACTGCACGAACGCAGCTTCATCGACGACGCCACCCGCATGCTGCGGGCGGTGCGCTACGAGCAGAGGCTGGGCTTTGAACTCGAAGCCGACACCGAACGTCTGCTGAAGCGCGACCTGCCGTATCTCGATACCATCAGCGGCGACCGCGTGCGCCACGAACTGGAGCTTATCGCCGGCGAGGATAACGCTGAGCGCATGCTGCGGCGCGCGCAGGCGCTGGGCATCCTGCGGCAGATACACCCTGCCGTGAAGTTCGATGAGGCGGCAGCCGGTCGATTCCGTATCGCTGGTAGCAGTGGTTCGTCCGATACCGCATTGTTTTTTCTGCTGCTGCTCTATCCTCTCGACGGGGCAGATATCTCAGGGGTCACCGGGCGACTGGGCATCACCGGCAGCCTCAAGCGGGCTGCGGCGCAGTTGCCGGAGCTGAAGTCCAGTCTCGCCGTTCTGAACGCTGTCGATATCAAGCCCAGCGCTGTCTATCGCCTGCTGCAGCGGTTCGATGACCGCGCCGTCGCTGCCTGCGCTGCGGCCGCAGGCGATTCAACGGTGCGTTCACATTTGCAGCGATATCTCAGCGAACTGCGGCACGTCACGCCCTGTCTCAATGGCGATTCGTTGCAGGCTATGGGCGTGCAGCCGGGACGGCGTCTCGGTGATATCCTGCGCAGGCTCCGCGAGGAGCGTGTCGACGGGACGGTCACCACCAGGGATGATGAGATAGCACTTGTACGTAAAATCTTGAACGGGTGTTGATATTGAAATGACAGAGACATGCACGGTCTGCGGCGAGCCTCTGGAGGACGAGCATCAGTCGCGTTGCCGTTTCTGCGGTGGCAGCTTTCACATGGCATGGTCTACAGATGCCCCTGTGAAGAACTG
>Ga0180432_10007039_pt1 | contig 14426 bp, 8 predicted proteins | sample SS_ome_10_FD_132414 | JGI IMG/M metagenome (GOLD analysis project Ga0180432, IMG submission 132414) | Hypersaline lake sediment archaeal communities from the Salton Sea, California, USA - SS_1_MS_2 metaG | ecosystem: Environmental > Aquatic > Non-marine Saline and Alkaline > Hypersaline >... | reverse complement strand
GAATAAAGACCCTAAGCTCTTCAACATGCTTGGAACATTCTCTTTGGAGATGGGCAATACCGAAAAGGCGAGGATGGCTCTAATAAAATCCCTTGAATTGAATTTCGATCAAGAGCTGGTGAGAGATTCCCTTAAGGAGTTAGAAAAAAAAGACGCTGGCCCAGAGATTACGGTCCGAGAAAAACCCCTGAATATCCTTTTTGTACAGGAAGCTCCCTGCATTCGGAACTATAAAATGGCCACCGCCTTGCGAGCCAGAGGGCATCGGGTTTCCCTAGCTTATACCAAGGCGCGTTTGAGTCAAATGTATAAAGGGTTGAGCGATGATGTGTATACCGAAAACATTAAAATAGCCAATTTTCGTCAACTCTGGGACATGTCAAAGAACTACGACATCGTCCACTGCCACAATGAGCCAGACATACTAACTGTTACTGCGCTGGCTGGAGACGCACCAGTAATTCACGACACGCATGATTTAATCTCATTGCGGGCAAACGGGGATCAGAATTTGTCTTATTTTGAGGGTGTGGCGAATCGTGGAGCCAAGGGTAGGGTCTACACGACGCCGTATCAAATGGAAGAGGCGCAGAAGCTGTATGGCGTTAATGGGCCTTCTCTGGTCTTCTACAATTACGCCTCAGAGACCGATTTACCTAAGAGTCTCTTACCAAAGCGCTCAACCCAAGATGGTGAGGTCCACATTGTTTACGAGGGGGGCATAGGAGGAAACGGGCATCGGGATTTCTTGTCCTTATTTATCGAACTCGCCAAGCTGGGAAATCATATACACATCTATCCCACGTTTTATGACGCAGAGATAGCGCGGTATTTCTCGGATTTTCCAAATATCCGTTACAACAACCCCTTATCGCCTAAACAGATAATCGAGACCATGAGTCAATTCGATTTCGGCATTATCCCCTTCAATTTGGAAAAGGGAAACAAGCGCTTCCTCGATTCAACCATAGCCAATAAATTATTCGAGTATCTCGCAGCCGGTCTCCCGGTGTTGGCATCCCCTCTGAGAAGCTATATTGACTATTTTAGCAAGAATCCCGTGGGAATTACGTTTCAGGATGAAAAAAACATAATCGAAAGTATACCTCGATTGAAAAAGATCGCTGAAAGTATGGATTTCTCGAGGCAGGTTTTCACCTACGAAAAGGTAATTGCAGAACTTGAGCAGTTCTATAGGTACGCAATGAATCAAGCGTCGATAACCGAGGGGGCAGAGGTAAAAGAATATACAGGCATGAGCTCGATAGAGGTGCCTTGTCGCATGTGCGGAAGCAAGCAGACGGAGCACATCAAGAAGATATACGATTTCCACGTGATCTTCTGTCGCGACTGTGAGCTGGGGTTTGTTCATCCAGTCCCCACCGAGGGATTCTCAAAACAGTGGTATTCAGAGCAAGAGAAGAAAAAGAGATGGAATAACGATCTGAACCTAGCCATAGAGGCAAACCACAAACAGAACGAGCAAACCTATGAAACGTATTTCGCCGCGATCTCCGAAAACATCGAATTGAGGGGCGGAGAAAGCGTTCTTGAGGTCGGGTGTTTCGATGGCCTGTTTCTCAAGAAATTTGCGGATATTGGCTATGAGTGTAAAGGAATCGATTTGAACAGCTATTTTATCGAATATGGCAAGCGCAAATATGGTTTGGATCTAGAATGCGGAACTATTTTCGACTTCAACTTCCTTGAAGAAACATTCGATATGGTTATTTTCAATCAGCTTCTGGAGCATTTGCCCGATCCGATACGCTTTCTCGCAGAGGTGCGGCGTATTCTAAAAGACAAGGGCGTGATTTTCTTAAGTGTCCCAAATTGCGGCGCCCTCATATATAAAATGGAGCAACGGTTTCTGGGCGATTCAATTGGCGCAAGATTCCTGGAAGTACCCAATCATCTTTACTATTTTTCGAAAAAGTCTCTAGAAATGGTCCTGCATAAGGCTGGTTTTGAAATTCTCCTTCATAAGACTTATGAAAGGGAAAAGACAAATCGGGACTTTCTTAAGAAGTCAGGTGCTACAACTAGCTCCCTTAAGAAGTTTAAAACGGAGCTTTCTGAAGGTGGGATCAGTAAAAATGGCAAAATTAAGCAATATCTCGATAGAACTGTATTGAAAAAAATCCACGAAGAGACGACTCCTTTCGCATCATCAACTGATAACTTATTGGGGCAGATGGTTATTGCAAAGAAACCAGTTGGGGACGCGCTCAAAGCAGAAGAGGGGGCCAGCCTTTTTAATGTGATTAAGAAGGACAGAATTTTTGCCCCGTCCATAAGAGATATCGATCTTTTTGAGTCACAATATTGGGATGAAGCAGAGATCTTGAAACACCAGTGCCTTTTACTAGAGAATCTCATGAAGCAGGCCTATTACCACGTTCCGTTTTGGAAGAGGGAAATGAGATACAGAGGGCTTAAACCGGAAGATATCCAGACACTTGAGGATCTTGAGAAACTGCCGGTTGTTAATAAGCAGAGAATGCAAGAAGGACTAAGGGATTACATCGCGGATAATGCAAATGAATTCGTTTTTCATCAAGGTAATACTGGGGGCTCGACAGGAAGGCCCTTCAATTATCTTATTTCAAGGGATCAGGCGGAAGCCATCCATTCTACGCAGCGCCGTGGCTGGAGTTGGGCTGGGTGGAAGGATAACGATAGATTGCTAACCATTGCCGGCGGTGGATTAGGGCCTCAAGGCGGTAAGAAGATAGAGGTATTCGGCTTCACGGAAGAGAAAGCCTTGGAAGTATATAAAGACATCCTGTTATACAATCCTGAGTTCTATAGGGGCTTGCCGTACTTGATGGATTTGTTTTGTAGTTATCTTGCGAGGCTGAAACTAGATAAGAGCATTAGGGCTAAAGCTGTGTTCTTGACGAGCGAAGTATTGCTCGAGTCGCAGAGGAAAAGAATTGGAGAGCATTTAGGGGAGGTCTTTGACACCTATGGTGTCAATGACGGTGGATCGAATGCAATGGAATGTGAAAACCATAACGGTTTTCATGTTTCGCACGAGATCTTCTTGCTGGAAATCCTGAATAAAGCGAATCAAAGGGTGAATTCAAACCAGGAAGGCATCATCACGTGTACCCATCTCTATAATTTAGTAATGCCTTGGATTCGATATAGGTCAGATGATCTAGCAAGAATCACAAAGGAGAGTTGTGCGTGCGGGCGGACCTTGCCGCTGATGAAAGATCTTAAGGGAAGGGTAACGGATTACCTGACGACTCCCAATGTAATTATCAATGGGACAGAACTATGTAACATGATTAACCACTTGCCCATGAGAGCATACCAATTCATTCAAGATGAGGAAACATCCATTCTGGTAAGAATTGTCAAGGACATTGGGTTTTCTGAGAAGGATGAAGAATGTATTCACAGCCATATCAAAGGGTTGGATGACCAGGTCGGTGTTATCTTCGAGTATGTTGACGATATCCCTTTGACCAAGCCAGGAAAGCCCAAATACGTAATAAACGATATACGCAACGATAAAATGTATCCCTCGGCCAAGGTTAAGAAAAAAACCAAGCCCAAGATCTGCCACATTGGCGGGGCCCACTCGGTTCACCTTGCGGATATCGTCATAGAACTGGATAAGCTTGGCTACGAGCAGTGCGTTATTGGGTATTATCCCGCCGAACAAAGCATTACGCCCAAACACATATCCGCGCACTATTTCCCCTTCAGGAACTATATGGCCAAGGAGTGGAAGACGCTGCACCTGGAGGAGAAGCTCGAGGAATTCCTCAGGCTGGTATTTGACAAGGAAAAGCCCGACATCGTCCAAGGCCACTCCTTGCTTTATAGCTGTGTTCCAGTTTGGATGGCCAAGAGGAAATTTGCCATTTCCACAATCATGTTGCCGTGGTCACCTGAAACCTTGAGAATCAGTGATCCACTGGTTGCGACATACTGTCAGCGATGCATAGACACGTTGGATTACTTTATGCACGGACTGCCGAACATTTTTAGAGATTTCCAGTCCCGCTTTGCCAACCTGCCGGACGAGAAGTACGTTGTGTTTCGGCCGCTGATCGACCTAGCGCCTTACAAGGCCTGGCGACAGGTGACGAGCAGCCCTAAGATCCTCTCTGCACGGGTAATGGGCGAGTATTATCGTCAGGACCTGTTGGTCAAGGCGCTCCCTTCGGTCATCCACGAATTTCCCGATACACAGGTCACTTTGATCATAGGACAGAATCCCGATCAGGGTAGGCCATACTTCGAAAAGATGATCCGACTTGCACGCGAACTTGGAGTCGAAAAGCATTGCACGTTCATTCCCCGCAGCCTGAGCCAGAAAGAGTTTGCGGAGTTGATCAAGTCACACAACATCGTTTACTCAATCGCGATACACGATGGCGGGCTTGCATCTACCGTGGTTCAGGCAGCCTACTCGGGCGCTATAGCAATTCTCCGTGATACCAAGTGGGTCGATGGGGTCCTCGATCATGGGGTGAATGCTCTGCGTACTCAAGTGGATGAAGAAAGCGTTCGCGAGACACTATTGTACGCCGCGAGGAACCTGGAGGAACTCCAGCGGCGATTCATCCAAAACAACAGGGAGCTTTTAGCCCATGACAAGAGACATATGTTGAAGAATCTTACGGACTGCTATCAACGTCTCTTTGCTCGGAATAAAAGCACAAAGGATGCTAACTGCTAAGCATGGGATACGTATCATGAGTTACAAAAACAATCTGTCGAAGGCGGATCGGACCGCAGAAGCAGTCGATTTTCCGGCGGTGATCTTGATCGATAACTGTTCCGCATGCAACCTGAGGTGCTCCATGTGCGATCACAAAAACATCAGGAAATACCGCAAGATTCAGAACATGGACTTCGGCCTTTACAGGAGGCTTATCGAGGAGATTGCACAACAGAATTCTAATGTGCGCGTCTGGGAGATATTCTTCGGCGATCCGTTCCTCTGCCGCGATATGCCCGAGAGAATCTCCTATGCTAAGCGAGCTGGTTTGCGAGATGTGGTCCTGAACACTAATGGAGTCCTGATGACGCCTGATAAGTCCGAGGCCTTCATCCGAGCGGGATTGGACGCCATGTATGTCGGCATCGATGGAGCCACCAAGGAAACCTACAATAAGATTCGCATCGGCGGAGACTTCGATAAGGCCTTGGATAATGTCCTGTGCTATAGGGACCTGCTAGCCGAATGTGGAAACGGAAACCAACAATTATATGTACAGTTTGTCGTCAGCGACATTAACGAGCATGAGGTAGATGCTTTCAAAGCCTTCTGGTCAGAACGGCGAGTCAATGTGAAGATTCGCCCGAAGGTCAGTTGGGCAGGCTTGGTTGGGGCGGATAATCTATTCAGTAATACAGAGGTGGAGCGTAAACCCTGCTACTGGCTGATGCGCACCATGTCAATCTGCGCGGACGGGCGTGTGGCACTGTGTGCTGTGGATTTGCACTGTCGAGTTCCATGTGGAAACGTGTGCGATAAGAGTTTAACCGAGTTGTGGCAGGGAAAGCTTAGGGAGTTTCGAACTATGCATAAGGAGGGAAGATTCGGCGAACTGCCAGAGATGTGTCGTAATTGCATGGACTGGCAGTCCGGCTATGCCGAATTTGTTAGTCTGGAGAAGAAATCTGCCACTTTAGACGGGACAGCAGAGGTGGTCCACCACAGTGACAAGGCATTGATTGCCGAGGTTGAGATCTGATGTCTTATAAGATCGTTTTATTTGGCCTGACGGGGTTTGGCAGTCAAATGCTCCGGTATCTGTTCGACCTCGGTATGGATGTACAGCAGGTCTTCACGCGCCGAGAACGATTTGAGCACCCATACTTCCCTGTCACATCAGTAGAAGACATAGCTAGACAGCACGGCGTGCGTTGCAGTTTCCAGATGCCCGAGACCATTTCGAAGGATACCGATTTAATCCTTTGCTCAACGTATCACAGGATCATTCCACTGGAAATCCTGGTTACTGCCAGGCTTGGTGCATTCAATTTTCATCCTTCGCTGCTGCCGGCTTACCGAGGTGCAACACCGACCAAGCATTGTCTCTTGAATGGCGAGACAGTTACGGGAATGACAGTGCATATGCTGAGCAAAGAAGTGGATTGCGGCCAGATAATCGCGCAGCGTCGGCTAGTAATCGAAGATTACTTCGATGACGGTTTGCTGCGCCAGCAGTTGTCCGCTCTCCAGTATCCGCTTCTGCTTGACCTCATGCGCCACTTGGATGGGACGGGAGAGACCCCATGCTTCGCCAAAGATGTCGAGAGCAGTTATTCGCGGTTTAAGGCTTTGCAAGTGTCCTACAGCCCGAATATTTCAGTGCTGACGCTTTCGCGGCAGCTACGAGCTAGTTCTCCATTTCCAGGTCTGGCATTAACCGTTAAGGGCAAGACGTACAAGGCGACAAAGCAGCTCTCGTATGTGACGGGTATTTTTGAGGCTTCCATTAATACTGAGGGCAAGGTTGTCACCATTTGCGGGCCCCACGGCATGTTGAAGATGATCGGGGAGACGATATGAAACTGGTAGTGCTACAACCTGGGTATCTTCCCTGGCTGGGCTTTTTCGACCAAATGCACTGGGCCGACACATTCGTCATTTACGACGATGTCCAGTATACCAAGAACGACTGGCGCAACCGAAATCGAATCAAGGGCCCCGGCGGCCCGCAGTGGCTGACCGTTCCCGTTCACCACCACTTGGGTGATTTGATCAAAGATGTGGCCATGCCTCATGATAGGCGCTGGGTTAGATCTCACGTCAAGTCGCTCCAGTTTGCGTATAGCAAGGCGAGGTATTTCGAGGATTATTTTTCACCAATCAAAGAACTAATCGAAGCACCGCATCAGCGGCTGATCGATCTGGACATGGCCCTGATTATATATCTCAAGGGAGCCTTGGAGATTGATGCACAAATTCTCTACTCATCGCGGATGCAGGCCCAAGGCAATAAATTGGAGCGTTTGATCAACATCTGTCGTGAGTGCGGCGCAACGGAGTATTTAACAGGCGATGCTGCGGCAGATTATCTAGATGTGAAACTCTTCGAGGACAACGAAATTGAGATAAGATACCATCACTATAAACATCCAGAATATCCTCAACTGTTCGGAGGCTTCGTTTCACATTTGTCAGTAGTGGACCTTCTTTTTAATTGTGGTCCAGAATCTCTGCATTATCTAAAGGAAAGAAAGGGCATGGTATGAACGCAGGATACACCGAAAAATGCGAGATATGCGAGAAATCCTCCTGGGAGTTGATTCTGGAAAATCAGATGATTTCAGTTTGCTCAGGGAGAGAGATTCTTCGCGATACCCCTCTTGCGAAGGCGATGTGTACCAATTGCGGGTTTGTGTATACTTCGCGGTCCCCATTGGACGAGGACATCGACCATTACTATAAGGAGGTCTATTCGTCCAAGCTGAGATCGGATGCTTACGATTACCGGAATTATTCGCATGGTATGACGTTCTCTGAAGTGCAGCATAAGTTTTTGTTCTCCCACGACTTTCCCAGGATCGGGAGGATGATTGATATTGGCTGTGGAAAGGGCTTTTTTGAGAGGGCCTTTGCCGAGAGGTACCCCGAATGGGAGATCGAAGGAGTCGATCCAAGCGTTGTATCCATCCAGATGGCGCGAAAGAGGATGCCCAAGGCCAAGTTCTACAACAAGAAGTTCGAGGGAAAGGATTACGAAAAGAACGCTTATGATCTCGTGTGTATGCACGCTGTTCTAAATAGAATGTCGCCGCGCGTATTCGGCCAAGAGGTAGCGGCAATGCTGAAAACGGGGGGAATCTTTAGTGTGGAAATTGCCGTTTTTCCTCAGGCACCCTTCGAGTTGTACTTTGCCGATCATAAATACATGTACTTCAGAGAGCACTTGCTTGCAATCGCGGAAGAATTCAACTTGGACTTTTTAAATGAAGACGCCAAAGGCAGTAAGTGGCGGTTTCTATTTAAGAAGGTGCCCGATGCAGGCTCAGATAGGAAAGAGCAGCTCTCCGCTGCAGCGCACAGGATTAGGAACAAAGTCAAGCGGATCGTCGCTTCATGGCACCGGGTGTTTGAGGAAGTAACGAAGTGTAAACTTGAGGGCAAAAAAATCGCATTTTATGGTCAGGGTACCACATTAATGCTGGTTCTTGCCATCGTCGAATTTCCCAAAGAACAGATCGCGGGAATATATGACGACAACCCGTACAAGGTCGGAGAAGTTGTTTGCGGGGTTAAGGTTAGGCAGCCTAACGAAGAAATAAAGCAGGTCGAGGCAGTGGTTTTGTGTGCTGGTCCGGAGGGGATACCCTTTATGAAGAAAACCCTGGGGGATTACTCTGGTACGATCATTCACTTGTAGGGCTCGATGCGCCATCGAGCGGTATATCGGTCCTTACAGGAGGCGGAAAGCCCAGCGATGTATGAGACAAATTCCTATGATCTTCAAGGACGGAACGGTAATAGTGCACCATATTCAGGAGAACGTGGCATGATGGTTGTTGGCTCGGAGAGGAGAGTGGAGGAGCAACTGGTTCAGTCGCTGTTTAGTTCAGAGGCGTTTCGGAAATCCATGCGGCAACTGGGCAGAAGTGAAGAGGAAGTCAGAGCCCAAGCTTTCGATGTGGTGAAGATGGTCGGTATCGAAGGGATGTGGGCATACTTCTCTAACTATGTGCAGCGTGTCATGTCGGATGTGCTGGCGGGGCCTATCCTCGACTTGGGCTCTGGAAGAGGAAATTTCGTCTATTACGGTCTTTCTCAGGGGTATGACGTGTGGGGGGTGGACATTGAACAGGACGGCGTCGACTTCTTCAGGGAGCGCGTGCGGCTCAGCCAAGTCAGGCCGGAATGGGCGAACCGATGTTTTGTTGCCGATGGCCAGGAAATGCCTTTTGAGTCTAATTACTTCCGGGCCGTTCATTCGAATTACGTCCTGGAACATATCGGCCAACTGGGGGAAGTATTGCGGGAAACGGTCCGGACGACCCGCAAGGGGGGTGTTATATTCCTAAAAGCCCAGGATTCCCGCATTTCCTATGAGGGACATTACCGTATTCCGTGGCTGCCCTTTATGCCCAAACACGTGGCGCGGATCTGGCTCGAGGAATTCGGAAAGCCCGATGGTTATCTCGGGCATTTTAACTATGTTACAACACCCCAGGTTGTTGCAATTCTGGAGGCATGCGGATGTAGGGTCTTGGCGCAGGCTGCCCCTCCCAAGATTGTGGTCTCCCAGCACTGGCAGCTACACACGGAAGATGAGGTAAGCATGACTGCGCGAAAAGCAAAACAGCTGTTTGAGAGCGGGCAGTGGCCAAAGCAACCCGGAAGCCTGTTCGTTGTTGCCGTCAAAAATGGTTAAGGTGTTTTATTGCTGCGCTAGGTGAGAGGTCATATCAAACAAAAACCTTTCTTCAACTTTGTGATGCAGTGGGATTAAACCATATCATTTTCAGGGAGCGGATCAAATCATGAAGGTAATATTAGTTACTGGTGGAGCCGGCTTTATCGGAAGTCATTTTATCAATTCCATGTTTAGGAAATATCCGGATTATCGCTTTGTGGTCTTGGATGCATTAACCTACGCAGGAAATCCCGATAATTTCAACCTTCTCATCAAAAACGATAACCGGTTTGAGTTTTGGTATGGTGACGTCAGGAATTCTGAGATTGTAAATAACCTGGTAGCTCAAGCAGACTATGTAGTTCATTTTGCTGCAGAAACCCATGTTGCCCGATCCATATTTGATAATAAGGTCTTTTTTGAAACAGATATATTGGGCACTCAGACTATTTGCAATGCAATTTTAAAGAACAATGGAAGAATAAAAAAACTCATCCACGTCTCAACTTCTGAAGTGTATGGAAGCGCTGTCGAAACACCGATGACAGAAGATCATCCATTACTACCCTGCAGTCCTTATGCTAGTGCAAAAGCAGGGGCCGACCGTCTTATTTATTCATACTGGAAGACCTATGAAATTCCAGCGGTAATCATCCGACCCTTCAATAATTATGGTCCACACCAGCATCTGGAAAAAGTGATCCCTCGTTTCATAACGAGTGCTATCCTGAATGAACCTCTCACGATTCACGGTGACGGCAGTGCCTCTCGCGATTGGATATATGTAGGGGATCATTGCAAGGCGCTGGACGCAGTTTTGCACAACGAAAATCAAGATCTATATGGAAAGGCTATTAATATCGGAACCGGCTTCGCTATTACTATCAAGATGATAGCGGAGACAGTATTGAATAAGATGAATAAGCCACTGGATCTCATCACCTATGTCAATGATAGACCCGGACAAGTCGAAAAACACATTGCGTCAACTGAGAGGGCAAAGCAACTCCTGGACTGGGAGCCGGAGACCGACTTTGACAGCGGGCTTGATTTAACAATTGATTGGTATGCAAACAATCAGCGGTGGTGGGAATCCCTCAGATGGATGAGACAGATACCCATCAAGATGAAAGACGGAACTGTCGTCATGCACTGAGTGATTTCACTTTAGGATCATGAAAATAGAATTCTTCAAGCACAATCTAGGCCCTGAGGAGAAGCAATCAGTCAATCGGGTTCTCGATTCCGTGTTTCTGACCAGCGGTCAGGAGGTAGATGAATTTGAGCGCAATTTGGCACAGTATGTTGGCGCCGATTCTTGTGTTGGGCTCATGAGCTGCACCGCTGCATTGCATTTATCCCTTTTGGCATTGGGCATAGGTCCTGGAGATGAGGTTATCACCACTCCCATGACCTTCGTTGCCACTTCAACAGCGATCATGCATTGCGGTGGGAAGCCGGTCTGGGTGGACGTGGAGGAAGATACCGGGAACCTAAATGTGGATCTAGTGGAGCGGGCGATTACGGAAAGCACCAAAGCCATTCTCCCGGTGCATCTGTATGGTCAGATGTGCGATATGAGGCGAATCAGGCAGCTAGCAGACAGACACGAACTTTATGTCATCGAAGATGCTGCTCACGCGTTGGAAAGCGAGAGAGATGGAGTAAGGGTGGGCCAACTCGCTGATGCGGCTTGCTTCAGTTTCTATGCCACTAAGAGTATCACCTCGGGTGAAGGGGGCGCTGTAACCACAAACTCAGAGAAACTTGCCGAGAAGATTCGCATTCTTAGACTTCACGGAATGAATAGGGAGGCTGCAGAGCGATACAGGGAACGTTATAAGCACTGGGATCTGATTGAGTTAGGGTGGAAGTGCAATATGAACAATATTCAGGCTGCACTTCTCATATCTCAGCTTGAAAAGGTTGAAGAGTACTGGAAGAGACGAGAATTCGTATACAAAAGATATTTGGCGGCCTTTTCCCCTATGAAAAAGGTGGATTCTCCTCAGCTATACGCTAACGCCAAAAGTGGATACCATCTATTTACTATATGGGTGGATCCTGCAAAACGAGATGCCATTCTAATAGGATTGCAGCAAAGAGGCATCGGGGTAGCCGTCAATTACAGAAGCATCAACCTGCTGACGAAGTTTCAGAAAATCTTTGAGAAGGGTGAGGGTAGTTTTCCCGTGGCAGAACGTATTGGCAATTCGACTATTTCACTTCCTCTGTATCCAAGATTAAGTGACTATGAGATCGATTATGTAATCAGGGCGGTGGGAGACGTATTAGATTAATGTTTCCTGATTTTTCGCTTCTATTTTGAAGATCTTTCCGGTCCTGGGATTAGGCACACATGAATCCATAAAGGATGAGTAGACATGGCAAAAATTACTATCCCGCTCTCAGTAGCTTTCTTAGTTTTTGTCACACCGGGCTCTTTCTGTCGAGGGCAAGATATTAAAGATTCGCTAGGAGGGCAATCAGGGAATGGTGGTAAATAGAAAAAGCAGCAGATCTATTGCCAAGAGAAACAAAAAGGGAATGAACAAAGGGAAGCCTCCGAGCATATCAGCCTGTATGATAGTTAAGAACGAAGAGGAGCTGTTGCCCCAATGCCTTGAGAGCATCAAAGATGTCGTTCACGAGATCATTCTGGTGGATACAGGGTCAACGGACCGGACTATTGAGATTGCCGGGAGCTATGGTGCGAAGGTTTACCACCACCCCTGGGAGAATGATTTTAGCAAGCACAGGAACCAGTCAATTTCGTACGCTACTTCAGATTGGATATTTATCATCGATGCAGATGAGGAGATATCTCTGGAAAGTAGGGCACAGTTAAGGCAAACCATATCGAATGTCCCACCGGACGTTTCCTATCTATATTTTAGGGTTGAAGACAAGAATGCCGGTGGGCGGGTGATGTCTGTCATGCATTCCCCACGCCTGTTTAGAAATCGCATGGGATTCAAGTACAAGAACTTCATCCATAATGAGCTTGAGCTCAAAGGCCATGGTGATACCTCAAACCTGGTCCTCTTCCACCACGGATACCACCTATCGCCTGAAAAGATGAAAGCCAAGTTTGAACGGACCACTCAATTGCTGAAGAGGAGAATGGAAGAGGAGCCGGACCGTCCGGAGCCAGCCTTCTTCTTGTGCAAATCCTATGGCATGGAAAAACTGAATGCTGAGGCGATATACTATGGGCTTATAACTCGGCAAAAACTAGAGGAACTGCGTGATGTTTCTACTTTTTTTGTTGAAATATTTTATATCATAGCCCTCAGCTTTTATCGAATGAAGATGTATGCATTGGCTGAAGCAACATGCCTGGAGGGACTCAAGCTTTTCCCGCAATATATTGATCTCTATTTTATACTCAGCGACATATGCAGGATCTCAGGGAGATTTCAAGAGGCCGTCAACCATGCTCAGCAATATCTTAGGTTGAGGGAGTTCTTTGTGGACAATCCTAAACAGAAGAAAAGCCTTGTATTTTACACCCTGGACTATCACGAGCAAGTTATGAGTGGTCTTAATGAAATTCGGGAATCGGCTATCGCTAAACAGGCAGCGATGAGTGGCAAGAATCCTTGAACAAGCTATTTGTCGGGTTAAGGAAGTTGAATGCCCTTCGAAAAGGCAAAGAAACCTGTATACCACTGGAAACAAAATAAGCGGAGGACAGGGGCAGAAACGCTTTAAAATAACATTAAGGACCACGAAAAACAAACGGAGAGAAATGAATGGCTAAGAAGAAGGGAAAGAATCGGAAGACCAGCAACACCAAAGCTAACGTACCCACGACACGCATCAAATCAATGACAAATAAGAGAAATGCCCCAACCATTTCGCTTTGCATGATGGTTAAGAACGAGGAGGAGCTATTGCCACAGTGCCTTGATAGCCTTAAGACCGCGGTGGATGAGATCATCGTTGTAGATACGGGGTCTACTGACCGAACAGTCGAAATAGCAGAAAGTTATGGGGCTAAAGTCTACCACCATCCATGGGAGAATGATTTCAGCAAGCACAGGAACCAGTCTATCCAGTATGCGAGCAATGACTGGATCCTGATCATGGATGCTGACGAGGAGTTCTTTCTTGAAGATGCCGTAAACATAAAGCGCACAATCAAAGATAGTAATACAGATTTTCTTTACCTCAAGTGCTATGACTTAGAGAAAACCGGAAAGGTGCACGGTGTGTTTAATCAAATCAGGCTCTTTAGAAACGGGCTGGGCATGCAGTACGCAAATCAGGTTCATAATCAACTAGAAACCGTTGGAAAAGGGGCTTACTGCAAATTAAAATTCAGACACTACGGTTATGATCTATCCCCGGAAAGGATGCACCAAAAGCACCTGAGGACCACCACTATGCTGCAACAGAAAATCAAGGAGTATCCTGAGGATCCATACCTCCATCAGCAATTAGCCGCCTCATATTCCATGCACAAGGAATTCGAAAAGGCAATTGAAGAGGGAGAGTTGGCCCTTGAATTGATACGGAAAAAAGGTATTAGAAACACCTTTTTCGTTACGAGTTACTATACAGTATCCCAAGGATATTTTGTATCAGGTGATTTGGATAGGGCAGAAAGGGTGTGCCATGCAGCACTCGATTTCTTTGCGATGGACCTCAACTCCTATCATTTCTTAGCCGCCATCTGTTTTAAAAGGAGGGATTTGAATAGATGCAAAGAGATGTCGCATAAGTATCTGGAAGTGCGGGAAATGTTCGAGGAACACCCTGAAAAGATGCAGGGGATCTATTTTAATAGTTATGGCAAAAGACACGAGATCTACTATGGTCTTGCGTGCGTGCACTTTTTAGAAGAAAGCTATGAGAAGGCAGAGCAGTATTTCCAAAAGGCATTTGATGAGGAGGGAAGACCTCTCACGATGGCCAGGAACATTTCGCTCTTTTATGTCGAACAAAAAATGGATAAACCTGCCCTCAAATGGTTAGACATCGCCTACAACATTGGCTACCGCGATGCGGATCTTCTGGAGAAATTCAAAGATTATTATGTACAAAAAGGCTTGCCCGGGG
>Ga0180432_10007036_pt1 | contig 14428 bp, 13 predicted proteins | sample SS_ome_10_FD_132414 | JGI IMG/M metagenome (GOLD analysis project Ga0180432, IMG submission 132414) | Hypersaline lake sediment archaeal communities from the Salton Sea, California, USA - SS_1_MS_2 metaG | ecosystem: Environmental > Aquatic > Non-marine Saline and Alkaline > Hypersaline >... | reverse complement strand
GGTCCCTAAAAGAATACAGGATACACCCCATTTATCGGAGGTGCACATCTTATATAATGGGTCTCAGGATAAAGAGGAGGCCCATTATGATACTTATGGATGAAGAAATAAAAAAACAAATCATGGACCGGTTTTATAGTGACAGCCGGATTGACTCCTCCAGTATCCAGGTCTCTGTAAACAACGGGGCTGTGACCTTGAGCGGAACGGCGCCCAGCATCCTCTCCCGCCGGGCCGCTTACCATGTTGCGGGGACGGTGCCCGGCGTGGTCTCGGTGGACGATCAGATCCAGGTGGCTCCACCCCCCGAACCCTCGCCCGAAGGAGATCAGATCCAGACCAGGGCCCAAAAGATACTGGAATGGAATGCCGACCTCGACGGCGTCCACATCGAGGTCACTCTCAGCGGGGGGAGGGTCATCCTTGAGGGGACGGTGGATTCCTATTGGAAAAAGGCCCATGCAGAAAAGCTGGCCTCCACAGTAAAGGGCGTAACCGGGGTCACCAACGAGCTCTCCGTGGTCCCCACAAAGAGCGTCATTGACGAGAATCTGGCCCGGCAGATCACAGAGGCCCTTGATCGCAATGTGGCCGTGGAGCCCGGCTCGGTGGAGGTAACGGTGGAAAACGGCGTGGTCACGCTTTCGGGCGCCATAGAAAGCTGGGTTGCCAAAAACGCCGCCTTTTTTACGGCGGTCTATACGGACGGCGTCACCCATGTGAACGACAACATCACCCTGAAGCGAAGATAACATGAAATCCTTGATGAAACTCATAAGGCCAACCCCGAAGAAAGAGGAAAGCCCCCAGGGGCAGACCATTCAGGTATCTCTTGACGCCCCATCCTATGAATCGCTTAAACGCTTGAGGAAAAAGGTCCGGCACCCCTCACAGGATGAATTGGTGGGGCTTGCCTTGAGACAGCTCGAGGGCAAGGTGGATCGGCTCATGAAAAAGAAGGCCAAGAGAATTATCCACAGTGCTCAAGAACGCCACAGGAAGGAAGGCCCGGGAAAAACCTCGGCCTGATCTCTACCCCCCGGTGTTTAATACGATAAGCAACGGAAAGTGGTCGGAGGCGAAAAGCACATCTGAAGGCTCCTTGACCACGGTACACTCATCGAGGGCGTGTATACGCTCAGAGGGCAGAAACACATAGTCCAGCCGGATGTGGGGAGAAAGGGTGGGAAAGGTATATCCCTCTTTTCCGGGATAAAGGGTGCAGTACCCGTCCACATACCCTGCCTTCTGTAAGGTCTTCAACGCCCGGGGTTTGGTGGGTCCGCCGCTGATGCGGATGAACATCTTCATCCACAAGGGCATTTGATCGATTCGGAGTTCCTCCCCGGAGGCCACTGTATTAAAATCCCCCACCAGGGCAGGTGGAGGGCCGTCCTCTTCATCCTTCCTTATAAGACGCAGCAAGGATACCACCTCATGGTGTCGCAGGCGCTCACCCCACTGGGAGAAATGGGGACTGAGATGGGCTCCTATCAATCTCAAGGGGGGCTCACCAAACCGGAGATCCAGAAAGGCGTTTTTGACCCTCGGGCCCTTGTGCCAGCGCCATTCTGAAAGGGAGAGCCGGCTTAAAAACCCCAGAGAATATTTCCTTCTTGCCCCCCAGTAGGCGATATCCAGATCCCGGGCCAGTCTTGCAATGACCCTTGGATCCGAGGCCTCCTGAAAGACCACCACATGGGGATCAAGGGATTCAATGACCCGGGAAAGCAGCCTCTCCCTTCCTTTTCCGCCGAAGCGGATGTTATAGCTCAGGATTCGAAGGGATGACTCATCCATATCTCACGCGTCCAGGTACAGATAAGGCATGTTTAAAAGGCCTCTGCGCAATTCCAGGAACCAGTGGGTCATGGCCTGAAAGTGAACCGGCCTTTCCACCAAGTTCTGCAATTCCCGCCGCACAGTCTCCAGCCCTGGGGCGAATTCCGGGTGCTCATCACTCAGGGGCATGGTCAACACTTTTGGGATGTAAAAGGCCTCCTCGGCCCACGCCGCCAGGGCCACCTCTCCCACAAGGACCATATCCAGGTCGCTTGTGCCCGGCCCCAATGCATCAAAAGGGTCCCCGGTGACGTAATTGAATCCTGTCACCGTGCTGCCCCGAATGGCCACCCGGGTGTCCACCGGGAGAACGGCCTGGAGTTTTCTCATGAAATCCGTGAAAAGGGACCAGTTATCCTGAAACCCCCGGGTCACCACCGACTGGAGGCGGCTAGCGGCCTTGGGTTGCTCCTCACGGATCCTTTCCAGGAGATTGGCGATCTGCTCCTCTGAACCAAAGGGAGGTCCTGTAAAGAGGGTCCTCACCCCGGAATGGCGGGCCTCGAGTTCACGGAGCCGCTCCAGGATGTCCAGTTGGGGACCGTAGGTCCTGTAATCCATTTCCAGGGCAAAGATGAGGGGCACCACCAGGATTTCGGTGGCCCCCTCTTCAATGGCCGTGAGAATGGTGGCCTCAACAGAATCCAGGTCATTGAGGGAATAAAGGACCTTGACCTCCTTTTGATTGCCCAGGATCCTCTGGGCCACTTTTTTAAAAGGCTCATGGGGCTCCTGAAGGATGCCCTGCAAGGTCTCGGAAAGGGCCGACGCCACCTGTTTCCAGCCCTCGTCGTCCGGATAGGACCAGGCCACGAGGATCACATTTACGGTGTTTTCCGGATGATTCAATACGGCTCCCTCAGTGGTGGGGGTGCTCATGTCACGCATTGCGGTCTTCGGATTCCACACCCAGAATTTCGTCTATCTCTTCTTTGGCCAGGGACTCGCTCTCCAGGAGCCCCTCCACCAGGGCATCCAGTTCCTCTCGATTTGAGGTAAGAATTTCCCTGGCTTGGTCCTCCATTTCCTGGATGATTCTTCTCACCTCCTCATCGATGAGGCGTGCCGTTTCTTCGCTGAAATCTTTGTGTTCGGCGATTTCACGGCCCAAAAAGGGATGGGCTTCTCCCTGCTGAAAGGTGACCGGACCCAGTTTGTCGCTCATGCCCCATTGGCAGACCATTCTCCTGGCCAACTGGCTCGCCTTTTTCAGGTCATCCCCCGCCCCTGTGGTGATGTCTTCAAAGACCATTTTCTCTGCGGCCCGTCCCCCCAGCATGACCGCGATCCGTCCCAGGAGATAACTCCGGCTCATGTTGTGCCGGTCCTCTTCCGGGACCTGTTCCGTGGCCCCCAGAGAGCGGCCCCGGGGGATAATGCTGACCTTTTCCAGGGGATCCGCCCCGGGATACAGCTTGGCCACCAGGGCATGGCCCGCTTCATGATAGGCGATGATCTTTTTCTCCTCGTCCTTGACCACATCTTCCCGTTCAATACCCATAATGATCTTGTCCCGGGCCCGGTCAAAATCCGAGGCCGTTACCTTTTCTTTTTCCTCCCGGGCCGCCAGCAGGGCCGCCTCGTTGACCAGATTCTTGAGGTCGGCACCGGAAAAACCCACCGTCCTGCCTGCGAGTTCACCCAGGTCCACATCCTCTCCCAGGGGAACCTCCCGGGTGTGAACCTTAAGGATCTCTTCCCGCGCCCTCCGCTGGGGGAGTTCCAGGATGACCTGCCGGTCAAAGCGTCCCGGTCTGACCAGGGCCGGATCAAGCACGTCCGGGCGGTTTGTGGCGGCCAGGACGATCACGTTTTCATGCCCGGAAAACCCATCCATTTCTGAGAGGATCTGGTTCAGGGTCTGCTCCCTTTCGTCATGTCCTCCCCCGACACCGGTCCCCCGGACCCGGCCGATAGAGTCCAGCTCATCCACAAAAATAATGGATGGGGCGTCCTTTTTGGCGTTCTTAAACATATCCCTCACCCTGGAGGCCCCCACGCCCACGAACATCTCAATAAACTCGGAGCCGCTGATACTGTAAAAAGGGACATCCGCCTCCCCGGCTATGGCCCGGGCCATGAGGGTCTTTCCTACGCCCGGGGGACCTACCAGCAGGATCCCTCTGGGCAGTTCGCCACCAAGGCTCCTGAACTTGGCGGGTTCCTTCAAAAAATCGATGATCTCTTCAAGCTCCTTTTTGGCATTGTCCAGGCCGGCCACGTCCTCCAGCCTCATCTTGCTGGTCGACCGGGTGTAGAGTTTGGCCTTGGACTTACCGAACCCGAAGGGGCCACCGCCCCCCATTCCGCCCATGCGCTGCTGAAACTTCTTGCTTGAGTACACAAAGAACCCGATGATCAGCACCCAGGGGAGGATGCTCAACACCGCGGTCCAAATCCAGGAGCGCTCATCAGATTCGGCCTTGACCACCACATTCTTTTTCTCCAAAAGCCCCATGAGCCCGGGATCCTCAAAGGAAGGCATGGTGGTCTTAAAGGTCTTGTATTCCGGCGTTTGCTTTCCCCCGAATAAAGTCTTCTGGGTCTCCCCCTTCATGGGCTCCTTGAATTGCCCCGTCACCTGCTCTCCTTTTACCGTGATCTCCGACACATTCTCCTGTGTGATGTGCTTCTTGAAATTGGTATAGGAGATCTTCATGTGACCCGAGGTACGGTCAAACCTGAAGAAGAAAAAGGCCACCAGCCAAGAAAGGGCGATAATGAGCAGAAGCCGTTTCCAATTGGAGCCATTTTGAGGTTGAGGTTGTTCCCCTTTTTCCATGGTCTAAAACACCTGAGGTTTCTTGGTTAAAGCCGGGTCTTGATGCGAGCCCAGAAACGCGGGACTTAGGAGGGGAGGTAGTGGATGAAAATGACCACCACCAGCACAAGGAGGAGTACCCAGAAAAAGATATTCAGCGTGATATAGGTGAACTGTTCTATCTCCTTTTCCTGCTCGATCCGCTCCAGCATGTCCAGGGTCTCGTGACGGCCTCGCGGGGGACGCCCTGGAGAAAAAACGGCGAGAATCAGCGCAAAAATCAATCCCACCAGGAAAAAGGTCACCCAGTGAATCCCCCACAGGGTGGGGCCGAAAGGTCTTAACCACACACCCCCGGCCCAGGTGGCCATAAAGATAATAAGAAACAACCAGAAAAGCCCTGTTCTCTTGCTTCCCCTTCCTGTGGCCAGTGCGAATACGCCGCTCAGGACAAAGGCGACCACCAGGGCCATCACAAATTGCAGTAAAATCACCAAAGAAAATCTCCCCACTCAATCAAGACCTGAGCTTTTTTTGCTTTTATATCAGGCCCCTGCCGACGGGTAAATGAGGTGAATCATGTATATTCCCCGCTCTGGGGCCTTATAACCGGACCCGGGCGGTATCATCAGTCCTTTTCATCAAGCATTTCCCGGTATTCCACCCTATAGATGTAGAGCATGACGCTTGCAAACCCCAGGATCAAGGGCCCGTAAAGGATCCCCACGATCCCGAAATAATTCACGCCGCCCACGATGGCCAGGAACACGTAAAAGGGGGACATCCTTCCTTGCCCCCGCATGAGAAATGGACGGAGAAAGTTGTCAATAGAACCTACCAGCACAATGGACCATAGCAGGAAGAACACGGCACTTTTCCATGCCCCGGTCAGGGCGAGGTAGGCGGTGGCCGGGACCCAGACCAGGGCCGTTCCCACCACCGGCATGAGGGATGAAAAACCCAGGAGCGTTCCCCAGAAAAGGGGGGGGATGCCCACAATGGCCAGCCCTATGCCCCCCACCACACCCTGACAAAGGGCGGTCAGGAAACTTCCCAGGAGTACCGACCGGGCCACACCCCTGACCTTTTCCACGATGCGGTTTTCCTGTTCATCCTTCAGGGGCGAGAGGTCTTTCACGCCCCTCATCATTTTCTCCCCGTCACGGACCATGTAAAAGAGCACGAATATCATGACAAAAAAATAGAAGATCATTGCTGTGACATTCTTGAGCAATCCGGCCCCCCGGGTCAAGAGCACCTGTCCGAAATCTTTACTCATTTTCAAAAGGTGACCGGGGAGATCCTTCCTGATGAACTCCACCACACCTGGATGCTCCTCGAACCAGGCTCTGAAAGACAAAAACTGAGGGTCTTTCAAAATCTTTTGGATATTCCCCTCCGTAATCCATTGATTCGCCTTGTTGACGGCGTCAATTCCCTGAACCACCAGGGCTGAAAGAAAAAACAGGCCGGGGATAATAACGAGGATGGTGAGGGCCACCACCGCTGTCAGGGCCACCGCGTTCTCCCTCCCCCGGAAAAGACGTAACAGAAAAGGTTTAAAGGGATAGAAAATCGAGGCCAGGACAATGGCCAGAATCAGGGCGTCAAGAAAAGGGCGAAGGATCTGGAAGGCAAGGTAAAGGGACACAAAAAGCACGGCCAGCATAAAAGGCCTGTACCCCTTGAAAGGCTGAAAGGCCGCCTTTGAATTATTTGCTGGTGACTCCAATAATCCCTCCAATCTTAGGGGTGGAACATTATGAAAACCCCGGGGAAACATATATAGGGTCTATCCTGTATTTCCCGCGGGTCAGGGGGTATTCCAGCCGCCAAAATAATGGCTCGGCCCCATTTTTCTTTTGGGCCTGTTTCATAAAATGATAAAAGGGACTGTTCCTTGTGGCGTCTCCAAAGGCTCAAATGATACAGCATATCGGATAAATGGAGAAGCAAAAAACCGGAAGATGCTTTGACAAACAGATGATCCTTAAACAAGGACATAACTGCTGGCGGATAGGAAAGGCCGGCCGCATGGGTTTCCTTATTGATGCCGCCGCCTATTATCAATCCCTGGTCTCCGCCATCCGTCAGGCAAAAAAAACGATCTACATCGCCGCCTGGGACATAGATAGCAAAACCCACCTCCTGCGAGCCGGCAAAAAAGAGGCCCCGACCCTTGGCCTTGTAGACTTTTTAAAACATACTGTGGAGCGTACCCCGGGCCTTTATGTCTATATCCTCTCCTGGGACTTTTCCATGATCTATATGCTGGAAAGGGAACTCCTCCCCCTTTTCAGGATGGGCTGGGATGTCCATCCCCGCATCGTGTTCCGACTGGACGGCGAACACCCTGCGGGGGCGTCTCACCACCAGAAGGTGGTGGTCGTTGATGACTCCCTGGCCTTCTGCGGGGGCATCGATGTAACCAAGAACCGGTGGGATACCCCGGAGCACCGTGTGGATGATCCACGGCGCAGAAACTCCCACGGGAAGCCTTACGACCCCTTTCACGACATCCAGGCCGTGGTGGACGGTGATCCCGCGGCCAGCCTGGGGGATCTCTTCAGGGATCGATGGCTGCGGGCCACGGGACAACATCTGGTTCCACCGGAGACTGATTCCCTCATGCCGTGGCCGGAGGAGGCCGGGCCGGACTTGAGGGACGCCCGGGTGGCCGTGGCCAGAACCCTGCCCCAGTACAAAGGCCGGGCGGAAGTCCGGGAAATAGAGTCCCTATACATAGACGCCATCCAGGCGTCCCGGCACCACCTCTACATTGAAAACCAGTACCTCACATCTCCGGCCATCACCGAAGCCCTTGCACAGAGGCTGAATCACGAGGATGGTCCTGAAGTCGTCATCATCCTCCCCAAGCTGTCCAGCGGCTGGCTGGAGCAAAGCACCATGGACGCGCTGCGCGCACACATGCTCAAGCGCCTCCTTGACGCCGACCGGTATAATCGACTCCGGTTTTTTTGTCCCGCTCTGCCTGGGGACCGTCATGTGTACGTGCATGCCAAGGTCATGGTGGTGGATGATCGCCTGGCTAGGGTGGGATCTTCCAACCTGACCAACCGGTCCTTGGGGTTTGATACGGAATGTGATCTGGCTGTAGAGGCCTGGGATGAGCCCCTGGTGGCGGAGGGCATCGCCGGGTTCCGAAACAGGCTCATGGCCGAACACCTGGGGACCTCCCCGGCCAAGGTGGACCGGGCCCTGAAGGAGAGCCATTCCGTTATAAGGACCATCGAAACTTTGCAGGGAAAGAAACGGACCCTCGATCCTCTGGAGCCGGATCAGAAGATACCACTGAACGGGATCACCATTTTTTCCGACACCTCTTTGCCGGATCCGGAAAAACCGGCCAAGTTCGATCAGATACTTGACCTTTTTGTCCACGATGAGAACAGCGAACCTCGAAGCCGCCCCCTATTGAAGTTTTTTATTGTCCTGGCCCTGCTCCTCGGTGTGGCCGCGGCCTGGCGGTGGACGCCCCTTTCGGAATGGATCAGCATCCACAGACTGGCAGGGTGGGGATATGTGCTTAAGGAAAGCCTCTTTTCGCCGTTGGGAGTGGTGGCGGCCTATGTGGTGGGCGGGATGGCCATGATTCCGGTCACCCTCCTTGTAGGGGTCACAGCCATGGTCTTTCCCCCCCTCCATGGGGCCCTTTACGCCCTGGGGGGGTGTCTTGCCAGCGCTGTGGTCTCTTACGGGATCGGCCGTTTTATGGGACAAAAGCCCATCCAAAAAATAGCGGGCCGGAGAATCAACCGCTTGAGCAAGCGCCTGGCCCGGCAGGGGCTCCTTACCATTATACTGGTGCGGAACCTGCCCCTTGCCCCCTTCACCATCGTCAATATGGTGGCAGGGGCCTCACGCATCACTTTCAAAGACTACTTTCTCGGTACAGCCCTGGGCATGGCCCCGGGCATTCTGGCCATCACCGTCTTTGCAGACCGGCTCCTGGCCGCCCTGCGAGATCCGGACTGGGCCAACATCGGCCTTGCCTTGGGGGTTGCCGCCGCTCTGGCCGGGGGCCTCTTTTGGATCAGGAAAAGGATCGCCGAGCGACCCTGAAAGGGTCCTTTTTACCCGGCGAATCAGGAAAGATCCGGCATATCCATGTAAATAAAGATATAGCGTTCATTATTGATGCTGATGGAGATATTTCCCCCCCGCCCCTCTGCATAGACCACCCATCCCGGCTTTTCTTCGCTGCAACAGGTCACATCCGGGGAAAACCGCCCAGTTTTTGAATCATACCAGGCCAACAGCATGGGATTTTGGGCCAGCTCCCCGGCCTTTTGATCGGCAATGAGTTTGGCCGCTGCAAAATCCAAATCCTTTTCATCTGTCCTGACATCCACAGGATCGGGCAGCATGTCTTTGGTAAAAGTGGCACAGTTTGTCATAATTACACCTCGCTTTAACCCTGAACGGCAAGGTTGTCCTGTACATCCACAACCCCCCCGTTATAGTGTGCCACTTCAAGGGCGGACCACCGTGAATATACCGAGGGAACTCTTCCGGATAGGGCAACCTCTCCGTCCTTGACTTCCACATGAACACTGTTCACATCCACATTGGCATTGCGGTCAAGGGCCTTCATAATCTCCTCGCCGATCTCTTGATCCTTCTTATTCTCGGTGGGGACCACAACCAGTTCATTGGTAATCCCCTTGACATGGGGGACAAGGGAGGTCATTTCTTCAGCCTGGATCTTTTTCCAAAAGGAGTCCACCTCCCCCTTAAAAGTCACCCAGCCGCTTACGGCAGAGACATCCACCTTTCCCTGGTCTACCCCCGCGAGCTTGGTCAGGGCGTATTCCGCATCTTCCCGGATCTTCTTATCCACACTTCCCTTCACCAGGGTCTCCACGGTGATCTGATTTTCCACTGACCGGGTTCCCGGGATGGACCAGACATCCGACTCCGCCGCCTGCCGCGACGCATAGTCGGGCACGGTGCCCGAAAGGGTTACCGAGCCGGCCTTCACCTCTACCGTTACCCGGGAGGCATCCACCCGGTGGTCCCAAAAAAGATGGTCGATAATATCCTTTTTGATCTTTTGATCAGTCTGCCCGGTAAGATCCATCTGTTCCTCCTTTCAATCCAGTATCGCCTTTACAGTTTATCCTTTGAAAGGGACCCGGTGAATGGGGTGGAGCATGTATTTCCGAGCTTAGGCCGAGGGGACAAACTTTTTTTCAATAAGAATACAGGATGGACCCCATTTACTGCAATTTCTTTTCATCTATTCTGGCGGTAACAAGTCTCAAAGGAAAGGAGATAGAGCCGCATGGATTTTTTTGAAATGGATGACCTCCAGGTTCTCATGGAAAAACAGGACCCCTTGTGTGTCAGTATCTTTATCCCCACCGAACAGAAAGGACCGGGGCAAAAGAATCAGATCCGCTTCAAGAATGCCCTCCAGGAAGCAGAAGCCCAAATAAGGGCCCTAGACCGACGACCGGAAGACATCACCCAACTTGATTCCGCCTGGAAACTGTTGGAAGAGGGCCTCTTTTGGCAGAATCAGAGCCACGGCCTTGCCGTGTTTGCCTCCCCTCACATCTTCCGCACCTATCGGGTACCTGTAGAGGTTGAAGAACTGGTGGTGGCGGCCAATCGTTTTCATCTCAAGCCTTTTCTCCCTATCCTTCCTGATAGGGACAGGCATTTTTATATCCTCGCCCTCAGCCAGAACAACGTCAGGTTTTATCGCGGCACCCTTCACCATATTCAAGAGCTCACTCCCGAAGGTCTGCCATCGAGTCTTTCCGAGGCCCTGGAATCAGAGGATGAGGAAAAACAGTTTCAGTTCCATACCCGGGCTTCAGGCACAGGAGGGGACCGGCCGGCCCAGTTCCACGGGCAAGGGGTGGCCACAGACCGGGAAAAGGATAAGATCCTGCGCTATTTCCGTGTCATCGATCAAGCCATTCATGAGATCCTGCGCCATGACACCGCTCCTTTGATCCTGGCCGGGGTGGAATATCTCTTTCCAATTTTCCACGAGGCCACCGCTTACCCCCATGTCCTGGATACGGGGATCCGGGGAAACCCCGACAATATGAGTGGGGAAGAACTCCATGGATCGGCCTGTGCGCTTTTTGAGAAAGAACGGCGCCAAAACCTTATAAGGGTCTTTGCCCGGTACAACGATCTCAAAGGCACGGGGAAGGCCTCGGACCAGACGAGGCAGATCCTTCCGGGCGCCTTCGACGGCCGGGTGGACACGCTCGTCGTGGCCCGGGACCGGCAGCAGTGGGGGATCTACGATGAGCAAAGCCGTGAAACGGCGGTTCACCAGGAAAGACAGCCGGGGGACGTGGATCTTCTGGACCTTGCCGCCTGCGAGGCCCTTTCCAAGGACGCCGCGGTTTATACCGCCCCCCGGACTGACCTGCCGGATGGGGCTTCACTGATCGCCCTTTTCCGCTACTAAAAGGGGGTGTAAGGGCCGCCCGCGCCGCCTTATTTGATGATTTCGTCCACCATCCTCTCCGCCTGGCTGTAAGGATTGTCGACCTTGAGGACCAGGTCCTGGACAACCTTTTGATAATCTTTGCGCTTCTCCACCCGGTCCAGTATCCTCCCCACCACCATATCCTTTATCTCATCGAGGAGCTTCTGCCGGGCCCTGTCTTCCAGAATGGGTTCAATGTGACCCTCTTCCAGCAGAAAGGATCGATGCCGATTGATCTCACTCTTAAGGTCGGGAACACCCACCCCACGCACAGCCTGGGTCTGTAGGACAAGGGGGCCCCATTCTCCTGGCTGTCTGCGATTGCTCTGGAGCATGTCCTTGATCTCCCGGACCGTCTTTTCCGCCCCGTCTCTATCGGCCTTGTTCACCACAAAGATGTCCCCGATCTCCAGAATCCCCGCCTTGATGGCCTGGATATCATCTCCCATGCCGGGGATGAGGACCACAATGGTTGTATGGGCCATGCGGACGATTTCCACCTCATCCTGCCCCACCCCCACGGTCTCCACAATGATCACATCCTTACCCGCTGCATCCAGGACATTGATGATATCATTGGTGGATCTGGATATGCCCCCCAGGTGTCCCCTTGTGGCCACACTCCGGATAAAGACGCCCTTATCCGTGCTGTGGCTCTGCATGCGAACCCTGTCTCCGAGAATAGCCCCTCCTGTAAAGGGGCTGGTAGGATCTACCGCTATGACGCCCACCGTCTTTCCCTCGCCCCTGAAGCCCTCCACCAGTTTTTCGACCAGGGTGCTCTTCCCTGTTCCCGGGGCCCCGGTTATCCCGATAATGTGCGCATTCCCCGTGTAGCCATAAAGATCCTTTAACGCCTCCCTGGCTTCGGCCATGTCATCTTCTATATCCCTGATGAGGCGGGCCACGGAACGGACATCTCCGTCGATCACCTTTCCTGCAAAACTCATGATAAAACGCTCCTCCTTTGGGCTTTAGTGGGCGGGGCCGTACTTGACCTTGATTCGGTTGACTGCAGCGCGCACACCCTTGATTCTTTGTGCCACCTTTGTGGCCCTGTCCCTGGCGAGAAGATTATCCACCGAGCCGGTGAGGCTAACCACCCCGCTGTCCACCCATATATCAATAAGGTGGGAGGAAACACATGGATCGTCGATTAAGGCCTTGTCCACGGCCAGGCTGATGTCCCGGTCTTTGATTTCTTCTGCCATGGCCGGGAAATGGAGGCAGAAGGCAATAGAGCATAGCAAGAGTATGGCCCTTGCCCATGTTTTTGTGGTAAATATTTCAGGTCGTATCATTCCGGTTTCCCCCTTGGTCGTGTGGCACCGGCCGGGCAAGGCATCAGGCCTCCTTGCGGCAGCCTAAAATGGCCCGGATGTTCTTCTCGGCCCAGTCATCAACCCTCCGTTCCTTTTCAACATAGGAGATGAGCTTTTGGGAAAGGTGCCTGCCCTTGTCAAGTGCCTGCACCACCTTATCTCCCCCCTCTTTCGGTTTCATGGGATTGACATAGACAATCCCGTCTTCTTCCCCAAAGCCCTTGTGTTTGAGGACCCTGGAGGCCCCGCTTGTGCTAAGGACAAGGATGCCCCGGTCTTCAGGTTTTTTATATTTTTGGGAGAGGATGTATTCGAAACCCACCAGGTTCATACCGTCTTCAAGGGGGGTCACCAGCATCACGTCCACCTCTTTCATGAACCGGTAATTCTGAGGAGAGGGAATGCCCTGGTCTATATGGATCACCGCCGACCCGGGCAATTTTCGGTTTGCTTTCGAGACCTCTTCTTCCAGCACCTCGTTGAGGTTTTGATAGTCCGGATTATCCATCCGGCTCGGTGCCGTGACCTGATAGAATCGCGCCTCCTTGTCCGACTCCCTCAGCTGATTAAAGGCACTGGAGAAGACACCCAGTCTTTCCACCAGCCCCTTGGTATAGTCACATCTTTCCAGGCCCCCGAACACGTATCGTCCCTTTTCCTTGTCCTCCTGGATTTTCCGGTAAAGGCTCTCCTTTCCCAGGCGGAAATTCAGTCTCTTCTTCCCTGAAACTTCCGAGAGGATCCTGTCTACATCCAGCCCGATGGGCAGGGCCTTGACGGTGGTTACATTGTTCTGGTGAACAATTTCATAGGCGTCCCCGCTTACACGGATATCAACGGGAAACCACTCCTCTACGGCCTCCAGGTAGTGATCGCAGTACTCCTTGGTATGGAAGCCGATGAAGTCATTGGCCAGCATGCCCCAGGTCAGTTTCTGGAGCACACTCTCCACGCTCTCTCCGAAAGGATCATAGACCTGGGTCTTGACCCGGTTCCTTTTGTCCTCCCGAATAAGACCCTGGATCTCATGGATGTTAAAAAAGGGCGTATGCATGAACTGGCCCACGTGAATCCTTTTTTTGGCCTGACCTGAAAACCCTTCTTCCTCCAACAGGGCCTGATGGGTATCGGCGATCTCCATCAAGTGATAGTCCTGGTTCCAGACGACCACCTGGTCCCCGCCTTCCCTGAGGGGGCCGCACCTTTGTATCTCATCGACCACCGTGTTGGCAAAGGTGACACCGCTGCTCGTATATTGTACAAAATCATTTTTCTCAAAGTAGGGTCTGGGGAAGACTTCGGTCTTTTTGTAGAAAAGGGGTGATCTCGTCAGGTGCATGAGGGGCCAGAGAAAGCCGTTGGCGAATTTGTTATAATAACTGTGCATGTGCCTGGTGTCGAAAAAGACAAAGCGCATGTAGAAGTCATAATCCTTGTACCTGAAGCGCATCCGGTTGTCCGGTTGGATCTCTATGAGGGGGAACACCTCCGGGGCATAGCCCTCTTTCTCCATGCTTTTAAAGAGGCGGGTGTAGTGTCCCCTGGTCACATCAATGTCCCTGTCGCCCATAGAGGAACCGATCCAGGTGGTATTCCATTTTCCCGGCTTCAAGAGCCCGGACATGGCCTGAACCAGCCCTCCGGCCCCGAAGGCCGGGCCTTGGGGAGGCCTGCCCGTTTTGAGGGCCTCCCGCCCCTCTTCGAGAAAGTTGTTTGAAAAACTGAACGGACCCCGGTTGGAAACAACAATAAGATAACTCACTTTTCACCTGCCTTTTCCGGTTTTTTCGCCTCCAATCCTATCCCATATCCCGGGGAGATCAATAGGGCAAATCCTGTATTTGCAGGCTTTGGGCGAGCCGGATTAGAGGACCCTCCAGGACTGCACCTCTCGAAAAGATTTTTGGCTCCTCACAAGAATTTGTGGGTTAATTGTGGCATGGGGAGCTTTCCCAAGCCATGGTAGAGAGCAAGTTTAAAGGTATCTGCAGTACGATACCCAAAGGCCCTATGACTGATGGCCTTGGC
>Ga0180432_10007035_pt1 | contig 14429 bp, 15 predicted proteins | sample SS_ome_10_FD_132414 | JGI IMG/M metagenome (GOLD analysis project Ga0180432, IMG submission 132414) | Hypersaline lake sediment archaeal communities from the Salton Sea, California, USA - SS_1_MS_2 metaG | ecosystem: Environmental > Aquatic > Non-marine Saline and Alkaline > Hypersaline >... | reverse complement strand
GATGGGCCGTAACTCTGGGCACATCGCCCTCAACGTCGGTGTCGCTGGTGGCGCGGAAGCCATCCTGATTCCTGAACGCCACACCGATGTAGGCCAAGTCGCCGACCTCCTGACCAACGCCGAGCACAGAGGAAAAAGCAGTAGCATCGTCGTCGTTGCAGAGGGCGCCTTCCAGGGTGGCGCCATGGCCCTGCAAGCGGCCATCGAGGCTCGCAGTGGCTACGAGGTTCGCACCTCGATCCTGGGCCACGTGCAGCGGGGAGGGAGCCCATCGACGCGTGACCGCGTGCTGGCATCGCGCCTCGGCTTCACGGCCGTTGAGGGCCTCCTCGCTGGCCAGCGTGGCGTGATGGTGGGCGTCGACAAGCGCGGCACGGTCTTCACGCCGTTTCAAGAAACCCGCGGAAAAGTCAAGCCCATCGACGAGCAACTCCTCGAGATCGCGGCCGTTCTCGCCATCTGAGCGAACCTACGCAAACCGCCACGCTGAAGAGTTCTACGGTGTCAGGTTCACAACCGGTGGTTCAGCTTCGCGGCTGGAGACGCGCAAACCTGTCTTTCCCGCGCTGAAGCACCAGGGTCTCGTTCGGCTCTACGAACAGCGTCGGATCCTCGAGGACCTCGCCATTCATCCGGAGGCCACGATTCTGAATGAGGCGACGGGCCTCACCATTGCTCTCCGCCAGACCGGCAAGCACGAACAGGCGCAGCACGCCAACCCTGCCATCCTGCAATTCGTCCGCAGGAATCACGACCTCCGTCATGTCCTCGGGCGTCTGGCCGCGCGCCACGGCGTCGTAACGCTCCTCCGCCTCAGCAACGGGGCCTGGGCCGTGATAGATCCGCACCAACTCTCGCGCGAAAACGCGGTGTGCCTCCACGGGATTGCTCGCCAACAGGGCCCTGAGTTCGTCTACGTCGAGCAGCGTGCACAACTCAACGTAGCGCGGGAACAGCGCATCGACGACCTGCATGGCCTTCTTGAACATCTCTGCAGGCGGTTCGGCGATCCCAATGACGTTTCCGAGACTCTTCGACATCTTCTCGTGGCCATCCAGACCTTCGAGCAGCGGTGTCGTGAGAGCAATCTGCGGCTCCTGCCCGTAGGCACGCTGGACATCGCGACCGACGAGGAGATTGAACAATTGATCGGTCCCACCCAGCTCCACGTCTGCGCGCACTGCGACCGAGTCGTAGCCCTGCGCAAGTGGATAGAGGAACTCGTGGACGCTGATGGGAACTCCACCCTGATAGCGCTTGGTGAAGTCATCGCGCTCGAGCATCCGGGCGACCGTATAGGTGGACGCAAGGTGAACGACCTCGCCAAACCCTAGGCCGGAGAGCCATTCGGAATTCTGACGAATCTCCAGCTTGCTGGGATCGGGATCAAGAATCTTCGTGGCTTGTGCCACGTACGTCTCACCGTTCGCACGCGTCTCCTCGAGCGTGAGAGCCGGGCGGGTCTTGTTGCGACCCGACGGATCCCCGATCGTTGCGGTGAAATCACCAATGATCAAGACGGCGAGGTGCCCCAAGTCCTGAAACTGTCGCATCTTCCGCAACACGACGGCGTGACCGACGTGCAGGTCACTGCTCGACGGATCGACACCAAGCTTGACCCTGAGCGGTCGACCCTCCTTCGCGGCGCGATCGAGGACCTCCTCGATTCCAGCCTCAGGAACGACCTGATCCGCACCACGTTGCAACAGGGCGAGCGCATCATCGTGTTGTCCCACGAACACCTCCGAACCGTACCCGCCCGTCGCGGGCGTTAGCGGCGGAGTGTACCACGCCACGAATGGACGCCCTCCTGGGCACCTTCATCACGCCGCGGTCTCACCCATGGCATCATCAGGACATGGCCAACATTCACCTGCTAGGTATTCCCATGGACTTGGGTGCGGGACGCCGAGGCGTCGACATGGGCGCCAGCGCACTCCGCCTGGCTAGGCTCGCAGGTGCCCTCGAACGGTTGGGCCACAGCATCACCGACCACGGCAACATCGATGTCGCACCCGCGGAAGCCACGAAGACTCCGGAGCCTCTCCCCTACGTACAGGCCATTGCAGACGTATGCGAGCAGGTCGTCGCGACGGCGGGGAGTTTCTCCCCTGCGAGCTTTCCCATCTTCCTCGGTGGTGATCACGCAGCCACCATCGGCTCTTTCGCCGCGATGCGGAAACAGGGCCGAACGGCTTTGCTATGGATTGACGCCCATGCTGACCTCAACACCCCTGCACACAGTCCGAGCGGAAACATTCATGGCATGCCCGTTGCTGTTCTTCTTGGTGAGGGTGATGAGCGCCTCACCCGCGTGGGTGGGCGCGAACCGAAGCTACGTCCGGAGGACGTTGTCTACATTGGGCTCCGGTCGGTCGACTCCGATGAGCGGTCTCGCATCGAAGCGCATGGCATTCGTGCCTACACGATGTCCGACATCGACCGGCGCGGCATGGCGGAGGTCGCTGCGGAAGCGCTCACCTACCTCGCGCACCACGACCGCCTTCACGTCTCGTTCGACGCCGACGTCCTCGACCCTGACCTTGCACCAGGGGTGGGCACACCTGTTCCGGGAGGGCTCAGCTACCGCGAAGCCCACCTTCTGATGGAAATGATTGCGAAGAGCCGACGCGCTACGAGCCTTGACCTCGTGGAAGTAAACCCAATCCTCGACGTTCGAAACCGCACGGCCGAGATCCTCGTCGAGATGACCGCCAGTCTGTTTGGAAAGCGAATTCTGTAGCTTCAGACGGGGAGCAAACGGGGAGCTGCCAGTGCAGCCCTGAGTGCAGGCAGCGCCCCCTCGAGCGCACGCTCTCCCGCCCGAATGGCGAGCTCTGCACGATCGAAACGCAGCCAATGAATGGGTGGTCGCGTATCGACGTGGACCCCGTCACGCTGCGCATCGCGCAGGTAACTCTCGGCCGTCCAGGCCAACGCCCGCATCAAGCTGCGAATACGTCCGTTGCCCACACCCTTCATCAGGCCGTGCAACCGCTGGCCCAGGGGATGCTGCATCGCATGCTGAACAGCGCGAATCGCGCTCGAGTCCACTGCATTGCTGCCCGCACCAATGCCGATCTTCAAATCCACATCGAATCCATCGAGTGTCTCGAGTGGAGCAGGTGCACCGATTCCTCCATCCATCAACCGACGTCCCTGATACTCCACGGGCGCGAAGACGCCAGGGAGGGAGGCCGAGGCCCGCAAGGCCGGTGCAAGAGGTCCTTCGTTGATGAGGACGGAATCGCCTGAATCAAGGTCCGTGGCCGTTACGACCAGCGGACGCTCGAGGTCCTCGAAATGGCGGCCCTCGACCAGGCGATCGAAGTAATCCTCGAGATTATTGCCGGCAAACAGTGCGCCCCGGTGGAGACCGAAGTCGACGACAGCAGGGAGTACATGGCGACGCCGTAGGGCAGCCGCGTGCCGCTCCAATTCCTCCGGCGTACGCCGGATGGCGTACATCGCGCCCACGACCGCTCCGAAGCTCGTCCCCACGAGAACGGAGGGGGCAAGATCGTGTCGCTCGAGGACGGCCAAAGCGCCAATGTGCGCATAACCACGCGCACTTCCGCCACCAAGTGCAACGCCGATCGAAGGTGTGTTTTCTGGATTCACATTCCTAGGGTACGCGCTCAACATGAGAGTTTCCGCATCCCACTGCGCTAGCCTGTGGCTGTGAAAGTTCTTGCCTACACCATCGTGCACTTCCGCACGCCGGACATCCTCGACACGCACCTTTCACGCCTTGGCGACGTCGCACCCGACATTCGCGTATCGGTGCTCGACACCGATGCGCCCGACACCCCTCATGGAGACGAGCTTCGGGCGGTGCTGGCGAAGTACCCCCGTGTAGACCTCCATCACATCCCCAATCACAGTTACGCCCACGCGGTGAACCATGCCCTCGAACGGGCGGGCCTGCATGAAGGAATCGACGGCCTGGTCGTGGTCGCGAACGCTGACGCCTATCCGGGTGCCGAAACCCTTGCGGCCCTTGCCGCCGCGTTTCAGGATCCAGACGTTGCTCTAGCAGGCCCTCTTGGCCGAACCCCATCAGGCCAACTCCAGGACCTCGGGCTTCCCTATCGTTGGTACACCCATCAGGTTTCTGGTCAGGGCGCATACGCCGCGTACGACGTGCCCTGGGTCTCCGGCTTCTTCTTCGCCGTTCGCCTCGAAGCCGTACGTTCAGCAGGAGGCATGGACACTACCTTCCGCTTTTACAACGAGGATCTCGAATGGGGATTCCGCTTCCGGCGGGACGGCTGGCGCTGCAGATTGGTAGGTGCAGAGGCCGAGCACATTGGGGGTGCTGCCACCGGAGGTTCCGGACGCTTTCTGGTCGAGGGACTTCGGGGCGGCATGGTCTTCGTTCAGCGTTACCGCGGGCCTCTGAGAGTTACCGCGCAGCGACTGGGGTTGCTGGTCTGGGCAGAATTTCAGGCACGCATCAGCGACGGGAGAAATCTGGCAACCTGGCGCGCCGTTGCCCGCATGCTCCGGACGGGACGCTACGACGTTTCGCCGATCGGTGAGACGCTTGGCGATGACGCAGACGGCTTCCCGGAGAACTGGCCTCCAACGGGGGCCTAACCCGACACAGGGCTGGGGTTCTGTACGTCGGTCCGAGGAGGTGCGCTCGAGGGTCGTCGCGCGGGAGCCGTCACGCCGAACTCGTTACCTCCTGCATCTTGCTCGAGTCCTCCCGACTCATGCCACGCCCCTCCCCAAGCCTTGCCTCCCCACCGCTCGGCGATGGAGCGAACGACGTACAACCCGAGGCCTTCTCCCCCATCCGACGCCTGTGCTCCCCGCGAATGCGGTTCGAACAATGCCTCCACGATTTCTTTCTCGAGTGGGGTTCCATGATCCCGAACGCGCAGCGTAACCATGCCCTCCTCCTCGCTCGCCACCACCTCGATCGTTGCGTCGTCTGGACCATGAATCGCCGCATTCTCAATCAGGTTTACGAGGACCTGCATGACCTTGTCCGGATCGGCCCACACCGTCAATTCAGCTACGTCGACGATGACCTCCACCCGGTGCCTCGACAAACGGTCGGACAGCACGGCGCAGGCGCGTTCAGCGACCGGACCTAGTTCCACACTGCGCTCCCGGGGAGGCCGTACGTCGACGGTGAGGTCCCCAAGGAGTCGGACCAGCCGGTCCGCCTCGCCCATTGCACGTTGAAGGAAACGTTCACGCGTGTCGCTTGGCAGGTCGTCGTATCCGAGCGCCTCGAGCGTGGCGCGAACGGTCGTGACGGGCGTCCTCAACTCATGCGACAGCACGGCGAGCAAATCCCGTGCGTTCTCCTGTGCCTCGCGGACATCGGTGACGTCTCGAAGAATCAGAGAGGCACCAACACCCTCGGCGACGATACTGCGCCCACGAAGCGATAGTTCGATGCGCACGCCCTCTCGCCAGGCGCGCTCGAGACGGTGATCCCGGAGTGCGGCAATCGGCGCGACACCTAAGGCCTTCTCCTGTGTCGTACCCAGGACACGTCCAGCCGCCCCGTTAATGCGAATGACGCGCTCTCCCTCGATCAGCACGACGCCGTCGTCGAGGGCGTCAAACCATTCCGTCATGGGTCGATCCGACATCTCGTAAACGGTACCCCCGTCCGCGGACAGTCTCAATCAGGTCATCGCCAAGACGCTGACGAAGCTGGGCGACATGCTGGTCAACCGTGCGTTCGGTACCCAGAAAATCCTCACCCCATACGCGATCGAGAAGCTCGGTTCGACTGAATACGCGCCCAGGATTCGCCGCGAGGTAGGCAACCAACTCGAACTCGCGCCGAGTCAGGACGACGTCCTCTCCCGACTTGAGCACGCGAGCGGCATCTACGTCCACGACTACGTCTCCGACCGAAATACGGGACCGATTCGGCACGCGGCGCAACAAGGCGCGCAGTCGAGCGGCCAGCTCATGCGCACTGAACGGCTTCACGAGGTAATCGTCCGCGCCAGCATCGAGGCCTTCCACGCGGTCCACCTCGCTTGCGCGGGCGGTCAGCATCAGCACGGGCACGTCCGCATACTCCGGCATGGCGCGCAGTCTAGAAAGGAAAGCGTCCCCAGACTCGTCAGGCAACATGCGGTCAAGGACGATCATGTCGACGCGATGAACGATCTCCCAGGCACGGGCCGCGGTGGAGGCTTCCTCGATATCGAATCCTGCACGCGAGAGGTGGAGGGAGACGAGTTCTCGTACGGCTGGGTCGTCCTCCACAACAAGCACGGATCCATTGCGTCTTGCCTCGTCCAGGCGATCACGCGTCACGATATAAGTGTAGTGCGGCGATGTCACGCCTTCGTCAAGAAATCGCACCCGGCGGGTCGACCGAACGTGAGTTCGTTCACATCTGCAGCCGAAAGTACCGTTGCTGACGCGCAGATGACACGTGGGCGGCATCGTACGGCATGCTACGCTCTGACCACGTGAATGCCCTCGACCACGAACTTCAGGAAGTCACCGCCGAAACCGTTCGGATGCTCAGCATGGTCCGGGAATCGGTGGGTCTCGCGAAACGCGCACTCGTTGAAGGTGACCCAAGCGCGGCGGACGCCTGCAAGGAGAATGACGGCGAGATCGATGCGCTGCAGGCGCGTCTCGAACACCACATCCTGAGCGTGATTGCGCGCCGTCAACCTGCTGCCAAAGACCTGAGGTTCCTCGGTGCAATGCACAGGTCACTGACAGACATCGAGCGTGCCGGTGATTACGCGGTTCATGTGGCGATGACCGGCAAGGAGTTGGCCGCCGAGCCTCCCCTCAAGAAGTACACCGACATGTCGCGCATTCTCGACATCGAGGATCAGATGGTGGATACGACCATCGCTGCGCTTGCAGACAGTGACGAGGAAAAGGCGCGGACCTCGCTCCACATGGACGAGGAGATCGATCAGCTCTACGAGCAAATCCAGCGCGAGCTGCTGACGTACATGATGGAGGACCCATCTACGATCTCGAAAGCCACGAAACTGCTTTCGATTGGTCGGTACCTCGAGCGCTTGGGCGATCACGTGGAAAACGTCAACGAGCACATCCTGTTCTGGCTCACGGCAACCCGCGAATAGACCGCTCTGGACGGCACTTGCGAGTGCGGAGTCCTTCACACCGCGCGGAAGCGCCCACCGGTACGATTTAGGCGATGACGACACCTCGTCGTTTCCTTCCTGGAGAGGTCGGAAGCGCTTTTCCTCCCATGCCCAATCTTGCGCCGCCAGCCACCACGGCGCGAAACCGGGCCACCCGAAACCAGCGTACGGTTCGTGCCCCGGTACACCCCGCCCAGGCCCTCGATACCGCGCGGCGCTGGCTTCGACGAATCATCATCCTCATGGCGCTCTCGATCCCCGTGCTTGCAGGCAGCTGGGTCTGGCACGCCTCAGTCACCGCTGAACGCGTCGAACAGATTGCATCCAACGGCATACCAAGGTGGCCCAGCCCATGGACCTTCGTGCGGGGAGCCCTGCAAGGCGCGCCCACTGTCGCGCTCCAGATCGGTCACCTACACGCCTCGGAGCATCCAGAGGAACTCGCCGTCCTGCGATTCAGCACCGGTGGTCGCGCTGGCGGAATGAACGAGGTCGACGTCAACACGAGCGTCGCACTCGAGCTCGCGCAACGCCTGCGCGCAGCGGGTGTGAACGTCGAACTCGTGGGTGCCAGCGTCCCTCCGCGCTACAGCGCAACCGTCTTCCTCTCGCTTCATGCCGACGGCACCGACGACGCCTCACGCACCGGCTACAAGAGTGCGCATGTCGAACCGCTCCGCAACCGCCGCGATCCCTGGCTGCTCACTACCATCGATGCCGCGTACCTCACTGCCTCGCCGCTAGCGCATGACGAGGCCAACATCTCCTCCGACATGCTGCAGTACTACGCCTTCTCACACGAACGGTTTGACCACACGACCGACGCCAGAACGACGGGCATCATCGTGGAAATGGGGTACCTGACCAACCCCGCTGATCGTGCTTGGCTTTCCGATCCATCCCAACCGGCGGACGCCCTCTTCGAGGGCATCATGCGCTACCTTGCCGCCGTCGATCGCTGGCACCCTGCACTCCTCCGCTTCGCCGGGCCTGGAGAGTTGGACGCCTCCGTCCTACAACGCTAGCGTTCCTAACTTTCGATTCCCTCTCGTCGTGCTACCCTTCCCAGCGTGCGAGTGCGACTGTCGATTGCGTCCCTGACACTCATTTTCGGCTTTGCGGTGGTGGCGTGCCGACCACCCGCAGAGGGCGCCAACGGCGCGCGCGCGCAAGGCAACTTGGTGCAAGTCACGTGGGAGATTGCAGATGAGCCCCGTGTGGGCCCCACCGCCCTAGTCGTACACGTCATGAAAGATGGAGCGCCCGTCACCGGCGCCAGCGTGGAGGTCACGGGAGACATGACCCACGCCGGAATGGTCCCCGTGATTGCGAATGCGCCCATGACCGAGCCGGGCATGTATGTGACACAGGACTTTGCTTTCGACATGGCGGGAGATTGGGTCCTTACCGCTGAGATCCACCTCGAGGATGGCCTCACGGTGACCAACTCGACGGAAACGACCGTGGCGCGCCCATGAGCCGATTCGCCCTCCCCACAGCGCCCACGACCGGCCCCTACGTCGAACAACCCAAGGGATTCGACCTACTTTCCCTACCCGGACTCCGGAGGTTCCTACGCTGGCGCCATGCGCGTCTCGCCCTCCAACTTCCCCTGCTGATCCTCGCGATTTTCGTGCTCATCGACGGCTTCACCGGGCGTCAACTTGCCCCACGGAACGTGGCCACCACGGCCACATGGCTTCATTACCGTGGATTGGTGGTCGTGGCGCTTGCCCTGCTCGGGAACGCCTTCTGCGCCGCGTGCCCATTGATGCTCACGCGGGGCCCTGCGAACGCCGTGAAACGTCTGCTTCCACGTGAGATTCGTTGGCCGCGCGCTCTGCGCAGCAAGTGGCTTGCGTTGTTCCTGCTACTCGCCGTCTTCTACGCCTATGAGGCCTTCGACCTGTGGGCAAGCCCGTGGCTGACCGCCTGGCTTGCGGTTGCCTACTTCGCGGGAGCATTCGCGATCGATGCGCTGTTCCCAGCAGGAACCTTCTGTCGTTACGTATGCCCCCTCGGAAATTTCAATTTCCTGTTCGCAAGCATCTCCCCCTCGCAAATCACGGCGCGAGACCCGGACGTGTGCAGATCGTGCGTCGGAAAGCCTTGCCTACATGGGCGTGAGACGACCGCCGATCCGGGAATCGTCTCTTCGGGCAAGAACTACGTCGCCCTCGCCACGGTCACAAACCCTAACGGAACCGGGAATTTCCCGGGTTGCGAATCGAATCTGTTCGTTCCAACCATGACGTCGAACATGGACTGTACTTCGTGCATGAATTGCGTGCGCGCCTGCCCGCACGACAACGTCGCGCTGACCGTCCGATCACCTGCCTGGGAGCTGTTGCAACGTCCCTGGCAGTCTCGCTGGGGTACCCCTCTGCTGGTGTTGGCGATCACCATGCTGTTCTGGGGACTCCTGAACGCAATCGCGATGGTGCCAGCCTATTTCGATGCTGCCCGCGCGCTGTCCTCGTGGCTGAGCATTCGTAATGAGCACGTGCTGCTCGCCATCATGTTCATTCTCTTCAGCCTCTTGGGCGTCAGCCTCGCCCTTGGCGCCGCCTGGCTTGCAGATTACGTTGCGCAAGGGAGGGCGTCGCTTCGCGAGGCCCTACATCGCTGGGGCTACGTGTTCGTCGCACTCGGTTTCGGGTTCTGGGCCGCGCACTACATGTTCCACTTCCTCACGGGCGCCGCCTCGATCTACCCAGTCTTCCAACATTTCTTCGCTTGGCGCGGGGTGGATATCGACCCCAATTGGGTGATTGCACGCTGGATGCCCTCCGCATGGATGTTCCCGGTCAGTGCCGGAATCAGTGGCGCATACGCGTTTCTTGCTTCGTATGTGACGGTCCGTATCGCCCTGCGAGACTTCGGGCGTCGGGCTGCCCTAGGCATGTGGCCCATGCTGCTCTTCGTAGCCGCGCTCACGGCATTCCAGATTCTGGTGCTCGCCCAGCCCATGGAAATGCGGGGCACGCTGCTCGGTCCCCAATGAAGGCAGCGAACCTCGTGATGATTCTCGCTGGGTACGCAGCTTGCCTCGCCGCCTCAAGTGCGCTCGCCCAAGAGCCTGCGAGCCCCGCGCCGCCCCTCCCGGACTGTTCCTATGAAGATCGCGACGCCCTGATCACGCCAGCGGGCGATGGTCGCCACAGCGTTCTAGATACGGTCTTTCGCCTTCCTGCCACGTGGGAACCCAGCGATCTCGTACCGATTCGTGAATCAGGATTCGAGCATGACGGCTTGATCCGCCTCGTGGCGATTGCGGATCTCACGCAACTCCGGCAAGCGGCCGAGGCCGAAGGCATTCAGCTGCAAGTGTTCTCTGCCTACCGGAGCTACGCGTATCAGGCCACTACCTTCGACTACTGGGTAGATCGATACGGCGCGGAGGAGGCGAGGCGAGTGAGCGCCCGACCCGGCCACTCCGAGCACCAGTTAGGCACAGCGGTCGACCTGGGCACGAGGAATGGACCCGCACCCTGGGATGTCGCGGACTGGGCACAAACGCCTGCGGGGGCATGGATGCAGGAGAACGGCTGGCGCTTTGGTTTCATGCCGAGTTACCCCATCGACTCACTCGACCTGACGTGCTACGACTACGAGCCGTGGCACTGGCGCTGGGTGGGTAGGGAGGTCGCTGCGGCAGCACTCGCCTCGACCCAGCCGCTCCGCGTGTACCTCTGGGAGCGACAGGCTACGATGCTCGAGGAGGCAACCGATGACCCCTGATCGCCCGTGGCGAATGCTCACCACGCTGCTGATGCTTCTCATCGTCAGCCTGGCGAGTGCACATGCCACCCTCGTCTTCGTGGACGTCACCACGTCCCCCGCGCCCGCCCTGATCACCGAGGTCACAACCATCGTGATTGACATGCGCGACCCGGTCGGCGCACCCGTCGAGGATGCCATCGTGTTCGTGGAAGGCACACACGAGAATCTCGTCGATCGCTTCACGAGCGACCGCTTCGTCGAGGTGGATCCAGGTGTCTACGAAGTCACCGTACGTTTCGACTCCGAGGGAATGTGGACACTATTCTTTCGCGACCAGACCTTCCGGCAGGAGGAGGCGCAAGCCACGATTGCGCTGAACATCGGACCCGACGGTTCCCGTGAACCCGTGATGTTCATCTTCCCCCCCACCGCAACTGGGCCACAGAGCCTCACCACATGGTTGATCTGGCTCGTGGGCCTACCGCTCGTTGCTGGGCTGATCGTAACGGTCATGGTGCTCCGCGGCCAACAGGAGGATTCAGCTTCCTCTACGGGCGAGGCTGACGCGTGAGTTTCCTGGTGCAGACATCGGGGACCTGGGTCAACGTGGCCACGGTCCTCGTAGGAGGTTCGCTGGGCCTTCTGCTGCGCAACCGCCTACCCGAGCGCGTGGTCACCACCCTGATGCATGCCATTGGCCTGACGACCATCTTCGTCGGGGTGTCCTCCGCCTGGGACCTCAATCAGGTCACCTCGCCACCGGGCGTCATTGCTGCCCTCATCGCCCTTGCACTTGGCGGAATCATGGGGGAAGTCCTCCGCATCGACGATCGACTGACCCGGCTGGGAGAGGCGCTAAAGACACGCTTTTCCGGAGATGGCGCATTCGTCGAAGGGTTCGTGACGGCGACCCTCCTTTTCTGCGTCGGACCCCTCACCCTCGTGGGTGCACTTCAGAACGGACTGGCTGGAGACCCAAGCTTTCTCCTGCTCAAGAGCGTGCTGGATGGGCTGTCAGCGCTTGCCCTTGCTGCCAGCTTCGGGTGGGGCGTGTTGGGCTCCACGGTCATCATCCTGATCTATCAAGGGGGCGTGTCCCTGAGCGCCGGCGCACTCGCACAAACCCTCGTTGACCCCGCAAGCGATCCACGCGTCCTGCTCGTCAATGGCGCGGGCGGGCTGATGATCCTTGGCCTCGGATTTGGCCTGCTGGGGCTCATCCGAATCCGTGTCGCCAATCTGCTTCCCGCATTGCTACTGATCGTGCCGATCTGGCTTGCGTTGGGGTTGCTGTGGTGAGCTCGCCCGAGGGGCGCATGCTACGATCCCGAGCGTGAACGATGTCGATCTCGCGCACCTCACCCGCCTCGCCCGTGTGCAACTCGATGGCGAGGAGGCGCAGCAGGTTCTACGCGATCTAGAGCGCGTTCTTGACTACCTAGGCGATCTCGCCAGCATTGACGTCGAAGGGCTCGAGCCGATGCTCCGTCCGGTCCATGTCGAGGATGCTGCGCGTGCGGACGTCATCGAGCCGGGTTTACCGCACGAGCACGTCCTGCAACTCGCTCAGGCTTCACAGGACGCATTCGTTCGCGTGCCTCGGACCGCTGGGGACCAGAACTAGACCCCTTACGCCAAGTCGATTCCGGGATCCGGTTGATCGCTCGTGGCAGATCGACCCATGGCGGGCCGCCCGACCTGAGGATTGGTGTTTCACACAGCTTAGAGCCGAGCGCGGAACTAGGCGAAGCGCTTAATGCAAGCTAGAGGCACCGACGTAGGGACGAAGCACCTCGGGAATCTCGAGAGTCCCATCTTCGCTCTGGTACGTCTCGACCAGGGCAGCCACCGTCCGCGGAAGTGCGAGCGCACTGCCGTTGAGGGTATGCACGAATTGGGTCTTGCCGCTTCCGGCAGCACCCCCCGAACGCGTGCGGGTGTGCAACCTGCGTGCTTGAAAGTCGGTGAGCGTGCTCACGCTGCTGACTTCCAACCAGCGCTCCTGCGCAGGGCTCCAAACCTCGAGGTCGTACTTCTTTGCTTGCGTGAAGCCCATGTCGGCTGTACACATCAGGAGTCTACGGTAGCGAAGGCCCAGTGACTCCAGCATGCCTTCAGCAATCTCCGTCATGGTCTCGAGCATCGCGTAGCCATCCTCGGGGTCGGTGAACGCCACCATCTCGACCTTGTCGAACTGGTGAACACGGTTCAAACCCCGCACGTCCTTACCGTAGCTTCCCGCCTCACGCCTGAAGCATGGCGTCAGTGCGCAATACTTGAGTGGTAACGCTCCAGCGTCGAGAATGTCGCCCCGATGCAGGTTGGTGACGGCAACCTCGCTGGTGGGAATGAGGAACAGTCCATCGGTCACCTCGTACATCTGCCCCTCTTTGTCCGGAAGTTGTCCTGTTGCCGTCGCGCTCTCCTGATTGGCGAGCAGCGGAACGCGCACCTCCTGCCAACCTCGCTGATCGAGCGTGTCGAGGAAGTACCGTTCGAGCGCCCGGAACAGCTTGACGCCGCCACCTCGAATCACGGGGAAGCCCGCGCCTGCGACCGTGACACCTTGCTCAAGATTGAGCCAGCCGTGCTCCTGCATCCAGTCCCAATGGGGCTGGGGCGTACCCGAGGCCACGCGACCGTCACGCTCGTGAACGACGACGTTGTCGTGCTCACTCTCTCCGACGGGAACGCTCTCATGGGGAAGGTTGGGTACCTCGAGTTGCAAACGATCCAGCCGCTCCCGCAGCAACCTTTCGCGCTCCTCGAGACGTTTGACCTCTCCTGAGACCTCACCCATTTCCCGAATCAGGTCGTCTGCGTCCTCGCCACGACGCTTACGCTCCCCGATTTCCTTGCTGTTGGCGTTACGGACCGCCTGTTTGGCCTCGAGATCCTGCCGGAGGAGTCGATACTCCTCATCGGCGAGGAGAAAAGCATCGAGCGCCTCTTCGGCACCCGGAATACGTTTGGTCCGTACTGCGCGGCGGACGGCTTCCGCTTGTTCACGAAGGAGTGCAGGATCGAGCATGCCAAAGCGTACCCGACCGGGACATGGATGACCCAGCTCTAGGCCGAGCCTGACTCGAATTGGGTCGCCCCTTGCAAGGATTCTTTACGCCGTGGCGTGCTACCTTCTTAGGCGACATGGTCGAAGTGAGTGAGTACCGACTCGAGGTTCGCGGGATAGCGGCCGGCAGGAACACCGTACGGCGGACCACCCGCGGCTCGGAGGTGTTGGCCGAGGCCGATGCGCAGTTCACGGGCCCCCTCGGGGACGCGCGCGTGAAGCAGATGAGTCGCAGTGATGCAGCGCAGGGTCACAGCATCGAGTACCGAGAGTCCACCAAGGACCGCTCGGGTGAGCAGCGTATGGAGGTGACCTTCGACGGCAGCCAGGGCGTCGTACGGATGAAGCGGGGCTCCAACGACGTTGCCGAGGTTCCGTACATCGAGGCCTTCCGTGATCCCCTGAGTCTGCTTCGTGAACTTCGTGATGCGGACGCCAGCGCCGAACGAATCCGGATTCCGATGCTTGGCAAGACCGTCGAGGCACACCGCTTGGGCGAGCGCGAGCTCGAGACCCCACTGGGT
>Ga0180432_10007034_pt1 | contig 14430 bp, 13 predicted proteins | sample SS_ome_10_FD_132414 | JGI IMG/M metagenome (GOLD analysis project Ga0180432, IMG submission 132414) | Hypersaline lake sediment archaeal communities from the Salton Sea, California, USA - SS_1_MS_2 metaG | ecosystem: Environmental > Aquatic > Non-marine Saline and Alkaline > Hypersaline >... | reverse complement strand
ACACCCTTAGTTCCCGTGCAATCGAAAGGAGTTATTAAAATGAGTGAAAGTAGTTCCTTACCAGATAGATGGCTCAAGGCGGAAATCGTAGGAAAGATCTCTGCGGGTCTTCTCATTCCGATAGTGATCCTGATCGCTGGAGCCTGGTTCACTCGCCAGCAAGAGGAAGTCGCTGATGCCCGAAGGAATTCCGACAGAGTCGCCCAATTACTGACACACTTGGCAAGTGAGGAACCTCAAGAACGAATCCTTGCGATTCAAGCATTAAGCTACCACCAGGCAATCCATGATATGCCCCCCGAGATAGTAGAATCCCTTGTGACCACCGCAGCGACCGACGATGTTAATGTGGCCGCAGCGGCAATAACTGTTCTCGGAACTGAAAAGCAGCCGGAAATTGAAAGGCAACGACTTCTCCTTGAATTGCTTGGTCCAATGATGATTCATTTTGACCGAACCCGAAGTTCTTTCGAGGTATGGAGCGGTCGTACTACGTTTTTGGCAACGGGAGTTATTCACGACAGCAACAAAGCCGTTCGAAGCCTGCTTATTAACAAAGCTGAATTGATACCGCAAGATCTGGTCATGGATGCAATTGCTCTCGTAGAGCATTACGATGCCTGGCTACTCGAATATAAGCGCGTGCAGCGTGAACAGGATACGCCGTATGTATTTGTAGGTCCTCAAGGGTTTCCGTTCCCTAAAGACTCTGAAAAACGTTTCCGTGAGCGCTACGATCAACTTGTGCAAAGATAGATTCATTAAATCTCATATGACGGGACGCACCCTATTTGACCAGTATCAAAGATAGGGTCGATCCCTACTATTCCGAAAGGGACCGTCTGAGTTTCTCGTATTCTTGAGACGGCACAATAACTGTTGGACACCATAGATTAAGGAGAATAACAATGGAATCAGTTGCGATCATTACGACGGCAAATGCGGTTTTAAATCTCGCGAAGTCTGCAACCGAGTTCGTGGGTGAAATCTGGAAAAAACTACCAGACGGATTGAACGTAAACCTCTTGCACTATCCTAAGATGCCGGAAAGGGATTACTTCCGTGTTATCAATCTTCTACCCGTGGATATTCAGATCAGGGAATTGCGTCTACTTAGACCTGGGCAAGCAAGAAGCCGTGGCGTGAAGGTCAACGCGCTTTATCACATTTCTCGTGGACTGGATGTTTATGGGAGCAAGATCCACTACAAGATCCCGCTGGCTGAAGATACCTTCCTATATAACGATGGATTCTACTATATACCGGTCGAAGAGGTAAAACAGTACATAAAGGGGAACATGAATTACATGACCTCTTTCCGTTACTGGCACCCGGAGAAAAACAAGTGGATGAGGTCGCCGGAAAAGAAGGTTATAGTCGTTGAAGTCGTGAAGGTCAGCAATACATAATGAGGGACGCCCCTCTTTTGTAAACGCAGATGGTATTCAGGCAACACCTTACTTATTTCGGTGTGGAATTGAGTATGCTGTTTCCAGATATTTGAGATTGCCGCGCGATTCTTTCCCGGCGCGCCGGGACTCGCAATGACAGGGAATCGCAGTTACCTTCATTGCAAGGTTAAATGGCAAATCCCGATTTATGGAATCGTCCTCAGAGCGTGTGTGAGAAGTCGAAATGATCATCCTTGTCATTCTGAGGCGCAGCCGAAGAATCTCAATTCATACGTATGGTCTGAGATTCTTCACTAGGCTAAGCTCCGTTCAGAATGACAGCGTTTCCTTTTCACACATGCTCTCAGGGAACGGTAATGCTGGTCGTCACACCGGGTCCATGCCTGATAAACAGGCCGAGGAATGCACCTAAACCATAAAGTAATATGCCTGTGCCCGCGAGAACTATTCCAATTCCGACCGCTGAACCCCAATCATACCAACTACAATTTTTCTCAGCCATCTTATCACTTCCTTCTGCATGACTATTCTGTATCTAATATTTCCCATATTATATCTTTTATCTTGGTTAATACTAACTAATCCATCATTAAGGCATACAGTACTTTTTCTGATTATTGCAAGATGCATTAAGGATACTTCTGATGACGACATGGCGTTGGCGAGAAGCGTAAGAAACGAGATTTGCATTTTCTCAATGCGGACGGGATGGTCGCGTGGAATCCGCGCGATCGTGAAGCGGCCCACCGCGCGGAACACGAGGGCATCGCCACCGAGAACGTGGATGCCGTGTGACCTGCAAGATGTGCCGGGCCGCCATACGAAAAGAAGGGCAGGGTGGGGCTTGACCCACCTTAAATAATGTTACGCCCTGAGTTCGGTGGGCCGAGGCCCACCCTACAATGATGGACTGAACGCCGGGACCGAAGAAAAATAGTCAATGGTCAGTCGAAAATAGTCAATGACAACGTTTCCTGTCTTTTGTATTCTATCCGTTCGATGGTTTCCGAATTGGATCGATAAGGAGATTGATATGAAACGCGTACTGATATGTTTTGGCTGTGTTCTTCTCGCCGGGTGTGCGGCCGAAGAGCCCGGCGGAATGACTCTCGATACGTCGCCTTCGATGATGTTTACGACCCGAGTCACGTCCAAACCGTCCGGGGCGCGCATTGAACTCGACGACGAATTTGTCGGCGAGACGCCGCTGGATATTGAATGGAAGGTGTATTCGGCCAAAGCCAATTTGTTTTTCAAGGACGATCACGTCCTGCGCGCCTTGCCGACGGGCCTCGGCCAGTACGCCCAGAAGAAAAGCTACTCCAGCGGCGCCGTCGTCCCCAAGACCATCTCCTTCGACATGAAAAAATAAGCGCCCGCGACGCATCCATAACGACGGGTTCCCTATGGCGGTTTCCCGGGTGGCTTGGTCCCTTTATAGAGGTCGTCTTTCGACGGGCGGCACTCGATATTTCCATTGTTGAGACCCGCCAAAGCCGGGCGGTGGACTGCCTATCGACCCCAATCCTCCCCGGCCTGGAATCTTCACCGGCGCCTGAGATCGCCGCGTACAGAATCTTCTTTGCATCGCGGGGCAAACTGTTATAATCTCGCTTGATGGGTTCTTACTGAGCTTTTGCAAAACGCTTGTTCTTACAAGAAAGCATAACCATGAGTTGGTCGAAGTGTAGAATAATAGAACTTCCGAAGATACCGGATCGCCGGGGCAACCTGACGTTTATCGAGGCCGGCCGGCATATCCCTTTCGACATCAAGCGCGTGTACTATCTCTACGATGTTCCGGGCGGGGCTTCGCGGGGCGGGCACGCGCACCGACGGCTCGAGCAGTTGATTATTGCGGCCAGCGGCAGTTTTACCGTGTGTACGGACAACGGCCGTGAGAAGGAGAAATTCTATTTGAACCGATCCTATTACGGCCTCTATCTGCCCACGATGACCTGGCGTGAAATCGAGAACTTCTCGTCCGGTTCCGTCTGTCTGGTCCTGGCCTCCGAGCTTTATGACGCACAAGACTATATCAGGGACTATGAGGCATTTAAGAAACTGGCCGCCGGGGGCGACGATCATGGCGCGTCTTGAAAAGATCGAGGGCGTATTCATACACGAAAAGGCGATTGTCGAGACCGACCGCATCGGGGAGGGGACGAGAATCTGGGCCTTCGCGCATGTCCTCGATGGGGCGCGCATCGGGAAAAACTGCAATCTTTGCGACCATACATTTATTGAGGGCGGCGTGGTGATCGGAGACAACGTCACAATCAAATGCGGCGTCTATCTGTGGGACGGCCTGAGGATAGACAACGATGTCTTCATCGGGCCGAACGCGACCTTTACCAACGACCGGCGCCCGAGAAGCAAATCCTATCCCGAGACGTATGTGAGAACGGTCATTGGCAGGGGGGCCAGCATCGGCGCCAACGCCACCATCGTCTGCGGCGTCACGGTAGGACAATGGGCGATGGTGGGTGCGGGAAGCGTCGTCACGAAAGAGGTCCCCGACTATACATTGGTTTATGGGAACCCGGCCGGCCCGCGAGGCTACCTCTGTGAGTGCACCCGGAATCTTGCGTTCGAGGATTCCGTAGCCCGCTGCGAATGTGGAAAAGCCTATCGGGCCAACGCGGATGGAGTCGTGAGAACGGAATAATGGACTTTGCGGGTTTAAAACAGCAGTACGACGAGATCGCCGGCGAGATCAAAGCGGCCGTGGACCGCGTTCTTACGAGCGGGTGGTTTATCCTGGGGCAGGAACTGGCGAGCTTTGAACAGGAATTCGCCGATTACATCGGGACAAAACATGCCATCGGACTCAATTCCGGTTCCGACGCACTTTTTCTGGCCGTTAAGGCCCTCGGTGTCGGTTCGGGAGACGAGGTTCTGACGGTTTCCCATACCTATATTTCTTCCGTGGACAGTATCATACGAAACGGCGCCACGCCTGTTTTTGTGGATATCGATCCCGAGACCTTCTGTATCGATCCGGCTCACATCGAGGACAGGATCACGGAGAAAACCAAAGCCATCCTGCCCGTTCACCTGTACGGCCATCCGGCGGATATGACGCCGATACTGGACATCGCCGAACGACATAACCTGTTCGTCATTGAAGACGCATGCCAGGCTCACGGCGCGATGTACCGGGGCACAAAAGTGGGCGGCATCGGCGATGCGGCGTGTTTTAGTTTCTATCCGACCAAGAATCTCGGCGCCTACGGTGACGGGGGGATGATCGTGACAAATGATAATCACCTGGCTGAAACATTGAGGATGCTGAGGAACTATGGCCAGCCGGAAAAACACAAACACGCCTTTGTCGGAGTCAATAGCCGGCTGGACGAGATGCAATCGGCGGTCCTGAAAGTCAAGCTCCCACACCTGGATCAGTGGAACCGGGGCAGACGTCACGTCGCGGATTGGTACAATGAAGTTCTCAACGGTTCCGGTCTTGTAACCCCCGTCAAAAGGGACGACGTCGAGCACGTTTATCATCTATATGTTGTCCGGTGCAAGGACAGGAATGCCGTGCAGCAGAGACTTGCGCAGAGAGGGATACACACGCAGATTCATTACCCCGTCCCGGTCCACAAACAGCCGGCGTATCGAGATTTGGGATTTGATCTTTCCCTGCCGGCGACCGAACGGGCGTGCCGTGAAATTCTCTCTCTGCCTATTCATCCATGGCTAACCCATGACGACGTGCGGGCGGTTGCCGACGCGATAGGAACGACCTAAACAAGCATAATGAAGCTTCTCGTGATAGCAAGGAATCCGGATAGGGCGAGTTTCAGGCTGCGGATCGCCTCCTACCTCGATATCCTGAATGCCAAAGGCATCTATTCCCAGGTCGAGATCTTGCCGGCGGGGACTTTAGCTCGCCGAAAGCTATTCAAAAAGGCCACCGACTTCGATTGCGTTTTTCTTCATAAGAAACGCTTGAATGCCCTGGACGCTATTTCGTTGCGGCGATCCGGCCGGAAGATTATCTATGATTTCGATGATGCCATTATGTACAGCGCTCGTACGCCGGAGAGGGACAGTCCGACGCATTTCAAGCCTTTTCGCCGAACGGTCGAATTGGCTCACAAGGTCATCGCCGGAAATCCGTATCTGGCCGAGCACGCGTTACCATTTAATCGCAATGTCGAGGTTCTGCCGACGGGTTTGGACACAAAGGCGTACAGGATCGAGACAAAAGCCGCGACAGATGACAAGGTACGGCTTGTATGGATTGGCAGTAAAAGCACCCTGGGTTATCTCTCAGAATTGAAACCCGTGCTCGAAGAAATCGGCGGACACTTCAATAACGTCGTGTTGAGGATTATCTGCGATCAATTTTTCGATCTTCACCATATGCCTGTCGAGAAACGCGCCTGGTCTTTTGAGACTCAGGTTATCGATTTGGCTGCCGGCGATATCGGCCTGGCGCCCTTGCCGGATAATCGGTTCACTCGGGGCAAATGCGGTTTCAAGATTTTGCAATACGCCGCAGCGGGCCTGCCGACTGTCACGTCCCCCGTCGGCGTGAACGCCGACTATGTCAAGCATGGTGACACGGGTTGTCACGCCTCGGATAGACGGCAGTGGATCGACGGGATTGCCGCGCTTGTCCGGAATCCTCAACTCCGAAAGGAAATGGGCAACGCGGCTCGGACCTCCGTGGAGAAGTTCGATATCGAGGTCCTCAGTGAGAAGTTGTACAGGCTCCTTGTGGAATGAATCAGGGACGTCGGTCTCATTGCCATTCAAAACGCTTGCGGTCCTTGGCGCTTCGGATTCGGTACATCCAACGGCATTTGTGGAATCGGGCGGAATCGAGGTCCGTTAACGTCGGCCCCTCTTTCGTAATTAATATATTGGTGTGTTTCAAATCGCCGTGCGTAATGCCATGTTTTTCCAATTGGTCGAGCAAGTCCATCACCTTTTGTTTCATTTTCTCATGCCGTTCAGGTGCGAGGTTCTCATCGCGTAGAAAATGATACAAGCTCGGCCCTTCCGTGTATTGGGTCACCAGATAGGACGTCCAAATCAGACATCCTTTACGCCGCTCAAGATAAGCCAGTGGCTTGGGGGTCGGAATGCCGCGCATCCCGAAGTTATGGGTGCTCAACCATCCGCGACGCGCGCGCGATCTCTTGAGGGTATGCCGAAGCGAGTGAATCAGGTTCTTGTGGTTATAGCGTTTCACGACAACATCGGTACCGGCCCATGTCAAACGTGAGACGTAACAGGTGTTGCCGTTCTTGAGGATCTGCCCGGTATCCATAAGATCGTCGATTTGGCTTATGAAGTCGATAGAATTACTTTCATCGCCGAAATTCCTGTCGAACACTGCAAGCCATCCATCGTTTTTGATGCGTCGTATCCGCTTACTCGTTCGCAGACATTTCTTTAATCCGCGCCGGATCAATTTGTTATATTCGACAGTCGATAGTCTTTCGACCCGACGCTTGTCCGACGGTTCGAAATCCCAGCCCCGAATGTGGAAATATTCTTTGCAGAGTGTCTCGGTTGAAAAGGCACCTCCGGCGGGAACGTAACACGTTAACAAGCCCAGTTGAGAAAGGCTCTTTCTTCTCGGGACCTCGTGCGGATAGAATCGGATTTGGCCGGGATCGAGGGTGTAGATTCGATCTTCCGCCTGTAAAAAATTCTCCAGGTGCAAGTCTTTTTGTATGACTCCCTTGCGGTGTTGTTGTGCCAGTTCCCGGCATACGTGCATCACCAAAACCATTTTTTGGTGTTTATCCGCCGTCTCGTAAACGTCCAGGGCCGTCCTCGAATGAACGATCTTCTCAATAACAACGGCCCATCGCTCATCTTCGACTTTTCCATAGAATAACAGTCTGGCAGAGTTTAATTGGCGTTTTTGAAGCTGGATCAGTCCTTTAACTTCTTTGTTAAGATGGCGTTTAGCACTGATTTGATGCGAGAAGATTTTGATAATAACAGGTCTATCGTTCCATACAGCGTCATAGATCTGTCGCTTTCCGGGAACGGCTCGGATTAAGGCCGTGCAAACAAGCGTTTCTTCCCCGCGTTCAGAAGAGGTGTTTTTGATCCGAAGCTCAAATGGGACTTCCGCCATGCATTGTCACTTTCGTACGGATTGTTTCGAGGCACTCCGATAAGTTAACAACCAAGAATCGCGATGCCTAATTCGTCGGCAAGCTCGATGGTCTGGGGTTTATCGATAACAATGGTCTTGTCCGCCTCGATGACGAGGCATTTCCCTCCGTTCCTGGCCAGACTTTTGACCGTATCGGGCCCCACACAAGGAACGTCAAAGCGCATATCCTGCTGGGGTTTGGAGACTTTGATCAGCGTCCAGCCCCCGGCCCGACAGAACCGGCCGGCCCGCTCGATCATCTCGGCGGTCCCCTCGATCGCCTCGACGGCAATGACTTCTTTTTCCTTGACGGCAATGGCCTGGCCGATGTCCAGCTCTCCGAGCTTTTTGACGATGTCCCAGCCGAATTCGATATCTCCCTGGACCGACGGGCGCACGTTCGTACGTGTCATCAGACCCGTTGTCGCCAGATGCTCCTTGCAGTACATAATCGAGTTCTCCAATATGATCCCCCCGGTCGCTAATTCATCGGCGACGGCGGATAAAAGCGAATCCGTCAGCCTGGTTTTACCTCGCAGACGCCAGTAATAGATTCGGAAGGCCCGCCAATCGGGTAGATATTGCACGATTCGCCACGGCGTGAAAAGGCGGCCTTTAGAGACGCGTCCGACCATAATCGTGCGGGTTACGCCGTGCTTTCTGAGTCTTCGTATCCACCCGCCCGGCCGGGCCAGCGCCACCCGATAGAAGATATCCACTTCGTCGATCAGGCTTTTTTCCGCTGTTTCACCCAGGCCCAGGCAAATGACTTTGAGTCCGGCCCGCTTGGCGCCGCCGGCCACCAGGAATGGAAGTCGGCCTTCTCCGGCAATAAGACCCAGTACACGTTGTGCTTCATGCCTCGTATCTCGCATTTCGTTCAAGAAACAATCCTGAGAAAGTCAATGCGCCCGCGAAAGCGGCGCCATTCCTGTTTGTCGCTTGGTCCGTGCCCCGGATGACATTCGTGGTCGATAGCCTCTTACACATCGGTGTCACTATCTTCCACGGCCGGTTCGTCCAAATTAGTTTCAACGGCTGAAGTGATATGCTTCATTTTATTCTGCAAGTCCCGAATGCTCTGCCGCATGTCCGGCAGGTATTGGATCATGCTATAAGCCCGCCGGGCCATATTCGCATCGACGGCGGGGGCGCCCAAAACGACCTTGTTATCAGGAATGCTGTTAATGACACCTGCCTGGGCTCCAATCGTCACATGATTGCCGATGGTAATATGCCCGACAATCCCCACCTGCCCCCCGACAGTGCAATGGTGACCGATGCTCGTGGAGCCGGCGACGCCCACCTGGGCAACCAGCAAACAATGCGGGCCGATTCGGGTGCCGTGCCCGATGGTGACCAAATCGCCCAGTTTGCTGCCCTGGCCGATGACCGTATCACTCAAGGTGCCGCGTTCAATGCCGCAACAGGCACCGATTTCAACGTCGTCCTCGATAATCACCGAACCCGTTTGGGGAATTTTATGATGGATGCCCTTGTGGGTGGCATAGCCGAAGCCGTCTTCTCCGACGGCCGTATTGGCATTCACGATGACATGATTGCCGATCTTGCAACCGTCATAAATCGTCACGTTGGGATAGATAATACAATCATTGCCGATCTGGACGTCCTGCCCGATATACACGCCCGGATAGATAATGCACCCGTCTTTGATCCTCGTCCCATCCGAGATGGTGACGAAATCAAAAATATGACAGTCCATGCCTATTTTCGCCGTGTCCGAAATTGAGGCGTGCTGGCCAATCCCGACTTTTTTATGTTTTCGATGCCCATGCAGCAGAACCATGATCTGCATAAAGGCATAGTACGGATCCTCCGCGATCAGCAGGGGAACGGTGGCCGAGGAGGTTTCTTTGCCGACGATCACGGCGCTGGCTTTCGTTGTTCGGAGTTGCTTTTCGTACTTACGATTGGTCAAAAAGCTAATTTGGCCTTCTTCCGCTCGCCCGAGCGTTGAGGCGGCTCTGATGATCACACTCGGATCGCCGCACACGCGTCCACCGACGTATTCAGCCAATTCGCCCAACGTTCTATCTTGCATTCAAGTACCTCTACACAAAAGCCTGCGGCGTCAATTCCTGCCCCTTTTTGGGAACGACTCATTCTGAAGCTGATTGGCCATTATAGTCAAAACCTGCGCACGGTCAATATTTGAAATTACGCCGGTCGAAACCTGGGGGGGGGGCGATGACTGCTCGAAGGGTGCTCACTCTATCCCGGAACCGAACTTCAATGATGCGTCCGGCCGCCATAATCTCTTACTGGACTTTTGCAAAATTCTTGCTCTTACTTTATCAAGGCTTCCACGAGCTTGTGTTGTAAGCTCGTCGTTGGTTTCGTGGCAAACGTCTTGCTGCTGCTGGAAAAAACGATCACGGACGGTCCGATGGGTTTGTACACAGCCGGATTTGTGGGGCCGAACACGACCAGGGTCGTTATTCCCATTGCGGCCGCCAGGTGGGTGATTCCGCTGTCATTGCCGATAAATCCGTCTGCACAGCTCAGAAGCCCCACAACCTGCGTCAAAGATAAATCCGACAGCACGTTCGCGATACGGCTTATTTGATTATGAATGGGTGTACCGCTGAACCTTTCGAGCTCGGCAGGTCCCAATAAAAACAGGACGTCGATCCCTTTGGCGATCAGTTCTTCAGCGATGGCCAGGAAATTGTCCAGACACCAGCATTTGCCCGATCCGCCGCTACCCGGCTGAATGACCACGAGCCTGGAGCCGGATTCAAGACCTGCTTCTTTCAGCAATTCTCTACCCGTGTCCACATCGGCTTCCGTGGCTCTGATGAGACAATCGCTGGTTTGAGCGGGTCGAGGCGACAGGGGCAAGTCGCTTTGCTCAAAAAATTGCTGGAAATAAAAATCAGCCAGGTGTTCGTAATAGTCTTTGGGCGGTTTCATCGATAGCGTGATGACTTCCGCACTATGACTGCAATTCGCCGTATAAATGAGGTTTTGCTCGAAGTTGCTGTCCGGCTCCCCCAAAAAGGAGGCAATCCACGCATAAGCGGAGAAAGCGCTAATCAAGGCATCTCTGTCCTCAAGCTCGAACGTATCGGTTGTGGCGTATAACCGGTGCAAGTCCAGCGAATCAATCGAATGGACGCCGTGAATACAGGATCGGCCGGGCAGAAAGCCCACATACTCCGTATGTCCGAGCAGGTCAATGCCGCCTAATTGCAGCGTCTCTTTCATAAATGACGCCAGCGGAAGCGTTAAGATACAATCTCCGATCGCCCCCGGCTGCACGATGAGTCCGCGTTGCATCTTTCGTGCCGCCTCGGCGCCTTTTTCCCGCAGCATGTCCAAAATGTTATCGTGCGTTTGCATACCTACCTGTTATGACTCTCTATCATAATAACAGTTACCCTACGGCTTTGTCAATCCATCCGCCGCCGATGAGTCTGTTCCGGCTTTCTTCCTGAATATAAAAAGCGGCTAATTGACCGGGCGTGATCGCCGAGACCGGCTCGTCGAACGCGACCGTCGCAGCATTATCCTGTGGAATAACGGTCGCGGAAGCCCCCTTATCGTTATAGCGTATCTTGACCCTGGCTCGAAACGGCGAGGCCGGCGCCTCGACGAGCCAATTGATCTGTGTCGCCCGAAGTTCACAGCTCATGACTTCCTCTTTCGGACCGAGTGTAACCGTATTGCTTTGGGCGTCAATCTTGGTCACGTAATAGGGTTTGCCCATCGCAACACGAAGACCTCGGCGCTGACCGATGGTATATCGGTGCACGCCGTTATGCTCGCCCAGAATTTTACCGGCACTATCCACGATGTTCCCTTTTCGAACGAGTTCCGGGCATCGCTGCTCCAGAACGGCGACGTAATCATCCTCCGGAATAAAACAAATCTCCTGGGATTCTTCCTGATGCTCGGTGCCAAGGCCCAATTCCGCCGCCATTCGGCGGGTCTGCTGCTTGGAATAATCCCCCATTGGGAGAAGAACGTTCGGTAGAACATCCTTATCAATCATCGTCAGGACGTAGGATTGATCTTTTGCCGCATTGGCCGCTTCGTACAAACCCACGTTATTGCCGTGCCTGAAAATCCTTGCGTAATGGCCGGTTGCCAGGCATTTAGCTCCTTGACATTGCGCGAAATCCCAGAGCCTTCCGAACTTAATCATTTTATTACAGAACACGCACGGATTAGGCGTCCGGCCTCTTTTGTACTCATTACAAAAATAATCGAGAATCTGCCCGAAATCTCCACGAAGATCGAGGATATGGAGTTGAATTCCCAATTTTCCGGCTACGGCTTCGGCATCCGCCTGGGCATGGAAGGCGTTATCATTCGTAATCATGAACACACCCGCGCAGTCAAAACCGACCCGTTGCAATAGTGCCGCCGTGGTTGAACTGTCCACCCCGCCGCTCAGCGCCACAAGAACTTTCTTTCCGTTATTCGGCGTCATGCTTCGAATACCCTTCTGACTAAACCGATGAACTTTAGAAGGGACGCATCTAATCTTGAGGATAGATAATGATTCTATCGTGGATCACGGTGACTAAGTCGGCTTTGCCGTCGCCGGTTACGTCGGCGACCGTCATCTCTCGCGGCTCGGTACCCACCTTGGCGCGCGGCTTACTGTCGCGGTAGCTCTTCTGCTCGAATATCTTAAAACGCATGGCCGGGATCGGTTTTGTGTCGGCGCCCAGCGCGAGGATTTCTATGTGGTTCTGGGCGCGCTCCACCATAATAATATCCGTTCGACCGTCGTTGTTAATATCGCCGGCGGTCAGATGACCGTAGAGACCGTCCTTGATCTTCGTTTCGTAACTGAATTCTTGGTCCAGGTGCTGGACGGTGTCGCCGGTGCTCGATGGACTAACGAGTGCAAATTTCCCGCTGTCGAACAACAGCAAATTCTTAACTCCACTGCCCGTCAGCGGGGCATAAAGCATTTTCAGGTGAGCGACATTGCTCCATCTGCCGATATCCACCTTTTTTTCAATCCGGTAGGTTTTGTCGTCGCCGGCTTTGAGCATCTGGAGCCGGCCTTTTTGCCCGTCCAGCAGGAAAATGGCCTTCGTGCTCTCGCCGGCCAGGGCAAAAGCACCGACGGCCGAGATTTGGTTTTCCGGACTGTCGGAATTGTATTGATCGATCACACTCCACGTCCGTCCTTCCGAGAAGATCAAGCTTCGTGCAAAATTCTTCTGCACCACCAGCAGCTCGTCACCCGGCTGGTCATCGACATCCGCCAGGGCGATGGAACGCAGACTGGCGTCTTTAATCAGACTGTTTTGCGCCTCCGGGGAATCCACAACCTCAAATTGACCTTGTTGGACCTGACGAACGAGCAGGGGGGCCTCGTAGCTGACAAATATCAACACATCCTGCAGGCCGTCGTGGTCCACGTCAAGCACTTTCAGACCGTCCGGATTCGAGGTCAGTTTCGAGAGGGCCAGTAACTTCCGGTCAGCGGAATCGGTTTGTACGTTCTGGGAGAGGGACACGTTGTGAATCGTTCTGAGCGTTCTGTCGTTCTCTTCCTTGGAAACATAAATGCAATCCGTCGTTCCATTGCTGTCTATATCGGCCAATTCCATCGCCAGCGGCTCGCCGGTCAGGTTGACCGGCTGGGGGAACGACAATCGATCATTCTCGAATGTGCTCAGACCGATGACCTTTTCCTTAACGCTTAAAATTCCTAACTCCATCTTGCCGTTTCCGTCGATGTCCTTCACGGATAAACTCGCAATATCCGCGAAAGCGGGGAAGCGAACCGGCTCAACCAATCCAATGTTCGCCGCTTGCTTATAAAAAATGATCTCCGCTGCTCCGGGATCGCTGATCGCCACGTCCGTCAGCCCGTCCCCGTTGAAATCACCCATCACCAAATCTCGTTTCGTATCCTCCCGGCCCGAGGCGAGAGGATAGAACAGCACCGGCCAATCGGTTCCTGAGCTGTCCTCGGTTGAAAGTTGGTAACAGATCAACCGCCCACTGACACTGTCCACGGCAAGAATCTCATCCCCGACGGTCTCATCGGTGGCGTGCGACATCAGCGCAGAAGGGCGCTCGATAAAGAAACGCCGGAGCGGGCCGAATTTGCCCGTTGTGAGCCCAAATCGAACGTGGAGGGGCTTTTCACTGTCATTCGCAATGAGAATCAGATCGTTGATACCGTCTCCGTCCAAGTCGCCGATTTCGACGCCCAACGTTTGTGCGGACGTGGGATATTTCTCGGGTTCGGCCAACGAGCCGTCTTTTTTCTGAACGATGATGTAAACTCCGTCCCGACCGACCAGGGCCAAATCGTCTGTCCCATCGTGATTCAAATCGGCGCAGGCCAGTGCGTTGGACGTGAGCAGACCGTCGTTAATCTGAATCTTTTTCCTGGATTGCCAGCTCAGAGTGTCCCGCTGACCGGCTGCTGTTTTCTGCAGGAGGATGTACAAACCTTTGGGATCCCCGTAAAAGGCCATATCCGCCAGACCATCCGAGTTCAAGTCCCCGCAGACCAGGCTGAAAAGTTTTTGTGAGACGGCGATACTCTCGCGATCAAAACGGGTCGGGGCGATAATGGCATTGACGTCGATGTCGGCGGGATCGACCGCCACTTGCGTTTCATCCGGTCCCGGCGTCTGTTTCTGAAGCAGCAATTCGATTCTGGCCTTCCTGTTGTTGGCGATGGCGATATCGTTTCGGCCGTCCACGTTGAAATCCGCGATCCGTAAATCTTTGATCCCCCAGTCCAGTTTGATGATCTCGATGTCTTTGAATCCGTAGTAAGCGGAGATATCATCCGTTCCAGCCTCCCGGGCATTCATACTGACCGTGAACAGACACACAAAAATAACGATTAGAATCATCTTAAATAGCCGCACAACAAGAACCTCCATT
>Ga0180432_10007033_pt1 | contig 14431 bp, 14 predicted proteins | sample SS_ome_10_FD_132414 | JGI IMG/M metagenome (GOLD analysis project Ga0180432, IMG submission 132414) | Hypersaline lake sediment archaeal communities from the Salton Sea, California, USA - SS_1_MS_2 metaG | ecosystem: Environmental > Aquatic > Non-marine Saline and Alkaline > Hypersaline >... | reverse complement strand
TCAAACTCTTTAAAGAATATCTCGAATTGGTGTATTATAAAAGAAAAGGAAGAGGGGGGAGAGAAAGAGATAGAAAGAAGTTAAAATATATGCGCCCGTAGCTCAGTCCGGATAGAGCGCCGGACTACGAATCCGTAGGTCGCAGGTTCGAATCCTGCCGGGCGCGCCAAATATTGTTAATGTTTTCAAGGAGTCGATGGAGATGTCGACTTCTTTTTTTTGGAAAGACCAATTGTTATATAAATGCTGCAATTTTTTGGGATTTATAAGGCACTACAGGGCATCCCGGGGCAACCCGGGGAGATGAAAATACGTCGCAGGGGCACGCTGTTCAAAATTATGCAATGATGTCAATACTTTATCGTCTAAAGTAGACTGCTGAAAATCCGAGTGTCTTAGGTTCGATTTTAAACTGAGGCACCAATTTTAGTAATATAAGGGATTCAGGAAGATACCTGAATCCCTTCTTTTATTGAATTTGTATTACGGGATTTTTAAGAATCTTGATTTTGATCTGCGTTTAAGTTCTGCATTAAAAAACTCTTTCTCTATCTATCCGCTGTTTCCTCGCTGTTCATTTCCTTAAAAATCTTGGACAATATTGCTGATCTGAAACTATCTGTAGATTGTTCGCAGAACAAGGGCGATAAGATTGCTTAAAGGATGATATTAAAAAATCCGTGAAGTGTACATAAATATTTCCGAGTAAGAAAGGGGTTGACTAATCATAATAATAATGATAATTTTTAATGGATTAAAACCATACTAATGAAGAAAGGATTTAGGTGGTCTTAAGGGGAAGCTATATAGACAGGTAAGAATATGAAAAAAATTACTAGACGCGAGTTTATCAAAATATCTTCAATAGGGACCGCGGGTCTTTCCTTCGGATTTGGGCTTTCCGACTGCGACATGTCGTGGAATGTGTTCGGCGGCGGTTCCAAGCTGGACCCTCGGTTCGGCTACGGGGTCGACGCCAAGGTGGTTCCGACATCGTGCCAGATTTGCTACTGGGGATGCGGGGTTCACGCCCATGTAGTGGACGGCAAAATCTGGAAGCTTACCGGAAACCCGGACGACCCCCTGTGCGCCGGAAGGCTTTGCCCCAGGGGTACCGCCGGGATCGGCATGATTTACGATCCGGACAGGTTGAAAACGCCCCTAAAGAGGGTAACTGGGAAAAAGGGTCAGGACTTTGTAAGTGTGTCGTGGGAAGAGGCATTGGGAGATGCTGCAGGGAGACTTTCCGAAATTTCAGATAAGTACGGTTCGGAGTCTATCGCCGTTATAACTCACGGCAAACCGGGTCACTTCTTCGAGCATCTCGTCAGGGCGGCTGGCTCGCCGAATTATTCGTTTCCCTCCTTCTCTTTGTGCAGAGGGGCGAGGGATGTGGCGTATTACCTCACCTACGGCAAGGAGCTGGGAAGTCCCGAGCCCACAGACATGGAGAACTCGAGGGTCTTGGTCCTCCTCGGGTATCACCTGGGGGAGAACATGCACACGACGCAGGTGAGGGAGTTCGCGCGGTTTCTGGAGCGGGCCAACGAGGGAAAGGCGAAGCTCGTTGTCGTCGATCCGCGGTTTTCCGTAGCGGCGGGAAAGGCTTGGAAATGGCTGCCGATAAGGCCGAACACGGATATGGCGTTTCTCCTCGCCCTGATAAACGTGATCTTAAACGAGCGGCCGGACGGAAGGGCCCTCTACGACGAGAAATACGTCAACGACTACACTGCCGGACTCGAAGGGCTCAAGGAGACGGTCGCCTCCTATACGCCGGAATGGGCCTATCCGATATGCGGCATAAGCCCGGAGGATATTCGCGAGGTGGCCTACGAGCTGGGGAGAAACAACCCCAACGTCCTGGTGCATCCGGGACGCTTCTCCTCCTGGGACGGAAACAACGTCCAGAGGATCAGGGCAAACGCGATCTTGAACGCTCTCCTCGGCGTATGGGGCAGGAGGGGGGGATTTTTCGTTGCGGACAAGCCCTATATACCGAAATACCCGGTGCCGTCTTATCCGGTGTCGGAAATAGGACAGTGCGACAAGGGTGAATACCCTATAGGTCCCATACCCAGCGTGAAAAACATAGTGAGGTCTATCCTCACGGAGAAACCTTATCCCATCAAGGCGCTGATCGTATGCGGCGCCAATATCCTCGAGTGTATTCCCCAAAAGGAGGAGACCATCAAGGCCTTGGACAAGCTCGATTTTTTCCTGGCCGTTGACGTGCTCCCCGTCGAGCAGACCGGATATGCGGACATAGTGCTGCCGGACTGCACATATCTTGAGAGGATGGACGAGATAAGCGTCAAGAACTTCAAGCAGAACTTCGTCACCGTAAACCAGCCGGTCGTGGAGCCGATGTACGATTCGAGACCGGCGTGGTGGATCGCCCGAGAGATCGGGAGGAGGATGGGCCTTGACGAATATTTCGAGTGGAAGGATATAGAGGAGTACAACAATATAAGGCTCGGGGGAGCTGGGCTTTCGCTGACGGAGCTTAAAAAAACCGGGATCATCCCCTTGGGCACCGGCCCGATATATCTTGAAGACGGAAAGAACTTGGAATTTTCCACCCCATCCGGCAAGATCGAGCTCTCCTCATCGACCCTCTCCTCCTTCGGCCAATATCCCGTGCCGGTGTTTACGGGCGAGCCCGAGAGGCCCAAACAGGGCTATTTCCATCTCTCATTCGGGCGCTCTCCGCTCCAGTCCTTCTCCAGGACCCAGAACAACCGGATAAGCCTCGCCGTGGAGGGGGGGGACAAGTTCTGGATAAACGTCGACGCCGCCCGTAATATCGGGGTGATAGACGGCCGCAAGTACAAGCTGATGGACGCGGAGGGAAAGGAGTCCCCCTTTACGGCAGAGGCGAAAGTCACCTGGGGGATAAGGCCGGATACGATTTACTTCACTCACGGCTTCGGCCACGAGGACAAGAGGCTGAAGGTGGCCTTCGGCCGCGGCGTCAGCGACTCGAAGTTGATTACGGAGATAAAGACCGATCCGATCATGGGTGCCACCGGCCTTAGGGGCGGTTTCGTAAAGGTAGTCGTTTAAGAGAGAGGAAAAGAGATGGCAAAGCGATACGCCATGGTAATAGACACCACTCTCTGTGTGGGATGCAAGGACTGTCTGATGGCCTGTCAGACCGAGAACAACGTCCCACTGCCCTTTTTCCGGGAGTGGCTCGTATATCTTACAACGGGGGAGTATCCCGATCTCCATCGCACCATACGATCCGAGAGGTGTCATCATTGTGACAGGCCTCCCTGCGTCGGGGTGTGCCCCACGGGCGCAAGCCACGTGGATAGTGGCGGAATTGTTCTGGTGGATCCGGGAAAGTGTACCGGGTGCAAGGCGTGCATCGCCGCGTGCCCGTACAACGCACGCTTCGTCCACCCGGAAGGGTATGTGGATAAATGCACGTTCTGTATACACCGGATCGAGAAAGGCCTGAAGCCCGCCTGTGTTGATGTGTGTCCCACCCGGTGCCTCCACTTCGGGGATTTAAACGACCCGTCGAGCGAGGTCAGCCGGCTCCTCAAGAGCCGGAGGTGGGAAAACCTGATTCCAGAGGCGGGGACCAAGCCACAGCTCTATTTTTTGTATTAGTATAGGGAGGGGGGAATAAATGGAAGTCGAAGTAGAGAACACGTTTCACGCTCCACTTCCTCACGCCGGCGAGTTTATATGGGGGTGGGAGGTGCCCATGTACCTCTTTCTCGGGGGGTTGGTGGCCGGCCTGATGATACTCTCCGGATACTTCTATCTAAGGGGAAGGAGAGACGACTATCCCTTTACGGTTGTCGGCGGGGCGATCCTGGCCCCGGTACTCCTCTCCCTGGGGATGTTTATGCTCTTTCTCGACCTGGAATATAAGGTCCACGTCTGGCGTTTCTACACCGCCTTTAAGGTTGTCTCCCCCATGTCTTGGGGATCCTGGATCCTGATCCTCATCTACCCCACGAGCATCGTCTTTATTGCGGCGCTCCTTGCTGAGAAGGGGATCGGGCTGGGTCCGCTGAAGCCCTATGGTGAGAAATTGCGGCACAGGCTTAAATTTCTTGAATCCGCCGAAGATTATCTTAAACCGGTCCTGTCATGGGCGAGGGGGAATATCCGCTTCTTCGCCTGGTCGAGCATCGGCCTTGGGATCGGCCTCGGCGCCTATACCGGCATTCTGTTGTCATCCTACGCCGCCAGACCCCTCTGGAACTCCCAGGCGCTGGCGCCCCTCTTTTTGATATCGGGACTCTCTTCCGCGGCGGCGTTCTCCGTTATCGCGGAGAAGAAAGACGAGGCCAAGCACGAGATGGCAAAGGCGGACAGAGTTTTTATCGGGGCGGAGCTTTTTTTCATCTTCCTTATATTCGCCAACCTTGCATACAGCATCAGGAGTCACCAGTGGGCCTTGAAGCCTTTCGTGGGGAGCGAAATATACACCCCCATGTTCTGGATCCTCGTCGTGGGTCTGGGGTTGATCATCCCCCTGATCCTGGAGCTTCTGGAGGTGAGGAAGGTGATAAAACACACTATCGCCGTCCCGATACTCGTTATCCTAGGGGGAGTCTTCCTGAGGTTCGCCTTCGTATATGCGGGGCAGGCGGTCTGTTGGTGTTATTTTATTTTAAGATAGAGGTGTAAAAAATGGAGGCAAAAGCGTTTAAGAATCCCTATCTTATGGGGTTTCTGCTGGGTTTGACGCTTCTCGCAACCTACTACTATGCGGGCCACGGCATAGGTGCATCGGGGGCTTTCTATAGGATTGTGGCGGAGACCGTAAACTTCGTATCACCAGAAGCGGCCGGGGAGGGAAGTGTCTACTATTCTTATCTGAAGGGTCCCGAGCCTTCCAATTCAACCTGGATGATATTCGAGGCCATTGGAATACTCTTCGGCGGATTTATCTCCGGTCTCATAGGCGGACGGGTAAAGTGGGAGACCGTGAAGGGGGCCACCGCGAGCCGGAGACTGCGCCTCGCCATGGCGCTTGTGGGCGGTATATTGATAGGTTTTGTCAGCAAACTGACCCTGGGTTGCACCAGCGGCCAGGGGCTGACTGGAGCCGCGCTCCTCTCCGTGGGGAGCTGGGTGTTCCTCTTCTCCGTCTTCGGCGGGGGGTTTATGGCCGCCTATTTTGTAAGAAAACAGTGGAATTAAGGGGGATAGATCGATATGGGACCTTTAGTTGAATATGGCATCATAACTCCGTGGGTGAGCGTAGTTCTCGGTTTCTTCAGCGGGATATGCTTCGGCGCGGTGATTGAAAGCGCCGGCCTCGGGAACGCGAAAAACATCGCCGCCGTTTTTTACCTCAGGGACTTCAAGGTTCCCAAGGTTATGTTCACCGCCATAGTGACGGCGATTATCGGAGTCTACTACTTCGATATCCTGGGCATAATGAATATGGGGAAGCTCGGCTTTTCGGCCACACTTCTCTGGCCGTTCCTTATCGGGGGCATTATCTTCGGATTCGGGATGGTGACATCCGGCCTCTGACCCGGGACGTCTTTGGTGGCGGTCGCCACCGGAAAGATCGACGGAATAATGGCCATCGTGGGTTTTTTCATCGGGGCGTTTCTGTACAATATCGGCTTTACAATGTTGGACAAATACGTTGTGTCGGACATCTACAAGTACATCTATTCGGGAAATCTCGGCTTCATCACCCTGCCGGAACTGGCCAAGGTGAGACCCGGGATCGTGATACTCGCTATCGCCCTTTTCGCCATCGGGTTCTTCTGGTTCGGAGAGCTTATAGAGAAGAGGGCGGAAGACAAGAAATAACCTGTCTGTAGAGGTTAAAAAGGTGGGTAAAATGACAGTTAAAAGATTTTCGGTATTTATGCTTCTGGTGCTTTCGGGTCTCCTTGCTGTTTCGGCGGTAACGCAGGTCCCGGGAAAAGAGAAACCGCTGTTGTGCGGCGAGGATTATATTAAGTCGCTTCCTGAGGATAAAAACGGCGTAACACCGGAAACTCTCCAGAACCTGCTCAACACCGGTGAGACCATCTACACCCTGATCGATCTCAGGAGCGCAGAAGAATACTCTAAAGGATCGATTCCGGGAGCATACAATGTCGACTACCACATCGTCTTCACCGACGACGCGGATCCATATTTCTCGAACAAAGAGGGCACGTACATTTTCATCGACAAAGACGGCTCGATATCTTTCCAGCTGATTCCCTTCTTTATTGAGAGGGGGTTTCACGTCAAGGCCCTTACGGGTGGCATCGAGGCCTGGGCCAGGATGGTATCGGGCAAGGGCGGTGTTGATACTGAAGGTGTATTTAAGCCCTCGACGGGAGTCCCCGCCCTGCCGCCGCCGCCGCCGTCCGGGGGAGGAGACACGACTTTTAATCCGGGTGGCTGTGGGTAGTAGATTAAATTTAGGATCAGAAATTGATATTTAGATAGGGTAAGGGCCGTCCTCGAAATATATAACCGGAGTTACGGGTCTGTGGAGTTCAGAAAGGGAAGAACGAGAAAGATTCTGTTTCTGGTGAGTGATTATCGATATTTTTATTTCGTTAATTGCCGGTAAAATTCAGATTCTGCTCTTATTCGCTTTTCGGAGCAAGCCAAGGGCATGAAAATACCCCGCAGGGGCACGCTATTTAGAATCATGCAATGATGTAGGCACTTTATCGCAAGAGCGGACTGCCGACGGTTATGAGGCCACAGGTAATCCACCCCTTCAGCTCCACCAATGATTTCAAGGCATTGCGATATTTCGTAGTCACTTCTATTACGGTTGACACACCACAGTTTTTCCTGTTTCAAATCTATCGAAGATAATGAAAAAAGACTTGACAAGAAATCCTGCTTTGTGTAAAATTAATACATACCTACTGGTTGGTATATATTCCTGTTTAAAAATTTCTTATTAACGAGATTATTCGGGATAAAAAATGACGGTAAACAAGCCGAAGGAGATCAGGGAAAAGGAAATCCTCGATGCCGCCTTTCGCTCTTTTTCAAGAAAGGGAATTGTCAAGACGTCGATCGACGACATTGCAGTAGAAGCGGGTCTGACGAAGGGGGGGGTCTACTGGTATTTCAAGGACAAAAGGGAAATATATCTTTCGATGGTCGAGAGACATCTCCAGGAGGACATCGATAAGTGGAAGGAGCTCGTTAAAAACTCCGATTTGAGCCTTGAATCGATCATCGAGTTTGGAACGAACTATTTAAGATATTCCATTCCCGACAAAAACCACCTCTTTATCCACGCCGAGCTCTTCGCGGGATCTTTCAAGGATGAGGTTCTGAGGGAAAAGCTCAATAAGGTCCACAGGGAATACCGGGATATGTTGAGAAGAATGCTCCAAAAGCTGTTTGAAAAGTCTTCTTTGAGCGGGAGCGATTTCAAGGTAGACAACGTCTCGTGCCTAATCCTCGCGTGCCTTGAGGGTATAGAGCATCAATACTGGTGCAGCGGGGACGATGACGCCGGCGAATTTTACGAAAATGCCTGGGCGAATTTTATAACGGTTCTCTTAGGGGACATATTTAGAGAGGAAAAATGAAAATTAAGGAGGTGCATATGAAACGGTATGTTTTATACTCGGTCTTAACTCTCTGCATTGTATTTCTAATTTTGGCCAGTTTTATAATCGGCGGGAGAACCGGTTATTTCCTGCTGTTCAACCCCAACGTCTCGGGATATCACGCGAAGTCGTTTGAATTCAAGTCGAATGCCGATGTCTTCTCCGATATACACTATGGAGAAGATCCCAGGCAGGTCCTTGACATATACACCCCGAAGGGAGGGGAGAAGCCGTTTCCCGTTCTCGTTTTCTTCCACGGTGGAAAGTGGATCTCCAACTCCAAGGATACCTTTTCATTCATCGGGGGGCCCTATCTCGAAAGCGGGATAATGTTTGTCCCGGTAAATTATCGCCTTGCGCCCGAGCACCCCTATCCGGCGGCCGTTGACGATTGCGAGTCGGCGGTCAGGTGGATTTACGAGAACATCGGCGGGTATAACGGCGATCCGGAGAGGATTTTCCTCTCCGGCCACAGCGCCGGGGCGCACCTCTGCTCTCTTGTCACGGTAAAGGACGGGTGGATTGAAGAGGGGGGACTGCCCCCGGACGTTATAAAGGGATGCGTTGTAATAAGCGGCCCGACGGATTTGAGCGAAATCCGCTATCGCGAAATAAAATCCTTCGTTCCGAAACGCTCTCTCCTTTATGAAGCGAGTCCCGTCAATCACGTAAAGGAAGGACTTCCACCTTTTCTGGTTGTTTATGGAACGGGCGATTTCATGGTTCCGCGAAGAATCCCGGAGGCGTTTACGGTAAGATTGAGGGATCACGGCGTTGACGTCGCCGATATAAAGCTGCCGATGAGAACACACCTGCAGGCCCTGGATGATTTTTGCGACGAGAAGGGCTTTGTCATGCCGAATGTTCTCGAATTGGTTAAAGAGGGAAAAGTTTCGCACGAGGCGAACATCAGGGAAGAAGACTATTCCGACATCAAAAAAGAGGGGATCAAAAAGATGGATGCCTTTCAGAAATTCCTGCTTTCGATCTTGATTAAATCGGATGATTAGAGGAGCGAAAAAATGAGGAGAGAAACGGCCGTAATAACCTCCGTCTTGAAGGACGAGCTCGGTTTTTTGTGGCTCCCGGTTCTGATCAAAAGCGCGTTGAAAAAAAACCGTCTGCTTAAAGATACAAAGTGGTCTCACGACAGATCCGCGGAGGGCAAATTTGCAAGAAGGCTTTCCATCTTGGCGGCGTTGTACATGATCCTGAAGGAAAGATATGATCAGGGTACGGCGTTCAGGATCCTCGGCCGCATTATCGTCCCCGTCGGGTGCTGCGAGCAGTGGCAGAACCTGAGGGGCCTGAACGTCGGGGACAGGCGCGGCTACGAGAGGTTGAAGGCCTTCTATAATTTCATGGGCGAGGGGGGCTCCGGTCAATTCGTGAAAAGGAGGCTCTCTTCCGACACGGAAGGGCTCGTACAATACGAGGTGAGGGAGTGCCTCTTTGCGCGCTTCTTCAAGGAGATGGGGATGCTCGAGGTCGCGTCCCTCTTCTGTAAGATCGACCGCTCCTTTTTCCCCACGGCGATCCCGGACTACAGCTTTTCGAGGGGGGACTCCTGGGAGAACAGCGCCGCCTACGGGAAAGACCATTGCGTCTTCAGGTTTGAAAAGATGAAAGAGCCGTTTGACGAGGCCTACATCGGTGAGACAAACCTCCTAAATTACACCGAGCCGGAGATACAACTACTCTATGAACAACTGGACCTCTCCTATAAATCCGACGGGGAGAAGATCGGCCAATTCTACGAATATGTAAAGAGCCAAATAAGGACGGATGACTTAAGCAAAGAGCCGAGGCCCGCATCGGTCGTTCAGAAAAGGGGGCGCGGGAGCAACCACGACAAAACGGTTCTCTTCATGGCGCTTCTTCGGGCTTCCGGTATCCCCTGCCGGGCGCATTTTGTCGAGGAGGGCGGGCGTGCCGAAGCTTTTACCGAGGTGATGCTGAACGGCAGGTGGTTAAAGGTGCGGTGGTGGACGGACGGAAAGAAGGGCTCCGGCGTTTTTGATTCGGTGTGGTTGGACGACATCTCCGTTGAAAAAAGCGAAAAAGATTCGGGAGATCTGGGTGTCTTCAGCGCCCCTGAAGATTTCTATAACAGGGCTTCCGGCCGACTACAATCACAAAGATAATTAAGCTACTTAGTTGAACAGGGGTGTTTTCTATGTCCGAGGGAAAACTGGCCTTCAAGACCGTTATCGTCACTTTTTCTCCCCACGGCAATACGAGGAGTGTGGCGGAGAGGATCTTAAAGATCTTCGACGAAGAGAGGCTCGACGTATCGCTGATCGATTTGACCGGCGGCGGGGTCGAGGAATTTCAAGAATTTGACTTTTCAAAGATGCCTCCCTTCGATCTCCTCGTTGTCGCATCGCCCATATATGCGTGGAAGATAATACTCCCCCTGGAGGTCTTTCTCTCAAACATGCCCGATGGACGGGGAAAGTATGCGGCACTGGCGGTCACGTACGGCGGCGTGACCAGCGGACACGCCCTGTACAACGCGGCGAAGCTCTTAGGCGAAAAGGGGATTCCCACCCTGGGCGCCGTGAAGGTGGTGGCCAGTCACTCGAACGTCCTCGACGAGGAAAAGGACCCGTTCTCAAACCATCCGGACGAATCCGACCTTGAAGTGGTGGATGCCTTTGCCCGTGGTGTGATCGAAAAAATGGAAATTGAAAAGGGTTGCAGGGAGGCGATCTTACCGGATACGTTCAGGCCCCGGTTTCTTCCGGTTCGACTCCTCTCGAAGACCTATTTTTCAAAGAGACACAGCAGGAAATTCCCGCCCGGGATACGCTTCGTTCACGGAAAGTGCACGCAATGCGGCAGGTGCGTAAGGGCCTGCCCAGTAAATATCATAACGATGGATCCATACCCCGCGAAAAACGGCACATGCATCAAGTGCCATAACTGCAAGCGGGTATGTCCAAAGGGTGCGGTCAAGTCCACCGGTCTCTGGAGGAAATTCGTGTTTCACTATTGCATGTTGAAGCTTCACAGCCTTCCGTTCATCAAGGGGGAAAAGCCGATGACGCAGGTATTTCTGGTAAACAGGATCAACGGTTGATTGATCGTATGGTTTCTAATATTTTTTAATTGGTAGGACTTTATAATGGTACAGTCAAATCAAACAAAGGATCTTTCACTTAAGAGGAGGGACTTTCTAAAGGCGGGGGCGCTCGTCTACGCGGGGGCTATTACTCCTGTGGCAACGCCGTTTTGCTTTGCCGGGCGCGCTCCAAAGGAAAAGCGGCTGGAGAAGCTGCGTAAGTATCTCGCTCAACATCACGGGGAAGAAAGCGGTTCGGCGTTGTACGAGAGGATGGTGGCCCATTACGAGGATTTGAATGCGAACAAACCTCACTTTTCAAAGTGGGGGATGAATTTTAACATCACCAATGCGGTTATTGCGCTGTCAATCTACAGGGCGCTCCTCGAAGACGGCGAGAAGAATCAAGAGGCGATCAAGGCGGCCGGGACGCTGGTGTGGGCCACGCTTCCGGTGGATATGTACAAAAAGGTGTTTAATTTCATCAAGAAGACGCCCGATCCTTTTTCATCCTACGTCTTTATGACGAAACAGCTGAACAAGATGCTGTTTCCTTCGCCTGGCTGGGAGAGAAACTACGTTGTCGAAGAGGACGACCGTTTCGGCTTTGACGTCACGAAGTGCCTTTACGTCGATTACCTGAAGTCGGAGGGGGCGCTTGATCTGGTTGTCGCCCTTTGTGACCTCGATTACAGGGTGGCGGAGCTCCTCCCGGATGAGATTCATTTTCACAGGAATGTCAGCATCGCCCGGGGGGACAAAGTCTGCGATTTTCGCTATTACCGCAAATGAGACAGGGCAATAAAAAGTATTTCAATTTAAAGAATCTTCGTATACTATATATAATCGATATATGACCGATATATGACCAAGAGAACTTCAAGCGGTCGTACAGGCGATCGATTTTTTAGAGATTGATGGGGAGAAAAAATATGAGGGTGCTTCTGGCATATTTTTCCGCGACCGGGAACACGGCCAAGATGGCGGAGGTGATAAAAGAACGTTTCGAGGAGCTCGGTGCTGAAATCGAAGAGCTCGACATAACGGTGCCCTCGAAACGACGGAAACCTGTGGATATCGCCCCCTACGATGCCTTTCTGTTCGGGATACCCGTTCACTCGAACCGCGCGCCGAAGATTGTCAGGGAGTGGTTAAAGCCCTTGGACGGAAAGGGGAAAAAGTGCTCCACGTTTTTCACCTACGGCGGATTCGGCGTTCACCCGTCGCATCTTTCCACCAAAGAGATACTGGAGGCGCAAAATTTCGTCGTTGTCTCCTCGGCCGAGTTCCTGGGGAAACACACGTTCAATCTCGGTGGATGGAGGGCGCTTGAGGAGAGGCCCAACGATCAGGATTTCGACGTTGCGAAGGAATACGTCGACAAAACGTACAGGAGGTTTACGGGGGAAGACACTTCGCTGATCGGGGAGCTTGAAAGGTCGGATCATACCGAGGAGGAGCTCGACAATTTCGAGAACTTCAGGTTCATGGCGGTCACCCAACTCCCCTCGAGGATGGGAAAAGAGTGCAGCATGTGCATGCAGTGTGAAGACTTATGCCCCGCCGGCGCATTCGATGCTTCTATTGGAGAGGCTGATAAAGACAAGTGCATCGTCTGTCTGAGGTGTGTCGACATCTGCCCTGAAAAGGTTATAAGCATAAACGACCTGAGCCAGATATGGCCCATGAAGCTCAAGATGGAAAACGAGACGGAAGAGACAATCAAAGAAAAAAAGAGTAAAATTTATCTTTAGGTAGAGCCTGCCTCTAATCCTAAGGTAAGAGCCTCTAATCCCGCCGGACGCACCGGTTTTTTTCAATTACTTCAGACTCTTGGAATAGAATTAAATCCTTTTTGCTTCAGAATCGATCCAGAAATGTGCCATGTGTTGGCCTCGTTTAAACTTTTTTGTCTTTCTAATCAGATAATCTCTTGACGCATCTAATCCGTCCGACTCATCCATGCCATCGTAAAGATGGGGCATCGACACGGTTTTATTCCCCGTTTGTGCCGTAATTACCGAATCGTGGACACCGGCCTTCCTCATATTTGTCACAAAGCAATGGCGTAAGTCATGTATCGAAAAGCCCTTAATCCCTGCTCGTTTACAAGTACCTTTAGAAGCGGTGTGAATACTCTTTGTTGGCCTGCGATCTTTGTGCGTGAAAACGAACTTATAGGTGAGACTCCTTACGCTGTCAATGAGCTTAAAGATTTTTAAACATCATCGGTTAGGCACAACCGGCGTTTTTATTTCGTCCTGAAATAAATAAAATCGTACTCCCGCAAATCCCGAATCCAAAACAGGGATCAAGGGTGGAAGAACCTGCATTTATATCGGCCGCCCTTCAACACTCATATATGCCCCATCATTGTTGTTAAATGGATAGGTCTTTTTTACATTTCCGGGGGATGTGAACGGTAAACTCCGTTCCGGTAGGGCCGGCGTCTTTATCGGCGTTGGACTTTACGGTTATCCTTCCCCTGTGTATCTTGATGATTCCGTGGCTGACCGAAAGTCCCAGGCCCGTTCCCTTTCCCATCTTCTTTGTGGTGTAGAAGGGATCGAAGATCTTGTTTATCTTGTCGGCCGGGATTCCGATTCCGGTGTCCTTGATGACGATCCGAACGTCGTTTTGGTCGCCGTTCACCGATACGGACAGCTTCCCCCCTTTCGGCATCGCATCGACGGCGTTTTTGACCAGATTGTTTATCACCTGGACGATCTGGTCGCCGTCCACCTCGGCCGTTGGATCGTCGCAGTCACACTCGACGCTCAGGTCTATCCTGTCGGCTATATTTACTAATTCCAGGCACCGAACGGCGATATCATATATGTTTGCCGCTTTCAAAACCACCTTGTTCTTTCTGGCGAACTGGAGCAGGCCCGAAACGATTTTATTACAGCGCTCGGCCTGCTCGATGATCATCCGCGAGTCTTCACGAACCTTTTGGTCGGTGGTTTCATCGTGAAGCAGGTAGGCGTACATGAGAACGACGCCCAGGGGGTTGTTGATTTCATGGGCGACGCCCGCGGAGAGCTGTCCCAGGCTGGCCAGCTTTTCCGCATCGACCAAGGCCCTCTCGCTCCTGCGGAGGTCTTCGTTCGCCTTGTCGATCTTTTCGCTCAACAACATGACAACCACACCGATAATGATAAACATGAGCGCCCGAAAATAGTCGTCCACATCAAACTGGTAGCCCCTCAGGAAATGGTTGCTGAACACCAGAAATAACGACAGAAAGAGGGGAACGATAAGGCCCTTTCTTTTCCACCAGTACGTGGACAGGAATATCGGGATGTAGAAGAGGTGCGTGAATACGGTTCCCGTGTTAAGGACTTTATGAAAATAGAATGTAATCAGACAGAGGATTATCAAGATCCCGACTATAAGGGCGATTCTGATTCTTTCGTTTTTCATCGTGGATATCTGTAAGAAATAAGTTTTTTTAGGTTAGATAGTCTTCTTAAGTTGGATTGCCTGCATATTATCACGTTACAGGGCAAAATTACAGCCAAAAAGAAAGGACGGCCGTCAAAAAACCCGTGCTGTTATAAAGTAAAAAAGGGCATAAAGAAATTTTGGTTTGTGACGGAAGATCACGGAGGCGTCACAAGATTTGCGGCGATGGCTAAAAATCGATTGTAAAAAGAACTGTTGAAATATTGGCCGCATAGAGATAGAATCCTTAAAAGGGATTTTTGATTATTTTTTGAGACCAAGAAGATGGAAAAGCTGGTAGTCATTTTGGACGATGAGCCGGATATCGTAAAGATCGTGTCGGACGGGCTCGACAATTTCG
>Ga0180432_10007031_pt1 | contig 14432 bp, 12 predicted proteins | sample SS_ome_10_FD_132414 | JGI IMG/M metagenome (GOLD analysis project Ga0180432, IMG submission 132414) | Hypersaline lake sediment archaeal communities from the Salton Sea, California, USA - SS_1_MS_2 metaG | ecosystem: Environmental > Aquatic > Non-marine Saline and Alkaline > Hypersaline >... | reverse complement strand
GCTTCCCTGGAGGATTGGCCGCTGGCACAGCAGAGAGAGCTGTTCTCGCTCCTGGGTGATGTAGAAGGCGTCGTCGGAGTGAAGCTGACCGAGAGCCTCCTGATGGTCCCGCTGAAATCCGTCTCCGGAATATGCTTCCCCACCGAAATCAGGTTCGAAAGCTGCCAGTTGTGCCCGCGGGAGAAGTGCACCGGCAGAAGGGCACCCTACAGCCCGGATATGCTCCAGCGCTACCGGTAGGTTTGTAGCTGGGTCTCGTCCCGGGGAAAGTGGGACGAGTGAATACGCCCCGTTGACCCATAGCATTTGTTCTTGTATTCTGGGTCTGTCACCATGTTTGATTCCTTCAGGATAGCCGATACCTTTGACCTCCAGGAGCGTGCCGTGGTCTACCACGGCGATTGCCTGGAGCTTCTGAGGAGCATTCCCGACAGCTCAGTGCGCCTGGTTGTCACATCGCCCCCCTACAACCTGGGCAAGGAGTACGAGAAGAGGCTCAAACTCGAAACATACCTGGAACAGCAGGCCACGGTCATTCGAGAATGCGTGCGCATCCTGTCCTCACAAGGGAGCATCTGCTGGCAGGTCGGAAACTACGTCGAGGACGGCGCAATCATACCCCTCGACACCGTGCTCCATCCCCTGTTCACAGAGCTCGGGCTCAAGATGCGCAACCGCATCATCTGGCACTTCGAGCACGGCTTGCACTGCAGCAGGCGCTTCTCGGGTCGCTACGAGACCATAGTGTGGTTCACCAAGACGGACGAATATGTCTTCAACCTCGATCCGGTCAGAATCCCCCAGAAGTATCCCGGCAAGAAGCACTTCAAGGGCCCCAGGGCAGGCGAGTACTCGTGCAATCCCCTGGGCAAGAATCCGGGCGATCTGTGGATCATCCCGAACGTGAAAAGCAATCACGTGGAGAAGACAGGGCATCCCTGCCAGTTTCCGGTGGAGCTCATCGAACGACTTGTCCTGTCAATGACAAACGAGAATGATTGGGTCCTTGATCCGTTCCTCGGGACGGGCACATCCGTTATCGCTGCCATTTGCCACAAGCGGCGCGGGGCAGGTGCGGAGACGGTCTCCCGGTATATCGACGTTGCGCGGGATCGCATCCAGCGGGAGATGGACGGCACGTTGCGCACCCGCCCCATGCACAGGGAGGTCTACGATCCTGTCTTGTCCGGGAACAGCCTGACGATTGCCCCTTGGGCAGGGGAGAGGAAGACATCCCAACTGATGTCCATTCCTGTGCCTGATTAGCGCCGACTTCGAGCCCGAGTCCGGGGGGAGTTCAACTGGTAGGGAGGGTAGAGCGGAGCGAAACGCACCGTCACGGTCGCCCGCACTCCTTCGATGCATGTGTTCACCCCCTGGCTCGCCCATGTGTGATCGGTGCTGCTGTCTGCCTCCCGATGGAGCTCGGCGTCGGGGGATGCAAGGGCTCACGCCCGAAAGCGGGGGGATCGTCCTGGTGTCCCACACCGAGGCGCGAATTGTGTTGCCGCGATCCCTCTGGGCAAGTCCATCTTTGGGGGGGCATCATGTGGCTTGGCCTTTGTGAGAGCATGATGCAATGCTCTGAGAGGTGACCTGCAAATTTGCATTCGTAATGCAAAATTGCAGGCGAGGGCAAGGCGGACGAGCACCTTGTAGGTGTCCCGATGTATCTGGACGCTGGAGTCTTCGCTTGCAGGTAAGGCCGGGTCTCCGGAGGCGATCGTCGTTTCACCGCAGGAGAACTCTTCGAGGACCTGACAGTCGCTCATAGAGGGTTCAACGGGGATGTCTTCCAGGTAGTATCGTCTCTTTGCATTGGTGGCCCGGCTCGGGTGTTCAACATTCGGTTACGCTGCTGGTTTCGTTTTTCGTCACTCGGTTGCGTTGCTGCTATTTCCCAACCACGAACCGCTACACGCTTATCCGTTGACCGTGACGAGCTGCGCAACGGTTTGACGTACCAACCGTCTCAAGATGACATCGTCTCATGGTATAGGAAAACGAGCGGTTCGTGACACGAGGACTGCTATGCGACGATTGGAACGAGACATATCATGCCTTGGAATGCGTGTAGTTGACGAGCCTGGCACTGGTAATCGACAGGGCCGTCCTCGATCTCTTGAAGATAGACAGCGAGACGCCGTTGGAGGTATCTACGGACGGCGAAGTGCTGGTAATCACGCCGGTCCGGGACTTGCAGCGCCAAGAGGAGTTCAAAGCAAGCCTCGACTCTGTGAACCGCCGTTACGGACGAGCACTCAAGCGTCTGGCGGAATAGCCCCATTGTGAATTGGGATTCTCTCACTCCCGGTTGGCCCTGCTGGCTGCCCGCTGGGAAGGCGCGCGACCAGTCCCGAATCTCTTCGGTCGGGACCCCAGCCGAGGCACGCCGGCAGGGCCCAGGGCGCAGGCCAGCACATGTGATATGGCTGCAGAAGATGACCACTGTTCAGGTAGGAGTTGGGGCGTTGTCTCATACTCTCAAGCGCGGTATCGGGGGTGGGGTAGTGGTGGATATTGAGGTCCTGTTGTGATACCTTGGATGCGGCCGTCAACTCGGCAGCGATTTCCCGAGATTGTGCAGGAGAAAGGATGTATGGAGGCTTGTCCGAAACAAGAATGTGGCTTCTGGGGCGTTCCCCTGGAGAAGGTCACCAGCCTGGCAGACCTGACGGAAGACCAGTTTGAGTGCTGCCTGTGGCACGAGGTTCAACTGAAGTGCTCTCGCGACCCTCGCTTTGCGAATGATCCCGACACCGAGGATTACTTCGACCCGGCCAGCGATGACGAACTGGAGGATGCCTGGTTCGAATTCGAAGAGGAGTGACCGGAGTTATGCCCACCGTGATGGTCTCCATCGCCCACCGGGAGTAGCTTCGGTCGATCGTTTCTTCCTGTGCTCCCCCTCATGCTACCGTGCTGGCATTCGCCTACCCACCTCCGACGAGTTCACTTCCAGGCAGTGACCGACTGTAGGAAGAAGGGAAACAGCGTCTTGACCCTGTAGTTGGCAATGCCCAACCTCTGAAGAATGGCCGCGATCTCCTTCCGTGTGTAGGCGGCCCGGATAGACCCGATGTCCCCACCTTTGAGGGGCAGAACATAGAGCCACCAGACCCTCTTGAAGTCGTATATGTACAGCATGCCATTGTCTTTGACCATGTCCCATAGATTGGCGATCGAGGCCTCGGGGTCCTTCCAGTGGTGCAGCGAGAACGTCGAGTACACCAGGTCGAATTTGCCCAGGCCCAGCATTGCGTTCGTGTCCTGCACGTCCGCCACTATGTAGCGTATCCTGTTCGGAAGTCCTTTCTGCATGATGTGCTCCTCGGCAATGGCAGCCATGTCGGCAGAAAGGTCAACGGCCGTGATGGCCACGCCGGGGTGACTCTCAGCAAGCATAGCAGCCAGAACGCCCGGCCCTGCCCCCATCTCGAGACAGTCTCCCGATATGCCGAGGCGTTTGATGTCCTTCAACATTGGTCCATACATGAGCCTGGCAAACCTCTTCGTTTGCTGAGCATACTTGCGGACCTCCTCCGGGCCCTCTATTGCCTCCTGTTCTTGTTCGCGCCTCTTCAGCATTTGGCTTCCTCCTTGATGAACCTGAGAATCCTGCCCTTCGTCCCCGAACGGGCAAGGCCTGCCTTCCGTACCTTGCCTGCCGATCGCTTCTCCAACCCCGCTGCCCTCTGAAGGAAGGGGGGGTAGCTGCGTGCTTCAGCAAGCGGTCATTCTGCGACGTTCCTCTCATGGCGGTGTTGCCAATCTTCTGCAGCACGCCCCCCGGCGTCGCATTCGGCATATGGACACTGTGGCCTTCCACATGGTTTCAACCTCCTGTGCATTGACTAACCACTTACAAAGTTCACGCAGCAAAAAAAGGGGGTTGCTCTTGTCAGTGCAGCAACCATGCACATGTGCACCCTACGCCCTCAGTCCGTCCACGAGTACCCTCACGTACACGTCGACCGTCTCCTCGTCGGACAGGCCAAGCGGCGGCCCGCTTATCGATGTCTCCTGGTCGAGGACGAAGGCATACATAGTATCGACGAACAGCTTGCCGACAACATCTGCGTCGACCTTCTTGAAGGCCCCGTCACGAACCCTTTGCCGGATGTAGCTGCTGAGAAGCTCGGGGAGAGGTGGGCCCACCGTGTCTTTGCCCTGGTGCACCAGTTCGGCCATGGAGAACCCTTCAAGCGCGCTGAAGACAGCCAGGCGCATGATTCTTGGGTCCTGTCTGTTGTGCCTGATGAGATGAAGGGCCACAGTCCTGAAGACGCCAAGATCGTCCTTGCCGGCCATCATCTCCTGGACATCGGGCATGACAGGGTGCTCCGCGAAGATGCGCCCCAGGGCGGCGCGGTAGAGTTGCTCCTTGGTCTTGAAATGCTGAAAGATGAGGGTCTCACTGATTCCTGCAGCGCTGGCGATCTCCCTGGTCCTGGTACCGCTGAAGCCCTTGGCGGCAAAGAGCCGCAGGGCGGCATCCAGTATCTCCGCCCGCCTTTCCTCGCCGCTGAGGCGCTCTTTCTTGTCGCCTGGTCTTCTCATCTCCGCTGCCTGCTCTTAGTAAGTGCTCACTAACATTATACCACGAGTCCAAACCTTGTCAAAGGCCGTCCGCGTTGCGTTGCGTGGGGTGGAGTTCAAGCCGTCCCCCCGCCGGGTAACGAAAGCTTCGGGTGCCGTCAGGCTTGGGCCGAGGCGACGCGTGGCATGGACCTTCCTGCTTCAGACAGGATAGCCTATGCCACCGTGACGTCCGGGCACAGGTAGACATCTTGTATGGCGTTCAGGAGCTCTACACCCTCCTTCATGGGCTTCTGGAAGGCTTTTCGCCCCGATATCATGCCCATGCCGCCGGCCCGCTTGTTGATCACCGCCGTTTCCACGGCTTCCGCCAGGTCGCTTGCCCCGGCCGAAGCCCCTCCCGAGTTGATGAGACCGACCCGGCCCATGTAGCAGTTGATGACCTGGTACCGGGTGAGATCAATCGGGTGGTCCGAGGTGATCTCCGTGTATATCTTCTGGTGCGTCTTCCCGAACTTGAGCGCGGTGAAGCCGCCGTTAGTGGTGGCCTGCTTCTGCTTCACGATATCTGCTTCGATGGTGGCTGCCAGGTGGTTCGCCTGTCCGGTCAGGTCGGCAGCAAGATGGTAGTCCCTGTCCTGGGTGCTGAACGCGGGATTGCGCAGGTAGGCCCACAGCACGGTCACCATGCCGAGCTCATGGGCGCGCTGGAAAGCCTCGGATATCTCCTGGATCTGTCTGGTGCTCTCCTCCGACCCGTAGTACACCGTTGCGCCCACGGCAGCGGCCCCCAGGTCGAAGGCCTGTTCCACGCGGGCGAAGAGGATCTGGTCGTACTTGTTGGGGTAGGTCAGAAGCTCATTGTGGTTGACCTTGACAATGAAGGGGATTCTGTGCGCGTACTTCCTGGTCACCGAGCCCAGCACGCCCAGGGTGGACGCCACGCCGTTGCACCCGCCCTCTATCGCCAGCTTGACGATGTTCTCCGGGTCGAAGTAGGCCGGGTTGGGGGCGAAGGAGGCGCCGGCGCCGTGCTCTATCCCCTGGTCTACCGGCAAGACGGACAGGTAACCGGTATTGGCCAGTCGCCCATGGTCGAAGAAGCTCTGCAGGTTGCGCTGCACTGCAGGTGGTCTGTCAGACAGGGCCACGACCCGGTCGATGAAGTCCGGGCCGGGCAGATGCAGGTGTTCCTTGGGAAAGACGCATTTATGGTTGAGCAGGCCTTCGGACCTGTCACCCAGAAGCTCTTGAATTCTGCCCAACATCGCACACCTCCATGTGAAATCAGGGGAAGTCAACTGGTTCCGCTCCGAAGGTGAAGCTGCTGCCTTGGCCTGCTCACCCTGCGGCAACACCGCTCAGTCACGGCTCCGACCTTTCGAAAACTCTACTCATCCTTCTCCCTCCTACGATGGGCCCTGCCGGCTACGTATCGCTGGCGGACCATCTGCCACTGAGAGCCGGTGGTCATGAAGTACCTCTTGAGCTCCCTTTCCTTTGGGTAGATGACGAACCCGTAAACGAGATTGGGGTTCCAGTTGTCCACCGCGTACAGGGCAACACGGTTTGCTGCCAGGTACTCCTCGTTCCTCCACATCCACCTGTCGTGCTGGAGCAGAGACACTCCCAGCGACTCCTGGAAGGCTGGCACGACCAGCGCGTACTCGTGGTCAACGCCTTGCTGCTCTCTCAACGCTGCCAGAGCTTTGGCCTTCTCCAGGGCAGCGTCGTCACAGCGAACGGCCAGGTTGATGAAATACCGCCGGCCGTTGTTCTCAAAGCACAGCTCCGCGTCCTGGCATTCGGCGGGCTGGTAGCCCTTGTCGGCAAGCAGGTGGCTGATGGCCTGGGCCATGTAGGCCAGGCAGTCTTCTTCGCTCTCGAACTCCTCGACCGTCCGGTGCGGCAGCATATCGGACTTGGGGGGTGGTGCCATCTCCGAGGGTTCCCGCCGCGTTCTGTAGCGGTCATCCAGCTTGCCCTCGCAGAAAAAGAGGTCGGAAGCCTCCTTGCCCTCTTCGTTGACGTAGCGCACGCTGAGCAGGAGGCCCAGGCCGTCCCTGGTGGACTTCCTCTCCAGGACATCTATGGCCTTGACCTGGAAGCTCTCCGGCAGAGGCAGTTTGATGTATATGCCCTTCTCGGCGAAGGTATTGTTGACGTCCTGTACTGTGAGCATAACCATATACCTCGATAGGGCTGTCAGGGACCGTCTCCAGCGGGGAATCGCCTGGTTGACGGTTTGTCTGTTTCGCGGTCCGGGCGGCGAGGTGCCGGGTGGTCAGCCTGCGGCCCTGCCGGTCTCGTCCCTATCCAGCCTGCCTGCTGTCCCATGAGTCCTCAGCCGCCTCCAGCGACCCGCTTGTTGGCCTCCCGGACCATGCCGGCTAGCACGGGCAGCATGGCCTTGGCTATGCCCGGATAGAGGTCGATGGCATCGAGGAAGGCTTCGTGGGGCAGCATGTAGCATTCCATCGGCTGCATAGCAGTAACCTCAGCGCTTCGTCCCAGGCCATCGATGAGGGCCAGCTCGCCGAAGCTGTCACCCCGTTTCAGCTCGGCCAGGACCACCTGCTCTCCCGAGTCTGTCACCTTGGTGACTCTGGCGGTGCCGGACTTGATTATGTACAGGCAGTCGACAGGGTCTGCCTCGGTCATCAATGGTCCCTCGGTGAGGGACACAAGCTCCAGCTTGGACGCGAGGTGACCAAGGGCGGTCTGGTCAAGGTACTTGAATATGGCTACTCTGCGGATGAATTCCTCAGCCTCCATGGTCTCCTCCTGGTATACGTCCCTTCCTATTCTGCCGGAGGCAATCCTATCAGTTGCGGCCGCTACTTCTGGTCTCGCATCAACAGGGCGGTCAATTCCTGCGGTTTCTGGGTCTTGGACAGGGCTTCTTCCTGGGTGATCGCGCCTCTCTTGACCAGGTCGGCCAGTGACCAGTCAAAGGTCTGCATGCCCCTGTCCTTGCCCATCTGCATGTAGCTCGGTATCTCATGGCTCTTGCCGCTCCGGATGAGGTTGCGTATGGCGCTGCTGGCCAGAATGACCTCAAAGGCGGCCACCCGGCCGACCCCTTCCGCCCGGGGCATGAGGTACTGGGAGATGACCCCCTCCAGCACCAGGGATACCTGCAGCCTGATCTGGTTCTGCTGGCTGGCGGGGAAGACATCCACGATGCGGTCGATGCTCTCCACCCCCCCGGTGGTGTGCAGCGTTCCCAGCACCAGGTGGCCTGTTTCCGCTGCGGTGAGGGCGATGGAGATAGTCTCCAGGTCCCTCATCTCGCCGATAAGTATGACATCCGGGTCCTGGCGCAGAGCGTGTCTCAATGCCTCGGCGAAGGAATGAGTGTCCCTGCCGAGCTCGCGCTGCACAATGGCGCACTTCCTGCTGGGATACAGGTACTCGATGGGGTCCTCAACTGTAATGACCCGCTTGGCGGCCTGCCCATTAAGGTAGTCGATCATGGCAGCCAGGGTGCTCGACTTGCCACTTCCCGTCGGGCCGGTTACCAGCACCAGGCCTTTTGGCTTCATCACCAGTTGTTTGCACACCAGTGGTAGGTCCAGGTCCTCCATGGTGGGAATTCTGAAGGGTAGTATGCGGAAGGCGATGGCGACGGTGCCCCTCTGCATGTATACGTTGACCCTGAAGCGAGCGACCCCCCGGAGGCTGTACCCGCAGTCCAGCTCTTTCGTTTCCCAGAATTCCTCCTGGTCTCCTTTGTTAGCCACAGCTTCGAGCGCCGCCCTGGTGTCGTCCGGGGTCAGGTCAATGTCCTCGTCAAGAGAGACGAGTGACCCCCGTATCCGGGCCATGGGTGACCCAGGCACACAGAGGTGCAGGTCTGAAGCACCTCTCTGCACCGCCAGGCGCAGTATCGAGTCTATGTCCATCGCGATCGGCCACTCTGCCTGTGACGAGGAATAGACTACACCAGGAAAGGGACATTTTCAATAGGCGGCATGCCCGCGCCAGCTACGTGGCAGACGTCTTTGGGGGGTGCCTTGCCAATCCCCGGGGCACAAAGCTCTGGGCGCGGCAGGGCAGGGGCTGACGGGATTCCCGGTGCCCAGAGCTTTGTCGCCATTGAAGACGCTGGTCTTGCTGCGCGAAACCGGTGGCGTCTGTTGCCAATCATTAGGCTCTTTCACTGTTGTGGGTTGATGCCCTGCAATTCCCGTTGCGCACGTATAGCGTTTTCAGGCACAACCAACACGGAGCGATGAAACAGCCATCATTATGACCCTCCACACACTCCTACCGCCATCGGGCCTGGAAAGGCTCTCCCACAGTAGCGAATCTGTGGGAGAGCCTTTCCAGGCCCGATTCAAGTCGACTGAATACTGGGGTGGTATCTCCGTTGGGAAAGGACCTTCCGCCCCAAACCGACTGCGTGACGTGCCTTCCGAGACATTGTGACACAGCCTGGCCTTCGAGGTCTCCAAGTCCAGGCAGGAGGGCACACCGTGCCGGGGCGATTCATGAATCGTCCGTACGCGGCTTTCATTGCCGCCATGCGCAGGGAGGCCGGAGGGGTTGGAGTGAGTTGTGGGTGGTTGGCGAAATGGGAGCTTCCGATCTGATGCGCCTTGGACTTGTCGGCGTACCCGGCAAGTCCGGCTGCCGGCGACATGCACACGGTGGTCAACGCGGCTGCGATCACCAAGCCGCTTGTACTCTTCCAGCCTGTCGGGCCGCGAGCCTACGAGAAGGTGAGCTTCATTTCGTAGACTCCGGCATCTTCGCTTATGGTCTCCACTCCGAACCCCATCTTGGAGAAGAGCCGCAGCATAGGGAGGTTCTCCACCAAGACCTCAGCAGTGAACCCCAGGAGACCATTGCTCCGGGCCAGATGTGTGAGGTAGGATAGCATTTCCGTGCCGATTCCCTTGTTGTGGTAGTCGTCCCGGATCACGACAGTGACCTCCGCCGTGGGGGAAGAGGGGTTGATGAAGTACCGTCCCACCCCGATGATGTCTTCTCTGGCACCCTGCGGGATCACAGCAAGGAGGGCCATCTGCTGGGTGTAGTCGATGGCCACCATCTCCTGGAGGCGTTCGTGAGACATGTCTCTTCTGGCGGAGAAGAAGCGGAGGTACATGCTCCTCTCAGAGATGTGGTACCAGAAGTCCTTGAGCAGAGGCTCATCGCTGATTCGTATGGGCCTGATCATGACCTCTACTCCGTGTCTGGTAACCCTGTAGGTCTCCAGTTCCTCCGGATACATTCCGGCCTGACCGTCCACGAACGCCTGGTCTCTGTAGATCAGGTTCATCTTTCTGGCTTCCTCAATGAGCCAGCGGCGGAACGTGGGATGGGCTATGGATATCAGTTGCATTGCCCTGTGCCGGACGCTTTCACCGTGCAGGTAGGCGATCCCGTATTCGGTGACCACGTAGTGTATGTCGCTACGGCACAGGGTTACGCCCGCGCCTTCGCTGAGGTAGGGCACTATTCTGGAGATAGTGTCATTCCGCGTTGTTGAGTGCATGCTAACAATCGTTCTGCCACCCTTGGCCAGCACGGCTCCCCTGGCGAAATCCGCCTGGCCTCCGATGCCTGCGTAGAAAGTCCTGCCTATCGATTCGGCTGTGGCCTGGCCTGTGAGGTCCACCTGCAGTGCGCTGTTGATCGCGGTGATGTTCTCATGCTGGGCGATGATCAAAGGGTTGTCTGTGTAGTCGATGGGCCTGAACTCAATCCTGGGATTATCATGTATGTACTGGTAGGTCTTGCTGCTCCCCAGGCAGAAGCTGGCCACGGTCTTGCCGCGGTTGATGCTCTTGCGGGAGTTGTCCACCACCCCCTTCTGCATCAAGTCCACCAGGCAGTCCGTCAGTATCTCGGTGTGTACGCCCAGTTGCTTCTTGCCCAGAAGGCCGCACGCCACCGCGCTTGGTATCCTTCCGAAGCCAACCTGGATGGTGTCGCCATCACGTACCAGGCGTGCCACGTACTTCCCTATCCTCTCAGCCACGTCGTCTATGGGTCGTGGCCTCAGTTCCACCAACGGCTCATCGTAGGGGACGATGAAGTCGATGTCCTCGACAGATACGAAGCTGTCCCCGTGCACGCGCGGCATGTTGGAGTTCACCTGGGCGATCACCGTGGTGGCTGCCTCGGTGGCGGCCTTGGTGATGTCAACGTTTATGCCCAGGCTGACGTATCCGTGATCGTCGGGGAGCGAAGTCTGTATCATTGCCACGTCAATAGGTATGAGCCCACGTTGAAGGAGTCCCGGCACCTGTGACAGGCTGACGGGTGTGTAATCGGCCAGTCCCTCGTTCACGGCTTCCCTGGTGCTGTCCCCAACGAAGAAGGAGGTGTGCCGGAAGTTGCGTTTGAACCTCTCATCCGTGTAGGGTGCGATTCCGAGAGTCCAGACGTGGAACACCTCCACGTCAAAGAAAGCGGTAGGGTGCTCCTCCACATATCTCATCAGAGCACGAACCAGGTATTGTGGTTCTCCGCATGCTGTACCGATGAAAAGCCTGTCTCCTCGACGGATGTGACTGAAGACTTCATCTTCAGAGCCGAACTTCTCGGGATACCGCGTTCTCATCTCATCCAGCTTGCTGCGCTGCACTTCCGGCCCCGTGACCATAAGCCATCCTCTCCTGTCTGTCCAGGACTACGACTGGACCAGCTCGACCGAGAGCGGAGTGCCAGTGTCGGGGTCGCCGGGACCAGGCTGCAGAAAGTGACTCTCGTACAGCCTGTGGCCAACACAGATGCCCAGAGGTAGAAAGACCTCGACCTTAGCCCCTTGCGCTTACGAGCTTAACGCTGTCAATGCAGGCCGTCAAGGATCGGAGCAGGACTCTGGCTCCTGCGAGATGTGAGGAGTGATGGGGAGCCTGGAGGTCTGGCCGAGAAGCTGGGCGAGAATCTGTGGGAGCATCAACCTTGTGGCTCGGCTGCGTCATCCAGGGTCAGGACTTGCCGAAGCTCATGGTGAGCGAGTAGACGCCTTGTTCGAGTCTCCTCTCCGTTTCCAGGCCCAGCTTGTCGAACAAGCGCATCATGGGCTTGTTCTCCACCAGGACTTCGGCGGTGATACCCAGGAAGCCTTGGCTTTTGGCCAGGTACGTCACGTACAGAAGCAGCTCTGTGCCCACACCCTGGTCCTGGTAGTCATCTCTCACTGCGATGGCCACCTCGGCGGTGTGGGTCTTCTCGTCCAGGTAGTAGCGGCCCACGCCGAGGATGTCCTCCCTCTCTTCCTGGCTCTTCACCGCCACGATGGCCATGTCCCTGGTGTAGTCGATGACCACCAGCTCCTGGAGTCGCTCGTGGGGCATGTCCTGCCGGGTGGACATGAAGCGGCGGTACATGCTGTCATCCGAAAGGGAGTGGATGAACTCTTTGAGCAGCGGCTCATCGCTCAGCTTGATAGGCCGGAGCAGGAGCTCCATGCCTGTCCGTGTTGTTCTGTAGGTCTCCAGCGCCTCCGGGTATTCGCCTGCCTTGCCCTGTATGTATGCCTGGTCCTTGTAGATGAAGTTGAGTTCCTTGGCCTGCTCGATGAGCCATGGCCTGAAGCTGGGGTGGGCGATGGATATCAGTTGCATGGCCCTCTCCCTGACGTTCTTGCCGTGGAGGTAGGCTATACCGTACTCGGTGACCACGTAGTGGATGTCGCCCCTCACCAGTGTTACGCCTGCTCCCTCGCTGAGGAAAGGCACGATCCTGGATACCTTGCCCTCGTCGTCGGTTGATTGGAGGGCCAGGATGGTCTTGCCGCCCGGGGCCATGACAGCGCCTCTCATGAAATCGGCCTGCCCTCCGATGCCGCTGTAGAGGGTCTTGCCCAGGGACTCGGCCGTGGACTGCCCGGTCAGGTCTATCTCCAGGGCGCTGTTGATGGCTGTCATGTTATGGTGCTGCGCAATGATAAGGGGGTTGTTGGTGTAGTCGATGGTCCTGAACTCTATGGCCGGGTTATCGTGGACATAGCGGTAGGTCTGCTCCGTACCCATGCAGAACGTGGCTACCGTCTTGCCGGGATTGACAGTCTTCATGGTATTGTCCACCACTCCGCTCTTCATGAGTTCCACGATGCCGTCACTGAGAAGCTCGCTGTGCACGCCGAGGTGCCTCTTGTCCCGCAGGCTGGACAGGATGGCGTTTGGTATCCTGCCGTAGCCGACCTGGATAGTGTCGCCGTCCCTGATGAGCCGGGACACGTACTTGCCGATCTGCCGCACTATCTCGTCGGGGGCGTTGGCCTGGTACTCCAGGAGGGGTTCGTCGCAGGGCACCATGAAGTCCACCTGGGAGACGTGGATGAAGCCATCGCCGTGGACGCGTGGCATATGGGAGTTGAGCTGTGCTACGACGAGCGAGGAATGCTGCACGGCTGCCTTGACGATATCGACGCTGACTCCGAGGCTCATGTAGCCGTGTTCGTCGGGGACGGAGGTCTGGACCAGGGCAATGTCGGTGAGGACCAGGCCGCGGCGGAACAGGTCGGGGACATGGGAGAGGAAGATGGGGGTGTAGTCAGCGACGCCCCGGTTCACTGCGTCTCTGGTGCTGTTGCTGATGAAGAAGGAGTTGTGCCGGAAGTTGCGCATGAACTTCTCGTCGGTGTACGGGGCTACTCCGAGGGTCCAGACGTGGAGTATCTCGGCGTCGAAGAAGGCCTTGGGGTAGGCCTCGACGTACTTGATGAGGGCCTTGACCAGGTACTGGGGCTCGGCGCAGGCGGTGCCGATGAATATCCTGTCGCCGCGGTGGATGTGGGAGAAAACCCTGTCCACGGGGGCGAACTTCTGCGGGTACTGGCTCCTGATCTGCTCCAGCCTGGTGGCGGGGTCTTTGGCGTACACGGGTTGGCCTCCGGTGTAGCGCTGGGTCTTCCTGCGTTCCGAGCTTATCGTGGTGGGGTGGGGTAGTCAAGGGGTCGGGCTGGGGGCGAGGTCTGCTAGTGCGACCTCTGCCGCTCGGGAGGCAGCGCCATGTGAACGGGTGGGAGTACCGGCTACCACGGTGGTGGGGTGAACGCAGGGGATTCGCGGCTGCACCGGGAGCGGGCTCCACGCCTGCAGCCCTGGAGTATTGCCATAGCAAGCTTATCATTTGTATGTAAGGCGTGGCCTCGTGACTGGTGGAAAAGAGGGGTTCCCTGGTGATGGCTTCGTGTGGTATAATGCGGCCGGCCACCCCGATTTGACCTCATACTGGCCAGGCTACGTGGCGTTCTTTGGTGCTGCGGCGTTGCCGCTTGCATAGCTTACAATCACACGAGTCCTGCACACGTGCACTCCGGCACGAGTGGCAGCTACAGGCGTGGTTGGCACGACTGCCGCCCACGGGCGAAACGGGAGGATGGCAATGGGCGTAGACGACAGAGAGTACCAGACGGTCATCCTGGCCGCGCGGCTGCAACAGCGATTCATCGGTACACAGAGCGCGGGACGGGATACAGCATCTCTGATTCCGACCTGATACCATATGCCACCGACTCCATGTGCGAAAGGAGGGCAGGACGATGACGGCTGGGTCATTGTCTGTCGAGTGCGCTCAGATGCCGTTCGGGCGAACCACAGGAAGTGAAAGTGACAAAGCTAGGGGTTAAGCTAACTCCGCTGACCCCGATCTGGACGGGCGATGCGAAGAAAGCGGGTACACGGGTACGCGAAACCGGTGTCCTTGGCAGCCTGCGCTGGTGGTACGAGTCCATCGTCCGGGGACTGGGACATTATGCCTGTGATCCTGCTACTGGCGAGCACTGCGAACTGAACTCCAAAGACAAACGCAGATGTCTGGACATGGAGACCTTTCGAGTGATCTCTGAATGGTGCATTGTGGTGCACAGAATACGTGAGAAACCAGGGCGATGCGAACACACCCAAAGCTAACAGAGACCCAATTCTGGT
>Ga0180432_10007030_pt1 | contig 14432 bp, 12 predicted proteins | sample SS_ome_10_FD_132414 | JGI IMG/M metagenome (GOLD analysis project Ga0180432, IMG submission 132414) | Hypersaline lake sediment archaeal communities from the Salton Sea, California, USA - SS_1_MS_2 metaG | ecosystem: Environmental > Aquatic > Non-marine Saline and Alkaline > Hypersaline >... | reverse complement strand
CGCTACGCGGAGGCGCTGGAGATTCACCGGCGCAAGAACCCCTTCGCCCTGATCTGCGGGCGTGTCTGTCCTGCCTTCTGCGAATCCCGGTGTCGGCGGGCGGATATCGACGAACCCATTGCCATCCGTGCGGTGAAGCGCTTCATGGCCGATCACGAGATTCAGACTCCCTGGACTCCTCCCAAGTTCGAAGAGGCGAAGGTGGAGAAGGTGGCAGTGATTGGCGCCGGGCCCGCCGGACTCACGGCCGCCCTTCGCTTGGCTCAAAAGGGCTATCCTGTCACCGTTTTCGAGAAGTTGCCGGTGGCCGGAGGTATGATGGCCGTCGGAATACCTGACTATCGGCTGCCCAGGGACATCCTGGACATGGAGATCGACAACATCCGCCGGGCCGACGTAGAGATCAAGACCAACATGTCTCTCGGGAGCGACTTCACCATCGATAGCCTGATGGACGATCAGGAGTACAAGGCCGTGGTTCTGGCGGTCGGAGCGCACAAGAGCCGCAGGCTGGGGATCGAAGGTGAGGACCTGGATGGCGTGTATCAAGGGACGCAGTTCCTGCAGGATGTTGCTCTGGACAAGGCCCCGGACTTCACAGGGAAGCGGGTCGGCGTGATCGGTGGCGGAGACGTAGCCATCGACTCGGTTCGCTCAGCCTTGCGACTTGGGGCCAGCAAGGTGCATCTCATCTACCGGCGAACCCGAAAGGAGATGCCCGCGCACAAGGCAGAGATCGAGGCCGCGGCGGCTGAGGGAGTTGAGTTCCACTTCCTCACCAATCCCAGCAAGGTGTTGGGAGAGGGCGGCAAGATGACTGGAGTCGAGTTCCTGAGACACGAACTCGGTGACTTCGACAATAGTGGGCGGCGCAGGCCGGTTCCCATCGAAGGCTCTGAGTTCATCCTTGGTCTGGATGTGCTCATTCCAGCCATCGGGCAGCAGCCGGACATCTCCTGCCTATCTGATAAGGATGGTATCGACACCAATCGCAATGCCACCTTCGCCGTGAGCGATTCGCTCTGCACGACGCGCGAAGGTGTGTTCGCGGCCGGCGATGCGGTCACCGGTCCGGCAACGGTCGTGCAAGCCGTCGCTCAAGGAAACGATGTCGCAGTGGCCGTTGACAACTATCTCCGCACGGGCAGCACCGAGCGCATCGTGCTGCTACCGGGCTACGAAGTGGTAGAGCAGCCTTTCAACCTCGATGACTATGCTGACGCCAAGAGACCAGAGATCCCTGAACTGCCCGTTGCGGAGCGCGTGACGGACTTCCGGGAGGTTGAGCTGGAACTCGATGAGCAAGCGATCCAGGAGGAGTGCAAGCGGTGCTTGCGTTGTGATCTGGAATGGATGGAAACCGAGGGTATCGAGCCTCTACCTCGTCCCGACCGCGTTCCTGCGGAGTTTGAGGAGGAGGTGTGGGAGGAGGTATGAGACTACATCAGACTGAGTGCCCCCTGATCACCTGTTCCACGAGAGCTTCAAGTCGTATGCCTAAAAGGAGGCAATGAAACAGATGGCAACTGTCAACATCACCATCAATGGTAAGAAGATCGCCGCAGAGGCAGGACAGACCATCTTCGAGGCAGCCACTGAGGCGGGAATCGACATCCCGCATCTGTGCCATCACCCCGCCCTGCCCCCCGAGGGAGCCTGCCGTATGTGCTTGGTTGAGGTGGAGAAGCAGCGAGTCCTACAGCCTGCTTGTACTTTCCCCGTCACTGAGGGCATGGTGGTTCATACGGAGTCGCCCAAGGTCATCGAGGCAAGACGCTTCGTGCTGCAATTGCTGTTCTCTGAGCGCAACCACTTCTGCATGTACTGCCAGATGAGCGGCGACTGTGAACTCCAGGAACTGGCGTATCGCTACAACCTGGATCACTGGGTGTACGATCGGCCCTATCCCAAGCTTCCGGTCGACTCCAGTCGAGAGTACTTCGTGATGGACCATAACCGCTGTATCCTCTGCCGCAGATGCGTTCGCGCCTGTGCGCAACTGGTGGGTAACCACACCCTGGGGGTGAAGAATCGTGGCGCCAGCACGATGATCACGGCGGACAACGATGTGCCTTTCGGGGAATCGACCTGCGTATCCTGTGGCACTTGCCTCTCCGTGTGCCCGACCGGCGCATTGATGGATCGCAAGAGCGCCTACCTTGGTCGCGACATCGAGGTGGAGCACATCAAGAGTACCTGCACGCACTGCAGCCTGGGCTGTGGCATGGAACTCGTGACTAACGACAACCACGTCTTGCGGGTCGAGGCTGACTGGGATGCGCAGCCGAATCAGGGACTCCTTTGTGTCATGGGGAGATTCGAGCCCCTGTGGGATTCCCGGAAGCGAGCAACCACGCCCGTGGTCAAGCGCGACAACCGATGGGCAGGGGCCGAGTGGGACGAGGCGCTGGACCTGGCGGCGAATGAGCTGGGCAAGTGCAAGGGCTCGGTGGAGGGGCTTGTCTCAGGCCAGGCAACCAATGAGTCGTTGGCACTTTTCGCCAAGGTGTGCAAGGAAGGCTTCAAGAGCGATCACGTGGGACTGCTGACCGGGGTTCTGCCCGAGCCGAGTGGCGATTTCGACTTGACCGAACTCGATCTGGCAGACTTCTTCATTGTGGTCGGCGAGGATCTCACCGTGAACCATCAGGTGGCAGGCTTCTTCGTCAAGCGACGGGTTACAGAACACGGTGCAAGAGTCGGGCTCATCGGTAACGGAGAGAATGGCTTGGCACCCTACGCTCTCTTCGAGTGGGGCGAGGACGAGACCGACGAAGCCATCAAGATGGCCAAGAAGGCTGAGAAGCCCGTGGTCATCTATGGGGTCGGAGCCAAGGTGGCCACGCTGAAGCAGCTTCATGCCACACTGGATGGGAAGGCGATCTTCATGGGCCTGTCTCCTGCGGCGAATGCACGCGGTGCAGCCGCCGTGGGCATCACCGGCGGACCTGGTGGACAGACGAAAGGACTCTACATACTGGCTTGCGAAGAGAAGGAGATGCCGCGCGGAATCAAGGCCAAGGCGAAGAAGGCGGATTTCGTCGTGGTTCAGGCCAGCTACCTCGAGCCCTGGGCGGACGTCGCCGACGTGATCCTGCCCTGTCCTGTAGCGTTCGAGAAGCAAGGGAGCATCACCAATGATGAGGGCCGCACGCTCTCCGTCACCGCCGCTGTCGAGAGCAGCGTCAAGAGCGATGAAGAGACCCTGAAGGCCTTGGCCCAGCGGCTGGGTCTGTGAAAGAGGCCTGCACTGCACGAGCAGACTATGCGGGGCGCCTTCCGCAGCCCGGGGGGGGATCCCCCGGTATCTTATCCGCAAGGAGTAGACCAATGGCCAAACCAAAGATAGCAACCGACTGGCTGGACGTCTGTTCCGGATGTCATATGGCCATCCTGGACATAGATGAACGTATCGTGGACCTGGCGAAAGCTGTGGAGTTCACATCCAGCCCGGTCACAGATCTGAAGCATCCCCCTGAAGACGGCGTGACGGTGGGTATCCTATCCGGTGCCGTCAGCAACACGCATCAGGAGGAAACGGCGAAAGAGATGCGGGAGCGGTGCCAGATCCTGGTCGCGCTGGGCGACTGTGCCGTGTTCGGCGGCATCTGCGCCATGCGCAACTTCTTCGACACGGAGGAGGTTCTGCGAAGGGCCTACGTGGAGACGGAGAGCACCGCACCGAACCAGGAAGTCCCGCGCTCAGATGAGATCGGGAAGCTTCTGAACCGGGTGAAAGCCGTGAACGAAGTGGTGAAGGTGGACGTCCACATCCCTGGCTGTCCGCCCCCTGCAGACGCCATCTGGTTCGCGCTGACCGAGCTTCTGGCGGGACGCATTCCGGTGTTGACTGGAGAGCACCTGACATATGAATAGCCTGGGCATCCAGTGGCAGCGCACGGGACGCCCGCGTCCCTGCGGCCGCAGCATACTGTTGATCAAGGAGGTATCTTGATGGGTCGTAAAATCACCATTGAACCAGTGACCCGCATCGAGGGTCACGCGAGGGTGACGATACATCTCGATGATGCCGGAAAGGTAGAGAAGTCATTCTTCCATGTGGACCAATTCCGGGGCTTCGAGAAGTTCTCTGAGGGCCGAATGTACTTCGAGATGCCGGTGATCACCCCGCGCATCTGTGGCATCTGCCCGGTGAGTCATCACCTGGCTTCGGTAAAGGCGTGCGACGCGGTGGCCGGAGTAACTCCACCGCGACCGGCCACGCTTCTGCGCGAGCTCTTGCATATGGGCCAGATCATCCAGTCCCATTGCCTGCATTTCTTCCACTTGGCCAGCCCTGACCTGATCTTTGGCTTCGACGCCGATCCGGCCACGCGGAACGTGATCGGCCTCATCGACGCGGATCCTGATCTGGCTGTCAAGGCGGTGAAGCTCCGCAAGTATGGTCAGGAGATCATCCGCCGCTTGAGCGGGCGGCGCATTCACATGCGCTGGGCAGTTCCCGGTGGTGTTGCCACGGCCTTGTCGCAGGAGGATCGCGACTGGATGTTGGGCCAGTACGATGAGATGCTGGGCTATCTGCTGGATGGCATCGGCATCGCCAAGCAGTGGGTCGGAGCGAACCAGGACCTGATCCAGCGTTTCGCCAATTTCAAGAGTGGCTACCTGGGTCTCGTGAAAGATGGTGCGCTGGAGCTCTATGACGGCATGGTCCGGCTCACGGGCAAGGACGGGCAACTGTTGGAGGAGTTCGAGGACCAGGACTACCTGGACTACATCTCCGAGTGGGTCGAGGATTGGTCATACCTGAAGTTCCCCTTCTACAAGAAGATGGGCTGGCCTGACGGCACCTACAGAGCGGGGCCGCTCGGCAGGCTGAACGTCGCCGACAGGATCAGTACCCCTCTGGCCAACGAGGAATTCAAGAACTTCAAGGCCCTGTCCGACGGTCCTGTCGAGCCTTCCCTGTACTTCCACTATGCCAGGCTCATCGAGACGGTGTATGGCTTCGAACGAGCGAAGGAGCTGCTGGAGGATCCGGATATCCTGTCGACTGATATCCGAGCCAACGTCACAGGGATCACCGGTGTGGGAGTTGGGTGCATAGAAGCCCCCAGGGGCACGCTCTTCCATCACTACTGGACCGACGAGACCGGCAAGATCGAACGCGTCAACCTGATCGTGGCGACCGGCAACAACAACTGGGCAATGAGCAAATCGGTCGATATGGTGGCCAAGGAGTTCGTTGACGGGAACAACCTGACCGAAGGGATGCTGAATCGCGTCGAGGCTGCCATTCGGTGCTACGACCCGTGCCTTTCCTGTTCGACGCACGCCATTGGCCAGATGCCACTCATAGTGGAGTTGCGCTCGTCTGATGGAGAAGTTGTGGACGTGATCCGGCGCGACTGACACCGCTGCGAGAGGCCGCCTGCATGGTGTCCTGCTCCAGGGAGAGCACGCCATTGTGGCGTTCCCTGAGAGGAAGGCCCCGCGGCGTAGCGAACAGAATCTGCAGGAGTTAGCGGGGGAAGGCCCTTCGATTTGTATCCATCGGCGGGCGTTCCCCCGTGTGTGTGTAGAATACGCTAGGTAGTAGAAGGGGAGACAATGACGACGAAGCGCGCAGCCTGCTATCCACAGGCGCTGGTAGTCGGGTACGGCAACTACAGCCGCAGAGACGACGGCGTTGGCGTCCGCGTGGCAAGCCGATTCCGGGAGCGAGCAGGGAAGTTTCCTCTCGACCCTGAGAGTGATGGCATGGACGAGCTAGGCGATTCGCCGCACGTCATTTGCGTTCACCAGTTGACGCCGGAACTCTCGGAGCTGCTCTCGGAACACGATCTGGTGATCTTTGTGGATGCCCACATGGGAGATGTCTTTCCTGAGCCCATACGAATCGTGAGCGTGGAAGCGAAGGCGTCTGCGGGATTCGCCTCTCACATCATCAGCCCGGGCACTCTGGTCGCCATGACGGGCGCCATCTACGGGCGGATGCCGCAAGCGTATCTTGTCTCGGTGCGAGGCCACGACTTCGACTTTGGCGACGACCTTTCGTCGGAGACTCAGGCTCTCGTGGAGGAAGCCGTCGAGCACGTGTGGAGCTTGATCTTCGAAGCACAGCCGTGACTTCGGGTGAATGTGGGGATTGTGGTATAATGGTCACACATCATGCATGAACTTGCAGTGACACAGAGCATATTGAATATCGCCCTTCAGGAAGCCGAGAAGGCGCAGGCGACGCGGATCACCGACATCCGGTTGGTCATGGGCAGCTTCTGCGGGATCGTCGACGATTCGGTGCGATTCTACTTCGACTTCATTAGCCAGGACACCCTGGCCGAGGGCGCATCTCTTTCGTTTCGGCGCGTTGCGACCCGCTTTCGATGCCGTGCCTGCGGCGCCGAGTTCTCTCCGGAGGATCAGGATTGGACCTGTCCTTCGTGCGGGGCGGTGGGAGGCGAAGTCGTCGCCGGCCGCGAGTTCTATATAGAAGGCATAGAGGTAGAGTAGTAGATTATGTCACGCAGCATACAAGTAGTTGAAGCGATCCCGATTCTGAAGGCCAATGACGAGGTCGCTCGGGAGAATCGTGATCTGCTGGATACGCAGAACACCTTCACAGTGAATGTCATGGCCTCGCCTGGAGCAGGCAAGACCAGTCTCATCATCCGAACGATCGAGGCTCTTCAAGGGAGCGTGAGGGTCGGGGTAATCGAGGGAGATGTGGCCTCCCAGGTGGATGCCAAGCGCGTGGCGGAATCGGGGGTCCCGGTAATACAGATCAACACTCAGGGGGGCTGTCATCTTGACGCCCACATGGTCAAGCAGGCATTGTTGAGGTTGCCTCTGAGCGACATCGAGCTCCTGTTCATCGAGAACGTCGGCAACTTGATTTGCCCTGTGGAGTTCCGCCTGGGCGAGCACCGAAACATCTCGCTGCTCAGTGTGCCGGAGGGCAGCGACAAACCCTACAAGTATCCCGGCATCTTCGCGATGGTCGACGCTATCGTGGTGAACAAGGTGGATCTCCTCCCCTACTGCGATTTCGACCTGCCGGCGTTTAGCGAGCTGGTCACGGGCATCAATCCCCACACACAGTTGTTCCCGCTTTCGTGCCGAACGGGAGAGGGTTTGTCCTCCTGGACGGACTGGCTGCTGGAGAACCTGCGCATACCCCGATGACCGAGAGCCCGAAGCGTTTCCGCAAGAGGATCCGAGTCAGAGGTGTGGTACAAGGGGTCGGGTTTCGTCCCTTTGTCTATCGGCTGGCGCACGAGTTCGATCTCGATGGGTGGGTATGCAACACGTCCTGGGGTGTGGAGATCGAGGTCCAGGGAACCAGGCATTCCTTGGAGAGGTTTGGCCGTGCCCTGGCGGAGCAAGCCCCGCCTCTGTCGCACATTGAGTCACTCACTGCCGAGGACATTCCTCCCAATGGTCATCAGCCCTTCACCATTCTCGAGAGCCGAAGCCAGGAAGGAGCGTACCAGCTCATTTCGCCCGATGTGGCTACTTGCTCCGACTGTCTTCGCGAGATTCTGGATCCGGCAGATCGGAGATATCGCTACCCGTTCACCAACTGTACCAACTGCGGGCCGCGCTTCACCATCATCGGGGATGTACCCTATGATCGCCCCAGTACCACCATGCGCGATTTCACCATGTGCCCCGACTGCCAGGCCGAGTACGACGACCCCTTGGACCGCCGTTTCCACGCCCAGCCCAACGCTTGCCCGGTGTGTGGACCTCGAGTGTGGCTCACGGACTCCAAGGGCGTTCGCTGCCCTGTGGCGGGCATCGACCCGGTGGCGGAAGCCGCCAGGCTCCTTAAGGAGGGGCACGTCTTGGCGCTGAAGGGGCTGGGCGGGTTCCATCTGGCCTGCGATGCCACCAGCGACAGCGCAGTTCAGGGTCTTCGCGAGCGGAAGCGCCGGCCCGCCAAGCCGCTGGCCGTGATGGTCGCCACCCTGGACGAAGCCCGACGGCACTGTCAGGTATCTCCGGCCGAGGAGCGCCTTCTGACCTCGCATCAGTGTCCCATTGTGCTGCTGCGACGGAATAGATCCTCTTCGGTATCGGATCTCGTCGCGCCTGGCAACCGGTATCTGGGCGTGATGCTGCCCTATACCCCGCTGCACCACATACTCCTGCGCGATGTGGGTCGTCCGCTGGTCATGACCAGCGGGAACCGCTCCGAGGAGCCCATTGCCATCGACAACGCCGAGGCGCTGCATCGCCTGCTAGGCTTGGCCGACTACTACCTGATGCACAATCGGGAGATATACGCGCGCTATGATGACAGCGTTTGGCTCGTGGCCGACCTGATCGGTGGACAGGAGTCCACGGACGAAGGCGTTGAGCCGGCGGTGGCGGCACAGCCTGTCAGGCGCTCTCGCGGATACGCTCCCTATCCTATCACCCTTCCATTCCGGGCCGCTCAGACGCTTGCCTGCGGAGCGGAGCTGAAGAACACATTCTGCATCACGCGGGAGAAGTACGCGTTTCTGAGTCAACACATAGGGGACATGGAGAACCTGGAGACGCTGGAGCACTTCGATGCCAGCGTCGCGCTTCTGCAGCGCCTATTTCGGGTAGAGCCGGAGATCATCGTGTGTGACATGCATCCGGACTACCTCTCGACCCGTCGCGGCCAGGAACTGGCTGCGCAGGATCCCGGGCGGGTGAAGTTGCTCACTGCTCAGCACCACCATGCTCACATCGCCAGTTGTCTGGTCGACAACGGATGGAGCCCGGAAGATGGACCCGTCATCGGCGTGGCTTTCGATGGTACAGGGTTCGGACTCGATCGGAAGGTGTGGGGAGGCGAGTTCCTGCTGGCAGACTACCGCGGCTTCCGCCGCCTGGCGCACCTTGAGTACCTGCCCATGCCCGGGGGCGAGGCGGCCATCCGTGACCCATACAGGCTGGCTGTCGGATATCTGTACACTCTGCTGGGGGAGATCCCCTCGCTCCCGTTTCTGGACGCCGTGCCTCGGGAAGAACTTGGGCTGATTCGACAGCAGGTCGAGAAGGGTCTCAACACGCCGCTCACGTCGGCGGTTGGACGTCTCTTCGATTCGGTCTCGGCTATGCTAGATATCTGTCCGCGGACGACGTATGAGGCGCAGGCGGCCATCGAATTGGAGATGGTGGCGGACGCGCGGTGGCGAGGCGAAGGGTATCCCTTCGCCATCGAAGAGGAGGACGGTGTATGGCAGATCAAGCTCGCATCTACGGTCTCTGCTCTCATTGAGGCGGTCAGGCGGAGGATCCCGATTGGGATCATCAGCGCCCGTTTCCATGAGACGGTGGTGAGTATGATCGCGGAGGTGTGCCAGGCAGCTCGCGAGACCCAGGGGATCGATACGGTAGCGCTGAGCGGGGGATGCTTTCAGAACCAGGTTCTGCTGCGAGGGGCCGTCTCGCGACTACGGGCGCTCGGGTTCTCCCCGCTTGTCCACCATCAGGTGCCCTGCAATGACGGTGGACTGTCCCTGGGGCAGGCAGCGATCGCGCAGTTCGATACAGCGTCGCCCAAAGAGCTCAGCGGCGCCCAGGAGGTATAGTCATGTGTTTGGCGGTTCCGACCCTGGTCACCTCGATCGATGGGTCGATGGCGAGAATAGAAGTCGGCGGGGTGGAGAGAGAGATCAGCATCGTGTTGACGCCCGAGGCCAAGGTGGGTGACTACGTGCTGATTCACACCGGCTACGCGATCGGTGTCTTGGCCCCCGAAGAAGCAGAGGAATCCCTACGGCTGCTGAGAGAACTGGAAGAAGCGGCTGAGCTCGAAGAAGCGAGAGCGCAAGCCGAGCTACGGCACGACGAGGTGGATGAGCGGGGGCTCGAGACCACATGATCCCGTCGGAGCACCCCCAGGAAGCGAGACTGAGCCGATGAAGTATCTCGATGAATTCCGAGATCCGAAGCTGGCGCAAGGCCTTGTCAAGTACATCCGGCAGCGAGCAGTCGTGCCATCGACTGTGATGGAGTTCTGCGGGGGGCACACGCACGCCATCCTGCGGCATGGCATCCGTCAGCTTCTGTCGGGGAGCGTGACTCTGTTATCGGGGCCGGGTTGTCCCGTCTGCGTGACGGCCGCTGCTGACCTGGACCGAGCCATAGCGCTGGCGAGGGTTCCGGGCCTGATCCTGGCAACCTTCGGTGACATGCTTCGGGTGCCCGGCAGCTACGGGAGTCTCAGAGAAGCCAAGGCCGAAGGTGCTGACGTGCGTATGGTCTATTCCACGCAAGATGCCCTTGCGCTGGCTCGCGACAACCCCAATCATCCGGTGGTGTTTCTGGGCGTGGGGTTCGAGACGACGGCTCCCACCGTCGCGGCTTCCCTCCTTCAGGCTGAGCGCGAGGGGATTCCCAACTACTACGTGCAGTCTCTGCACAAGCTCACTCCTCCGGCCATGAGGGCCATTCTCGACGGGGGGGAGGTCGCTCTGTCTGGCATCATCGGTCCGGGGCACGTGACGACCATCATCGGTTCCCGGTCATGGGAGTTCCTGCCGCAGGAGTATGGAATAGCCTGCTCGGTGGCCGGATTCGAACCGCTGGATATCCTCCGGGCGGTGGCACTGCTGGTCGACATGATCACGGAGGAGTGTCCGTCGGTGGCCAACGCCTATCCTCGCAGCGTTACTCAGGAAGGCAACAGAGCCGCACAGGAGATCATGGACCGAGTCTTCGAGGTCGGGCCGGCGGAATGGCGCGGGCTTGGAATCCTGCCTGACAGTGGTCTCGGGCTGCGTGCAGAGTTCCAACACCGAGATGTGCTCTGTGCTTTCCCCGTGGATGTGGGCCCCTCGCGCGAGCCACCGGGGTGTCGCTGTGGCGATGTCTTGCGAGGGGTGCTGAGTCCTACTGAATGCCCGCTCTTCGGCGGCGCCTGCACCCCGGCTGCGCCCAAGGGGCCGTGCATGGTTTCGGCGGAGGGTGCGTGCGCAGCATACTTCAGATACGGTGATTACTCCGATGGGAAATGAACGGATACGTTTGGCACACGGCAGCGGCGGCAGACTCTCGCACGATCTGATCGAGCAGGTCTTCGCGCCACGGTTTTCTAACGCCATCCTCGACCGCATGGACGACGCCGCAGTGCTCGAGATCACAGGGTACCGGCCTGAAGACCGACCCGAGGGGTTCACCTCGGACAGTCAGCTACCAACTTCGGGTCTACCCGGAAAGCTGGCCTTTACCACCGATAGCTACGTGGTGAGCCCAACGACGTTTCCGGGAGGCGACATCGGAAAACTGGCGGTGTGTGGGACGGTCAACGATCTGGCCATGGGCGGAGCTCGCCCGCTGTACCTGAGCGCAGGGTTCATCATCGAGGAAGGGCTGCCCATGGATGAACTGGAAGGGATAGTCGACTCCATGGCCAGGACGGCTAAGCAGGCCCACGTCGCGATTGTGACCGGGGACACGAAGGTCGTTGGTCGCGGGCAGGCGGATCGCGTGTTCATCAACACCGCGGGGGTGGGCATCGTTCCGCCGGAAGTGACCGTGAGTGGCCGGAACGCCCGGCCCGGCGATATCGTGCTGGTGAGCGGCACTCTGGGTGACCACGGCATGGCCATCCTGACGCAGCGCGAAGGATTGCAGTTCACTTCGCCACTGGCCAGCGATTGCGCCCCCTTGAATGGGCTGGTGGAGGCCATCTTCGCCAGCCTGAGGTCGACGGGGGACGGATGTTGTGAAGCGGACGTACACTGCCTGAGAGATCCAACTCGAGGGGGACTCGTCACGGCGATCAAGGAGTTGGCCCTCGCTTCTGAGGTAGGCGTCGAGCTGGATGAATCGTCCATACCGATTGGTGATGCCGTGCGCGCCGCGTGCGAGCTGTTGGGGCTGGACCCGCTGTACGTGGCCAACGAGGGGAAGCTGATCGCCTTGGTTGCGCCGGGTGTGGCTCAGCGAGTCCTTGCCGCCATGCGGCGGCACCCATACGGAGGCGATGCCGCGGCCATCGGAGAGGTAACGAGCGGCCGTGCGGGGCAGGTGGTGATTCGCACCGAGCTCGGTGCCAAGCGCATAGCGAACATGCTGACCGGAGAGCAACTACCCCGGATCTGCTAGCGCCCTTCTGCCGGCACTTCCGCAACGACTACCGTTCCCTCGCCCAACCTGGAACGCACCGAGAGCGTACCCCCGATGAGTTCGGCGCGCTCCTGCATGCCGACCAGGCCCATCTTCCCCATCTGAGCCAGGGTGCCCAGCATCTCCGGCTGTTCGAACCCCTTGCCGTCATCCCGCACCATGATCCTGATTCTGGTGCGCTCGAATTCCACTCTCACGATAGCCATCGATGCTTGGGCATGCTTCCGCACATTTCGCAGTGCCTCCTGCGCGATACGAAACAGCGCCAGTTCCGTATCCGGCGACAGGCGCCGTCGGTCGCCAATCACCTTCAGCTCTGCCTGTGTTCCACCGGTCTTGAGCAGACCAGCCATCACGCTCTCCAGCGCCGGCACCAGGCCAAGGTCGTCCAAGACCGGAGGGCGCAGGTCTCGACTGAAGTTTCGCACTCCGCGCAGTATGCTACGCGTTAGGGCGCTCAGTTCGTCCAGTCCTTGTGCCACGCGTTCGGGCAGACCCCTGGCAGTAGTGGACAGGGCGTCTATGCGGCGAGAGAGCAACAGCAAGGCCTGAGCAGTGTCATCGTGGAGCTCGCGCGCGATGCGCTTGCGTTCGTCCTCTTGGGCTCGGGTGATGTTCCTGGCATAGTAGCGTGAATGCTCCCTCGCTGTCTGACACAGCTCCCGCGCTCTCCGCTCCCGCTCGAAGAGCTGGGCGTTCTCGATCGCCACACCTATCTGATTGCCAATGGAGGTCAGCAAGCGCAGGCACCAGCTCCTGGGTTCGCAGGCCTTGCGAGGATAGAGAAGCATCACTCCAAGGACCTTGTCCCTGGACTTCAGCGGCACGATCATGTGCGCGTGAGGTCCCATCTCCCTCATCCTGGTGTGTCTGGCGTCCTCCGTTCCTTCCTCCGAGAACAGAATCTTCCCTGACTGGGCCGCATGGCCGCATAAGCACTCTCCTAAGGGCACCACACGCTCCTGCCGCACGAACTCCTCTGAGAGCCCTCGATGAGCGGCGAGACAGAGTTCCCGCCTCTCGGCATCCAGCAGGAATATGCCGGCTCTTGGTTGCAGGTCTATCACTTGCAGGACCTTATCGAGACCGGCTCCCAGAATCTGCTCCAGATCCAAGGACCGTGTGGTCAGTGCCGAGATGGTGTTGATCGCTTCGAGTTCGGCGATGACCTTCTGGCGCAGTCTCTTCTCCCGCTTCTCTATCCCTACCAGCCAACTCACCAGCATCCCGACCAGGAACACAGCAGCCATCTCGAAGAAGGCATCCACTGAGTAGGACGACAGGAACAGAATCCGCGGCAGCATGATGAGGACTGCAAGGACTGAGGTGAGCACCCCCCCCGCGGTCCCGAACGTCAGTGCGGCCAGGACTATGGGAGTCACCAGGAGCACCCGTTCTACTGCGTGCCGGGTCAGGTGCGAGGGTGTGCCGAAGAGCGTTGTGGGCTGCGGGCGGGTCTGGGGAGCATAGTGAAAGCAGGCAATGATGGCCAAGAGAGCAAAGACAAGCCAGAACCGGCATCTGGCAAGGAGCTCTCTGAGACGAATCCTGGGCCGGGGTGGGATTGCCGGCACTCCGTCACCTCCTCCACGGGTTACGGACAGAACCCGGTGTGAGCCTAGAAGCCTTTGTCCAGCGTGAGCCATCCCTGTTGCAGGGCCTGAACCACGGCTTCGGTCCGGGAGCCGACATGCATCTTCCCGAAGATGTTGTGCAGGTGACCCTGCACAGTTCGCACGCTGATGACGAGCTTCTGCGCGATCTCCTTGTTGCTCATGCCCCGGGCAGCCAGTTTCAGGACTTCCATCTCTCGCTCGGTGAGCCGCTCCAGTGTGCTCTCTTCGGGGACGTCGCCCCCGTGGTGGGCAAAGCGATCGACAACCTTGCGCGCGATGGCAGGGTGAAGGACCGAGTCACCAGCGTTCACCGATCGAATGGCTTCGACCAGATCCCGCGCGCGCACGTCCTTGAGTAGGTAGCCGGCGGCTCCCGCTTCCAGGAGGGCGAACACGTACTGATCATCATCGTAGACCGTAAGGATCAAGACGGCGACGGACGGGACAGTTGCCTTGATCTGCTTCGTCGCCTCTATCCCATTGAGCTTCGGCATTCCGATGTCGATCAGGGCCACGCGGGGCTGCAGCTCGATCGCCAGCCGCACAGCCTCTTCTCCATCGCCCGCCTCTCCGACAATCTCCAAGTCCTCGTGCCGTTCCAGGAGCTCTCTCGTCCCCTCTCGCATCAACACGTGGTCATCAGCCAGTATGATCGTAATCCTACCCATGAGACCCTCTCCGAGGCACTCTGCTGAGAATTCGACTCGAGCGGCGCCACTTCAATTCTACTTCATGGCGGCGAAT
>Ga0180432_10007027_pt1 | contig 14437 bp, 9 predicted proteins | sample SS_ome_10_FD_132414 | JGI IMG/M metagenome (GOLD analysis project Ga0180432, IMG submission 132414) | Hypersaline lake sediment archaeal communities from the Salton Sea, California, USA - SS_1_MS_2 metaG | ecosystem: Environmental > Aquatic > Non-marine Saline and Alkaline > Hypersaline >... | reverse complement strand
ATGGTCGGGGGTGGCGACGACGACGGCGTCGATGTCTTTGTGTTGCTTTTCGAGCATGAGGCGGAAGTCGTGGTAGTTGTTGACGTTGGGGAATTGCCGGTAGGTTTTGGCGGCGCGGGCGTCATCGACGTCGCAGAAAGCGACGATATTTGTGGGTTCGCGTCGTAGCTGTTCCATATCCCAGGCAGCCTGTCCGCCGGCGCCGATGAAGGCGACGTTGACTTTTTCACTGGGAGGTGTGACGCCGGCGCCACCGAGGACGTGACGGGGGACGATGGTGAAAGTGGCGGCGGCGGTGGCAGAGAGGAAGTTTCGCCGCGACAGGACGCTTTTGCTATCGTTTTTGCTAGATGCCATCGCAAGCACTCCTATTTTTTGAGCCACAGATCGATGGGTTTTTTGACATTTTGGGGTTTGAATGGCAGGAGGGTTTTGGCGCCGGTGCCGGCGGAATTATAGCCGGCGTATAGGACTTGCTGGACGACGCGGCCGTCTTGGCCCGTGGAGATAGGTTCTTCTTTGCCGCGGACGCAGCGGCAGAAGTGTCGCATTTCCTGGGGGAAGCCGTAGTTCCAGAATTCTTCGAAGACGGGCCAGGTCCAGCCTTTGGTGGAGGGCGCTTTTTCGACGGCGTATCCGTAGCCGTACTCGCTGTATGTGGGCAGGGCGTTTCCCATGTGGAGGTCGGCGTAGGTGAGGCCTCCTTCGCCGTAGATTTCGATGCGGTCTTCCATGCCGCCGCGTCGGGCCCAGCTGTTTTCGACGACGCCGACGGCGCCGTTTTCGAATTCGATGAGGCAGATGGCGTCGTCCTCACCTTTTGTTTTTTTGGTGTGGACGTGCGTGGCGAGGTGGCAATAGACGCTTTTGATTTTTGGTCTGTCGAGGAACCAGTAGCAGAAGGCGATGCCGTGGCATCCGAGGTCCATGAGGGCGCCGCCGCCGGAGAGTTGGACGTCCCAGAACCAGTCGGCGTGGGGGCCGAAGTGTTTTTCGCACTGTTTGACCTGGTAGACTTTTCCGAAGGCTCCTTCGTCGGCCATTTGCTTTGCTTTGACGTATTTGGGGGTGAAGAAGAGTTCCTCGGCGTAGAGGAGTAGGACGCCTTTCTGGCGGCAGGTATCGATCATGAGATCGGCTTCTTCGAGTGTCATGCAGAGAGGTTTTTCGCAGAGGACGTGCTTGCCGGCGTTGGCGATATCGACGGTCATTTGAGCATGGAGGTAGTTGGGGGCGGTGATGGTGACGAGTTCGATGTCGTCTTGGGCGAGCATTTGTTTGTAGTCGGTGAAGACGCGGGGGATGTCATATTTTTTGGCGAGCTTTTGGGCGTGTCCCGGTGTGGGTGAGGCGATGGCGACGACTTGGGCGACGTCGGCGACCTGCCGGAAGGCCTCGACGTGGCATAGCCCCTGGAACTGGCTGCCGATAATACCGACTTTGACTCTTGAATCGTCAGTCATGAGCAGAGACTCCTTTGATTGGTTAACCGGTTAGTCTGGACGCAAGCGCGTCGGGCGCAACGTTGCCGGGGTCTGGCGGGCGTTGCCTGTCACGCGAGCGTCACAGGCAAGCCTATTTTGTCAGCCGCGTTCGGGCATTTGAGACGATGGCGTCCATATCGCGACGGAGGGTATCGTCTAATGCCGGGGGTTCATATGAGGCGAGCAGTTCGTCGGTTTTTGCTGCTACTCGTGCGGCGAGGGAAGCATGCTCGGTGTTTTTGGCGTCATCCCAGAAGGAACGGTCGAGGATCTTGGGCATCCATAGTTCTTCCCTGAAGTTCATTGCGGTGTGCATATGGTCTATGAAGGTGCCGTTGTGGCCGACTTCTTCGATGACGTCCAGGGCCAGTTTTTCATTGTTGACGGTCATGCCCTTCATGATTCTCTCGACGTACTCGATTACTTCATGCTGCAACATGAGCATATTGAGGCTGGCGCCCTGATCGGCGCCTGCAATTCCGAGGTGGCCAAAGATATCGGATCCGGCCAGGGCAGCCATGAGTAAGGTTGCCGCGGTCTCGATACCAGCCTGTGCGTCGATGGCCTTGCTGTCGGTGAGGCCGGTGTTGGTGTAGACCGGCAGACCGTAGAGTTGGCCCATTTGGACGCAGGCGACGGCCATGAGGGCTTGTTCGGGGCCGCCAAAGATTATCTGGGTGGTTCGCATGTCGAAGGCGTGGCAGATGCCGCCGAAGCAGACGGGGGTTTGCGGCTTGATCAATTGGACCACACAGATACCAGCGAGGATTTCGGCAGTTTCCTGGGCGACGGTGGCGGCCAGAGTGCCGGGGGCGCTCAATCCGGTCTGCGCCATGGGGCCGATAGACACGGGCAACGGCACGGCGGAGGTTTCAAAGAGAAGGTCGATGCCGTTGGTGTCAAAGCGCAAGGGGCTGATAGGTTCGAGGAATGGATAGGTCAGCGGGTAGTGAGCGAGTTGTTCTCTTGATCCTGCTACTGCGGTCAAGAGTTCGACGATGGCCTTGGCAGAGGCTCTGTCGTGGAACCAGAACGTGACGGGCTTTGTGGTGGTTTTGAGCAGGGAGGCGGCTACTTCGACACAGCGATAGGCGATATCGATTTCGTGTGGGTCAGCCATGGCGCCGGCGATGTTGATTTCAGGAAGGACATGGGCCAGCTTTGCGGCTTGGTGAACATCATCCAGGCAGGCAAATCGGCGTGTTCCTTTGCCGTCTATCCAATGCGCCTGGCCGGCGGAGGAATTGTAGTTTCGTTTTCCCAGGCCGAACTGGGCCTTGTTTTGGCGATCACGTCCGTAAATGGTGAAGTTTTTTCCCGCTTGGGCAATACACTGGTCGACCAGCTCGGAAGATATTTTGACACAGCCGGAAGTTTTGTCTGTTTGGGCCCCCGCCTTGTCGAACATATCGAGCATTTGTTCGTGGGGTACGAGGACACCGATACGGCTTAGGATCTTTCTTGCGGCCTTGTCAATAGTCTGAACGTCGTGGTCACTTAGTATTTTGAGTTGCATTTCTACTCCCGGCATAATTCGTAAGTTGTCTGGACTTTTGATGGTTATGATAAAATCATGGATTGGAGGTGTTGACTTTAGGATAATAGGCTTTGACGCCACTGTGATGCCACCAGAGCCCTTTGACCACACCTTGGGGTGTCCGGTCAAATTGGAACTCAACGGCGACATCCGTGCCGACAAAGAGGGTTTCGGTTTTGGCGACGAGATCGAACCAAGGCAAGGCGCCGATTCGAATCCGCAGGTCCTGCCCATGATGCTCTACCACGGGGCTGAAGCCTTGGCCATAATGGCCGACGTATTGCTCGAGAATATTTTTGGGTAGGGGTATTCCCTTGGCAGGTGCCGGGGGCGGTCCCTGAGGGCCTTTCGGTAGTTCTCGGAGCCATATATTTCGGTAGCGTACCGGGTTGCCGTGGTCTTGCAGGGTCAGGGGCAATTTTTCCGGGTAAGATTGCTCATAGGTAGCGCGACACATCCAGCGTATGGGCCCCCAAGGTTCGACATGGTCCTGCACCAGGACGCCATTGTGAAGCACGGTGATATTGGCGGGTTTCTGCAATTGGGCATCTGGACCAAAACGAGGGGCGTGCCAGATGATGTCATAGGTTTGCCATTTGCCGGGCTCGCGGGTAGCATTGACCTGTGGCGGATATTGGCCGTAAATGGCGGCAGCAGCTCCGTCGGCGTAGAGGTCTGTAGTCCAGGAGTCAAAAACCTGGACTTCGTAGAGTCCCATGATCATCACGCCACTGTTGCCGGCGTCGTGAGGGTCTTTGCATTGCCTGGGCGTGGCCCATTCGAGGTGTAGCTGGCAATCGCCGAAGGCCTGTTTTGTGCTGATACTGCCTGTACCGGGCACGACTTCAAAGTAATCGCCCACGGCTTTCCATTTGGCGGGTTTTCCTTTGGCATCGGTCCATTGGGCCAGGTCCTTGCCATCAAAGAGGACGACGGCATCGGAGGGCGCCTTGCCTGGTTCGGCGGGGTGAATACGGGGCGGCAGTGGCCGATTCATGTCATGAACGCGCCATACGGGGGGCGCTGCCGTTCTACACCCAGCCAAGAAACTCATACTCCCAAGGAATGAGACTAACAAGACGCCGCCCTTAGCTATGCGCACCATTGCACCTCCGCTGGTGTGGGCCTTCCCGTGTGAACGTCGCAGGCACTACTTTGGACTATCGCCCATAAGGGTAGCGGACTTGTGTTTGCCGGGCAAGTCCTAAGGGCGTAAATTCAGCGGCAAGAGCTGTGTTGGCGATTCTGCGCATTATCCGCCGGTTCACTTTTTGCAGGGCTCTTTTGAGTTGATCGGCTTTATTTGCCGAGCGTAAGTATTGGTGAATGGCAGACTTATGTGTGGAGGCCCCAGAACTTGCGCGCGTGGGCCCAGGTACGGCGTTTCATAATTGGCAGGACGATAGAGCCGGAGGTCGGCGTCATTGGCATTTTGGCCTAGGGTGGCAATGTCAAGGTGAGACTATCGCTTTCGCAGGTTCGTCGGTGGGAATAGTAAGGGTGCGTGACTGGCCGGGTTTGAGCTCGACCATAATCATGTTGTTGATATGGCTGCCGAGGCCTTTTACGTAAGGGGGCTGATCCGATTCGACGAATGTGCGAACGGCGGCGGCAAAGCTTGTTGGGTTGTGCACCCGTACCTGCAACTGGTGGGGATTGCGAGTAATGGTTTCCACGTCGACATGGTCGAGTGCATAGACAAATCGCGTTTTCGGGTTAATGTAAAGGCCAGGCACTTCGACCCAGGTGAGCATGCAACTGACTTCGGGCCACGTGCATACAGGCATGATGTCGCCCACCATGTCTTTTCCTTCCCAGTCGCTGAGGTTGACGCGTTCGTTCATCCAGCCGGCGGGCATACCGCTAACGGGTTTATCGTCCCGCGAGATATATTGCGTGAGGTTGTGGGCAATGTCCCGGAGCAGTTCGAGGAAGCAGAGTCGTCCCGTAGCGCGGTAGAGCCGGAAGAGCGAATCGCCTGAGAGGGTGCAGATTCCTGGTGCTCCGTGTTTGTTCTGGGCATTGGCGAGGACGGCGCCGGCCGACTGGACGGCCAATCTGGCACAATCTGAACCGGGGGGAAACTGATAATCGTAGGAAACGCACCACGTGGCGCATTGTTCGGCCATTTCTTGGGCGGCGTTTAGCCAACAGGGCTTGCCTGTTACTTCATAGAGCACGACGAAGGACTCGAGCAGTCCGAACGCTGATTCGGAATCGGGTGCCTGGAGGATTTCGCCGGGGCCAGCGACCGTAAGGCCTTTGCATACAAACTCTTCATAAAACGATCGCGCGGCTTCCTCGGCGACATGCAAGTAAACAGGTTTGTTGTAGTAATGGCTGCATAGGGCCAAGCCTGCCGGCGCCATCGAGGCACTGGGGGAGCCGCCCACGACCAGTTCGCCGGTCTCGATATTGACGAATTGGCCGAACTGGCCGTAACGGTGCCAGAGCGTCACAAGGGCGTCGGCCAATCGCATGGTGCCCTTGGCCCATAGGTCAGGCACGTGCCACTGGCCATCCGCTTGCTCGAAGAGGAAGAACTGCTTGAGCAAGAAGTAAAGGGCGTCAGCGGCTCTGCGTGTCATCTGCATATTGCGAGGGTGAGGGCCGGTAAAACCGTCACTCCACCAGACCTTGCCATTGCCAAGCCCGTAGAAGAAGCCGGTGGGCCTTTGGGTCTTTTGCATGATCGTGTCAATGGTTTGAACGGCCCTTTTTTTGGAGACTTCATCGCCGGCAAGGAAAAGGCTTTCGGTCACCATGGCGCCGCCGACCCAGCCCAATTGCCAGTCAAAATTCATGGTCTCTCGAGTGCCAACGGAGTAGTAGCCTCGGCTTTGTTCCCAGTTGTCCCGGTCGTATTTTTCATTGAGTATCTGCCAGGCGGCACTGAAAGGCAGTTCGTGCTTTATGGTGTTGGGCCCGGTAAGCCGTTTGCGCATGCTGGTGAACTCGGTGAACAGGCTCTGCAGAGAGCTGTGCTGAGAGGAGTACACCTGCAAGTCCATTTGGAGTTCATCGCCTGCCTGCCAAGTGGCCGCTCTATCGTCGCTTACCACCGAAGTGCACATGGTTTGCCGTCTTTGTCGCATGCAGGGGGAGCAAAGCGAGATGGCCAGCGTTTTCGCAGAAAGGTTCTCTTCGGCGGTAAGTCCCAGGTTTCCCATGCGGTTGGCCTGTTTGGTGAGGATCCAGACGTTGCTTTTGGGGTCGTTCAGGTGGATTCCCACGGCGGGTGTGGCGAGATCGCCAGTAGTCTGTTCAATGGTGGAACGGTCCGCGTCGAGGCTGAAGCGGGGGATATCCGTTACGGTGATGGGCAAGTCCAATCGGTGATCGGCGGGGTCGGTAAAGAGAGGAGGGTAAGCGAGCGGCAGGGACCGAAAGCGATTGCCTTGATAGACGGCACCGGGCATCAGCAGATAATCATTTCTGGTCCAGTCGGCAATAGTAATGAGGGCGGCGACACTGATGTCGGATTCGTGCCCTTCAAGGAGGCGAAACTTCAGATTGAAGTTAAGTCCGTGGGGCGTGAGAGGAGAGATTTCGTAGCGACAGCTCCAGAGGCCATTGGTAGCCGATCGCCATTGAAGATCGCCTCCGTCCGTAGCTGGATTGACACGGAAATGCGCTTGCTCGGTGATATCAAGGCCGTGATGACGTCGAATAGCCAACTGTATATCATAGAGGGGAGTCTTAGTCATGGTGCGTTTGACACTTTACTTATCGTTTTATTTGGTTGTGTGTGATTTTTGGGATAGGAGCCGGTCAACTTTTCAGGCCGCTCAGGTCGACTTGCAGCCGTTTGTTTTCGTTGAGAATATGGTCCATGGTCAACCGACAGTGCCTTTCCGCGGCCTCACGGCCCAGGATAGCAGTCAGGGCACCGTCAACGGATCGCTGTACGGTATCGTTTGCACAAGAGTCTTTGATGACGTTGTGATAGAAGGTCGCAATGTTTCGCTTGGCGCCCGCCAAGTAGAGGTTGTCGACGGTTCCGACACAATGACCAGAACCGCCCCGGACATAGGCTTTGCCCCAATAATTGATTAAGGCATTAGCGGTCTGCCCGTAGACACGACAGCTAAGTTGCCCGTCGCAGTTATTCTTGAGGCCCTGCCCGAAGTGGTTGTGCACCACGCCATTTTCGTACTCGAAGATCACCGAACAGACATCATGGCTATCCCCATGGGGGTCAGGGCGAGAGACTCTTGCGCCCCCTGAAGCGGCGACAGGTCTTTGGCCGATGGCCCAGAGTGCTGCGTCGAGGGCGTGGATATCGAAATTGCCGATGTAATCACAGCCTAACGCTATATCGTTAGTCCATATAAGACTTTGGAGGCGGCTTTCAATGTTCCTGGTCTTAGGCGGATCGGAAAAACCACGGCAGATTCCAACGGTGGCCACCTGCGCAACGGGCCCAATGGCCTTGGTGTGAATTGCCTGAACGACCTTGATATTGGTTGGATCGGTGGGTATCTGGTAATCAACCAGGAAGACCTGTTTGTTCTTGGTCGCCTTGTTGCCGGCAGCCAGGATGGTCAGGCATCCAGGGACATCGACAGCGACAGGCTTGGCCATGTAGACGTGTAAGCCGGCTTCGACAGCGGCACGAGCATGTTCGGGGAAGAAGTAGACCGGCGTTTCCAGAGCGACTGCCTCTACGCCGCTTTCGATGAGTTTTTTGTACCCGGAGAGCCCTGAGAATCGTCGCGTTTTGTCTACTCCAAGAGCATTTCCGCATTTGTCGGCTACGTGCTGAAAGTAATCAGCAACGGCGTGCAATTCATAGCCACCGTGCTCCTTGAATAGTTTGGCAATCCAGGCTCCGCGTCCGCCGCACCCTACGACGCCTAACTTGACCTTGCGTGTGATGGACGTTTTTTTCGGTTCATTGGCCCACGCGGGCATATCGGCCAGGTATGCCCCGGATGCCGCAGCCGCCACGATGCCGGCACAGAAGCCTCGACGAGTAAGCATTTCCTGGCTGATATCGCTCTTTTCTTTTTCGGACGCGGCCATGTGCAATACTCCTTAGTCCGACGGATTGTTTATCGGATTGCGTATTAGTACTTCGTTACGTCGTTTGTTCACTTTTGCGAGTGTTTGGCTATCTAGTCCATGGTAGCGTTGTGTTTTTCTATGATTTCTTTAATGGCGGCAACGACATCGGGATGCTGCTGGGCGATATCGTATTTTTCGCTGGGGTCCTGATCAAGGTTGAACAGCAGGGGCGACTCTGGCTTTGAAAACCTGCCTCCAATATCTGGTTTTATTTCCAGGTGGAGTTTCCAGTGTTTCCATCGCACGGCGCAAAGGACGCCCGAGTCATAGAAATACATGGTGTCACGGGGGCTTTGGGCATTGTCTGTCAGGACATTTTTGAGGCTGTGCCCGTCCATGACGCGGTCGTCGGGCACATTCTTTCCGGCGAAGGCCATGATTGTGGGGAAGATATCCAAGGTGCTGGTCATTCCGGCATTGACCGAGTGAGGGGGGACAACTCCGGGCCATCGGGCAATACAGGGCGTGCGGTGGCCGCCTTCCCATGTTGTAGATTTGCCTCCACGAAGGAGCCCGGAAGAGCCTCCACGTAATTTCCTGCTGAGCCAAGGTCCGTTATCGCTGGTGAAGATGACGAGGGTATTTTCGTCGAGTCCCTGGCGTTGCAGCTCTGTCAGGATTTGGCCGACACTGTCATCGATTTCTTCCACGACGTCGCCATAGAGCCCTCGCAGGCTCCGTTCTTGAAATGGCTTAGATGGATACAGGGGGGTATGAGGCTTGGTGTAGGCGAGGTAGAGGAAGAAGGGTTGTTTGCTTTTTTGGCGAATGAAACGGAGGGCCTCTTGGGTATACTGTTGAGTGAGGTTAGCCTGATCGGCGGGGAACTCGACGACCTTATCATCGCGCATCAGAGGCAGGTAGGGTTTGTTTTTGAACCTGTCGGCGTTGGCGTGGTCCTGAGCGGCATTTTCGGGGTTTGGCATATGGGCGACGAGCTTGGCCTTTGGGTCAATGCGCATATCGTTGCTGTAAGGAATGCCGTAATAGGAGTCGAAGCCGTGGCTGGTGGGCAGGTAAGGGGCCCGGTGGCCGAGGTGCCATTTTCCGATGCAGCCGGTTGCGTAGCCGGATTGCTTGAGGGCGCGGGCAATGGTGATTTCGGTTTGGGGCAAGCCGGATTTGTGGTTTGGCCATACCACGCCCTCAATGGTGGTTCGTTTGGGCAAGCGGCCGGTGAGCAGGGCGGCGCGGCTTGGTGAACAGACGGAGGAGGCGGAGTAGAACTGCGTCAGCTTCATGCCCTGGCGGGCCATTTTGTCTATATTAGGCGTCTTGATTGTGGGGTGCCCATAACAGGCCAAGTCGCCATATCCCAGGTCATCGGTGAAGAGGACCACAATGTTCGGTTTGGATTGCGAACGTTTTTTCCAGAGCGGAGCCTGGCAGCCCAACAAGGTGGAAGCGCCAGCAACGGCGGCCGTTTTTTTCAAGAACTCTCTACGATTCATGTCTAGATCCTGTTGCAATGATAAATGTGAATGCTCTATTGTTTTGCGTTGGGACATACAGGGGCGTTGATGGTTTTTTTGATTTTTTTCCAGGCCTTCATAGAACGGGCCAGGTTTTCTTTGGGGTCGCCAGGGACGCCATAGCCCTGGAGGCCGATGGGGCCGGTGTAGCCCAGTTGCTTGAGTGTTTGCAGGAGCTGGGCGACGTTGTAGGTGCCGCTATCCAGGGGTTGAATGAGGCGACGCCAGTTCATGGCGATGGTATCGCCGCTGTCGGTGCCGTTGATGGTAACCTGGAAGAGGTAAGGCATGGCTTTTTTCAGTGTTTTTGAGGGATCCTTGTCGCCATCCACCTTGAGCCAATGACAGAGATTAAAGGTGACGCCCACATTGCGGCGGTTGACCTTTTCGGCAATGCGAAGGGCGTCATCGAGGGTTTCGACATAGAAGCGGGCATGGGGATAGAGGGCGATTTTGACGCCGTATTCGTGTGCCTTATCGGCCAGTTGGCGAATGGTCTGGACAGCTGCGGCATCTCCGGCCTCGGACTCGGCAGGGTATTTGCGGCTGGGCACGGGCAGCCAGAGCATGGCGTTTCGGCCCTTGAATTTGGGCAGTAATTCATATATGGCGGGGTCGACCTTGGTTTCGGCGTCTAGGTCTAGTTTGAGGTAGGTGTTGAACATATTCAGCCCGTGCTTGTCGAGGGCGGTGAGGTATTCGTCGATGCCCTTGGTGCCGCTGTGGCCGTAGCCGTCGTATCCGAGGTCCTTGAGGAGCTTGGCCACCTGGTCGGGTGTGTGGCCCTTCCATCTGCCCAGGTTGGTATCCATGACATAAAAGGGGTTGGACATACCAGCGGGTGTTTCCTGCTGGGCCCATGTAAGGCCAGTAAGTAGCACCATGACGGGAAGACTCATGAGAATCATGTTTCGCATCACATTATCCTTTCTGGGGCAAGAATGCTTATGAGAGCTGCCAGGGGCTTCGCATGGAGCGAGAAAGCATACGGTTGGCTTCGGGGTCGTTGGGGAAGATTTCCTTTTCGGGGTCCCATTTGAGCTTGCGGCCGAGTTTGATGGCGATGTTGGCCAAGTGGCAGACCGTCGAGACACGGTGGCCGATGTCCACGGGGAAGTAGGGGTCTTTGCGGGTTTTAACGCAGTCGAGGAAATCGCGGTGCTCGCCGGCGGGGTTGGTGTAGAGGTTGATCTCGTTGGGTCCGATAACGCTACGAAGGATCTCGGGGCAGCTGGCCTCGACCGGTGCCAGCCAGCCGCGGTTGCCAACCCATCCCTCGGTTCCGACAAATCGAAGGCTAGGCTTGCCGGGGGTACAGGTCATTACGACACCGTTGGCATAGCGGAAGGTGACGTCGTAGTCCTTGACGGTGTCGAAGAGGCCCTCCTGCCAGAAAGTGCCGGATCCTTGGACCTCGACGGGCCCGGTGTGTTCCGTGTCGTTGGCCCACTGGGCGGTGTCGAAGAGGTGGGTGCCCCAATCACAGATGATGCCGCCGGAGTAGTCCCAGAGCCAGCGGAAAGTGTAATACACACGGTCTCTGGTGTAGGGTGCGTAAGGGGCCGGGCCGAGCCACATATCGTAGTCGAGGTGCGGGGGTACGGGCTGGGGTGTCGGGTTGCCGGCGGAACCGGGATTCTTTGGCAGAATGACCTCGATTCGCTGGAGCTTTCCGATACGACCGTTGCGGACCAATTCGGCCATGCGATGATAGACATGCCGCGCGCGGTCTTCGGTGCTAGTCTGGAAGACGCGGCCATAGCGTCGGACGGTCTGGACGAGGATTTTTCCCTCGTCGATGGTCAGCGTGGGTTTTTCGCACTGGACATCTTTGCCGGCCTTGATGGCCATGACGCTGATCAGCACGTGCCAGTGATCGGGTGTGGAGATCATCACCGCGTCGATGTCGGGCCGAGCCAAGATATCACGAAAGTCTGTAGTTGTGGCGCAATCCTTGTTGGCGTACCTGCGATCGACCATTCTCTTTGCGTTCATCATACGGTTGCGGTCCACGTCGCAGACAGCGAGGACTTGGGCATCGGTTTGGCCCAGGTAGGTCCGCAGGTTGACGCCGGTTCCGTGCTGGCCCGTGCCGATGAAGCCCACGGTGATTTTTTCGCTGGGAGGCAGAGCCCCACCGCGGCCCAACACGTGGGATGGTACGAATGTCGGGGCCATGCCGACGGCGCCGGCCGCCACCACCCCGCGTAGAAATGACCGTCGATCCATCTGCTGTTTCATCCGGCAACCTCCGTAATCGCACATGTCCCCCTCGTGTTCGCTCTGCCATAGCCAAAACCCTTGTTGGCCATTCTACTGTCTGGGGCCAGGGTTTCCAATAGATTCCGCATGCTGTTGGGCTTACAACGCTGCCGGTTCGTGCTACTGGAACGGAGGGCAAGGCGGTCCGTCAGCTGCGTAGAAAGCGTTGATTGACCTTACGATACCAGGCCACATCGGCCCAGTTTTTCCAATAGGGGTGCGAATAGTTCCAAGGTGTGAGGCCCCATAAACCGTGTTGAGCGGCCAGAGTCATACATTGTTCGCACCAGTCACGGAGCCAGGTCCAGTCGAGGTCGGCATGGTCCATGTGCCACCAGGGGCCCCATGCTTCGGTGGTCAGCAGGGGCGCGGCGATCTCTTCTGACCATGCCTTGGCGAAGGCAAGTCGGTTGTCCATTTCCTTGACGAGCATAGGTCCCACGGCATCAAGGGTGGCGGCGATCCGGTCGGCGTAGTCCTTATAGTCGCGTTGGCCTCGGTCCTTGGTGAGCTTGCTAAATCCGGTGCGGTTATCAAATCGTGGTGAATGAATCCAGAAGTGGAGTTCCAGTACGTCGAATAACTGCAATCCCAGCGAGCGTACTTCTTTGAAGAACGCGGTCAGCGAATAGGTGAAGCGTAGTCGGGGATAGCGAGATTGGAAGTGGGGCACCATTTCGGAGAAGAGCTGTCGGACGTATTGCAGTTGCTCGTGGTTCCACGCCATGCGTGTCAAGCCCTGCTCGAACTGGCCCACCTGCTCCATGGCGGCCTCGGTTGATTGCGCTGTGCTGGCCGGCTTCTTTGCCAGCATTTCCAACTCGGCCTGGAATGGACTGAAGTACGGAAACTCCTGGTCGAGATCGACGTAGAGGACGTGATCGAGCAGATCATGACTGCCGAGGATATCGAGGGTGCGTTCCCAACATTTTCGGAACGCGTCGCGGTCTTTGGCGAGCCATTGCCGGCGATCGGGATATTCTTTGCAATCAGTTCCCCAGGAGGAGAGGATGACGGAAAGGCCGCGTTGTTTCACGGCACGCATGAACTGAACCAGTTCGCGCGTCACGAGATGCTTTCGATCACGGTCGGACATCCCCCAGTTGGCCAGTGGCTTTCCGGTGATGGTGACGGCTTCACTCTCGGAGCGTAGCGAGCCGATAACGAGGGGGAAGGCATCAATACGGACGGTGTTGAAGCAACGTTCCAGTAGTTGGTCGGCGGCCTTGTCAAAATCGGCGAACGCGCCGCCTGGATAATGCTGAGCGATCCAGGAATAATCCCACATGGCGTTTGTGACACGGGGAGGGGTAAGGCCCTCGCGCATGTCGGACGAGAACGGCAAGGTGCGTGGACGCTGAGGCGTAGTACCGGGGTTAGTTGCTACAGCAGCCATTGTGTGCAGTGGGGCCTTGAGGCATGCCGCAGCGGTACCAGCCATTGCGACAGAAGCGTACCGCATGAATTCGCGTCGGGTGGACGCGTCTGGATTGGCCGGACTCATCTGTTACTCCTCCATCTGTTCATTCTATTTTTGCGGATCAGATATCGGCGAAAAGGTGGCCTCAGTTTTTCTCAGATACGGCAGCGAAGGTTGGCAAAGAGCCATGGCTCTGAATGCACTATTTTTTCGCTTGAGGTAAGAATCTCTTTGCCGCAGCAGCTGCCACGAGGTCGTGGCCTTTTCTGTTAGGGTGATTAAACTGTGCCATGAGGTCTTCGAGTTTCTGGCCCTTGTTGACATAGTCTTTAAACTCGGCAAGGCTGTCAACCAGTCCCACATGAAATTGTGCAGCCAAGCGACGCACCTGCTTGGCATGCTGGTTGAGCGGGTCTTTGGGATCGTTCATTTTGGAAGACTGGTCGGCGGTGGGGGTCAAGAGAATAACCTTGATACCTTGAGCCTGAGCCTTTGTGATCATGTCGGTCCACGCGGCTTCCGCACGCTTGAGGCCCATGCGACGATCATTCAAGCTGTAGTCAATCAAGAGAACGTCCGGCTTGTGGACGAGGACGTCTTTTTCAAAACGAGCAGCTCCCGACTCTGAAGTTTCACCCCCAATCGCGGTGACAATGACATTCGTTGCGGCGAACGGGTACGCATCTTTGATAGCCTTGTGTAACAAATGTGGATACGCGTTGAAGGTATCGACGACAGGTGTTTGGAAGTACCCGGCCGGCACACTGTGTCCGTGGCAGACAATATTGATGCCGCGATTGTCAGGCCATTTTTTCGACAGCGATTCTCTTATGGAAGCCAAGTAGGTGTTGGAATCTGCAACTTTTGGCGGGCAGCAATCCGCGGCGTCTGCGTTCTCTCCGGGCAGAGTGCGTCGCCACGTGTCTCGATACAGTCCAATCTTGCCAAAGTCGATGGGAGAAAAACCCGGGACCTTCTGCAAAACGGGTGAATCGGCCTTCAGGGTGAAGCCTCTTTCGGTTATGCCGGCAAAATCTACGCATTCCTTAAGGTCGAGATTGTTGTCCACGTCAATCAGGTCATTGTTGACCCTGTCGAGAATCACGCAAGGCTTATCCGAGCCGATGCTGATATTTCTTTTGCCCTCTGATCCGGCGCATTGGCCCGGCGCGGCATGCTTCTTGGCGTAGTCCTT
>Ga0180432_10007026_pt1 | contig 14440 bp, 16 predicted proteins | sample SS_ome_10_FD_132414 | JGI IMG/M metagenome (GOLD analysis project Ga0180432, IMG submission 132414) | Hypersaline lake sediment archaeal communities from the Salton Sea, California, USA - SS_1_MS_2 metaG | ecosystem: Environmental > Aquatic > Non-marine Saline and Alkaline > Hypersaline >... | reverse complement strand
TGGGCATTCTCTTTCCTCATCCAGACACAACTGCCGGAAAGTTGCTGGGTCTGCCCCCGCCACTGATAGAAAAGCATCAATCTTGTCTGCAACCACGTATGGCCGCAACAGGTCGTCGCTTGTGTGCTCCAGAAAAGCCCGGTCGAACGTGTGATTCTGAAGTGCCGATGCATACATCAGCATGCCGATGACGATGAACTCTCGTATAGTCAGTCCTACCGTGTGGAGGAAGCGCTCTTGGGGATCAATTGCCGGTGAAGACACGCTACTATTCGTATATAGCAGCAGATGACGCGGGATGAAGTACCACATAGGCTCTTGGAAAGGCCACTGTTGGTGACATATCCGCACCAGCAGCATGAGGGCGTCATGTTCATCGCCAACAAATGGGTGTTCTATACTGTGCACATTGTTTGCGAGCCGCACTATGTCTTGCGGCATGGGCTGCCGTCCTTTTGACCAAGGATGGTTGCGTAGCGCAAGCATTGCCACCGTCGCGAGGGCATGATGCGAAACCACAATACGCCTCGGAATAGGCAGATTGCCCCTTCCTCCCAACAGAGTACCTGCCAACACTGTCATCTGCTGCCCATCTAGTCGGTTGCTGATATGGCTACAGATCTGCATTGTGCTTTCAAAGTCGTACTGTGTGACCTCGTTGCGGAACTTGCTGAGCTTCGTCATGCCGCTCATTGATAATCACCGAGTGATAGGAACGCCGGTACTAGCCGCGATTATATCTGAATTGTAGCGCCGTTCACACCGATTCGACGACGTGGGAAACACCATACAGCTCTGGCGGAGGTTCGACGTGCTGCGATCGATGCTGCTCTATCGTTGCCCTAGTTGGTTCACGAGCCAATCCCGCAGCAGGTCGTGCAGCTCGTCGTGACATTCCCTGAGGAAATGGCCCGAGCCCTGATATACGACCAGCTCCTTGGGCTCATCGGCCCACTGGTGTATCAGCTCGGAGCACTCGACGGGGAGATTACGGTCGCGGCTCCCGTGAATGAGGAGAAGCGGCTTCGGCGCGAGGTCGGCCACATCCTGCGCCCCGTACGTCTGGCTCGACAGCCCCACCACCGCGGTCACATCGGGGCTCATCGTCCCGGCTATGATGGCTACCGCCCCGCCGAACGAGTGCCCCGCCAGCGCTATCCTCTCTATTCCCTGGGTCCTGAGGAACTCGACCCCGACGAGCACGTCAAGGGCACACTTGCTGAGGTCGCCGGGGTGTCTGTAGTCCAGACGCAGCGAGCTTATGCCGTCCCCGACCAGCTCCTGGCCCAGGTCGGCGAAGATGCCGAAAGACGGCCCATCCACCCCACCCAGGGCGCCGCAGAACCAGATGACTCCGCTCTTGTTGCCCTCGGCGTGGTGAAAGATGCAGTGGATGTCTCCCTTCTCAGTGTTGAGGACAACGCCCGTCATGTTGGCGCCGAGTTCGGCGGTGTGGAAGTCCTGTAGGGAGAGCGTGCCTCTGGGCTTCTGTTCCACCTACTTGCTCTCTGTGCGGTAGCTGGTGATGTCGAGAAAGCGGTACCCTTCTCTCAGTACCTTCCTGCTGTCGACCACCTTGATTCTTCCCCTGAAGATGGGGCCGTCGGTGACCAAGGTATGATACTCTCCCCCCTCACCGCACGGGTGGATGCCGGATTGCGTTTCGAGCCTGGTGAGCTCTTCGACAAGCTCGGCGGTCAGCGTTCGGCCGAGCCATTCATCGCCCAATAGCTCGGCCTTGGCGCCGACAACGATGGCCTCGAAGCCGGCCTGCACGAACTCGTCCAGCAGTCTCCTCGGCTCATCGTGCCACAGCGGCAGTATGGCAACCAGTTCGAGCTCGCGGCATACACGCTCCACCCATTGCTTGTGTTGCTCGACGTCCATGTCCCCGAACACTACACCGTCGATGCCTGACTGCTTCAGCTCGGTCAGGGCCGCTTTGAAGTCCTGCTCGTAGCTTTCCCAGGTGGTCTGCGGTTGAACGATGGGAATCTCCAACGCGTCGGCCTGGGCTGCGATGAGCTGGGGGTCAAGGCCGTGGGACATACTCCTCTTGCCATCGCGGTTCACCATGTTCAGAAGGAACCGGGCCTCCAGACCGCTGGAGCGCGCCCGGTACAGGGACAGGCAACTATCCTTGCCCGCGCTCCACGACACCGCCACCTTCATTCCACGGCTCATCGACTGCGGTGCCTCTTCACGAAATTGCCTATGCGCTGCAGCGCCTCCTCGATCTCGGCCATGGAGGTGGCGTAGCAGCAGCGGACATGTCCCTCACCGCACTCACCGAAGGCGGCGCCGGGGATGACCGCCACCCGCTCCTCGAGCAGCAGCCTCTCGGCGAACTCGTCCGAGGACAGCCCGGTGCTTCGTATTGAGGGGAAGGCGTAGAAGGCCCCCTTCGGCTCAAAGCAGGTGAGCCCGATGTCGTTCAGCCCCTTGACCATGACACGCCGGCGCTGGTCATAGCTGGTCACCATCTCCTGCACATGGGGGTCTCCTTCTTTCAGCGCCTTGATCGCCGCCATCTGAGCCATGGTTGAGGCGCACATCATGGTGTACTGGTGAATCTTCATCATCGCCTCGATTATGTCCGCCGATGCAACAGCATAGCCCAGTCGCCAGCCGGTCATGGCAAAGGCCTTGGAGAAGCCGCCGAGCAGGATGGTGTTCTCCCTGACGTCGGGCAGGGTGGCGAAGCACGTGTGCTCCACACCGTAGACCAGCCTCTCGTATACCTCGTCGGAGATGACGATCAGGTTGTGGCGCCTGGCCACGTCGGCTATTCGCGTCAGCTCCTTGCGGTCCACCACTGCCCCTGTGGGGTTGTTGGGATACCCGATGAGGATGGCCTTGGTCCTCGGCCCGACCCTCTCCTCGATCTCCTCTGCCCTGACCTGGAAGCCGCTGTCCATAGTGGTGGGCACGGGCACGGACACGCCCCCGCTCAGGGTAGTGCAGGCCGTATAGGATACATAGGTCGGCGCGGGGATGATGACCTCGTCCTCGGGGTCGAGGATGGCCCTCAGCGCCAGGTCGACCCCCTCGCTCACGCCCACGGTGACCAGGACCTCCCGCTCCGGGTCGTAGTCCAGGTTGTAGCGGGCCTTGAGGTAGCGGGCTATCTCCTGCCTGAGCTCCAGTATCCCGTAGTTGGACGTATAGGAGGTATACCCCTTCTCCAGGGAGTATATGCCCGCCTCGCGAATATGCCACGGAGTGACGAAGTCCGGTTCGCCGACACCGAGAGATATGACCCCGTCCATCGAGGCGATTATGTCGAAGAACTTCCTGATCCCCGATGGAGGGATATGCCTGACTCGTTTGGAGATGATATGACGCTTGTTCATGAGAGACCCCTACGGCACGATGGGCACCCGCTTGGGGCCCTCCTCCCCTTCCAGAATCTCGCCGTCTTCCTTGAATCGTTTCAGCAGGAAGTGAGTTACTGTTCCCTGCACCCCCTCGATAGGGGCGAGCTTCGCCGACACGAAGCCGGCGACCTCCTGCATCGTCTTGCCCACAACCAGCACTGAAAGGTCATAGGTCCCTGAGACGAGATATACCGTTCGCGCCTCCGGGAAGCGGTAGAGCCGCTCGGCAATGGCGTCGAAGCCGACATCGCGCTGGGGGGCTACCCGCACCTCCACCAGGGCCCAGACCTGCTCTTCCCCCAGCTTGTCCCAGTTGACCATCGTCTTGTACTTGAGAATGGTACGGTCGCTCTCCGCCTTCCTGATTGTCTCCTCTACCTCGGCCAAAGGGATGCCCGTCATGGTAGCGAGCTGCTCCGGGGTCTTTCGCGCATCCTGCTCCAGAATCTTGAGAATCTCGTTCATGGCTGTCCTCCGTGCGGCGACCTTTCCCTATACTTTAACACAATCGGAATGACTTGATGTAGTCTGTCCACCCGCTGAACGGCTCAGGCTGCAATCTCAGGTGGCGCTCAGCGGAGTCCGGACAGGTGAGACTGAGGAGTTGGAGTTGCGTCTATGTGGGGATGAAGTGCCCGCGAAGGCGGTGCCAGCGCTGGCGAGGATGACAGTCAGGACTCTATTTCTATGACGGTCCAGGCATCGCTCCTCTGGTCGTGGGAGAGTATGAACGTGCTTCCGTCCTTGGTCTTGACCGTGAAGCTCCTCTCGCCTGGCTCCAGCCACTCCTTCTCGACCTGTTTCACCACGTACTTCCTGCCTCGCCATACGAAGGAAATAGGTCGCTCGGCATAGGTGCGACCGGAGTAGCAGGTGACGGAGACGGGCTCGTCGGTCATCGAGTTCTTTCTCCCCCAATCGGTTCGTTCGGACTCGTGGTTGTGGGTGAGGGTGGGGCCAGGGTTCCTGAGCCTTACTCTGGTGTCTCTACATGTGAGCACAACGTGCCACACGTGCAGCCTCAGCACTCATAACAGCGGCAGACCTGACCCTCCGGGTCACTCTCCACCCACCAGTCGCACTTGTTATCGTTGCCGGGGCCGTATTCCATGAATTCAGGCACGAGCTTCGGCCACACGATGTCTCCCGGCTTGCCGTCAGCGGTGGGCCAGTTCCCGTACTTGGCATGGTACGCGTCCAGAGCTGCCTGGGTAGCGTCCCAGGCCTCTTCGCACGACATCGCCACCGTCGGCACCGGCTGTGGGGTCCCTGTGGGTGTGGGTGTTGCCCTGGACCCTTCTCCCGGCTTGCAGGCGAAGGCGGTGAGCAGGAGAAGAGCCAGCAAGAGGAACGCCAGTATCACTCTATAGCGTTGCATCAGCATCTCCCTCTAAACGGGGGGCCTCCTCTGTCCCCAGTCTGTTGCCTGTTCGTAGGCATAGCCTATGCGCAGAAGCACTTCCTCGGAGAAGGGCTTGCCCAGGATCTGCATCCCCACCGGCAGCCCATCGTGAAAGCCGGCGGGGACAGACAGGCCCGGTATTCCCGCTATGTTTATTGGCAGCGTGCAAACGTCGCTCAGGTACATCTGGAGTGGATCGTCCACCTTCTGGCCTATCTTGAAAGGCACTGTAGGTGATGTGGGGGTTATGAGCGCATCGTAGCGCTGGAAGGCGCGCTCGAACTCCTGCATGATGAGGGTGCGAACCTTCTGCGCCTTGAGATAGTAGGCATCATAGTAGCCCGCAGACAGCGCGTAGGTGCCCAGGATGATGCGTCGCTTGACCTCGGGGCCGAACCCATGCTGTCTCGTTCTCTCCATGGCATCCCACATGTTGTCTCCGTCATAGGAGAAGCCGTACTTGACTCCATCGTAGCGAGCCAGATTCGCCATCGCCTCGGAAGGTGCGATGATGTAGTAGGCGGCGAGAGCGTACCTGGTGTGGGGCAGCGAAGCCTCCCAATCGACCGTGGCCCCAAGCTCCTCCAGCTTGGCGATGGCGGCACGCATGACGTCTTCGACTCCTTGCTGCATTCCCTCGACGAAGTACTCCTTGGGGACGCCCAGTCTCAGTCCCCTCAGGTCGGGGATGAGCGACTTCGTGTAGTCGGGAACGGGGTAGTCAACCGACGTGGAATCGCGGCGGTCGTAGCCAGCGATTGCGTTCATCACCAGGGCGCAGTCGGTGACGTCTTTGGTCATCGGCCCGATCTGGTCAAGCGAGCTGGCGAAGGCCACCAGGCCGTATCTTGACACCCGGCCGTAAGTGGGTTTGAGGCCAACGATACTGCAGAATCCGGCCGGCTGGCGAATGCTGCCTCCGGTGTCCGAGCCGAGGGCGTAGACAGCCTCCCCGCTGGCCACCGATACCGCCGGCCCGCCGCTCGACCCGCCGGGAACGGTGCTCAGGTCCCACGGGTTGCAGGTGATGAAGAAGGCGGAGTGCTCGTTCGAGGAGCCCATGGCGAACTCGTCCATGTTCCCCTTGCCCACCATCACCATGCCGGCATCGGTCAGCTTCTCCACCACTGTGGCATCATAGGGAGGAACAAAACCCTCCAGCATGTGCGATGAACAGGTAGTGCGAATGCCTCTGGTGCACATGTTGTCCTTGATTACGACCGGTATGCCGGTCAGGGGGGTGGGACTGCCGCCACGGAGTACCCTGTCAGCCTCCTCCGCCTGACGCAGCGCAACATCCTCAGTCACCGTGACGATGGCGTGCAGCTTCTCTTCGACCCGGGCGATCCGCTCCAAGAGGGCCTTCGTCAATTCTACGGAGGAGAGCTCCCCGCTTGTCAGCAGTTCGTGAGCTTGATGAATAGTCGTGTCGTAGAGGTTCAATCCGTCCCGCATCTAATCCAGTACCGCTTTGACTCGGAAAAAGCCTTCCTCAGGGCGAGGGGCGTTGGCCAGGATGTCCTCCTGGGGCAAGCTGGGTGCCGTCACGTCTTGGCGCACCACGTTCTCCAGGTGTATGGGGTATGCCGTGGGTGGGACATCGGTGGTGTCAAGCTCCTTCAGGACCTCGAAGTTCTCCAACACATCGGAAAGCTGCTCCTGAAACCTCTCCAGTTCGGCCTCCGACAGACTCATGCGGCACAGAGTGCTGATGTGCAGTACTTCCTCGCGGCTCAGCTTGACCATAGTTCCCCCTGAGTCTGAAATTATAGCACCAGGACACCAGCCAGGCAATGTACGTGTAAGACATGTGTGCACCGACGGCAGGGCGATGACCAGTGGCGCTGTCGGGGTCGTGGTAACCCGGTCAGCGTGCGTCGGAGGTTGCTACCAACCAGCGCCGAGCTTATAATAGGAGCACCAAAGGTAGTGAGCGAAATGAGGGTTGTACTGTACACGGGCAAAGGTGGGGTGGGCAAGACGACCGTTGCCGCTGCGACGGCGGTGCGTGCAGCCCAACTCGGCCACAGGACCATTGTGCTGAGTACCGATGCTGCGCACAGTCTGTCGGATTCCTTCGACATGTCCCTGTCGGGCGAGGCCGTTCCCATCGCAGCCAATCTGTGGGGCCAGGAGACCGACATCAGCGATACCATGGAGGCCTACTGGGGCGACATCGAGGACTGGATGTCGGCGCTCATGGCGTGGCGAGGCATGGAGCGAATAGTGGCCGACGAGCTGGCGATCCTGCCCGGGATGGAAGAGCTGGCCAATCTTCTTTACATAAGCAACTACTACTACGGCGGCGACTACGATATGGTCATCGTCGATTGTGCCCCGACGGGAGATACGCTGCGATTGCTCAGTTTCCCCGAGGTGCTGGGCTGGTGGATGGACAAGATGTTTCCCATTGGGCGCACCGCGGTGACGGTCACCAGGCCTTTTGTGAGACGGGTGGTGGGTATGCCTGTGCCCGATGACAGGGTCTTTGACTCCGTGGAGAGGCTCTACTCCCACCTCAACAACATGCGTGCTCTGTTGACTGACCCTGACAAGTCGTCGGTGAGGCTGGTGGTGAACCCGGAGAAGATGGTGATCAAGGAAGCACAGCGCTCCTTCACCTACTTCAGCCTGTACGGGTATGCGACAGACCTGGTGGTGTGCAACCGCCTTATCCCGGAGGATGTGGTCGACCCCTACTTCCACGCGTGGAAGGAAAGCCAGAGCAAGTATCTCAAGATGACGGAGGAGGCGTTTGCCCCGATCCCCATTCTGCCGGTCCCGCTCATGGGTGAGGAGGTGGTGGGTATCCCCATGCTGGAGCGCATGGCTGAGGCCATCTACGGCGAAAGGGACCCGACTGAGATCTTCTTTCGCGGGCATGCTCATGAGATTGAGAAGGAGAATGGCTACTACGTGCTGACGTTCGATTTGCCGTTTAGCAGCAAGGAAGACATCTCTCTCACGAGGAATGGCGATGAGCTGGTTGTCCGGGTTGGCAACCACAAGAGGAACATCATCCTGCCCAGGACTCTGACCCGGCTGCCGGTCAAGGACGCCAAGTTCGACAGGGACAGGCTGCGTATCCGGTTTGACCTGTCGGCGGAGAACAGCTAATCAATAGACAGAGGGAGGGGCAAGATAATGGGTGACAGGATACTGGAGGTTGAGCATACGCCCGGCGAGGAGTGGGTGGTGCGCTTCAAGCCAGCCGGACTTAACTGGCTGCCAGATGAGACCAGGAAGCACTTGCTTGGCGCGCGAAAGGAGTTCCTTCTCGCTCTGAGGAGCGCGGTGGACCAGGCCATAAAGCATGCGGATGAGGGAGAGAAGCCCAAGGCGACGCGAAGAACCAAGATCAAGGTCGAGTAATAGAAGGGGGAAGGTCTATGCAGCAATACACCACCGAGCAGATGCGTAACGTGGTGCTGCTTTCTCATGGCGGTGCAGGCAAGACGTCTCTCTCGGAGGCCGCGCTTTTCGATTCGGGAGCGATTACACGTTTGGGAAGGGTCGACCAGGGTAACACCACCTCAGACTATGACCCTGATGAGGTGAAACGCCAGATCAGCATATACCTTACCTTGCTTCCCTGTGAGTGGCAGACGTTCAAGATCAACTTCATCGATACCCCGGGCTATGCCGATTTCGTCGCTGACGCCAGGTCAGCCGTGCGGGTCGCGGACGGCGCGGTCATCGTCGTTTGTGCCGCTTCCGGGGTAGAGGTGGGTACGGAGCTGGTGTGGGGCTTTGCTGACGAGCAGGAGATTCCCCGTCTGATCTTCGTCAACAAGATGGACCGGGAGAATGCCGACTTCTTCAAAGTAGCGGAGGAAATCGCGGCCAGGTTCGGCACCAAGTGTGTGCCCGTAGGGATTCCAATCGGGTCCCAGGACCAGTTCGATGGGGTGGTGGACCTGGTCAAGATGAAGGCCTACAGCGGTCCTCAGGGGCAGGAGGGTGCCATCCCTGACGAGTTGAAGGCGCAGGCTGATGCCTTCCGCGAGAAGCTGGTTGAGGCGGTGGCGGAGACCGATGACGCGCTGATCAACAAGTACCTGGAAGGCGAGGAACTGACCGAGGAGGAGGTCGTTCAGGGTCTGCGGACCGGTGTCGGTGCGGGCCAGGTAGTCCCCATCGTGGTGGGCTCGGCTCTTCGCAATCTGGGTGTGACGGGCCTCATGGATGCGATCTGTCAGTATCTTCCTTCGCCGCAGGAGCGCGACGCTGTCTCAGCGACGAACCTCGCCACTAAAGAAGAGGAGGCTATCGAAGCCGACCCTACCGGTCCTCTGGCGGCCCTGGTGTTCAAGACCAGCGCCGACCCGTACGTCGGCAAGCTTACCTACCTGCGCGTCTACGCCGGGACTCTGCACAGCGATTCCACGGTGTGGAACAGCGCCAAGGAGCGCCAGGAGAGAATCGGGCAGCTATACGTGTTGCGGGGCAAGAATCAGGAAGCTGTGCCTCATCTCGTCGCCGGAGACATCGGAGCTGTGGCCAAGCTGGCGGAGACCACCACCGGAGACACCTTGTGTACTCGGGAGCATCCCCTGGCTATGCCGGCGATTGAATTCCCTCGCCCCACTATGAGCCTCGCGGTTCAGCCCAAGACCAAGGCGGACCTTGACAAGCTGGGCTCCTCCTTGTCGAGGCTGGTGGAAGAGGACCCCTCCCTTCGGGTTCACCGCGATAGCGACACGATGGAGACCATCCTCTCCGGTGTGGGTGACACCCAGCTTGATGTAGCTTCCGAGAAGATGCTGCGCAAGTTCGGCGTCGATGTGCGCATGGAGCCCCCCAAGGTCCCTTACAAGGAGACCATCTCCACCACCACCAGGGCCGAATACAAGCATAAGAAACAGACAGGGGGGCACGGTCAGTACGGACATGTCTACCTCGAGCTGGAGCCCAAGCCGAGAGGCGAGGGATATGAGTTTGGCGACAAGATAGTCGGCGGCGTGGTGCCGAAGAACTACATTCCGTCGGTGGAGAAAGGGGTGGCGGAGGGGCTTCATGAAGGGATACTGGCGGGCTTCCCGGTGGTTGACATAAAGGTGACTCTCTATGACGGGAGCTATCACAGTGTGGATTCCTCCGACATCGCCTTCAAGATCGCCGGCAGTCACGCCACGAGGAAGGGTCTGTCACAGGGCCAGTCTGTCATACTGGAACCCATGGTGAATATGAAGATCACTGTTCCGGAGAGCTACACCGGGGATATTATCAGTGACCTGAACGGCAAACGGGCCAAGGTGCTCGGCATGAATCCGGAAGGGGGGTCAAACGTCATAGAAGCTCAGGCGCCGCTTGCCGAGGTTCAGCGGTATGCCATTGACCTTCGCGCCATGACTCAAGCCAGAGGGAGATTCGAAATGGAGTTGAGCCACTACGAGGAGGTGCCTGCTCATATAGCGCAGCGTATCGTTGCCGAGAGGGAAAAGGCGAAGGGCTAGAAGAAAGAGCCAGGCCTGTTTAAACAAGGCACCGCCTCGCTGACTCAGCGAGGCGGTGCTTCATATTTGACAGGGTACTTGCCCTAACCTGCGAGCAGCTCCTTGACCTTGGCGGCGAAGGCGGGGAGCACCTTCTTGTAGTCCCCGACAACTCCGAACCGAGCTTCGTTGAATATGTTGGCCTCGGGGTCCTTGTTTATGGCGATGATGTTCTTCGAGCCGGAGCACCCCGCCATGTGCTGGCTGGCGCCGGATACGGCGACGGCGATGTAGACGGTGGGGCTGACGATCTTGCCGGTGAGGCCCACCTGCATCGCCGCTGGAACCCATCCGTTGTCGCAGGGCGGTCGGGTGGCTCCCACCGCGCCGCCGAGCGCCTTGGCCAGAGCCTCGAGTTCGGCGAAGGCCTCGCCACCGCCCATGCCCCGTCCTCCAGTCACAATGACCTCGGCATCCTCCAGCTTGATCCCTTCCACCTCTTCCTTTACCTTCTCGACAACGGCTGTCCTGATCGCCGACGCGTCAAGACCAGCCTCGATATTGACGATCTCTCCGCTCTTCGAGTCATCTCTCTCCATGGGGTCCATCGCTTTGGACCTTACCGTCGCTATCTGGGGCTTGGTCCCCTCACAGACGTAGGTGCCCATGGCGTTCCCCCCGTATACACTACGGGTCTGCAACAGCAGCTTGGAGTCGGGGTCAATGCTCAGTTCGAGGCAGTCCACCGATGCCGCTGTGTCCAGCCGGAAAGCAAGCCTGGGGGCAAGGTCCCGGCCAATGGCAGTCTGTCCCATGAGCACTATGTTTGGTGCAACCTGCTTGACCACCTTCTCCATGACCGCCACGTAGCTGTCCGTCCGATAATCCTTCAACAGGGGGTCATCCACGACATAGCCCTTGTCGGCCCCAAATGCGACGGCGTCTTTGGCGAGATCGCCGATGCCGCTTCCCAGCAAGACCGCCGACAGCTCCTCGCCCAAGGCATCAGCGAGCTTCCTGCCGCCGCCAAGTAGCTCCGTGGTGGTTGGGGCGAGCTTGCCTTCGACTATCTCGCCAATTATCATAACGCCTTTGTTATCAGCCACTCTGCTTACCTCCTTCGAAGTCACGATCCTCAGACTATATGAGCTTGGCCTCTCTGAGTTTCAGCGCCAGATTGACCGCCGCCTCCTCTGGGCTTTCGCCCTCGATGATCTCGCACTTGCCCTCTTTCACCGGCTGGAACACCTTGAGCAGCTTAATGCGTGCCCCAGCGGTGCCAAGCTGCGAGGCTTCAGCGCCAATATCCTGGGCACTCCACCTGATCGGCTCCTTCTTCGCTGCCGCCATAATGCCCTTGAGCTTTGGATAGCGGGGCTCGCCGAGCTCGTTGGACACTGTGATAACCACGGGAGTGGACACCTCGATAACCTCATAGCCATCGCCGGTGACCCTCTCAACTCTGACCTTGCCGTCCATCGCCTCCACCTTCTTGGCCACGGTCACACTGGGTACCCCGAGGAACTCGGCGATACCGGAACCCACCTGCCCGGCATCCCAGTCAGCCGCCTGTCGGCCACAGAAGACGATGTCAAACTCGCCTACTTTCTTGATTGCCATTGCCAGCGCGTAAGCCGTGGCACGGCTGTCACCGCCTTCGAAGGCGGAGTCTTCGAGCAGCACCAGGTCGTCACCCCCCATGGACAATGGCTTCTTGATCACATCCATGACGAAGTCTTTGCCCAGGCTGACCGCGGTGACCTTTCCGCCCTGGGCGTCCTTGATCCTCAGCGCTGCCTCCACCGCCTGCTCGTCAAAGGGGCTGACTACCTGCGATACCCCAGCGGCGGGAACAACCTTGTTGGCTGCCTCATCAACCCTGAAACTCCCGGCAGGTGCCTCCGGATCGGCTATCTGTTTTACACAGACAATCATATTGGGCATAACACCCTCCTTCCTAAAGTTACTGGCAAGAATAATGCCCCGCCAAGGGCAATCCAACACTTCATTTAACCATCTGGTCGCGGTGCATGTCAAGCGGAACCCCGCTGGCTGCAGTGCCTCTGCGGCAATACTGCACGGCAGGCGCGGTGAGGATGCTACAGGGAATCGTAAACGGCCTATGCGCTGGTCGTCGGAAGCGAGTAAGGCTTGACACCAGCACGCCTGTGTAATAGAATTATCACGTGTAGAACACGCGATTTCAGGCAGCATCAAAGGAGGAGTGCCAGATGGCCAAGAAGCGTGATTCCGTTGATTGGGGCTCCATCAGGCGGACACAACTGGGTGACGCTGAGTTAGCGCAGCATGCGGGCAAGAGTGCGGATGAGAAGGACGCGGTGCCGGAGAAAGCCTGCACCAGGTGCAAGCACTTCATTGAGAGCGGAGCATCTGAGAAAGGCGAGGGCTACTGCGGTGTATTGCGGGCCGGCTCGGACATACTGAGCGACCCTCCCAAGTTCGTCCTGGAGGGTGAGGTGTCGTACTTCACCTTCTTCAACAGGGATGCCAGCAAGTGCACGCACTATGACCAGATGGAGTTCGCCGACCACGACATCTCTGAGTGCGCCGACCCACGATATACGCGAGGACAGAGAGCGACCATGAAGTGATGCCCGCGAGGGAAGAGGCTGGCGCATTGGCCAAGAAGCGGCAAGAGGCTGATTGGGTAGGCATCATCACCACGATGCGTGGCGCTGCCAACGTAGAGCGGCAGATGGGCAAGAGCGCTGACGAGAAGGATGCTATCCCACAGAAGGCCTGCACCAGGTGCAGGCATTTCATTGAGAGTGGTGCCAGGGAGAAGGGGGACGGCAATTGCGGGGTTCTCAGGGATGGCTCCGACATATTGAGCCACCCTCCCAAGTTCGTCCTGGAGGGCGAGGTGTCCTATTTCAGCTACTTCAATATGGATGCCAGCAAGTGTACCTACTATGACCAGATGGAGTTCGTTGACCACGACATCTCTGAGTGCGCCGACCCTCGCTATACACGAGGGCAACGGGCGTCGATGAAGTAAATCGTGACATCAGGGAGATGATAGTATGGCCAAGAAGAGGGACACGGTTGATTGGGGCGCCATCAGGCGGACACAACTGGGTGATAGCGATGTAGCCCGGCAAATGGGCAGGAGTGCTGACGAGAAGGACACTATTCCAGAGAAGGCTTGCACCAGGTGCAAGCATTTCATTGAAAGCGGCGCCTCAGAGATCGGCGAGGGGTACTGCGGCGTGCTCAGGGCCGGCTCGGACATAGTGAGCGACCCACCGAAGTTCGTCACCGAGGGTGAGGTGTCCTACTTCACCTACTTCAATGTGGATGCCAGCAAGTGCACACACTATGACCAGATGGAGTTCGCTGACCACGACATCTCTGAGTGTGCTGACCCGCGCTACACGCGGGGACAGAGAGCGACCATGAAGTGACTCCCGCAGGCACGGTGTCGTTCAGGTCAAGGGGGTGGTTGAGCAAAGAAACCACAGAGGGGCCACAGAGCTTGAGACGAGGATACAGTAGATAGCTACGAAAGTAGGGGGTGAAAAATTGGCCAAGTGTGAGAGCTGCGCCAAGTTCTACGTAGATGAAGAGGACGAGAGCAAGGGAGTCTGCCTGTTCCAGAAGCGGGACAGCTCCGTCGGTCCCCTTTATTGGGACACCAAGGAGGTGGCTGCTGGGATGGATGCATGCGGCAATTATGAAGAGCGGCTTCCGCTGCTGGAACAGATAAAAGAAGCGGAGGGCGTGCCCGAGAGGAGTTGAACAGAATGACAGAAGTAGCGGCAAGAACGAGTACTGCGCCCGATAAGTCCGTTGGCGAACTGGAGAAGGACCGGGCGTGGTGGTGGGCGGCGGAGAAGCGGAGGTCGCCGCGGCTGGACTACCTGAGGAAGGCGATATGGAAGAAGGGCCAATCAGGGGGGAAACACCCTGAGGGCCTGAAGATCGAACTCGAAGCGGCGGAGCTGTACCGCGAGTCATGGGAGGTGAGCCGCGGCGAGTGCGAGATGAAGAGGCGGGCCATGGCGACGGCCCACATCCTGGAGAACAAGACTATCTTCATTACCGATCATTCTCAGCTTGTGGGGTACTACGGCCAGCTCCCGCATACGCTGTTCTTTACCGGGGATGGAGGGGGTGCCGATATCGCTCTCGCCGTACCGGGGATCCTGCCCGAGCCGGAGGAAGAGTCAAAGCAATACGTGATGGAGATCCAGGAGTACTGGCAC
>Ga0180432_10007025_pt1 | contig 14440 bp, 11 predicted proteins | sample SS_ome_10_FD_132414 | JGI IMG/M metagenome (GOLD analysis project Ga0180432, IMG submission 132414) | Hypersaline lake sediment archaeal communities from the Salton Sea, California, USA - SS_1_MS_2 metaG | ecosystem: Environmental > Aquatic > Non-marine Saline and Alkaline > Hypersaline >... | reverse complement strand
GCCTCCTTTCCCACTTCGTTGGCCCCGCCCAGGAATTTTATCTCTGTCATTTTACCAATATTATAATACATAACAAGTATATTATATATGGCTCGTTTCAGGTCAGGCTATTCAGGCTTCGTGGACTTGAAATACCGGCCCAAGGGCAGGGACCTTGTCTGCTCCTTCTATGTGAAGCCCTCGAGAGGCATAACTGTCAGGGGCGCAGCTGAAAGGATTGCAGGGGAGAGCTCAGTCGGCACCTGGACAGAGGTCAGCACCATGAAGAAGGGCATACACGACAAGGCTGCCAGGGTCTTCGGGATAAGGGGCAACTGGGTGAAGGTCGCGTACCCTGGCGCGCTCTTCGAGCCGGGGAACATGCCCCAGATAATGAGCTCCATTGCAGGGAACATATTCGGCATGAAGGACGTGGAGAAGCTGAGGCTGCATGACGTCAGGTGGCCGAAGCACATAATCAGGTCGTTCAGGGGGCCCAAGTTCGGCGTGAATGGCATAAGGAGGCTTCTCAAGGTCCCGAAGAGGCCGCTTGTGGGGACCATAGTCAAGCCCAAGCTCGGGCTGAGCCACAGGGAGCACGCAAAGGTCGCATACGAGGCATGGGCCGGAGGCTGCGACATAGTGAAGGACGATGAGAACCTGTCCAGCCAGGGCTTCAACAGGTTCAATGAGAGGGTGAAGCTGACCCTCAGGATGAGGGAAAGGGCAGAGAGGGAGACAGGCGAAAGGAAGGTTTACATGCCCAACGTGACGGCAGAGACGAATGAGATGCTGAAGAGGGCAAGATTCGTGAGGTCCCAGGGAGGGCGCTACATCATGGTGGACATACTCACTTGCGGCTGGGCCGGCCTGCAGACCCTGAGGGACGCGGACCTGGGAATGGTCATGCATGCGCACAGGGCAGGGCACGCCGCCTTCACAAGGGGCATGCACGGCATAAGCATGCTGGTGGTGGCCGAGATAGCCAGGATAATAGGGGTGGACCAGCTGCATGTCGGCACCGCTGTCGGCAAGATGGAAGGCGGAAGGGAAGAGGTCACTGACATAGTCAAGGAGATGGAGAAGGACAGGGTTCCGGCCAAGACAGGCAGGCACAAGCTCCCGGAGAACTGGCACGGGGCTAAGCCCGTCTTTGCCGTCTGCTCTGGCGGCCTGCATCCAGGTCACGTCCCCCCTCTCGTGAGGATGATGGGCAGGGACATCATCATCCAGATGGGCGGTGGGATACACGGCCACCCCGGAGGGACCAGGGCAGGCGCAACCGCAGCCAGGCAAGCCGTTGACGCCGTCATGGGGGGAGAGGGGTTGACAAAATACGCGAAAACCCACAGCGAGCTTTACGATGCCATCCGGACATGGGGATGAGGTTTAAACATTCACGCTCAACTTTTTAAGTGGCTGGGACAAAAGATATCCAGGTGTGGGGGATGAGCAAATACGCATTTGCCTTGGTAGCATTGTCATTTCTCCTAGCGCTGTCCCTCACGACGTCCTCCGCCCATGCATGGTGGTTCAACGGGACCACGTCCAACACGACCAGGGACAGGATATCAAGTACTAATATCACCATCATAGGCTACAACATGAGCTTTAACTCGCCTCCCTCTGAGACCGGCAGCTGGTCTGTCCTGTCAAACGGGACAGGCGACTTCAACCTGAGCGTGTCCGGTTCTGGAAGCGACTCCGACATGTTCAAGCCGGTTATAAGGAAATACAACGGGGCCGGCACCAGCGCGGTCTACACCAGCCAGCCCCTCCCACAGCTCTTTGCTGAGGAGCTCCGGGGCCTGGGCAGCATAAACTTCATAATGAAGGAGGGGGCGACCGTGAACATAACCGCCATAAGCGACCCGACGGCCATAGAAGGGAACATAAGCCATGTCTCCTCTTCCAGCATAACGGGGGCCGACCATTACCTGGGCCTGGAGTGGATGAGCGAGAACAGCACATGGGCTTATGTCAACACCACGGCCAACCCGTTCGGGGACCTGGTGATAGTGAACCAGGACATGACAGCGAACCACAGCTACCCGACGATGAGCAATTCCATGAGGGGGTACAATGTACTGTCCTTTGAGTACGTCGGCAACGAAACATGGTACTTCGTCAATCGCTCGGCTACCGGCAGGATATGGGTGAACCAGTGGACTGCGGACAGCCTCACTCATGCCTATGACATAACCGGGGATGACAACCTCATTGTCGAAGGCATAGTGTACAACGGCACGCACTTCATCCTATCTGTCAAGAACACGGGCTTCCAGCCCTATTTCAGGATTTACAACTCCACGTTTAGCTGCGTCCACAACACGAGCATGTTGATATCAGGGCAACTCGAGTATTCGGACGAAAAATACTACCTCATAACCAACAACAGTGAGCAGTACAGCCTGAACGAGATGACGGGCCACAAGAGCAATGAAGACTCATTCAACCAGCACAACAACTGGGAGATGCCGGACAAGAGTGCAGCAGGCATCGTGTACAACGGGAGCGACATGTTCTACGCCTCGCCGGAGGACAACACCATAAACCGCTTCGAAATCTACACACAGAACGTCAGCTTCGGGTACATGATCAAGGACCAGGGGCTGGGGTACCCCGTAGAGGAGAGCTTCAATACCCAGGTGCAGCAGGCCACCGTGTTCGTGTCTGCTGACAGGAACTATTCCGTCATGATATACCCCCAGAGGTCTATGCCAGTGGGTTACAACCTCAACATAGATGCTGTCACATCATCACCTAAGGTCGCCCAGGTCAGGTTCAACACCAGTGAGATAAGCAAGAGGGTGAGCGGATACGTGAGCTACGGGGGGACTGACGGCGGTTTCCAGACCCTCAACATCGTAGCTTACCTTATGGAGGCGGGCAACATGATACACGAGCAGGGCACCCTCCCCTACAACATGAGCTCATGGGACAGCAGCGACACGGACTACTTCGATGCCACCACAGGCCTGTACAACATAACGCTTCCGGCCAAGGTCAACACGTCCTCCTTCCTGCTGCTGGCGATAGCCTACAACGGGAGCGACTATTTCGGAAATTACGTCAACATAACCCCGGTTTTCGACTCCAGCGAGGAGGAGCTGAACATAAGCGTCGTTGACCTGGCGGGGGAAGTTGTCAGCACAGTCAGCAACCTGAAGGATGCTCAGAACTGGGACGATGTCACCGTCCCTGTCCAGAAGGCGCAGATACAGTTCAACAACTACTCATCCGGCAGCGCGATATCCAGCGGCGGCCACATAGAGATAGAGCTTGACTACACTGATGTGGGGGGCGCTGAGTTCACCTGGATGGCAGACCTGGAGGATTCTGACAGCGGGATAATCAACCTGACCCTCCTTGAGCACAACATAAAGACCATCAACATGTTCTCGCAGACATACGCTCCCAGGGAAACCAAGGTAACCGCCACCGACCTGCAGACCCAGCCCACCGTCATCAGCCTGAAGAGCTTCCAGCCAGAAAAGGTGGGAGGGGACGACTTGGAGGACATGGGCGACCTGTTGATAGACATGCTTATAAGCAATGCCACGTGCGACGTGCCCAACCCCCCGGAAGGGTGCTCCCTGTTCCCCCAGGGCCAGGAGAAGGAGTTCGATGACTTCGACCCGTTCCTGGTCGTCCTGGGCGGGGGAGACATAAGCTTCAGGATGAAACTGAACAGCACGGGCATAACCGTACACTACAAGCTTGTGGACCTGATGGCGTCAGGCCCGCCCGACGCCCTCTTCGACGAGGAGGGGAACAAGTCAGAGGCCACGGGCTCGGTCATGGAGGAAGCCTGGAGGTTCGGCAGCCAGGGGCCCAAGATATACTCGGAGGTCCTGATAGGGTTCCCGTACAACTCCACTGCCATGGACGAGACAAAGGACATAAACCTCACGGTCAACAAGCTGTACGACGAGGACAACGTGGTGATGTGGGACCAGGACGTGAACGGCACCGGCAGCCAGTACCCGAACAGCAACAACGGGACCAACCTGACCGACTACTCAGGCTTCGACACGGGCTTCTTCGACGGCCTGACGTGCAACAAGTCTGACTCGACCCTGGCAAGCGGGAACTGCTATGCGGACACCAGCAACAACATGATATGGATAGTCATACCCCACTTCTCGACCGTCGGGACCAAGTACTCAGGGGACCCCAACCTGCCTGTCATAGACGTGAACTCCCCCAGTGACCATGAGGGCTTCACGTCAGACAACCAGACCATATACTTCAACTTCACCGACAACGGGCACTCGACTGCCAGCTGCACGCTGTACGTGAACATCAGCGGGACAGAGACAGGCGTGGCCACCAATTCCAGCGCCCTGAACGCGACGAACACAAGCCTCAGCACAGGCGCGCTCCCTGACGGGGAGTACGATGTGTACGTGAACTGCACCAACGGGGCGGGGTACACCGGCCAGTCCTCCAGCATAAACATAACGATAGCGGCCGACGACCCCTCGGCATCGGTGACGTCACCAGCGAACAACTCCTATTCCAAGTCCGTGAGCAACACCTTCATCATAACCTGCTCTGACAACAACGGGATATCCTATGCCCAGATATGGATGAACGGGACGTCCAACGTGTGGGAGCTGAACGAAACCAACACGAGCTTCACCACAGGCTCCAGTTGGGCATACAGCACCCTCCTGGTGGACGGCACTCTGCTCTGGAGCACCTGGTGCAATGACACCTACGGCAACTCGACCTGGGCGGGCAACTACACCCTCACTGTGGACACGGTAACACCCAGTATGGGGAACGAAACCAGCAGCTCGGTGGACCATGATTCTGCGGTCATAAGCTGGGACAGCACGGAGGAATGCAACTCATCGGTCACATACGGCACCAACACGGACCTGAACGCGAGCAACGGCACGACCACAAGCGCGACTTTCACGGCATCCAACTCCGTCACGCTCAGCCTGAGTGCCTCCACAACATACTATTATAACGTGACCTCCTGCGACAGGGCGGACAACTGCAACACCACCGGCCCATGGAACCTGACCACTTCCGCTGCGCCGGCCACCACCACTGACGATTCAGGCAGCAGCGGAGGCGGGGGCGGCGGGGGAAGCACAACCACCCTCCCCAAGGTGCAGAAGAGCTGGGATGCCATAACGGCCGGGACTGCGGTCACCATGAGCGTGACAGACGAGAGGTTCTCGCTGAAGAGTGTGGAGGTCAAGACAGGCGCTGACTCTTCAGGCGGCCTGACCAGCTATGACCATGGCACCAGCAGGCCGTCCAGCACGAGCGAGCCCTCAGGCAGCATATACAACTATTTCGAGATAGGCTCGACCATACCGGAGGCTGACCTCTCAGAGGCAACCATCACCTTCGAGGTGAACCAGAGCTGGTTCTCTGAAAACAGCCTCGACCACACGAAGGTCAGGGTGCTGAGGGACGTGGACGGCACCTGGACGGAGATAGAAGCCTCACTCACGTACACGGGCACATCGACATACACCTACACTGCCACACTGCCAGGTTTCTCGTACTTCGCAATAACAGCAGACCCGATAGAAGAGGCCGGGCTCTGCACCCCGGACGCCAAGAGGTGCGTGGGCAACGACCTGCAGCAGTGCAGGTCTGACGGGACCGCCTGGGAGAAGCTGGAGACATGCGGACACGGCTGCGACGCGAGCACGCTGGAATGCAAGCCTGCGCCGCCAGAGGCGGCAGGAGAAGGCACAGTCCCCGGGGAGGCTGCCCCTGAGGCAGGCGAGGCTGTCGCCATAGACACGACAACCACATACATAGCGATGGCGGTGATAATCATCGCGATAATAGCCGCTGCCGCATACTTCCTGGTCCTGAAGCCAAAAGGCGTCATCTGAGGTCTTATTTATTGATGGTAAACAATAGATAATATGAAGCTGGCCATTCTAGGTCCCAGCAAATCGAAGCTGGGCTACAGCACGGAGAGGCTTCTGGAGGAGGCCCAGAAGGCATTCAAGAAAGTCGACCTGGTGCCTGTCATTGATGTCAGGCTCAAGATAGGCAAGGAGATGGACGCTCTCTGGGGCAAGAAGAGCCTGAAGGATTACGACTATGTTCTCACGAGGATAGACTCCAGCAGGGCCCAGATGGGATACCCTGTGGTAAGGATAATGGACCAGCTGGGCCTCAAGAAGCCCTACGGGGCAGAGTCCATAATGATAGCCCACAACAAGTTCATAACCCTGGAGAAGCTGGTGGAGGCCGGCATCACGGTGCCTGAGACCTTCCTTACAGGCTCCAGGAAGTCGGCAAAGGATATAATAGACAAGCACAAGCTTCCCATAGTTCTCAAGCTGCTCTCCGGCTTCGGGGGCCTGGGAGTCATGTTCATGGAGACCAAGGAAGCTGCCCTGTCTGCCATAGAGACCATGAAGACGCTGAAGCAGGAGATATGCATAGAGGAATTCATCAAGAATCCCGGGGAGGACGTCAGGGGCATAGTCGCAGGCGACGAGGTGATTGCCTCATTCAAGAGGATAGCCGCCAAGGGCGAGAGGAGGGCCAACGTGAAGTCAGGCGGCAAGGCGGTGGTCTACAACCTGCCGGAGGAAACCAAGGAGATGGCGATAAAGGCGGCAAAGGCGATAGGCGCGGACATATGCGCTGTCGACATGATAGAGGGCGACAAGACGTACGTGATAGAGGTCAACATCAACCCGGGCCTGAAAGGGATAGAGGGGGCCACCAACATAAACGTGGCCCAGAGAATGATAGAGCACGTCAAGAAGAGGGCCGAAGAGGCCAAGGGATAGGCCTTTTATTCCAGAAGGCCAATATTAATTATGAAGTACTTTGGCTCCTGGCATACCAGCATTGTCGTCATATCCATCGCCTTCCTGGCCGCATACCTTCTGCCGACCTTCGGCTCCTCAGAGGAGGTGTCCCTCATACTCACAGTGACAGGTTTCCTCTTCGGAGTTTTCGCTGCATTCACGCTTGCCGACAGGCACGGAAGGTACACCGACCTCAAGAGGGCTTTCGCCACGGAATCCGGGACGCTTACGTACATCCACCAGCTGGCCGGGCTGGTCAGCAGGCCCCTGCAGAAGGTCTACGAAGAAGCCATAGACAACTATCTCATGAGCATATTCGACCACAAGTTTTATGACTACCCCCTGACCTCGGACGAGTTCTACAGGCTTTTCGAGCCCCTCAAGAAGAAGCTGAAGGCAAACAGCAAGACCGCCGAGGAGGGCATAGACGGGATTGTGGACAGCCTGGGTAAGCTGGAGGACCTCAGGAAGGAGATAATGATATACCTGGGCGACAAGATGGCCAGGATGGAATGGCTGACCCTGGCAATACTCGATGCCATAGTGGTATTTTCCCTGTTCTATTCCAAGACCCCCACCATTGCGTCAATGTTCTCCGTTGCGATGCTCAGCGCTGCCTCAGTCATAATACTGATTTTCATGAAGGTCATGGATTCTCTCGTGTGGAAGTTCGAGATCTGGTCAGTGGAGCCCTACCAGAGGGTCTTCGAGAGAATCGGCAAGCTCAGGTACTACCCTGACGTGAGCCTCATGAGCGGAGGCCTTTGGAAGCTTCCCAAGGACAAGGACTACAGGCTGGCCTCATACGAGATGAAATACTACCCGAAGATCATGAAGAAGGTCAGGGTCGTCAGGGCCAAGAAGAAGTCAAAGGCTTAAGGCCTCATCTGCTGTTATTATCGGCTTCTTGAATAAGGACGTATCTTCCGTTATCCTGGGGCATGCGCAGTTGACAAGGCAGTCCAGTTTCAACCCCAGGAGCTTCTCGGGAGTTATCAGGTCAGCTGCCAGCATCCAGGCCTTCTTTCCCTTCTTCTCCAGGGACTCCCTGGCCCTTTCGGCTGCCTTCAGGTTCATCTGCCCTGCCTTTGTGGAGACCAGTATGCCGAAGTTCTGGGACATGGAGGCCTTTGCCAGGCTGGCTGCCCTAATCTTCTGGCGCCTTAGCCTCTCCTCGGAGAGGTCCTTCAGCTCGCCTGACTCCTTGTCCAGGAACAGCACGGGCTTTTCGGTCTTCTCTGCCAGACCCAGCGGATGGAAGAGTCCAGACCCGATGAAGAGGAAGGCTTCTGCCTCGTCCTCTAAGGACAGGGCAGCTGAATGGTCGCAGCCCAGTATCTGGCCGGGGTACCTGGCTGAAGTGGGCTGGCCTATATACACAGTCTTGCCCTTGCTTTCCAGGAAGGCCTTTGCCTTGGCGAGGGAACCAATATGCTGTATTGTGGTTACCAGGCACAGTGAGTTGTAAGGTAACTGGCCCAAATGCCTCTCAAGGAGGGGGACAGGGCTGAAGTCCTGCCTGTATTCATCGTAGACCACAGGGACTTCCGTCTCTGGCATCAGGGGGGAATGGCCTATGTGGAGGACTGCGTCGCATCCCAGGGCCTTGGCCTCCCTGTCCCTCAGGTCGCATGCCCCGAAGCAGGGCTCCACTGAGACAATGGCCTCAATTCCTTCCTTTCGGAGGATGCCGGCCAGCTCCTGCGCCCTGGGCTTCAGACCCTCGGGTATCTGCAGCAGGACCTTCCTGCACCCCTTGCCCTTCAGATCCTTCAGGTGGCTTTCGCTCAGCATATGTATCGGTTGTAAGCGTAATTTAAACGCTTAATGACGGCTTAAATTGGGTTTAGATTTAAATACCCTAACCAAATTTATCCTATTATGGAAGATATTTTGGCCAAGCTGGAGAAGGGAGAGGTGAAGCCCTACGAGGTCGAGAAGCTGGTCTGGGACGGGAAGGAAGGAACATGGGAAGGGGCCTGCCAGAAGGCTTCAGACATAAGGCTGAAGTTCCTGGAGAAGCAGACCGGGAAAGGGTTCCCTGGCATAGCAGCGGCCAGGGTGAATACGTCCTCCAACAGAAGGGGGTCCCCCACCACAGGGATTGAGCAGAAGATAGGGGGCGCTGTCGTGCCCCTGGGGGTAGCGGGCCCCGTTAGTATAGACGGCCAGTACGCCAAGGGAGAGTTCTGGGTGCCTGCAGCCACAAATGAAGCTGCCCTCGTGGCAGGCATGAACAGGGGAATCAAGCTCATCAACAAGTCGGGCGGCATAAAGACCGTGGTGAACAGGGACTGGATGACCAGGGCGCCTGCGGTGGAGGCCCCGGACGCGGGGAAGGCGGCAGAGCTGTGCGAGGAGATAAACAAGAAGGGAGACCTGTACGAGGAGATGAAGAAGGCGGCAGAGTCGGAATCCAGGGTATCCAGGCTGGTCGACATACAGCCCTTCCAGCTGGGAAGGGTGGTCTACCTGAGGTTCCTTTTCCAGACAGGGGACTCCATGGGGATGAACTCTGCCACAAGGTATTCTGCTAACGCTGTAAAGGTGCTGACAGGCAAGCACAATTGGGTCAGGCTGCTGACCCTGACGGGCAACATGTGCATGGACAAGAAAGCGGGCCACATAAACGTGCTCCTGGGAAGGGGCAAGTCAGTGGAGGCAGAAGTGGTCATCAAGAGGGAGCTGATAGAGAAGACCTACAGCACCACCCCGGAGGACATGGCAAGGGTCAGCTATGTGAAGAACTACCAGGGAGCCTGTCTGGCAGGCACCAACACGGGCTATAACCTCAACACATCCAATGCCATAGCCGCCCTCTTCATAGCAACGGGCCAGGATGCCGCCCAGATAGTCGAGAGCTCTTCGTGCTTCACTAGGGCAGAGGCCCACGGGAAGGACCTGCTGTTCAGCATAACCCTCCCCTGCCTGGAGGTGGCGACCGTCGGCGGTGGGACAGGCTTCGGGACCGCAAGAGAGTGCCTGGAGATGCTGGGGTGCGCAGGGCCAGGGAAGAGCCCGGGCGACAACTCCAGGAAGCTGGCGGAGATAATCGCTGCGGCAGTGGCCGCACAGGAGCTCAACCTGCTGGGGGCACAGGCCAACAAGTACGAGCTGTCTGATTCTCACATCAAGATGGCAAGGGGCAAGTGACATGTCTGTCTTCAGGGCATACGACATAAGGGGAACGTATCCGGACCAGCTGGATGAACGGCTGGCAGAGAAGATAGGCAAGGCCTTCGGCACAAAGTTCCCGGGAAAGGTGGTCGTTGGGATGGACCCCAGGAAGAGCGGCCCGTCCCTCAAGGAGGCGCTGGTTAAGGGCCTGCTGTCCGCAGGCTCGGATGTGATTGACGTCGGCATGGTGCCCACTCCAGTGCTGTATTTTGCCGTGGCGCATCTGGGAGCAGACGGCGGCGTGCAGGTAAGCGCGTCTCACAACCCGGCGAATTACAACGGCTTCAAGTTCTGCGAGAAAGGCGGGATGTGCATAGGCTACGATGACGGGATAAACGAGATTGAGCAGATGGCAAAGGAGGGCGGGTTCGCCGCCGGTGAAGGCAGACTGGAGAAGACTGACATAGTTCCGGATTACCTCAGGCATGTGATGGACAAGGTCAGGGTAGGCAAGCCCCTGAAGGTGGTCATAGACGCCGCCAACGGGGCGGGTGGCCTGGTGGGCCCGGAGGCCTTCAGGAAGGCGGGGTGCGAGGTCATAGAACTCTACTGCAGGCCTGACGGGAGCTTCCCGAACCATGAGGCAGACCCACTGCAAAAGGAGACCCTCAGGGACCTGCAGGCAAAGGTCAGGGAGACTGGGGCGGACCTGGGCGTGGCCTATGACGGGGACGCTGACAGGCTGGGCATAGTTGACGAGAACGGCAAAGCCGTGGACAACAACAAGATATTCGTCATGCTGCTCAGGGAGGCCCTGAAGAAGGCGCCCGGCTCCAGGATACTCTATGAAATCATCACGTCCAGGATAGTGGAGGACGAGATAAGGAAGAACGGCGGGGTGCCTGTGCTGGAAAGGGTCGGCCACACCTTCATACAGAGGAGGATGCGCTCTGAGGGGTGCGTGTTCGGCGGGGAGACATCCGCCCATTACTTCTATGGCGAGAACTTCAGCTTCGATGACGCTATATTCGCCAGCCTGAAGGTGGCAGAGGCGATGGCTGGCAGGAAGCTCTCGGAGATAGAGAGGACCATACCGGAATACTTCACGTCAGACCAATACAGGCCGCACTGCGAGGACAGCAGGAAGTTCAGGCTCATAGGGGAAATGGGAGAGAAATTAAAGGACAGGTACAAAATAATAGATATTGACGGGGTCAAGGCAGTCTTCGATGACGGGTGGTTCATAGTGAGGGCATCCAACACCGCGCCACAGCTCGTGGTGAGATGGGAGGCCACCACCAAGGAGGCCTTTGGCAGGATAGGGGAGGCTGTCAGGGAGGAGCTGGAGACCTTCGGCATAAGGCTTGATTGACATGGGGAACGCAGACTTTTCTGGTATGAAGCAGGCGCTTTCTGAATCCCACAAGCAGTTCAGGAAGGGAATAGAGGCGTCAGAGAGGGTGAAGGTGCAGGGAAAGTTCAACAGGGCCGTAGTCTGCGGCATGGGCGGCAGCGCGCTGCCTGCAGACCTGGTTTCGCTTTATCTGGCGGGGGACTTCCAGGTGTCGGTCAACAGGGACTACAGCCTACCTAACCTGCTGGGGGACGACATAGTATTCATAGTATCCTATTCGGGAAACACCGAGGAGACGCTGGCAGCATACGGAGAGGCCAGGATAGCCGGGGCCAGCGTGGTGGGCTTCTCTGCGGGCGGCACCCTGGAAGAGTGGTGCAGGAGGGACGGGGTGCCCCATGTCAGGTTCCCGAAGGAGGCCCCAGGGTTCCAGCCCAGGAACGCCACGGGGTACATGTTCTCTGCCATGCTGAATGTGCTGGCCAACTGCGGGGCGATAAAGAGCAGGGAGGCGGAGATGTCGGCGGTGGGGGAATACCTGGAGGGACTGGACCTGGAGGCCAAGGCAAGGGAACTGGCGGGCACGCTGGAGGGCACTGTCCCAATAGTATACGCCTCGGAAAGGATGGGCCCCCTGGCCAGGATGTGGAAGGTAAAGCTCAACGAGAACTGCAAGATCATGTCATTCTGGAACACGTTCCCTGAGCTCAACCACAATGAGATGGGAGGTTACATGTCAGGGCTGAAGGGCTACTCGTTCATCATCCTGAGGGACCCGGAGGACCATGAGAGGGTAAGGAAGAGGATGGAGATGACCAGGGAGGAGATAGGGAAGCTGGGAGGGAAAGCCATCGTGGTGGACATGGAAGGACCGAGCCTTCTGGCAAGGGTTTTCGGCTCGGCCCTCCTTGGGGACTGGATATCCTACTTCCTTGCCGTGGGGAAGGGCACAGACCCGGCTCCGGTCAGGATACAGGAGGATTTCAAGAAAAGGCTCCTGGAATAAGCTTTTATATCTTCCGTCGGATAAGTGATATTATGGACATCAAAGTGCTCGAGAAGAAGAAGGGCAGGCTGGTTATAGAGGTCAGGGGAGAGGGCCACACGCTTCTCAACCTCCTGAGGGAGAAGGCCTGGAACTCCAAGGCGAAGCAAGCTTCCTACATGATAGAGCACCCTTACATGGCCCAGCCCAAGATAATCATAAAGGCAGACGACCCTGTCAAGGTGATGAAGTCTGCAGTGCAGCAGGTTGCTGACGAGGCAAAGGAATTCGACAGGGAGTTCAGCAGGGCGCTCAAGAGATAATCAGGCCTGGAATTTCTCGTTCTTCTTGTATGCGGCGTAGAGTACAAGGGCCACCAGCATAAGCCCTGCCAGGTACATGAAATTGGTCGGGTCCATCTGTATGCCCATCTGGGGGAATACGTCGCCTATCATCTCGTATCCCTGGCCTGTCAGGAAGAGCATGGCCAGTATGATTACGACCAGTATCAGGGTGAGGTCCCTTTTCTTGCCTTCCTCTGTCTCGAATGGTTTGGTGATGAAGCCCACCAGGAAAACCAGGATGAATATAACGGCTGCTATGGGCAGTATCTGCATTATGAGGGCGAGCACCCACTCTGTCCCTATGGCGAAGAAGGCCACCACAAGGGCTATGAGGCCGTTCACCCTCTTGTTGCCCTTCATTATCCCTGAGACTTCCAGGGCTCCGAATGACACTGCGAAGACGAATATGAAAGGGAGGGCAAGGCTAAGGAAATCTGCCATGGGAATCACATCCTGCCCTTCAGGTAATTTTCAAGGTCCTTTGTCACCCTGTTCATCTCCTCGTAATATTTCTTGTGGTCGCTCCTGATGCTGGCCCAGCCGCCAAGCACCCTGGCCTTCGACTTCATGGTGTCCAGTATGGACACCAACTCCTTCCTGCTGGACTCAAAATCCGAGTGCAGCTGGTTGTAGTCGCCTCCCCTGGAGGAAACCTGCTTTATGCTGGTTGATATGCTCTTCATCTGGCTCAGCTGCTGGTCTGCGGCCTTCTTGTAGTCGCCGTAGTCCATCGTGACGCCCTTCACCCTCTGGAGGAGGCCGCCTGCGGCAGCGGGCATCTTGCCTCCGCTGCTTCCGCTGAAGACCGTCTCTCCCGGGCCCTTCCTGCGTATGGACCACCAGATGCCCATTATTATTATCAGGATTACCCAGAGCCAGGAAAGGCTGATGAATATGTTGAACCAGCCCTGGAGTATGATGAAGACCAGGACGACCAAGGCTATCAGGATCCTTATGCCGGTATGGGGTATCTTCAGGACAGCCCAGAATATCAGGTAGACGAAGGCTATCAGGATGACCATCGGGAGCAGTATCAGGTAGAATATGCCCTCGAACGGGTTGGGATAATAGCAATTGACTGCCTGACAGTTAATTCTGAGGAACTCTATCATCATCTGCAGGATGTCTACCATGCTTTATATTGTCACTCCAAAGTTTTTAAATAATGGAATTATAGAAAATTTATGGCTGCAGGAGGAGGGGCGAGGCAGGCCTTGGTGGCTTTGCTGGTTCTGGTATCAGTCCTGGCCATATCCTCCACCATTTCGGCCGTCAACAGCTATCCTCACAGCCTGTTCAATGCCACCCCTGATGCCATATACCTAAACTGGACGAACGGGTACAGGGCGAACCTGACCTTGACCGCATGCAACCTGGCCCAATGCGACAACCAGTCCCTGATAATCCTGAACACCACCACTTACATAACCGGGAACTACTCCCAGAAGACTCCCTTCGACAACGACACGTATGGCTCCCAGTACAACAAGTACTGGTGGAGTGATGGCCCGGGGTGCTTCCACCCCGGGATAGCGGCGCGTGACAGCCCGCTGGCATCCTACAACGGCACGACCTACAATGCCACCAACAAGACATACCAGAACAACATATACAACATGTCCAACGGCACTGTGGCCATATTCACCCTGGTCAGTGAGGTGCTCTGCCCCCCAGGAAGGTACTGGGGCAACCTGACCGTGCAGAACACAACGTCCGCTGAAATCCTGAACGTGACGGTATACATAGACGTGCCCATCAGCACGTCAAACGAGCTGAACCAGTACACCGGTCTGGGGTACTTCAAAGGAATTATGCAAGCAAACTACCCTGAATATCACTACTACTATTTCAATGC
>Ga0180432_10007023_pt1 | contig 14442 bp, 13 predicted proteins | sample SS_ome_10_FD_132414 | JGI IMG/M metagenome (GOLD analysis project Ga0180432, IMG submission 132414) | Hypersaline lake sediment archaeal communities from the Salton Sea, California, USA - SS_1_MS_2 metaG | ecosystem: Environmental > Aquatic > Non-marine Saline and Alkaline > Hypersaline >... | reverse complement strand
GTACGTCCATCCATCGGGAGGGACAGTGAGCTCCACGGCGACGACCTCGAAGCGGAAACCAGTTGCGAGGGGCAAGAAGCCCGGTCGGAACGAACCGTGCCCCTGTGGCTCGGGGAAGAAGTACAAGAACTGCTGCGGTCGGAACGCCTAAGGAACCTGTTTCGAGCAGCGATTGATTGCCCTGCAAAGAATCGCTAGATCAGGAGCTTTTCTCGGCTGCTTCTAACATTCTGTCTCTCTCCTCCTGTGGGTAATGGATGGTCTGTTCAGTTCTGTCCCAGCACGATTGTTTGCCCAAAGCTCATTGCATTGACAACGAAACATTCTCTGGCTATTATTTAGCAAACAACACAAGCGAGTGCTAAGATTGGAAATGACGCTTCCAGAGAGACAAAGGTTGATATTGAAGGAAATTGTTGATCGGTATGTTCGATGTCGGGAACCCGTCTCTTCGAGAATGATCCTAGAGGACTACGGCCTACGTGTCAGTTCCGCCACGGTGCGCAATGACATGAACGCCTTAGAGGCCGCAGGATACATGAAAAAGCCGTATGCCTCTTCCGGACGAATCCCGACCAAGAAAGGATACCGCTTTTTCGTTGATTGGCTTCTCGACTTATCCGAGCTGACAAAGAGAGAAAGCGGGGATGTTGTGGAAGCTTATGAGCTTCGTTGCTTGGAAGTTGGAGAGACAATGCGCCGGACGGCGTTTCTGGTAGGGAACATCACCGGCTACGCCGGATTTGTCATCCCACCGCGGGTAGAGGAGACCCGCCTTGATCGGGTTGTCCTGGTGAGGATGAACCCGCGACTGGTTTTGCTGGTCATCGTCTCCGACATCGGCATCGTCGAACACGGGCTGATTCCACTCGAGGAGGAGCTTCCCGAGGACGAGGTTGCCCGGATCATGGAATTGATCAACGAGAACCTGCACGGGGTAACGCTCGATGCCGTGCAGAAATTGACCCTCGAGGAAGGGCCGGAAGGATGGTACGAGAGACCTGTGCGGCAGGCACTGTTGGTGCTGGGCCGTCTCCTTGATCGGCAAATCCACCAACGGCTTTACTCTGAAGGCGTTCTCAACCTCGCCGATGGTCTCCAGGAAATCGCTCCTGATAGAGCCATGGAGCGTTTCGTAGGGTTGATCCATGCCTTTCAGGATGGGGTGGCATTCAGGGAAGCCATCCGCGAGGTTCGAGGAGACAAACGTGGATTGGTGATATCAGTTGGCGATTGTCCACTTCAAGGCATGGAGGAGTACAGTGTGGTCACTTCTGACTATCGCCCACACGCCGGGGTCATCGGGGTGATTGGGCCCTTATGGATGGACTACGGCAAAACGCTGTCGGCGACAAGTTATATTGCCAATCGCTTGGAAGCGGTACTTGTTGGAGCTTGCACGTGATACTTAGGGGGAAAGACAATGATTGACGAAAAGAAAGAAGAAGCAAGCACGTCAAAGCTCGAAGAAACGGACGTCCAAAAGAGAGATTCCCAACAGCCCGATCTGGCGAGTCTTAAGGCTAGCTTAGCCGAAAAGGAGGAGGAGATCCTTTCCTACATCGACCGCCTCAAGCGCCTGCAAGCCGAATTTGAGAACTACAAAAAGCGCCTTCAACGAGAGACGGAAAGTATGGAAGAGCGAATCTCGGACCGAGAAATCCTCGATTATCTCCCGCTTTTTGACAACATGGAACGCGCCTTCACGAGTTATTCGGGAAACAATGATGCTTCGTCTTTTGTCGAAGGCATCGAACGGATCTTTGCTCAGTTCGACAAAATCCTTGATCAGAAGGGCATTACTCTGATTGAGGCCCTCGGCGAGCGATTCGATCCGGCAAGGCATGAAGCTTTGTTGAGTGTGGAAAGTGATGAAAAGGAGAATATGGTTCTTGAGGAATTCGAGCGTGGATACTTGCGTAATGGTCGCCTCCTGCGCCCGAGCAAGGTCAAGGTGAGTAGAGGAAAACCAAAGACGGAGGAATAGTTATCATGAAAGAGAAAATCATCGGTATTGATTTAGGAACGACGAATTCGTGCGTTGCCATCCTAGAGGTTGGGACGCCGGAGGTCATTGCCAATACAGAAGGAGAAAGGACTACCCCTTCGGTAGTCGCGTTCACGGATACCGGCGAACGGTTGGTCGGCCGGCTGGCCAAACGCCAAGCGATTACTAATCCAGAGCATACTGTCGCCTCGATCAAGCGCGAGATGGGGACCGACCACCGGGTAAAGATCAAGATGGACGGGAAGGTTCAGGAATACACGCCGGAGCAGATCTCGGCGATGATTCTACAGAAATTGAAGGCCGACGCGGAGGCGCATCTCGGCGGCAAGGTCACCAAGGCCGTAATCACGGTTCCCGCCTACTTCAACGACTCGCAACGACAGGCTACCAAGGACGCGGGGAAGATCGCCGGCCTCGAGGTGATGCGGATCATCAACGAGCCAACGGCTGCTTCCTTGGCCTATGGTCTCGATAAAACAGAAGAGCAGACGATCCTTGTGTACGACCTTGGTGGCGGGACATTCGACGTGTCGATCCTGGAGATCGGGGAAGGGGTATTCGAAGTGCTCTCCACCGATGGGGACACCCGTCTTGGGGGAGATGACTTCGATCACCGTATCATGGATTGGCTGGTTGATGAATTCCGCAAGGACACCGGGATCGATCTTGCCAATGACCCCAGCGCCATGCAGCGGCTAAAAGACGCATCGGAGGCAGCGAAGATGGAACTCTCCAGCCGCAAGGAGACGACGATCAATCTTCCCTACATCACTGCCGATGCCGGCGGCCCGAAACATATGGAGAAGAAGCTCACGCGAGCCAAGTTCGAGCAGATGGTCGACGATCTGCTGCAACGAACGATCCAAACGGTCGATAGCGCCCTGCGTGAGGCGAAGAAGGGCGCGGGGGACATCGACCAGGTTGTCTTGGTCGGGGGCTCGACACGGATTCCTAAGGTCCAAGAGCTGATCCTGTCGCGGATTCCGGGCAAGATCAACAAAGAGATCAACCCTGATGAAGTGGTTGCCTGCGGCGCGGCGATCCAGGGCGGCGTCCTCTCCGGTGAAGTCGATGAGATCGTCCTGCTTGACGTCACGCCGCTCACCCTCTCGATCGAAACCCTTGGTGGTATTGCCACACCACTAATCGAGCGCAACACAACCATCCCTACCGAGAAGACGAAAACCTTCACAACGGCGGAGGACAATCAGCCAGCGGTGGAGATACACGTGGTGCAGGGAGAGCGAAAGATGGCCGCAGATAACAAGTCCCTAGGAAAGTTTCAGCTGACCGGATTACCCCCGGCGCCGCGCGGAATCCCACAGATCGACGTCACGTTCAACATCGACGCCGACGGGATACTCCACGTCACTGCCAAGGACAAAGCGACCAACAAAAGCGCTTCCATCACGATCAAGGACTCGTCACGGCTCGATGAGCCTGAGATTGAACGGATGCGGCAGGAAGCCGAAGCGCACGCCGAAGACGATCGAAAGAAGGCAGAGCACATCGAGGTCAGAAACCAAGCCGATCAACTCGTTTACTCTGTGGAAAAGGCGCTGTCAGACCTGGGAGGCAAAGTCCCTGCACAGCAACGGGGTGAGATTGAGGATCAGCTCCGTCGGCTGAAGGAGAAACTCTCTCAGGATGCGAGCATGGAGGAACTCCGGCAGACCATGCAGGAACTCTCCAAGAGTTCGCAACAGCTTGCCGAGGAGGCGTATAAGCAGGCAACACCTGAACAATCGCCATCCAGCTCCGAGGAAAGCAGTGAAGAGGACGAAGACGACGGCGGAGAGTACATCGACGCGGAGTACGACGACAAGTAATGGCTTCAGCTAGCTAGGGGGCGGCGTGGCCAAACGGGATTACTACGAGACACTTGGGATCTCGCGTGACGCAGGCCAGGACGAGATCAAGAAGGCCTACCGTGGGAAGGCAAAGGAGTTCCACCCCGACAAGAATCCAGCTGCACGGAAGAAGGCGGAGGAGGAATTCAAACGCGCGACGGAGGCATACGAGGTGTTGTCCGATCCGGACAAGCGCACCCAGTACGACCGCTACGGCCATGCCGGTCCAACGCAGGCGTTCAACTTTGGTACGACTGATTTCCGACGGGCGCGCGAGGCGTTCTCCGAGTTTGGCTTCGGAGGGTTCGACGACTTCTTCGACCTCTTCTTCCGACAGGAACCAACTGCTAGGGCCATGCGTCAACGTCGATTGCGACGAGGAGAGCACATCGAGTACAAGCTGAGGGTTACGTTAGAGGACGCCGCGAACGGCACAAAGATGAAGCTCACCGTACCCCGGCTTGTCGCCTGCGACCGCTGTGAAGGAAGCGGCATGGAGCCGGGCAGTTCAAAACGACCGTGCCCAACTTGCCACGGAAGAGGTCAGGTTGAGTACCGCCAGCAGAGTCTCCTCGGAAGCTTTGTCAACATCCGTACCTGTCCGGAGTGCGAAGGCGAGGGAGAGATCCTGGAGCAAGCGTGTCATCGTTGCCGCGGGAGCGGTCGGGTTAAGGAAAAGAGCAGGATCTCGATCAACGTGCCTGCTGGAGTAGACAATGGGTCCCGCTTGCGGTTGAAAGGGCAGGGGAACGTCGGCCCAGGTGGTGGTCCAGTCGGAGACCTTTATATAGTGGTTGAGGTGATTCCCCATCCGACGTTCAAGCGCAAAGGACGAGATATCCACTCCCAAGTGGCGATTCACTATCCTCAAGCCGTACTGGGAGCGAAAGTACCTGTTGAGACGCTTTGGGGTGAGGAAAAAGTCAGTATTCCTGCGGGGACGCAACCGGGCACAGTGATTCGCTTGAAGGGCAAGGGAATGCCCGATCTAAACAGAAATGGAAAGGGAGATCAGTTTGTCGAGGTTCAGGTGATTGTGCCTACACGCCTTACTGCAACGCAACGAGAAGTCCTTCGCAAGTTTCAGAAAACCCTGGCTTCGGCAGAGGATTCCTCCTGAATCAACCTGTCCAGTACGGGTTTAAGCTGCTTGATCGCCGCTTGGCGGTGGCTAATCTGATTCTTTTCAAACACAGTCATTTCAGCAAGGGTCTTCGAGTGGCCATTTGGGATGAACAGAGGGTCGTAGCCAAACCCGTTCTTGCCGGCAGGCTCTTTCGCAATCCGTCCAGTGAGGATTCCTATTCGGGTAAATTCTCGATCCTCGGGGAGACAAAGGGCAGCGACAGTGAGAAAGCGGGCTCTGCGATCGTGCACTCCTGAAAGTAGTTTGAGGAGAAGGACATTATTCCGTGAGTAATCGACAGCCACTCCGGCGTAGCGTGCCGAGTAGACTCCCGGTGCTCCGTTCAACGCCGCGACCTCCAAGCCGGCATCCTCGGCAAGAACGGGTAGCTCAGTCTCCGAGCAGATTGCCCGCGCCTTGAGCAGGGCGTTCTCCAAGAACGTCGAGCCGGTTTCCTCCACCGGGTGGAAAGGACAATCGGCGAATGTCAAGAGAGTAATGTCCTTGAGATCGCCTAGGAGTTCACGCAGCTCTCTGATCTTTCCCTCGTTCTGCGTTCCGAGGAGGAGGTTCATCCAGTCCGGACTGGCTGAAGGCTCAGTGTCTCGGCCAGGTGGCAAGTGACGAAGTGCTCACCACCCAGGTCTTGGTAGACCGGAGGCTCCGTTGAGCAAATCTCCTTTGCGTAGCGGCAGCGCGGATGGAAGTAGCAACCGGAAGGAGGATTCACCGGGCTGGGCACGTCCCCTTCGAGAAGGATACGCTCTACGTTGTAGTCTGGATCAGGTACCGGTACGGCAGACATCAACGCCTCGGTGTAGGGGTGTTTTGGGAGTCCAAACAGCTCCTCGGTCTTTGCCAATTCGACGATTTTGCCGAGATACATCACCGCCACTCTATTGCCAATGTGCTTGACCACAGATAGGTCATGGGCGATGAACAGGTACGTCAGGCCGAACTCCTCTTGCAGGTCTTCGAGCAGATTCAGTACCTGCGCCTGGATGGAGACGTCGAGTGCGGAGACTGGTTCATCGGCTACGATGAGCTGTGGATCGAGAGCAAGAGCTCGGGCAACCCCGATCCTCTGGCGCTGTCCCCCGGAGAACTCGTGAGGATAGCGCTTCATATGATCGGGCTTCAGCCCGACGGCGCCGAGGAGTTCCCGAACACGATCCTCGCGCTCGCTTCCCCTGGCCACCCGGTGCACGAGAAGGGGTTCTCCCACGATTGCCCCGACCGTCATGCGCGGGTTCAGTGAGGAATATGGGTCTTGGAAGATGATTTGCATGTCACGTCGCAGTGCCTTAAGCAGCTTGGGCGGTGCCTTTGCTACGTCGACTTCACGATACTCCTCGCCTGAACCGGCGAGCTTCTTGCTGGAGAAGCGAATCTCTCCCGCCGTTGGCTCGATCAAGCGGAGGATCGCTCGGCCGGTTGTAGTCTTTCCGCAGCCGCTTTCTCCCACTAGGCCGAGGGTTTCTCCCTCTCTGATGAACATGTCGATGTCGTCGACTGCCTTGACATGGGCCACAACGCGCCTGAAGATTCCCTTGCGCACGGGGAAGTACTTCTTGAGGTTCTTCACTTCGAGCAGGATGTTGTCAATAGGCAAGCGTCATCACCTCACTATTATTTGTACAGCCAACAGGCAGCCCAGTGTTGGGAGGCCACTTCCTTGAGTGGTGGAATCTGTTTTTTGCAGATCTCCATGGCGTGCGGACAACGTGGCTCGAATCCGCAGCCCACCGGGACCTCAAACGGATCAGGAACAACTCCTTTGATGGGAACGAGGCGCTCTTTCTGTGTGGCAAGTGATGGGATGGAGTTCATCAACCCTTGCGTGTATGGATGCTTGGGGTCGTGGTAGATGCTTCGGACATTGGACCCTTCTACGATCTTGCCGAGATACATGACGACGACGTCATCAGCCATATCGGCGATGACCCCTAAATCGTGTGTAATGAACATAATGGCCGTATCAAAATCGGTGCGCAACCCGTTCATCAAGTCAAGCACTTGGGCCTGAATGGTCACGTCGAGGGCGGTTGTCGGTTCATCGGCAATCAGAAGAGACGGGTTGCAGGAGAGGGCCATGGCGATCATCGCCCGCTGGCGCATCCCACCGGACAGCTGATGCGGATACTCATCCACGCGCTGCTCGGGATTAGGAATTCCCACCGCGTGCAGCATCTCGATTGCCTTCTTCCGCGCCTCCTTCTTGCGCAGATGCTGGTGAAGCGTGATCGCCTCCATGATCTGGTTTCCGATCGTGTATACCGGGTTCAGTGACGTCATCGGCTCCTGAAAAATCATGGCGATCTCGTTTCCGCGAATCGAGCGATATTCCCTCCCTTTGGGATTGAGCCCGGTCAGATCCCTGGCCTTCCCATTCTGGTGGTAGAGAATCTCGCCTTCCTCGATCTTGCCGGGTGGGATTTGAATGAGCCCCATGATCGACAGGGCGGTCACAGACTTTCCGCATCCACTCTCACCGACGACACCCAGTGTCTTTTCCGGCTCGATGGTGAAGTCCACACCGTTCACAGCACGTACTACGCCATCCTCGGTGTAGAAGTATGTCTTAAGGTTCGTTACCTCGATTAGCGGCACTGCTGTTTCCCTCCTTGGTCCCGAACTATAGGATCGACAGGATAAACCCCAGCAACATGAATGCAACTGCCAGGGTGACGGTTAGCGTTCGCTTTGGATCCTTAACCTCATCACGGCCGAAGACCGTGCTCGACGCCCCGGATCCGAAAGCCCCGCCGAGGCCGGAATGCTCACTCATCTGAAGGAGAATAAGCCCCATCAGTGCAAAACAGTCAAGGAAGAATAGTACTTCCAATACAACTCTTACCATGACCTATTGATCCTTTCTGTAAGAAGTTCTGGCCAGCAAATTATACAATATGGAGTGCGGGTGTGCAATAGCAAGCAGGGTCTCTTGTTGCTTGCGTAGGATCTTGGGTCTCCGTATGATGTGTTCATCTTTGCTAAATGCGTGGGGAGGGGGCGTTTTGCGCAAGTACATTGTTGTTACCGGGGGGGTCCTTTCCGGTCTTGGTAAAGGGGTTATCACCGCTTCGATCGGGCTTCTGTTCAAGCTACAAGGTTACTGCGTGACCCTCCAGAAAATCGATCCCTATATCAACCTCGATGCGGGGACAATGAACCCGTACGAACACGGAGAGGTCTTTGTAACCCACGATGGCAAGGAGACCGACCTTGACATTGGCCGGTATGAGCGCTTCCTTAACGATGAGCTTTCAGCGGCGAACTACCTTACGACCGGACAGGTCTACTGGAATGTTATTCGCCAGGAACGCGCAGGGGATTTCCTCGGAAATACCGTACAGGTCATTCCCCACGTCACCGACGAGATCAAACGACTGATTCAGCTTCCGCTTCAGGAAGACGGAGCGGAGATTGGGGTCATTGAGGTGGGTGGAACCGTGGGCGATATCGAAAGCCTCCCATTCCTGGAGGCATTACGGCAACTGAAAGAGGAACTCCCGCGTGAGGACACGTTCTTCGTTCACCTCACCCTTCTTCCTCACCTTTCAACTACGGATGAGGTCAAGACAAAGCCAACGCAGCACAGTGTGAAGGAACTACGGGCGATCGGAATTCAGCCCGATATAATCATTGCTCGCTGTAATCATCCTCTTGCAGAATCGGTCAAGCGGAAGATCGCCCTGTTCTGTGAGGTACCGCAGGAGAATGTGATTGAGGATCCCGATCTCGCCTCGATCTATGAGGTACCGGTAGTAATGAATGATCAGGGGCTCACCCAATGCGTTGCCAAGGGCCTTGGCCTCGCTCCTGTGGAGGTAGAAATGGGGCAATGGCGTACGCAGGTTGTTCGGCTAACGAAGCCTTCGCGACGCGTGCGGATCGGGGTTGCGGGAAAATACGTTGCCCTGAAGGATTCCTACATAAGTATCAGCGAGGCGTTCGTTCACACTGGCGCGACCCTGGATGTGGGTGTTGACATAGAGTGGATTTCGACCGAAGCAGTGTCCCGGGACGGGCCAGAGACTTACTTGGGCGGACTTGATGGGCTGTTGGTGCCCGGAGGGTTCGGAGAGCGAGGTATTGAGGGAAAGGTTGAAGCGGTGGAGTATGTTCGGAAGAAGCGGATTCCCTTTTTCGGAATTTGTCTGGGGTTGCAGTGCGCCGTGATTGAGTATGCCAGGGATGAGCTACATCTTGCCGATGCGAATAGCTCTGAGTTTGATCCCAACACATCTTATCCAGTAATCGACCTACTTGAAGAGCAGCAGAACGTGACCCAAAAAGGAGGGACGATGCGGTTGGGGGTGTACGAAACGGTCTTGCGAAAGGGATCCAAGAGCCAGGCCTGCTACGGTGTAGAACGAGTTTATGAGAGGCACCGCCATCGCTATGAGTTCAACCCGCTTTATCGTCAGCGTTTCGAAGACGCGGGGATGCAAATTGCCGGAGCCTCGCCCGATGGCCAACTGGTAGAGATCATTGAACTGGAGGAGCATCCGTGGTTCGTTGGAGTGCAGTTTCACCCTGAGTTTGGATCGCGTTTTCTCAACCCCCACCCTCTATTTTGTGGTTTTGTCGAGGCATGTCTAAAGCGAAGGCTTTCCTCCTCTTCGTACTCGTCCTGATCGTAGGAGGGGCAATACTCCTTGTGGTCACGTTGCCCTGGGAACCCGTTTCAATTCAGCAGACCCTGGCAGAAAGGGTTAACCTTCACGGCTACGACGAGGATGGCGTCCTCATTTGGAGCCTGGAAGCACTGGAAGGAAAGATGGAGAACAATGCAGGAATATTCTCTGGAGTGAAGGCCGAATTCTACGATGCGGGGACGAAGCGACTCTGCGCAACCGGCGAAACTCTTACGTTTGCGGAGGATGATGCCACCCTGAGCGGTGAGGTGGAAATTCTCCATGACGACTATCGACTGGAAACGGAGACCGCCACCTGGCATGAGTCAGAAGGTGCGCTCACTGCCAGGGAAGTAACGATCTTCTTTGAAGCGGCGACGGTGGAGGCGGAAGCCTTTCAGTACGAACTGGAAAGAGAGCAAGCAGTGCTTGAGGGAGGAATCACCGCTATCCTTACCCAGAGCCGTACACTTCAGGTGGTGGGAGAAAGAGCTGAGCAAACAAGAGGCAAACTGATTCTCACTGGAGGTGTGCTGGTTGAGGAGGCCGATGAGTCGTACAGATGTGCCAGCCTTGAGTACGTTCAGGAGAGTGAAGAGGTAAGCCTGTTTGGTGGGGTGGAGGGGCAATTTGGCTCAGGAACAATCCGTGCCGAGTCGATCAGACTGACTTCTGGTGGGATTGTCGCTTCTGGTGGGATCACTCTTTTGCTTGATCATCCGTTCTTCGGGAAAACGTGATGGCGCTTGAGGCTAGGGGGCTTTTAAAGAGCTACTCTGGACGGCGGGTTGTCAATTGGGTCTCTTTGGATGTTGAGCCAGGGAAAGTTGTCGGGCTGCTAGGCCCAAACGGGGCCGGGAAGACGACGACGTTTTACATGATGATCGGATTCATCGCGGCGGAACGAGGAGCAGTTCTGCTCGAAGGAGAGGATATCTCCACATTGCCCTTTTACCGACGTGCTCGCCTTGGAATCGGATATCTTCCTCAGGAGCCCTCGGTCTTTGTTCGCGCCAGCGTGATGAAGAACCTCGATCTGGTTTTGGAATGCTCGGCGGATCCGGGGGAAAAGGTGCAGATTCGCGAACGCCTTTTGGACGAGTTTGGGCTTGTGAGTTTACGTGCCAGGCAGGCTGGTACGCTCTCTGCGGGGGAGAGGCGACGTCTGGAAATCGCTCGCTCGCTCGCTACTTCCCCCTCCTATATCCTTCTTGATGAGCCGTTTTCGGGGATTGATCCACTGTCGGTAGCCGAGCTTCAGGAGCAGATTGTCACCCTCAAAGAGAGGGGGATCGGCCTGATTACTACCGATCATAACGTCCGAGACACCCTCTCTATCACTGACTATGCCTACCTGATCAATGAGGGAAAGGTGATCAGCTCCGGGACATCGGGAGAGATCCTTGATGATCCGCTGGCCCGTCGCTTTTACCTAGGGGAACGCTTTCAGGTGTGACGCGTACGTGGAGGTGCCGTCGTAGGATGAACGCACCGAATCCGAGAATGAGAATAGCGCTGATCACGTGGGCAGCACGAATTGGCCCAAGCCACAAGCTGTCCCCACGAGAGAAACTTACCAGCGAGCGGGCGATTGAGTAGAGGATAAAGTACATCGCTGTCGAAAAGCCATCTCGGTAGTTCTTCTTGCGAATCCGCCACAGGTAAGTGAAGATGGCGGCGTTCAGGATCATTTCATAGATCATCGAGGGATGGGTTGCGAGGCCTGGGTAGGCTTGGCCAACTGGAGAATCAAGTGGAAAGCGGATTCCCCAAGGAAGTGTTGTGGGAAGTCCAAACGCATCACCATTCATCAGATTTCCGATTCGGCCAATTGCTTGGCCGAGGATCAGGCTTGGGGCGATGGCATCGGTAAGGGCCCAAAACGAGACTTTTTTGATTCGACAGAACAGGTAGACAACAATTGCCCCGACGATCACCCCACCGTGAATGGCCAACCCGCCTTGCCACACCTTGATCATGTTTAGGGGATGTCGGCTGTAGTAGCCCCATTGGAACGCGACGTAGTAGATTCGCGCTCCCAGAATGGCTGACGGGATGGTCCACAGCAGAAGGTCGAACAGATCCTCGGAGGAGAGAGGAATTCTCTTCCGCCGTACCTCCTTGATAATCAGGATCAGTCCTATAGTTATGGCGATTACATACATCAAGCCGTAGTAGTGAATCGTTATCGGTCCGATTTTTGCCAGAATTGGATGCATGACTTTCTCCCGGTTGTCGATATGATGGAGAGTATATGAGCCATTTCCGTGAAAAGAAAGCGCTGCTTGCACTTGTTGCTGGCGCAGCAGTTGCCCTGTCGATGCCCGGCCTGGGGATCGGCCCTTTCGTGTTCGTAGCACTTGTACCCCTTTTTGCGGCTATCGAGAAAGGGAGAGGATTCCTGGCAGGATTTCTGGCAGGGGTTGTGTTTTTTGCCATTGATCTGCGGTGGCTGCTTACCCTCTATCGGTTCAGTTGGCTCGTCGTTCCCGGATACCTGATTCTTGTCGCCTACCTGGCGGCCTACTTCGGGCTGTTTTGTTTTCTCATGGTCTGGGTTCGAGGGAAAAGAGGTTTCGATGGAGTGCTGCTTGTTCTGGCACCACTTTGCTTCACGCTTTTGGAGATTCTACGGGCATACGGCCCGCTTGGAATTGGCTTTTCGTCCCTCTATCTGAGTCTGTACCGCTATCCGTCGTTGATCCAAATCGCGGCAGTTGCTGGCCCGTGGGCGATTACTGCGGCGATCGTCTGTGTGAATGCGTCGCTCTATCTTGCGATGCGCAAAAGCGCGGGCTACTTCCTCATTGCAGGCGGAATCGTGGGGCTTCTTGCCGCGTTCTCAATCTACTGCGGCCCACGAGAAGGGGAGGCGCTCGCTGTAGCCGTGGTTTCTTCAGCGGTGCCCCAGGAAAAAAAACTCGACGGACGCAATCTCCTTCCACTTCTAGAGCAGTACATCGCATTGGGTGAACAAGCAGCAGGGACAAACCCTGATCTCATTATCTTTCCCGAATCGATCCTCCCCGGCTACATTTTGCGTGATGAGCGCCTCCTTCCTCAATTCAGGGCCCTTGCCAAGGGTGCTGACGCGCGCGTTCTTTTCGGGACCGGTGATTATCGAAATGGCGAGATCTACAACAGCGTAGTACTGCTTTCTCCCGACGGAACGACCGTGGGAACGTACGACATGGTTCATCCGGTTCCATTCGGAGAATACATTCCAGGGCGAGGTCTACTGGAACGGATTGGCCTGGGGCGATTTGCCAATTCCTTTCTGTTTCAAGATCTTGCGCGTGGAGAAGGGTACGTTCCAGTTGGTGGAATCGGAACACCAATCTGTTTTGAAGCAACCTTTCCCACCGCGGCGCGAGCGTTGGGGAGAAACGGTGCCGTGCTGCTGGTCACCGTGACAAACGACGCCTGGTTCGCCGGTAGTTCCGAGCTTCGAGCGCACTTTGCCGCTGCTGTCTTTCGAGCGGTGGAGACTCGATGCACCCTGATCCAGGCGGCGAACGGCGGGGTATCAGGGGTCGTTGACCCTCGCGGCCGGATCCTAAACGAAGTCATCGGGGAGGGGATTCTTTTCGCCGACGCGGTTCAACTGGAGAACAAATCACTCTACTCTCAGCGAGGAAACTCCATTCTATACGCAGTTCTAGGTGCAAGTAGCCTTGCTGCGATAGTGTGGAAAACGAAAAGGACGTGCTCTTCCAAAAAGACTACGAGGGGCGGAGACAGGTCCCCGCCCCTTTAGATCGATTCTACCTTCTTGCTGCGGCTGGCGAGGCGTTGTTATCTGGAGCGGCCAGATTGGTGAGGTTTGTGACAGCGCCATTGGAGAAGGCAACCTTGTAGATGTTGAAGTTTCCTGCAGTCTCCTCCCTGACAAAAACAATCCCGGAATTGTCCTCCAGCCAGTAGGGACAGAATTCGTCTTTGGTCGTATCGGAGATTTGCCCCACCGGTACCGATCCCAAGATAAGGGTGTTCACGTACGCTTCCAACGTCTGTGGCGTACCCGTTCCATCGGCGTTCATTACCCAAATGTCGATGGTTGCACCTTGGTCGGTGGAGAAGGCGATCTTTGTCCCGTCCGGTGACCAGGCCGGCTTGGAGATTCCAGCAGTTGCGGGAAGGTTGAGGGTAGGAGCAAGTCCAGTAGTGAGGAAGTTTGCCGTCGAAGCGTCCCCATCGTTGCCGGTCGAGTCATACAACGTACTTAAGATGCCGCCTGCCGTGCGCTTAATGATCGCACTTCCTCCCGCCGTAGCTGTTCCGTCGTGTTTCACACCCGATACGAAAACGAGACTGTCGTCTAACGGCGAGTAGGCTGGCGCGATCGCCCAAGATGGGGTCTGTGTCGTCAGCTGAGTCGCAGTGCCTCCTGCAGCAGGGATCGAGTAGATCTCCCACGTTGTGTCGGACGGTGTCTGCGCGGCGTTCGAAGCGTAGGCGATCTTGGTTCCATTGTACGACCAGCTGGGCTGGATCTGATTGGACATGGTTTGCGTCGTCAATTGAGCATTGTGCTCGCCCACAACCGTTAACGTCCATACGTTCCAACGAGTTCCATCTTCGGCTGTATAAGCAACTTTAGTGCGTGTTCCCCGCACCAGATCCGGGAAGAGTTCATCGTTACCTGTTTCAAGAAGCTTCCTTGGATCACTTCCATCAGCTTGCATTCGCCAGATGTCGTAATCGGAAACGAACCGATTGCTGGCAAACGTGATCATGGCAGGGCCGATCGTCACCGTGCCGCTGTCCATTCCGATCCGCCCATCGTTGTCAGTGACGGTAAGCTCGACGGTGTAGGTG
>Ga0180432_10007022_pt1 | contig 14442 bp, 9 predicted proteins | sample SS_ome_10_FD_132414 | JGI IMG/M metagenome (GOLD analysis project Ga0180432, IMG submission 132414) | Hypersaline lake sediment archaeal communities from the Salton Sea, California, USA - SS_1_MS_2 metaG | ecosystem: Environmental > Aquatic > Non-marine Saline and Alkaline > Hypersaline >... | reverse complement strand
CCGCGGACCCCCTCGTCGTCGACGACGAAGTGCCCCGGTCGCCCCTCGAGGGTCGGATCGTCGCTGACGGAGAGGACCGGCCGCCCGAGCTTCGTTCCCATCTGAAGCCTCGCCCGGAACGCCGGGTTGTTCTGGAGCCCGTCCCCTTCCGAGAGATGCCCGAACGCCTCGTGGATAAACACGCCGGCCTCGCTCGGATCGAGGACGACAGGGAAGACGCCGGCCTTCACCGGCTCGGCGTCGAGGAGCTCGCACGCCTTCGCGATCCGCGCCTTCAGCTCCTCCTCCCGGTCGAGCAGTCGCCCGTATTCCTCGCAGCCGCCGAACGCGAAGCGGACCCGCTGGACCACGTCTCCCTTCTTGGCGACGATGAACCCGACGATCCCGCAGGTGAGCAGCTCGTACTCGATCGCCGAGCCCTCGCTGTTGACGAAAACGCGGCGGGAGCCGAACTCGTCGTAGTAGGTCTGCGTCGTGATGACGTGCGGCTCGCCGAGGATGATCCCGTTGTAGTGGGCCACGAGATCGAGCTTCTCCTTGAGGGGAATCCGCCGCGGATCCTGCGCCGGCGATAGAAGGAACGCGTCGGCGAGGGCCGGGGCGTCGGCGACGCGGAGCTTCTTCTCTCGGAGCTTCCCCGCGAGGGACGCCGAGGCGCAGGTCGACTCGGCGATCGGCCCGGCGCGCTCCGGGGCGGAGAAGGACGAGATCGCCTTTCCTCCGTCTGCGTAGGCGCGAACGTGCCCGCCGGACGACTCGGTCGACGCGACCTCGCTCAGCTTCCTCCCCTCGTAGAGGATCCGGACCTTCCGGTTCTCCTCGTACCGGACGTCCGCGTACGCCGCCGGGAGTTCCGCCGCGATCGCAGCCAGCTTCTCCTTCATCGAACCTCCTTCGATTCCGAGTCCAACGTGCCAGGATACTATGAGACCCCCTTCATCGCAGCAACCATCGTGTCGGAGCGGTCCCCCGTGCGACGCCGGCGGTGACGGGCTGGAGGGACGGCCGCACGCTGGGTAAGCTGATCAAGATCGGGGGTGGGTTCGCCGATGTGGCGCACGTTCGCCAGCCTGTTCGTCGCCGTCGCCGTCGCCATGCTCGGGATCGGCATCATCGCGCCGATCCTGCCGCTGTACGCCGACACGTTCGGGGCGAGCGGGGTCGCGATCGGCTTCGTCTTCGCCGCGTTCTCGATCTCGCGTTCGCTCCTCGGACCGTGGGTCGGGCGGTTCTCCGATCGGGTCGGTCGGAAGCGGATCCTGCTCGTCGGACTCGGGGCGTTCTCGGCGATCTCGGTCCTCTACGTCCTGGCGGGGAGCATCTGGGAGCTCGCCGCGTTTCGGTTTCTGCAGGGCGCGGCGTCGGTGATGGTCACGCCGATCGCCCAGGCCTACGTCGGCGACATGACGCCGGTGGGGCGCGAGGGGCGGACGATCAACCTGCTGTACGCGGCGATGTTCTTCGGCGTCGCCCTCGGGCCGCTCCTCGGCGGGCAGCTGAGCGCGCTCTGGTCCTACCACGCGGCGTTCGTGGCGATGGGCGGGCTCAGCTTCGTCGCCCTCCTGCTCGTCTGGCGGACCGTGCCGAGCGACCATGGGCGACGGGCGACCGAAGAGAAGGAGGAGCCGGAGCTCGTCCCGCTATCGCGGATTCTGAAGCGCTCGGCGGTGAAGGGGATCGTGGCGTACTTCGCGACGCGGGGCTTCTGGCGGCAGGGGTTCTCCGCGTTCTATCCGCTGTTCGCTGTGTCGCTCATCGGGTGGAGCGAGGCGGAGGTCGGCACGGTGTTGTCGGCCTACTTCTTCGCCGGCGGGCTCCTGCAGATCCCGTTCGGGTACTTGGCCGATCGATTCAAGCGGTTTCCGCAGATCCTCGTCGGGAGCGTCGGGGCGCCGCTCCTTCTGACCCTCATCCCGTTCGTCCGCACGACGTGGAAAGTCGTTCTGGTGATGTTCGCCATGGGTGCGCTCTCCGCCTTTTCCCGCGCGTCGGTCCTCGCGATCCGGACCGAGCTCGGTCGGACGCACGGGATGGCGACGCTCGCCGGGCTCCACGGTTCGTCGTTCGCGTTGGGGCAGATGGTCGGACCGATGGCGTTCGGCGCGATCTCGGACGCGTTCGGCGTCGGGGCGGTCTTCCCGTTCGGGAGCGTCCTCGGGCTCGTCGGGTCGGGGTTGGTCGTCTACTGGCTCAGACGCTGGCGGGGATCGATTCCGAATCCGGGGGCGTGAAGCCGGGTCCTATAGGAGCGACTCGACGATCGTCGGCAGGAGGTCGAGCGGGTGCCCGACCCAGCGGATCACGCCCTGGCGATCGAGGACGAACGTGTGGGGAATCCCGACGCTTCCTCCGCTGAGGACGCCGTACAGCTCCGCGACCGGCGTGAACTTCCCCCCCGGTTCCCAGACGGAGACGAAGTCGTTGTAGCCGTTCTGCGTCAGGAAGTCGATCGAGTCCTGCTCGACCGTGTCGGTGCTGATCAGCACGCCGATGACGCCGTCCTCTTCGTAGGTCGCCAGCAGTTCAGCGAGGTGCGGAAGGCTGCTCCTGCACGGCGAACACCACGCCCCCCAGAAGTCGAGCAGCGCGACCTGGCCGCGCGCGTCGGAGAGGGTGAACTCGCCCCCGTCGGTCGTGGGGGCCGTGAAGTCGGGCGCCCTCATCCCGACCTCGATTCCCACTTCGGGCCCTTCGTCGGAGACGGTGATCGTCAGGGAGTCGGTCGCCTGGCGCCCGCTGTCTTCGGCGATCGTCAGGAGCGCCTCGTAGACCCCTCCCGCCTCGTAAGTGTGCTGTACGATGATCCCGAACTCGGTCCCTTCGGCCGGATCGGATCCGTCGCCGAAGTCGAGGGCGTACGTCAGCGGCCGATCCTTCGGGTGCATGCTGTACGAGAGGTCGAAGCCGATTGTCAGCGGCGCCGGACCGCTGACGACGGAGCTGGCGAGAATGGCGACCGGATCGGACTGGAATAGACACCCGGAGAGGACGTCGAGCGCGATCAGGGACGCGATTCCGACGGTTAACCAACGCAAAGTACGCAGACAGCTTCGATCCCTCATGTGGTGACACTAGTCCGGGCGCTTGGGAGTTCCCATGAACGGTGGGTGAGGGAGATGTGATCTTCGTCAAGCCGAGAGAGGTGAGCGATGTCAGCTCGGTGCCTTGGCGTCGTGTCGCCCAACGATCGCCCCCCTGGAGGTCGTCGATGGTGTGGCCCGGCTGTGCCGCGCCTCGCTTGGCTGAAACGCAAGATCGTGAGGCAGAATCGGTCCAGAAGCGAGGTGAGGGAACATGCCGACGAAGCGAACGACCCAGACCATTTCGCTCTACGTCCCCGAGAAGGCACAGCAGGCCAAGGTAATCCGGCGTCTGATGAAGCTCGGGGAGAAGCGCGATCGATCCGTCAACTACCTGGTCGTCGAAGCGATCCTGCAGTATCTCGATCGGGAAGGCGTGTAGCCGACCGACCCGTCTCGTACGACAGCACGCTCCGCTCCGTGATGCCCGAACGCCCCTTGACGCCGTGATTCTCGGCTGCTATGATGGCGCGTGATCGGACCATGAATCGTCTGAGAGATCGATATCAACCGCTTCTGATCTATATTCCCGAGCCCCGCTAGGGGCGTTCCGCGTTTCCATTCGTGATGAGGTGTACGTCGAACTTCCAGACGGAGTGTGTTGGCGAGGAGAGGAAGCGATGAAGCGGCACGAGAAGCTGACGAAGGATCCAATTGCGAGAGAGGAAGAAGTGTTGGCGTTCTGGCGTGAGCACGGGACGTTCGAACGAACGCTCGCGGCGACGCGGGAAGGCCCACGATTCGTCTTCTACGAGGGACCTCCAACGGCGAACGGGATGCCGCACTTCGGGCACCTGATGCCGAGGGTCTACAAGGACCTGTTCCCGCGATACAAGACGATGCAGGGCTTCTATGTCGCCCGGAAGGGCGGCTGGGACACGCACGGCCTTCCGGTCGAACTCGAGGTCGAGAAGGAGATCGGCGTCGACAGCAAACCGGAGATCGAGGCGTACGGCGTCGAGCGGTTCGTCGAGAAGTGCAAGGAGTCGGTCTGGCGCTACAAGGGCGAGTGGGAGCGGATGATCGATCGGATGGGTTTCTGGATCGATCTGGAGGACGCGTACGTCACCTACACCGACGGCTACATCGAGACCGTCTGGTGGGAGCTGAAGACGATGTTCGACCACGGCCTCCTCTATCAGGGGCACAAGACGCTTCCGTACTGCCCGCGGTGCGGCACCGGCCTTTCCAGTCACGAAGTCGCTCAGGGGTACCGGACGGTCGACGACCCGTCGGTGACGATCCGGATGCCCGTCGTCTCCGACACCGACGCGGCCTACGACGTCGAGCCCGAGGGGGAGACGTCCCTTCTGACGTGGACGACCACGCCGTGGACCCTGCCCGCGAACCTGGCGCTCGCCGTCGCCGCCGAGGCGATCTACGTCGAGGTAGAGGCCGGAAACGAGCGGCTGATCCTCGCCCGGAGCCTGCTCGACGCGGCCCTCGTCGGGGACGACGTTCGCGTGGTGCGTGAGTTCCCGGGAAGCGACCTGATCGGCGTTCGTTACGAGCCGCCGTACCGACTGACGGAAGAGCCGACGGCGCACCGCGTCTACGCCGCCGACTTCGTCAACATGGAGGACGGGACCGGGATCGTCCACATCGCCAGCGCCTTCGGCGAGGACGACTACCGACTCGGGCAGGAGGTCGGACTTCCCTTCGTCCAGCCGGTCGATCTCGCGGGGAACTTCACCGAAGCGTTTCCGCTGTGCGCCGGAGACTTCGTCAAAGACGCCGATCCGGTGATCGTCGACGATCTGAAGAAGCGAGGGATCCTCTATCGCTCCGAGTCGTACGAGCACGAGTACCCGTTCTGCTGGCGGTGTGAGACGCCGTTGCTCTACTACGCAATGGACTCGTGGTACGTGCAGACGACGGCAGTCAAGGACCGGCTGATCGAGAACAACGCCAAGATCAACTGGTATCCGGCACACGTCGGAGAGGGGCGATTGGGCGACTTTCTCGCCAACCTGAAGGATTGGGCGCTGTCGCGCGACCGCTACTGGGGAACGCCGCTCAACCTCTGGGTCTGTAGCGCCTGCGGAGACGTGACGTGCGTCGGGAGCCGCGAGGAGCTGGTCGAACGGGCGACCGACCCGGAACGGGCGAAAGGCGTCGAGCTGCACCGGCCGTACATCGACGGCGTGACGATCCGTTGCGCGGCGTGCGGCGAAACGGCGACGCGGGTCCCGTACGTGATCGACACGTGGTTCGATTCGGGGAGCATGCACACGGCCCAGTGGCACTACCCGTTCGAGAACGTGGAGACGTTCCGCGACCAGTTCCCGGCGGATTTCATCTGCGAGGCGATGGAGCAGACGCGCGGCTGGTACTACACCCTGTTGGCGACGAGCACGATCGTTCACGGCGAGGCGCCGTATCGGAACTGCGTCAGCACCGGTCTCGGCCTCGACGAACACGGCTTCAAGATGAGCAAGAGCAAGGGGAATGTCCTCGACCCGTGGGATCTGATCGGCAAGTACGGCGCCGACTGCATCCGCTGGTTCCTCTACTCGACGAGCACGCCGTGGAAGACGCGGCGGCTGTCCGAGAAGGGGGTCGGCGAGCCGCTGTATCGGTTCCTCGACACGATCCGCAACACGTACGACTTCTTCGCGCTGTACGCGTCGATCGACGGGTTCGACCCGGAGGAGCACAGTGCATCAGGCGAAGCCTCGTCGGTGCTCGACCGGTGGCTCGCCTCGCGGCTGCAGGCGACGACGAAGGCCGTCACGGAGGCGCTCGACGGCTACGACGTCGTCAGCGCGACGGCGGCGCTGGAGACGTTCGTCGACGACCTGTCGAACTGGTACGTTCGCCTGTCGCGCCGACGGTTCTGGCGAGGCGGGATGGAGGAGGACAAGATCGCCGCGTACCGGACGCTGAGGGGCGCCCTGCGGGCGCTGTGCAAGCTCCTCGCACCGTTCACGCCGTTCCTCTCCGAATCGATCTACGCGAACCTCAGAACGGAGGGCGACCCGGAGTCGGTCCACCTCTGCGCGTACCCCGTGGCCGATGAGACCAAGATCGATGCGGAGTTCGAAGCCGAGATGGCGTTCGCGCGCCGCGTCGTCGCCCTCGGCCACCAAGCGCGGAACCAGGCGGGGATTCGGGTCAGACAGCCGCTGTCTCGGGTCGTGGTCCGGCGGCCGAAGTCCGGCACGCTGTCCGGCGACGTCGCGCGGCTGATCGCGTTCGAGCTGAACGTCGAGGCGGTCGAATCGGCCGAGGAGCTCGAGGCGTTCCTCGGCGAGGTCGCCGTGCCCAATTTCCGGTCGCTCGGACCGCGTCTCGGTCCGAAGGGACAGGTGGCGGGCGATTGGATCAAGGCCCAGGACGCGGCAACGCTTCGGGCGCAACTCGGTAAGGGATCCGTGTCCATCGAAGGCGGGGCGGTCGAGATCCTGCCGGAGGACGTCTCGTTCGAAGAAGCCGTGACCGACGAGTGGGTCGACGGCGCCGAGGGCGACTGCCGGATCCTCCTGAACGTCGCGATCGACGAGATGCTGCGCGAACGCGGGCGGCTTCGCGAGCTGACGCATCGGATCCAGCTTGCCCGCAAGAAGGCGGGGCTCGAGGTGACCGACCGGATCGAATTGGGGTACGTGGCCGACGCGACGTTACGGAAGGCCGTCGAGGCGAACCGCGACGAGATTGCCGCCGAGGTGCTGGCGACGACGATCACCGAGGGAGTCTCCGAGGATGAGGAGCACACGGAGGTGCTCGATCTGGACGGCGAGACGATCACCATCGGTCTGTCTCGCGCGAGCGATTCTGAAGAGAACTAGAGGTGAGCGCAATGGCGACGGCGGTGCTCGGATTGCAGTGGGGCGATGAGGGGAAGGGAAAAATCACCCACCTGTTGGCGCGGGAGGCCGACATGGTCGTCCGATTCAACGGCGGGCCGAACGCAGGCCACACCGTGATCGACCGCGGGGTGAAGTTCGGGACGCACCTGGTCCCGGCCGGTGTCTTCTACGCCGACACGGTCAACGTTCTCGCGGGGGGGATGGTCGTCGACCTGGCCGTCCTCCGCGAGGAGGTGGAAGCGATCGCCGTCCACGTGGGGTGGACGCCTAAGCTTCTGATCGCCGAGAACGCCCATCTGATCCTCCCGTATCACCGACTCCTCGAGGAGCTGGAGGGAAGCGGAGCGCACTTCGGGACGACGCGACGGGGGATCGCGCCGGCGTACCGCGACAAGGCGGCGAAGATCGGGATCCGGGCCGGCGACCTCCTGCGGCCGGTGCAGCTGGCGAAGCGGCTCGAATGGCGGCTCGACCTCCTGAAACGGCAATGGCCCGGAAACGAAGCGGTCGGGCGACTCGACGTGGAGGAGCTGACCGAAGGGCTGCTCCGCCTTTCCGAGCCGTTCGTCGGCTCGATCGGGGACGCGGCCGCGGCGATCACCACGGCCCTCGAGGGGAAGGAGGCGGTGCTGTTCGAGGGGGCGCAGGGGACGCTTCTCGACGTCGACCACGGGACGTACCCGTACGTCACCTCGTCGTCGACGACGTACGCCGGCCTGGGCAACTCGATCGGGATCCCCGAGCCGGCCGTCACGCAGCGCCTCGGGGTCGTGAAGGCGTATCAGACCCGGGTCGGCGCGGGACCGTTCCCGACCGAGCTCGAAGACGAGATCGGCGAGGGATTCCGGGAACGGGGTGGCGAGTTCGGCGTGACGACCGGTCGACCGCGGCGGTGCGGCTGGCTCGATCTGGTCGCGCTTCGATACGCCGTCACCTTGAACGGAGCGACCGACCTGGCGCTGACGAAGGTCGACGTCCTGAGCGGCTGCGACGAGATCAAGGTCTGCCGCGCGTACTCCTACGAAGGTCGGAAGACCGACCGGTTCCCGCTTTCCGGGGAGGTCCTCGAGGGTTGCGAGCCGATCTACGAGACGCTTCCGGGCTGGAAGGAACCGATCGATGGGATCGACGCCGTCGGCGACCTCCCTCCCGCCGCCGCCGCATACGTCGCGACCATCGAGAAAGCGGTCGGTGCGCCGATCGAGATCGTCTCCACCGGTCCGGAGCCGGAAGCGACGATCTACCGGGGGCTTTGAAACGGCGAAACCCCCTCGATATAATTCCCGTCTCAACGAGCGGTCACCAAGGAGCTTCAGGATGCAACGGACATACGTCGCGAAAAACGAAGAGATGGGAACGAGCTGGAACCGGGAGTGGTTCGTCGTCAACGCGGACGGCAGGCGGCTCGGCCGAATGGCGTCGGAGATCGCGGTGATCCTGCAGGGGAAGCACAAACCGATCTACACGCCGCACGTCGACACGGGAGACTACGTGATCGTCGTCAACGCCGAGAAGATCGATCTGACCGGCGAGAAGTGGGACAAGAAGCTCTTCCAGCGCCACAGCGGATACATCGGCGGGCTGAAGGAGCTGACGTACCGTCGGCTGATCGAGCGTCGTCCGACCTTTCCGGTGCGCGAAGCGGTCCGGCGGATGCTTCCGAAGAGCAAGCTCGGCCGTCGGATGCTCCGCAAGCTGAAGGTGTACGAAGGGCCGACGCATCCGCATGCGGCACAGCAGCCGAAACAGCTGGAGATCTAGTTCAGACCTGGTTTCCCTTCCGTTCGGACATCTGTCCACAATCCCCTAGACAAAGTCGGAAGAGGGTCTCGACACCCTTCCTGTCCGCGTCCGCGACCCGGAGCTAGACTCCATTCCGAAGCAGCAACAAGGAATCCGGGTGGGGGGAAAAGAATGATGAACCGTCTACGAGGGGTTGTGGCGATCGTCGTTGTCCTGATCATCGTTGCCTCGGTTGCCATCAGCGGTTTCGGTCAGCGTCAGAAGGTGGCGGTCTTCGTGCAAGCCGCCGCCCCGGTGCCGGCTTCGGATCTCGAGATCATACGGAACTACGCGTATCAGCGTTGCGCGGTGATCACGGGCACCAGCGTCTGCACGCAGGGTGAGCTGATGTACGCGCAGCGGATCACCAACACGTACATCGGAAACTCCATCACCGTCGAGGGGATGCGCCAGCTCGCGCAAGTGCTCGGCGTCGATCACGTGATCATCCTTCGCGTTGTCCGTTGGGAGAATGAGTTGTCGTACAGGCCGGAGCGATCTCTTCTGCTGCTCGGAGCGACCTCGTTCCTAAGCACGTCGCTTCAGCTCTTGATCAGTCCGCTTGGGCTTCTGATGGGGATTGAGAAGGAAGCGACGGTCGCCCTTTTCGCGACCGTGTTCAGTCCGCAGGGAAACGTCGAGTTCTCGACCACGGCGACGTACGAAGATCATCCGCTTCTTTCCCTGCTGACTGCCGATCCGGTGGAGGCGGCGAAGGGGGCCATCGACTCGGCTCTCTACCAACTCGCTGTAGCACTGTGAACGATAGGCCGGAAACGACGAAAGGAGGCAGGGGACATCGTAATCGGTGTTACAGACTTGAGAGGCGGGCATCTGCTAAAGTGAGGATGGATTGCTGTTTTGATGGCGGAAAATGATGAGCATGTCAACAAAGGAGGTAGCAATGAAGGTGCGTAAGGTCAGTCTTGGCCTTTCCTTCCTTCTGGCAGCGGTCGTTCTCCTCATTCCGATACCGGGTGCGGGACAGGGAGAAGGCTTCTACACTGTCAGTCAGGGGGAGACGCGAGTCCAGATCACGCCGGTGGAGAACCCCGGCGGCGCTGTCGAGTTCTACAACATGACGAACATGCAGGCAGCGACAGGGTTCGAAGAGCCGAACACGGCGATTCTGTTCCTGTATCAGGATACCTTGAGCGGCGAGCTGTCCCTGTTCGTCATCCTCGGCGGCCCGGCCGGAACGGCTGGCTCGACATCGATGACGCTGTCCGGAGTCCCCGCAGGAGCCGATTTCATCGTTCAGGACGACGCGACGGACTTCCGCGACACGTGGGAGCTGACTCCGCCGACGGGGAACATCTCGTGGACGTGGGACGAGGCACGCGGGGACGGAATGGTCCTCGGACCGCTCGGTCCCGAATTCGAACTCACCCTCTTCCCGCAGTTCACCTCGGGGATCACGCAGGTGAAGTTCCTCTCCGAAGCCCTCGGGACCGACGAGATCCTGCTGAACCTGATCGATCCGATCCTCGTTGCCGGGACGCCAAACCAGCCGCCTGAGGTGGCGTTCTTCATCTCGCCGATGGAGCCGCACATCAATGAGTCGATCACGTTCGACGCGACCAGCTCGTTCGATCCGGACGGAGCGATCGAGACGTACGAGTGGGACTTCGACGGCGACGGCCTGTTCGACCAGGTGACGACGGATCCCGTCGTGAGCTACACGTTCGGGACGGCCGGTCTCAAGACCGTGACCCTCCGAGCGACGGACGACGAGGGAGCGATCGCCCGAACGTCGTTGACGATCGACGTCAACGAGCTCGCGGTATCGGTCACGCGGACCATCTCGACTTCGCAGGCCCTACCCGGTAGCACATTCTTGGTCGTCATCCGCATCGAGCCGGACGTCGATCTGGCCGGTGTCGGTCTCCAGGAGGTCTTGCCGATCGGCTGGACGATCAAGCCGTTGGAGAATGCCGGTGCGGCGTTCAAGCGATCGACGGTGCAGTGGGTCTTCGTTGATCAGATTCGGGCTGGGACCACAAAGGTGATCTCGTACGAGTTGACTGTCCCGGAAAGCGACAAGCTGATCGCGACGACGCTGCCGGTCTGCTTCACCCTCACCGGGACGTTCCAAGCGATGACTCCGTTCATGGAAATCCCGGTCGAAGGCGACGCCCTCATCGAGGTGACCGACGCGCTGAACATCAAGACGGCGATCGCCCACTTGGTCCCGCGGATCGGGTTCGACACCGAGGACACGATCGACCTTCGCCTGTCGCAGAAGATCGAGGCGAAGCAGCTGGCGCGCGCGCTCGAGATGTGGGAGTTCAGCGAGGTCGTGCCGTGGACGCAAGGCGCGACGATCGACCTCGAGATGATGAAGGAACTCTCAGCCTACGCGTACACGTGTACGCCGGTCGATCTGCCCCTCCCGCTCGTTCCGCAAGCGGACATAACGGCCGTGCGAACGATCAACACGCCGGTTCCATGCAACAACGTCCTGCTGAACTACTACGGGCCCGGTGGCGACAAAGCGGGCAGCACGTTCACCGTCAAGGTCGAGATCTGGGCGGACCAGGACCTCTACGGCGTCGGGCTAAAGGAAGATCTCCCGACCGGTTGGAAGGTCATTCCGATCGACAACGGAGGCTTCTACTACAAGGCCTCGACGATCGAATGGGTCTTCCCGAGCAAGGTCCCGGCGGGCACGGTGAAGACGATCATTTACCAGGTCGAGGTGCCGCAGACGGAGGCGATCGAGATCGCGGCGAGCGATCCGTGCTACGCCAGCAGCACCGATCTGTACGGCGTGGTCGATGCGGCGCTGCCGTGTATGGAAACGGTGGTGACGGGAGACTCGGGGGTCGACGTCAGCGACTGCGTATCGGTGATCGTCGCGATTTCGCGGTGGGATGTCGAGAACGATCGGCTGGACATCACGTTGTCGGACAAGATCTCGTTCCAGCAGGTCCAGCGGGCGATCGCCTTCTGGCTCGAGGACGAGGTCGTCCCGCGAACGTGCGAGCAGACGGTCGACTACCACACGCTGAAAGAGATCATCGCCTACTGGTTGACGAACACGAACATCTGCGATCCGCTCCCGAGCGCGCCGTACGGACCGTGCGATCCAGAGACGTCGACCTGCGACTGATGTGTGCTGCTCACGTGGCGCAATCCGTCTAAGGGGATGATACGAATGAGAACGACCAGCTGCGCGGCGAGAGGGAGGCCTCTCGCCGCCCTCCTTTTCCTGATAGCGGCGTTGATGTTGTCGTGGGCGGGCGCCGTCGGGCAGTCCGTCTACGTGAACCAGACGGTCGAGTGGTGCGACGACCAGGAGGTCACGCGACGCGGCGGAGAGCCGAGCCTGGCGGACGTCGCGCTCCACATCGAAGGGCTCGGGCCGGTGAACGGCTATCCGATCGACTGCGTGTTGATCATCGACGTTTCCTCGACGGCGGATCTATCGTCCGCCAAGTCCTTCGCGTTCGATTTGATCGATCGATTCTCGGACGAGGATCGAATCGCGCTCGTCTCGTACGCGACGACGGCGCGTCTCGAGGTCCCCCTCACGTACGATCGGACGGCGCTGAAGACGGCGATTGCCGATCTGACGGTCGGGGGGAAATCGGCGCTCGGCCTGGCGATGCAGATGGCCCGCAAGGAGCTCCTGGAGGTCGGACGCGACGACGCGATTCTGGTCGAGGTCATGCTCGCCGACGGGCAGAGCAACACGGGCCTCGAACCGTCAACGGAGGGTGAGATCGCCGCGGATACCGGGATCCACATCGTCTCCGTGGGGATCGGCAACCTGATCAACCGGAATCTCCTTCAGTCGTTCGCCTCGGAGACGGACGGGCTGTTCTACCGCCGCCCGTCCGAAGAGGCGCTCCAAGCGATCGGTGAGAAGTTCGAGGTCGACGTCGCGGCGAGCGAGATCCGGATCGACAAGCGACTCCCCGAAGGCCTGCGGTTCGTCACGGCGAGTCCGAGTCCGTCGCAGGTGGAGACGTTGTCGGACGGATCGACGTCGGTGATCTGGCGGATCGTCGAGCTGGCGATCGGACAGGAAATCACGATCGAGATGCAGATCGAGGCGCTCGAAGCCGGGGCTTGGGCTCGAGAGGCCGATTCGCTGCTGACGTACGCCGACTTCCGAGGCGTCGTCGGCTCCATCTCGATCCCAGTGGCCAACTGGCCTCCGATCGCGAGCTTCGAGTACGACCCGGAAGAGCCGACGACGTCGGACACGATCGAGTTTACCGACCTTTCGGAAGACACGAACGACGAAGGCGAAATCGTTGCCTGGCACTGGGATTTCGGTGACGGGAACGTGAGCCTCGAGCGGAATCCTCTGCATCGGTACCCGGAGCAGGGGATGTACGATGTCGAACTGGTAGTGATCGACGACCGCGGTGCGGCGTCGGTCGCCTACGCGGCCGAGATTGTGATCGGCAACACGCCGCCGTACGCGAGTTTCAGCGCGAGGCGAAGTGAGCCGATCGCGGACGTCGACGCGGACGTCATGACGGCCGACCGGCCCCGCGTCGGGGTGGAGATCCTGCTCGACGCCAGCGGCTCGTACGACCTGGACGACTCGATCGTGTGGTACCTGTGGGACTTCGACGGAGACGGTCTCGTTGACGAAACTACGGAGGTCCCAGAGGTCGCGCATACGTTTGACGAACCGGGTGAACACAGCGTCGTGCTGACCGTCGTCGACAAACAGGGCGCACAGACGGCGACGGAGAAGAAGATCGACGTCATCGCCCCGGTCACGACGTTGCGAACGATCGAGACCGGCCTGCCGGATGACTGGACGATCCCTTCCGGCGTCGTCTACGTGACGTTGAAGCTCGGGCTGAACACGACGCTCAACGGACTGTCGATCACCGAGACGATCCCGATGGGATGGACGTTCGAGCTGATCGAGGCCGACGGTGCGACGTTACGGGAGAGCGGAGGGACGATCGAGTGGCTGTTCCTCGAGAAGTTCATCCCGGACGGCGTCAACTCACAGCGGGAGATCCGCTACACGCTGACCGCGCCGGCGAGCGTCGGTGAGACGCTGCAGGGGACGATTGGCGGCAAGCTCGGGAGTTCCTCGCCGCGGTTCGCGCTGACGATCTCGGGCGACGATCGAGTGACGGCCACCTCAGTGCTGTCGATTCCGGTGGTGATCTCCCGATGGGACGTCACCGCTGGGGCCATCGATCCGCACCTCGGCGAGACGATCGGATTCGATCAGATCCAGTACGCCGTGTCGCTGTGGTTGTCCGGTGACGCGGTTCCAAACACGGGCAATCTGACGATCGACCTGGCGATGATGCAAGATCTGATCGCCTACTGGCTGACTGGAAGTTCGGTGCACGACCCGCTCCCTTGAGCGGGTCGTCGCCCGAGTGAAAAGGAGGGGGAATGAACAGGAAATGGATCGGCTTTGCCGGCTCGATCGTAACGATCCTCGTTCTTGCGGTCGCCGTCTGCGCCTTCGAGGCCGACTTCGATCCATCGGTCTACAACCCCGACGTCGCCGAGATCGTGAACTTCGAGGTCTGCGAGTCTTGCCTCGACGGCGAGGGATATCGCTACGCGTGGGACTTCGACGCCGACGGCGTCCCGGAGATGGAGACGGAAGAGGCGTTGGTGACCTACGCGTTTCCGTCGTCCGGGTACTTCGAGGTGGTCCTGACGGTTACGAGCGCCAGCGGCCGGGCGACCACCCGGCGAAAGGGGATCCTGGTCGGTGCGCTCCCGGCGTTCGCCGTGCGAGAGCTTCTCGTCCAAAGCGACGGCACGATCCTCGTGCT
>Ga0180432_10007021_pt1 | contig 14444 bp, 9 predicted proteins | sample SS_ome_10_FD_132414 | JGI IMG/M metagenome (GOLD analysis project Ga0180432, IMG submission 132414) | Hypersaline lake sediment archaeal communities from the Salton Sea, California, USA - SS_1_MS_2 metaG | ecosystem: Environmental > Aquatic > Non-marine Saline and Alkaline > Hypersaline >... | reverse complement strand
GCGTTGACCACGCTGACGCCGACACCGTGGAGCCCCCCCGAGACCTTGTAGCTGCTGCGGTCGAACTTGCCGCCGGAGTGAAGGATGGTCATGACGATCTCGAGGGCGGGCCGGCCGTTGAGCTGCGGGTTCTGGTGCTGCATGGGCCCCACCGGGATCCCCCGGCCGTCGTCGACCACCGTGCAGCTCCCGTCGCCGTTCAGCTTGACCAGGATGCTGCGGCAGTAGCCGCCCATGGCCTCGTCGACGGCGTTGTCCACCACCTCGTAGACCAGGTGGTGCAATCCGCTGTGCCCCGTGCCGCCGATGTACATCGCCGGGCGCTCGCGAACCGCCTTGAGGCCCTCGAGCACCGTAATGTGCGACTCGTCGTACTCACCCGACGGCACGCCAGGAGCCGCCTTCCCGGCGCGTACGTCCTCGCCGACGGCACCGCGGCTCGCGGCATCCTCACCGTGAAAATCACTCATGCTCGTTTGCGCTCCCCCAGCAGCCGGGCACAGGCACCCCCCGGCAGGGCGCCGCCGGCCGGTCATCGGGATCAGCCGGCTGGTCTCCCGTAGCAGACCGTTGCAGGCAAAGCCCCCCCTCACCCTGGACGAAACGAATGCCCGAAACGCAGAAATCCCGTAGCCGCGCGGCCAGCATCTCCCGCAGAGGCATCAGCCACCTCAAACGCATCTCCTGCACACGCGACTCGCTGTCCACCAGTACCGTCAGCACGCCGGAACGGACCGGGCCGAGGCTGCAGTGACGACGGAAGTCTTCGTCCGTACAGCACACCAGCAATTCACGTACCCGGGCCAGGCAGGCGGCATCCACAACCGAGCCCACCTGCAGGAACTCGCTGGCCAGCTCGCCGACCCGCACCAGCCGCTCGGCAACCTGCCGGTTCTTCTGCACCCAGCGCAACTGGCTTTCGTTCATGGCCTACATCCCCTGCTCCACGGTCACGACAGGTTCACCGGCATGATCACGTAACGGAAGTCCTCGCCGACCCGCAGCACACCCGGCCGGTTGCTCTCCTTCAGATCCATGGTCACCTCGTCGACGTGCAGGATCCGCAGAACATCCGTGACGAAACTGGGGTTGAAGCCGATCTCGACCGGCGTGCCCTCATAGAGGATGGGAACCCGCACTTCCGCCTCGCCCTCCTGGGGCGCCCGGCTTGACAGGGCCAGTTCATCGGGCCCGAAGGCGAAGCGGACCCCACGGGACTCCTCGTTGGTCAGCAGAGCCGCCCGTTTGACGGCGCTGAACAACTCGGCCACTCGCAGGGTCGCCTGCTTGTCGTTGCCCTCGGGAATCACGTCGCGATAACTGGGGAAGTGCCCTTCCACCAGAGCCGTGCTCAGGACCGCTCGCCGCCCGCGCAGCAGGATCTGGTTGCCCACGACCTTGACGGCCACGGTCTCGTCCCCCTCGCCGAAGACCTTCTGCATCAGGCCGGTCACCTTGCTGGGCACGATGGCGGTCAGCTCCCGGTCCGGCCCCGAGGTCACCTCCCCCGCCGCGAGAGCCAGGCGTCGCCCGTCCGTGGCCACCAGGGTGAGGGTGTCTCCCCGCTTCTCCCAGAGCACGCCGTTGATGGCGTAGCGGGTACTCTCCCGGGCCGCCGCAAAGACCGTCCGCTCCGAAAGCCTGCGGAGCACCTCCCCGGTGATCTCGAAATCCGGGTCCCCGCTCAGGCTGGCCACCGTGGGAAACTCCGCCGCGTCCTGGGCGTTGATCTGGAAGTGGCTGTCCAACCCGCGGACATGGCAGTAACCCCCGTCCGCCTCGAGGTCCAGAGTCTCGTCGCCGGACTCCCGTACGATGGCGCCCAGTTTGTCCGCGGGCACGAGCACTTCACCCCGGTCTGCGACCTCCACCTGGGCCACCACACAGCGGAGCCCGATTTCCTGGTCGGTGGCCTCCAGCTCCACGCAATCGCCCAGCACCCGGAGCAGAACACACTGCAGGATGGGCTTGGGTGTCCGGGAGACCGCCACGTTTCCGGTCAGTCCCAGGGCATCCGCCAGCTCCTGTCGGTTGACTTTCAGCTTCATGACGTGTGGATCCTTCCTGTCGTGTCAGGCCGACTGTTCAGCGCGAAACCTGTCAGGCGGTGGGGGCCCGTAATGGGTTATAAGGTGTCCCCTTGAATATCTGTCGTCCTCCCTATGTCCTGTGACATCGGTGAACAGTTAGAGCCCTTGCCTCGTAACTTCCTTTTCGAGGGGCAGTTATCGCTGGTTTGCGGCCCCCGTCGTGGTGGACAACCTGTGAGGACTCCGTGGGGGCCGGGCGGGGGAGTTCAGAGGTCGGGCCCTCCTGGCGCCTCCGGCTGGTTGGTAGGGTGCTTTTGCTCACTGGCTCTTCCACAGGGTCCGGGTCTGTCTACTCCAGGTCGCGCCCACGGCGCCGCATCTGCTCGATCATGTCCTCGAGGGCGTAGTTGAACTGGGGGTCTTCGGTTCGTTGCTCGGCGATCCGCCGGGTGGCGTGCAGCACCGTAGTGTGGTCCCGGCCACCGAAAAAGCCGCCGATTTCCTCGAGGCTCAGGGGGGTAAGCTCCCGTGCCAGGTACATGCAGATCTGACGGGGGTAGGCGATGGACTTGGTTCGCTTCTTGCTGAGCAGATCGGACCGCTTCACGCCGTACCGGCGGGTGACCAGGTCCACGATGTCGGGAACGGCGATGCGCTGGAGGGACTCGCCGGTCAGAGCCTCGTAAGCGATGTTCGTGTCGATGTGGCCACCGCGGGTCTGGCTGAGGGCGTCGACCTTGAGCAGGGCGCCCTCCAGCTCGCGCATGTTCGAGTCCACCTTGCTGGCGATCAGCCGGACGGCATCCTCCGGTATCTCGATGCAGCGGAGCTTGGCCTTGTTCCGGATGATGGCCATCCTGGTTTCCAGGCAGGGACGCTCCATCAGGGCGACCAGGCCGGAATTGAAGCGGCTGATGAGGCGTTCCTCGAGGCTGGGGATCTGCGACGGGGGGCAGTCGGCCGAGAGAACGATCTGGCGCTGCGACTGGTGGAGCGTGTTGAAGGTGTGGAAGAACTCCTCCTGGCTGCGCTCGCGTTCAGCCAGGAACTGGATATCGTCGATGACCAGGGCATCCACGTGCCGGTAGCGGTAACGAAACTGGTTGAGGGCTCCGCGTTCCACCGCCTCGAGGAAGTGGTTGGTGAACGTCTCGCAGGAGATGTAGAGCACGTGCAGCGGGCTCGGCTTCTCGAGCAGCTCGTGGCAGACGGCCTGGAGCAGGTGGGTCTTGCCCAGGCCGGTCGCCCCGTGCACGAACATGGGGTTGTAGGCCCGGCCGGGGGTCTGGGCGACCGCCACGGCCGCGGCGTGGGCCAGCCGGTTGCACGGGCCGGTCACGAAGTTCGTGAACACGTGGTCGCTGTTCAGCGTCATCTGCCCGTCGTCCAGCTCGAACGAGAGCGGCCCGCTGTCCTGCGGCGGGTGCTCGCTGCCGTCGGTCTCGAAGGCCAGGGCAACCAGCCGCCCGGTGGCCGCCTGGGCCCCCTCGGCGAAGACACGCTGACAATGTTCGGTCAGGTAGCGAAGTTGGGCGTGGTTCTGGGCACGTACCCGCAACACGCCACCGCTCAGTTCAATGGGGTCGAGCTGAGAGAACCACCCACGGGCAAGATCCGGGTGATGCACCCGTACGTGCCCCATGATGTCCCCCCAGACACTGTCCTGAACCGTGGCCATTTCGCGAGAATAGCGTACCGGAGAAAACCCCGTTCGGCAAGGGCGCCGGCCACGGCCCGCGCCGAAGGGTGTGCTCGTAAGCCACGATTATAAAGGCGTTTACAATCTATCACCCGGCCGGGGCGGGTTTGCCGTCCCGACACCCTGGAAGCAGTTGCCGAAACCGAACACGGCGCCTTATCATTCAGCCGTGCATTCGGATCTCAACAGGAGCGGTCGTTGCCAGGATGGCTCGTAAACACTCACCCCCACGCGCTCGCTCGAGCGATCAGGCTCAGTTCGAGTTCAGCGCCGGCGCGGCTCAGGCCGCCGCTGACGCCAGCCGGGTCCCCCCGCCGGACACGGATTCCGCAAAGCCGGCAACCAGGGCCGGGGCGCGGCAGCCGCGGGGGCGCATCACCGCAGAGACCCTGGCCCGCCAGCAGCGGGAGATTTCCGTTTCCGAGTTCTTCGCCAAGAACCGGCATCTGCTGGGCTTCGACAACAAGCGCAAGAGCCTGCTGACCACGGTCAAGGAGGCCGTCGACAACGCCCTCGACGCCTGTGAGGAGGCGGGGATCCTGCCGGACATCGAGGTCCAGCTCCGCCAGACGGCCGAAGACCGCTTCCGCGTCTGTGTGCAGGACAACGGCCCGGGCATCGTCAAACAGCAGATTCCCAACATCTTCGGCAAGCTGCTGTACGGGTCGAAGTTCCACCGGCTCAAGATGTCCCGTGGCCAGCAAGGCATCGGCATCAGCGCGGCCGGCATGTACGGGCTGATCACCACCGGGACGCCGATCAGCATCGTGAGCCGCACGTCGCCCAAGCGGCCGGCGCACCACTATAAGCTGGCCATTGACACCAAGAAGAACAAGCCGGACGTGGTCCATGATGACGAGGTCGAGGTCGACTGGCCCCACGGTACCCGCGTGGAGATCGACCTGGTGGCTTCCTACGCCAAGGGGAGGCAGAGCGTCGACGAATACCTGGACCAGACGGCTATCGCCAACCCCCATGCCCGCATCCGCTACACACCGCCGGCCGGCGAGCCGGTGGAGCACCCGCGCACAGTGGACGAGCTGCCCGCCCAGCCCAGGGAGATCAAGCCACACCCGCACGGGATCGAGCTGGGCACGCTGATGAAGATGATGAAGGAGACCTCGGCCAAGAAGGTCGGGGCCTTTCTGCAGAAGGATTTCTCGCGGGTCAGTGCCGCGGTGGCCAAGGAGGTATGCAACAAGGCGGGCCTGACCCCGCTTACCTGGCTGAGCGGCGTGGACTCGCGGGCCACCGAGCGGCTCTACAACGCCCTACAGGCGGCGCGGCTCAAGTCACCCGGCACCAGTTGCCTGGTGCCCATCGGGGCCGAGGCCATCCTCAGCGGCCTGCTCAAGGAGGTGAAGGCGGAGTTCTACACCGCCAGCACCCGCCGCCCGGCCGTCTACCGGGGCAACCCCTTCCAGATCGAGGTCGGCCTGGCCTACGGCGGCGAACTGGGTCCCGACCCCCGCGAGCAGAAGGAGAACGGCAACGGCAAGGGTGCCCCGCCCCAGGCCCGGGTGATCCGCTTCGCCAATCGCGTGCCCCTGCTGTACCAGCAGAGCGGCTGCACCATGTACAAGGCCGTCCTGGAGACCAAATGGAACAACTACGGCATTTCACAGGCCCGCGGGGCCCTGCCCGCCGCGCCGATGGTCATCCTGGTGCACATGGCCAGCGTGTGGGTGCCGTTTACCTCGGAGTCCAAGGAGGCCATCGCGGACTACGACGAGATCCGCAAGGACATCCGCCTGGCCATCGCCGAGTGCGGCCGGCGGCTGGGCATCCTGCTCCGCCGCAAGAAGACCCGCACCGTCCACGCCCGCCGCCGGGACGTGTTCACCCGCTACATCGGCGAGGTGGTCGAGTCGGTCCGGGCCATCACCACGGTGAACCGCGACGAGCTCCGCCGGGCCCTGCTGCATCTGGCCGAGGAGCACACCGCCAAGGCGGACGTCGAGTTCGACGAGCACGGCGAGGTGATCCGCAGCAGGCGCAACGGCGAGCTGGAGAACACCATCGTCGTGGATCGGGACGGCGGTGAGCAGGCCCCCGGCGAGCTGTTCACGGAAGACCAGTCACAGCCCAGGCGCCCCGCCGGCCGGGCCAGGGCCAAGACCCGCGGCACCAGGCGCAAGAGGACCTCGGCGTAGCCCCGAAGCCCGGGGACTCCGCCTTCCCTAGGGGCCGCTCCTGCCGTATTCCACTCGTGCGAGATTCCGTTCTCGCGCGCACGGGAGTGGGAGTATGCTGGTGCGAGATTCGCATCTCGCACGCACAAGGGTGGGATCCCGATCCCCCGGGCACCGCGAGAAAGTATTCCCGCAGCAGGGTTCGAGAAGCCGTCCTCGCCCCAGGGCAGACTCCGCTCCGGCAGGCAGCTTGCTGTACGTTTCCGGCCGCGGCTGTGGTAGAATGGCTTCGCATGGCTCGGCAGCGGTCCCGGGCCAGGTCGGACGGGAAGTGACGGACCGAAACCCAAGCCATCGGAGGGCACCGCATGGGTATCGAGCTGGACCGGGTGTATCGGCAAGACTGCCTCGAGGGCCTGGCCCGTATCGAGGCCGGCTCGATTGATCTCGCCTTCGCCGACCCGCCGTTCAACATCGGTTACGACTACGACGTCTACGAGGATCGCAAGGGCTACGATCAGTACCTGGGCTGGACGCGGCAGTGGACAGCCGCGGTGACGCGCACGCTCAAGCACGACGGGGCCTTCTGGGTGGCCATCGGCGACGAGTACGCCGCCGAGATGAAGCTGATCCTCCAGAACAACTGTGGGCTGTACTGCCGCGGCTGGGTGGTGTGGTACTACACCTTCGGCGTGCACTGCAAGTACAAGTTCACGCGAAGCCACGCCCACCTCTTCTACTTTGTCAAGGACCCCAAGTGCTTCACGTTCAACGCCGACGACATCCGCGTGCCCTCGGCCCGGCAGCTCGTCTACGGCGACAAGCGGGCCGTCTCCAAGGGCCGGGTGCCCGACGACACCTGGATCCTCCGGCCACAGGACGTCCCCGCCGGATTCGCGCCCGATGAGGACACCTGGTACTTCTCCCGGGTGTGCGGCACGTTCAAGGAAAGGCAGGGCTGGCACGGCTGCCAGATGCCCGAGCAACTTCTGGGGCGGATCATCCGGGCCTGCTCGAACGCCGGCGAGACCGTGCTGGATCCCTTCGGCGGCAGCGGCACAACGCTCGCCGTGGCCAGGAAACTTGGCCGCCGCTTCCTGGGTTTCGAGATCTCGCCGGACTACGTCAAGCAGATCCGCAAGCGGCTGGCGGGCATCGCTGAGGGTGATCCGCTGGTCGGGCCCGCGGACCCGGTCACCTCGGCTCCGCCTACGGCAGCAGGAACGCGACGCGTCAACGGCAAGCGCGTGTCGGCCAGGGATCTCGAAGGGCCCGCCCGCGCAGGCCGCACGCGGCGGCGTCCCTCGGCCGGCGATACGGGCCTGCTGTTCGACGACCCGGCAGCGTGACCGGGCGGTGGCTTGGCCGCAGCCACGGTGCCGACGGTGCTCGACCAAACCTGCCCAGGGCCGCCGGGTGTGGAACGGCCGGTGGCCCCCCCCCAACACGTCTGCCAAGCCAACGCAGCACGATCAGTCAGCCGCCTCGAAGAGCCGACGTGGCATCCCCTTGTTCCACCCGCGCCGCCCGTGAACCGATAGACGTTCGCTGCGGGCTCTTCTGGATCGTACGCCGCCGGACCCGGCACCGGTAGATCCCGGCTGGTCCTGGCTGGCGGCGCGTGCCGCCCGGTCGTCCATCGGCTATGCTGTTCGCCTGGCGCAGCAGGGCCCGCGGATCGCAATACCCGCCCGGGGTGAGCGTGCCGGCGGGGCACTACGGCACCGCGGCGCTGCGGGTGCAGCGGTCAGGGCACAACGCGGGAGCGACAACCGCCAAGGGAAGTACATCGCATGGCCAGGAAGAAGACGACGGCGAAGAAGACCGCCACGAAACCCCGCAGCTCGCGCCGCAAGGGTGACGCGGGGGCCAAGATCCAGGAGCTGGCCCGCTCGGTGGCCGACACCGCCTTCCGCCGGCAGGAGCCGCACGTGGACATCCCCATCCGGGCCCTGAGCAACGTCAGCTTCAACCAGAAGACCCGCTACATCGAGATGGGCGACAAGACCCAGCGGCGGAGCTTCTTCAACTACGGCCAGGCCAAGCGGTTCATGCAGACCCTGCTGGTGGCCTCCAAGTGCAAGGACCTCATCGACGAGGACAAGACGGCCAGCATCCGGCAGATCTACTACCTGGCCAAGCACACCATCAGGGGCACCAGCGAGAAGACCTTCGACGACCAGGGCGAGTCGGACCCGGTGCTCGAGGACCTGGAGGTGGCCGTCGAGGCCCTCCGCGAGGAGCTGCATATCTTCGCCAGCAGCAAGGGGGCCATGATCGGCGAGCTGGTCTTCGTCGACAGCGGCGATACCATCGACGCCACCCGGCTGGGCACCGGCGGCTACGCCATCCCGGGGATCGTGGAGCCCGAGGTCATCCAGTTCAGGAAGTGCCGGGCCGAGTTCGTCCTGCACGTCGAGAAGGACACCGTCTGGCGGCGCTTCGTCGAGGACCGCTTCTGGGAGCAGCACCGCTGCATCCTGACCCACGGCGGCGGCCAGCCGCCCCGCGGTGTCCGCCGGCTGCTGCACCGCCTGCACCACGAGCTGAAGCTGCCCGTCTACGTCCTGCTGGATAACGACCCCTGGGGGTATTACATCTACTCGGTCATCAAGCAGGGCTCGATCAACCTGGCCTTCGAGTCGGCCCGCATGGCCATCCCCGAGGCCCGCTACCTTGGCGTCTCGGCCTTTGACTACGAGCGCTTCGGGCTGAGCGACGACGTGCGGATCGACCTGGACGCCAACGACATCAAGCGGGCCAAGCAGATCCTGGAGTACCCCTGGTTCCAGGGCAAGCGCCCCTGGATCCGCGAGATCCGCATGCTGCTGGCCAACGGCTTCAAAATGGAGGTCGAGGCCATGTGCTCCAAGTCGCTGAGCTTCGTGACCGAGGAGTACGTCCCCCACAAGCTCAAGCACGACAAGCAGTGGCTGGACTGAGGCTTGCGGATCGCCGGAGAGGGCCGGCGGCTCGGCCCCCTCGGCGGTACGCCGCCCCCGCCGGCCGGCGAACGCCGGTCGCCCGGCCCCCAGCCGAGCTTGACACCGCCCTCGGGGCCGCGTTGAATGATCAGCACCGCCACAGCGCGCCCGGGGCGTAGCTCAGCCTGGTTAGAGCGCCTGCTTTGGGAGCAGGAGGTCGCTGGTTCGAATCCAGTCGCCCCGATTGCGGCCCAGGGCCGCAACAGAGCAGGTGAGCATAAAAACAGGTGAGTAGGCGGAAGAGCCCTTCGCTCGCCTGTTGGCGTCCGCCGCCGGTGAAACGCCAGCTCACCTGCGGTCCCCTGTTCCACTGCTCACCTGTTCAATCCGGGCTTGCCTGATGGCTTTTATGTTCGAGAGCCTGGAGGTCTACCCAAAGGCGGTCGATTTCGCTGACCAGGTGGCGGCGCTTGCCGAGAGTTTCCCCCGCGGCTGCGGCTTCCTGGCGGATCAGTTGAACCGTGCTGCGCTCTCCGTCGCAACCAACCTCCCGTTCGGCGGCAGGAGGTTGCGCGCCGCGTCGGTTCTTCACGGATGCCGACGGTTCACGTTGGACTGATCGTGCCCCGACGAAAGTGCCTCTCTTCGGACAGCCGCTGAGCATCCCGGACGTCCAGCTTGCGGCCCGGAAGCCGAGAGGCTACGGAGGCAGACGGGGCGGGCCGGGCCAGCATCTTCCCAGGCGGGCGGGAAGGTGCTTTGATTGAAGTGCCGCTGGGACAGGCGTCGGGCACTGGGGGTCGGGCGCCGCGAAGCCGGGTCAGACAGGGCGGAAAAGTGTAGCGGCCTGGATGTCGCTGCGAACTAGAATCCCTCGATGATGCGTAAGCAAAACGTCGCCAGGGATCAAGTGGGGAAGATCGGCCAGACACCCAGGCCTGCGCAACCGGGCGCACCCCATCCTGGAAACCGGGCCCGCCGGAGTGGTGCCGCGTGACCTGGCAGCGGCGGCCGGCCTCCACGGACAGAAGGAAGGCGAACCCTTGCCTGGGGGAGTGTGCTTGACATGAAGACGCCCGAAGCTCTTGTGTTTGGCGGAGTGTTGCTCATAGCCGTAACGGTGATGGTTGTCCGGGTTGGATTCGCGACCTCGCGGCCTCGTCTGGAGGGGCTCAACACTCCTCAGCCGCGCGGCGCCGGGCCCCAGTACAGCAAGAGTGGGTACGACATCACCCGGTTGTCCGAGGCACGCGTCGCCGAGCTGGCAAAGGACCTGACACCCCAGGAACGCCACATCCTCCTGGACGCGGGTACGGAACCGGCCTTCTGTGGCCAATTGCTCGACAACCAGGAGCCGGGTATGTACACCTGCCGGCTCTGCGGCTTGTCACTGTTCTCGTCGGACGCGAAGTTCACGTCCGGCACGGGCTGGCCGAGCTTCTTTCAGCCGATCGATCCGCAGCACATGCACCATAAGGTGGACAAGAGTCTCGGCATGACCCGCATCGAGATCGAGTGCGCCCGCTGCGGAGCCCACCTCGGGCACGTGTTCGAGGATGGCCCCGAGCCGACCGGACTGCGCTACTGCCTCAACTCGGCGGCGCTGAAGTTCCTCGCGGCGGGTGCGAGCCTGCCCCCGGAGTCCCGGCCGGTCGAGACCGAGATCGCCTACTTCGCCGGTGGCTGTTTCTGGGGTGTCGAGGATCGGTTTCAGCAGATCCCGGGGGTGATCGACGTGGTCTCGGGCTACCAGGGCGGACGCACGAAGGACCCCACCTACCGGCAGGTGTGCTCGGGCGACACCCACCACGCCGAGAGCGTCCGCGTCACCTACGACCCCGGTCGCGTGACGTACCAGCAACTTCTGGAGTGGTTCTTCAGGATCCACGATCCCACCCAGGGCAATCGGCAGGGGCCGGATGTGGGATCGCAGTATCGCTCGGCTGTTTTCGCGACTTCCGAAGACCAACTGGAGCAGGCGCGGGGCTACGTCCGCGAGCTGGAGCGCTCGAAGCGTTTCGGCAGCCGCAAGATCACCACCCAGATCGAGCGGGCCGGGCCGTTCTACGAGGCGGAGGCATACCACCAGGACTACCACGCCAGGCACGGCGGTTCCTGCCCGCTTCCCGGCGCACCGTGACCGATTGGCCGCATGCATGCCACGGCGCGTCCCTTCGCTGAAAGGGAAGCTGTCACCGGTTGCCGGAGAACCGGCCGGTGAGGCTGCCCGGATTGCGGTTTGTTCCCTGCCTGCCTGGCAGGTCTCGGTCAGAGAACGTGTCGCGGCGTGCGGACTGCGAGAGCCCGCTCTCTGTCCGTGGCCCTGGCCGGTGACCACGGGCCCCGGGTCGGGGTCAGCTCGTGGGTTGATAGGCGACGATTCGGCGGGTCGCGGGGGCGCTTGTGCATCGAGTGCCTCGGATTCTGCATCGCTTGGCCCGGGTTCGGCCGGAAAACCGCGATTCTGAGCCGGAATCGCGGGGTGTTCGAGTCTCATCGCCCATCGGGATCGTCGAGAGGCCGGCATCTGACCCGGCGCCCCGCTGCTCGCGGAGATCATCGCACAGCAGGCCGCTGACCACGAACCCAGATCAGCCATTCCCCGCCCGAAGCAGGACCTCACCCGCCGCCGGGTCTCTCAGCCCTCGCCCGGTTCGTGCCGCAGATGACGAACCGGCCCGCCTTCGGCTATAAGACAGCAGGCCCGCCCCGCGTTCGGGGGTGATGGGCCCGCCGAAGCCGCCGGGGGCTCTGGTCTGCCCGGCGGCGAGCCTTCAGGGGAGTGGCGTATGAGACAACCTGCGTATCGGAAGGTGGTTGCGGCATCCCTGGCCCTGGGCGGCGTGCTGGGGCCGGGCCTGTTCGCGCCGGGCACGGCCCGCGGCGCCCAGCGGGGCGAGGATCGCTTCGTGCACAACACCCGCCAGCTTACCTTCGAGGGCCGCCGCTCGGGCGAGTGCTACTTCTCCTTCGACAACAATAAGCTGGTCTTCATGAGCGAGCGGGAGCCGGGCAACCCCTTCTTCCAGATCTTCGTGCTGGATTTCCGGACCGGCGACGTGAACCGCATCTCGACCGGCCGGGGCAAGACCACCTGCCCCTTCTTCCAGCGCGACACCGGGCTGATCGAGTTCGCCTCCACCCACCTCGACCCCGACTTCGACGCCAAGTGCCGTGCCGAGTACGAACGCCGCGAGCAGGGCCGCACCCGCCGCGGGGCCTGGGACTACGACGAGTATTATGACATCTTCATGGCCCGCCCCGACGGCACCATCCTCGAACGGCTCACCGAGGCCCGGGGCTACGACGCCGAGGGAGCCTTCTCGCCCGACGGGCGCAGAATCGTCTTCTGCTCCATGCGCGACGCCTATCCGCCGGAGAAGCTCACCCCCGACGAGCGGGTCATCTTCGAGCGGCAGCCCGAGTTCTTCGCCGAGATCTACATCATGAACGCCGACGGCTCCGACCAGCGGCGGCTGACCCACTGGCCGGGCTACGACGGCGGGCCCTTCTTCACCGCCGACGGCAAGCGGATCGTCTGGCGCCACTTCTCCGACGACGGCATGCTGGCCGACGTCTACACCATGACCACCGACGGACTGGACCGCCGCCGCCTGACCGACTTCAAGTCCATGTCCTGGGCCCCCTACTTCCACCCCTCGGGCGAGTACTGCATCTTCGTCAGCAACAAGCTCGGCTTCCACAACTTCGAGCTGTTCATCGTGGACGCCCTGGGCCGGCACGAGCCGGTCCGCGTCACCCACACCCAAGGATTCGACGGTCTGCCCAGCTTCTCGTGGGACGGGCGGAAGATCTGCTGGACGTCGAACCACACGGACTCGGGCATGAGCCAGCTCTTCCTGGCCGACTGGGACCACCAGGCCGCCCGGGCCGCCCTGGCCGCCGCGCCGGTCCGCGACTCGGCCGCCGCGGAGCGGGAGTAGTGCAGCGTGTCACCCCATCCGCACGCAGGCGAGCCGCCGGGTTTGTCCCGGCGTTCGTCGCGGGCGCCGATCGCCCGGACAGCCGACCGTGACAGAACCACACCCAACGCTCTGAAGCACAAGGGAGACATCATGCATCGCCGACTTCCCCCAATCGTGACGCTGATCATCGCCGCGGCGGCGGGCCTTCCCGTTGCCGTGGCCGACGTCATTCCGGAAGACACCACCACCGCGGTGGCCAGGCTCGCCCCGGAGATCACCGCGGCGGACCTGGAGACCACGGTGGGCTTTATTGCCTCCGACGGGTGCGACGGGCGCCTCACCGGTACGCCGGGGGCGCTGCGGGCCGCGCAGTACATCGCCGCGGCCTTCGAGCGGGCCGGCCTGCGGAAGCCCGCGGGGCGGGGCGACTACTACCAGCCCTTCGAGTTTGCGGCCGGCGTCCGCATGCGGGCCGACGCCACCGTTCTGGAGGTCATCACCCCGATCAGTGACGCCCTGGTGGCCACGGGCAAGCTGGACGTCGACTTCCGGCCGCTGACCTGGTCCGCAAGCGACACGGTCGAGGGCGAGGTGGTCTTCGCCGGCTACGGCCTGGTCGAGCCGGGGTCCGCCGGCCAGGGATACGACTCCTACGCCAACCTCGAGGTCAAGGACAAGGTCGTGCTCGTGCTCCGCGACCTGCCCGAGGGCGTCAGCCCGGAACGGCGGCAGGAGCTGGCCCTCTATGCCGGTGATCGCTACAAGGCCAAGCTGGCCGCGGACCGCGGGGCGGTGGGCTTCCTGCTGGTGACCGGCCCGAACTCACCCCACGCCGGCGAGCTGATCCCGTTCCGCACGGCCGACCGGACCTCGCCCGTGCCCATCGCGGCCGCCTCCATCAGCGGGGCCCTCGCGGACCGGCTGCTGGCCCCGGCCAGGACGAACCTGCAGGAACTCCAGTCCGCCCTCGACGGCGGCGAGCTCAGCCCGCACGGTCACCCCCAGCCGCAGATGCGGGTCCGCCTGGGAACGAAGCTCGAACGCGTCCGCAACACCTGCCGCAACGTCATCGGCATCCTGCCGCCTGCCGGCGGTTGCCGGGAGTACGTCCTGGCCGGAGCCCACTACGACCACATCGGCACCGGCGAAGGCCTCGGCTCCCTCGCCAGGGAGAACGAGCGAGGCCAGATCCACAACGGGGCCGACGACAACGCCTCGGGCACCTCGGTCATCATCGAGCTGGCCGCCGCCCTGGCCCAGGCCCGCACGTCCGTCGACAGCAACACGCCCCGCCGCGGGCTCGTCTTCGCCTGCTGGAGCGGCGAGGAACTCGGCCTGGTCGGCTCGAGCCACTACGTCCGGAACCCCCTCGTCCCCCTGGACAGAACCGTCGCGGTCTTCAACTTCGACATGGTGGGCCGCCTGCGGGACAACAAGCTGATTCTCCAGGCCGTCGGTTCCTCGCCGACCTGGCGCCGGCTGATCGAGCGCCGCAACGTCCCCGCCGGCTTCAGCCTCGTCCTGCAGGACGATCCCTACCTGCCCACCGACGCCACCAGCTTCTACACCAAGGGCATCCCCACCCTCTCGTTCTTCACGGATCTGCACGGCGAGTACAACCGGCCGGCCGACGACCCCGATACCCTCAACTACCAGGGTATGCAGCGCGTGGCCCGCTTCGCCGGCATGCTCATCGACGATACGTCCAAGGCGGACCTCGAGGTCCAGTACGC
>Ga0180432_10007020_pt1 | contig 14447 bp, 11 predicted proteins | sample SS_ome_10_FD_132414 | JGI IMG/M metagenome (GOLD analysis project Ga0180432, IMG submission 132414) | Hypersaline lake sediment archaeal communities from the Salton Sea, California, USA - SS_1_MS_2 metaG | ecosystem: Environmental > Aquatic > Non-marine Saline and Alkaline > Hypersaline >... | reverse complement strand
GAAAGGCCCGACCACGCTTCGGGCGGTGCCCGGTGCTTCGCACAAAATGCGCCTGTCCCCTTTTCCCACCGCGTTGAAAAACGGAACAACCCCGAGCCGGGCGGTCAGCAGCCGTCCGGCTCTTTCTTGGTTGACAAGGAGCCGCCGCCATGACACTTCACGCTCGAACCGCCCTGATACTTCCGGCCGCCCTCGCGTTGACATTTCCTATCCCGCAGCCGCTCGAGGCCGGCCAACGCCAAAAGATCTTCGTAACAAGCTCCCTCGACGATGCACGCCAGCCCTGCTACCTGATCTTACCCGACGCATTCAATCCCGACGGACCACGCGCGCCGCTTCTGGTCTCGCTGCACACCTGGAGCAACGGGGTCGAGCAACGCCTGAAAGGCATGGAGCAGGCAGCCGAGCGCCGCGGTTGGATCTACCTGTTCCCCCATTTTCGCGGGCGCAACGACAACCCGGATGCCTGCGGCTCCCTCAAAGCACAACAGGATATCCTCGATGCAACCGACTGGGTCATCAACCACTATCCCGTGGATACGCGGAGGGTATATCTAACCGGAGCATCGGGCGGCGGGCACATGTCGCTTTTGATGGCCGCGCGTTATCCGAAAAAGTGGACGGCCGTGAGCGCCTGGGTGGGAATCAGCGATCTGGCATCCTGGGAAAAACGGCACGCCAAGGATAACTATGGAGCGATGGTCCGCGCCTGCTGCGGAGGCGCACCCGGCGAAAGCCCGGCCGTCGACCAGCAATATCGGCTCCGCTCGCCGCTGACGTGGCTCGATCGGGCGGTCGACGTGCCGCTGGATATCGCCGCGGGGGTACACGACGGGCATCGCGGCTCCGTGCCGGTCCGCCACTCGCTGGACGCCTTCAACATGGTGGCCAAGGCACAGGGCGCCCCGCAAATCACCGCCGAGGAAATCGATCAAATCAGTCGTCCCAACGGACACCTCGATCACCCACAGCCTGCCGACCGCCAGAAAGATCCCACCTGCCCTCGGGCGATTTACCTGCGTCGCGTGGCCGGGAAAGCCCGGGTGACGATTTTCGAGGGCGGCCACGAGCGGCTCGACCAAGCAGCCGCCGACTGGCTCAGCCGGCACGTAAAACCGGAAGAAAAGTGAAAGGGCCGATTCCTGGTTCTATGCGTTGCCATCCCCTATGCCTGGGCTTAACTGCGATGGTAGAATAGCAGTGTGAGGGCACGCATGAAGGGATCAGGTAGGATTGTCCGATACGAGGTTCATGCGTTGCGTCGGATGCAGCAGCGAGGCATAAGCAAGGAACAGGTTGCCCAAGTACTTCGCCGGCCGCAGGCAAACAGGTCGGCCCGTCGGGAAGGAGCCAAGCGGCTGGAACGGAGACTATCAGCCAAGAGGCGACTAGCGGTTATTGTTGAGGAAACCGACCGGTTCATCAGAATTGTGTCCGCGTTCTGGATGTAAATCGCCATGAGTAAATCCGAAGACAAACTGGGATTTCAGTTATCCATTAGTGGCCGTGATGATGGAAGATTGGAAGCGCTTTACATAAGTCTCTCCGAGCGAAAGGTGGCAAGGACGGAGGAGGTAGTGGAGGATGTGCTCTTGGTAGACTATGATTCCCGCGGGAACGTGGTTGGGATCGAAATCCTCGCACCTGTGAAAATGTCACGAGTCACTCGCCTTGTGGATCAGCCTCGCCGCAAGCCGTTACGGAAGTTCATCGAACAATCTGCTCCGGGCGAAATGGTCTACACCTAGAGTCACTTCTTTTTTGCGCTGTTTTCGGTTCCTGCAGTGGATAACAGGTTTGTTGCGGTGCTAATCCACGGGACGCCTTCCAACATCAAGAGAAGCCGAGGGCAGCTTCCCCCGGAAGAAGGGCTGTCACCTTCGGCCCGATTCGCCCCCTTTGACATCCGGATTTCGTTCTGCTATACTCTGAAATCTACATAGTGCGTTGGTGGTCGGCCGCTTCCGCGAAGTGGCCGACGAACAGGGAACTCCGGTGCGAATCCGGGACGGCCCCGCCGCTGTAACCGAGTGTGAGGAGGGTAGCCCAGTCTTTCTTGTGGCCATTGTCGCAAAGCAACAGCCGAAGCGATGAGAAGGCCCGGCTCACCCCAGCTCGGAAGTCAGAAAACCTGCCAGCGCAGGACGAGTGGCCCTCTGCGAGGGACAGAGGCCGCGAGTTTGTTGGCCCTCTAACACAAGTGTAATTCGTTGACCGCTTACATTGCGTTTGCGCGCGGTGGGTCTCTGCGCGCCGCGTGCAAGAGCGGGCGAGGAATATGCCTCGGCGGAGACGTTTGTGCCATGGTATTCAGTCCCGTGAAATCGAGCGAACGAGAAGCCGGTAGCGAAAGCGGTTTTACACTGGTCGAGCTGTTGGTGGTCATCGCGATTATCGGGATCTTGATTGCCCTGTTGCTCCCGGCGGTGCAGGCGGCTCGCGAGGCGGCCCGGCGTATGTCGTGCTCGAACAACCTCCGCCAGATCGGCATCGGGTTGCACAACTACCACGTGAGCCTGGGCTGCTTTCCACCCGGCGGCATCGAGCATCGCACGTCGACGCCCGACGGGCGGCAGTTCGCCTGGTCCGCGTTTCTGCTGCCGTTCATTGAGCAGAAGCCGCTTCACGACATGATCGATTTCGGCAAGGCCTTCGACGCCGAAGAGAACGCCGAGCCGGCGGCCCAGATTGTGCCCACGTATATCTGCCCCTCCGTGCCCCGCCGCTCGCCGCTGGTCGACGGCCGGGGACCTACCGACTACGGCGGCATCTACGGCGAACGGATCTCCAGCCCAAACGAACCGCCAAAAGGAACAATGCTCTACGACCGGGCGATCAAAATCCGCGATATCACCGACGGGACGTCGCATACGTTGATCGTTTCCGAGGACGCGGGCTGGCGCGACGGGCAGTGGATCAACGGGCTGAACATCTTCGACCAGGCGTACGCGATCAATTACGAACCGCCCTTCGCGTACATGATCGAAAACGAAATTCGCAGCGAGCATCCCGGCGGAGCCAACGGACTGTTTTGCGACGGCTCCGTCAGGTTTCTCGCCGAAACAATGAATCTCGAAATACTGGCCGCCATTTGTACGCGTGAAGGGGGTGAAATCGTTGGCGAGTTCTAGCGAGTCTTGCGTTGAGGACGAACCACGTGCGAAGCCCCGGGGCTGCAACTGTCACTCTTAACTGTTATGCCGGCGAGGAGCAATCTGAGCTTGGAACACATGCAAAGCCCAGGGGTTGCAACCCCTGGGCTTGGGACCCGATTGACGGATTGTCATCAATGCGGGGAGCAAAAAGCGTAATGGTTTGCGATGGAATCCAGTTTCCAAAGCAGCGCACCAAGCAGAAACACTGTATCATCCAATTACTCAAGGAGCGACATCCATGCGTTGTCACACGACACGATCGAAGCTGTTAGTCGCCGCACTAGCTTTCGGCATGTGCGGCTGGCCGGGGATCGGCCGAGCTGAAATGGTCGACTTTGAAGACGCGACGTCAGCCGAAGGAGTGTCGTTGACACCCGGTTCGGAGAGCTATTGGAACGGGTCGGACCGATACTACCCGGCCCAGGTCGATGAGGATGGAACCTTCGCCAGCGGCTCGGCAACGTTCGGCAATCATTTCCACTACGACGCGACGTACGACATGGAATACTGGGACGGTTGGGCCTTTTCCAACCGAACCTATACGGAAGTGATCCCCTTTCCCGAACCCAACGAAAACCAGTACTTCGGCGGCGAGTTCCACGCTGTTGCCGGTTCGGGGGCCGACGGTTCGTCTACCTACGGCATGTGCTACGAGGGCTGGGCCAGCCGCACCCCGACCATCGACGTCCCCGCCGGAAAGAACGTCGTCTCCGCCGTGTTCACCAACAACAACTACGCCTACCACACGATGCTCTTGGGCGACCCGTTCGGTTACAGTGATCCCTTCGGTGGTACCTCGGGAGACGAAGAAGACTGGTTCCTCCTGACCATCACCGGTAAGGACTCCGGCGATCAGACGATCGGAACCGTCGATTTCTACCTGGCCGACTACACTTTCTCGGATAACTTGCAGGACTACATCATCAACGACTGGACTCCAGTCGACCTGTCGAGCCTGGCCGGCGCCCGGTCGCTGGAGTTCAACCTCACCTCGTCCGACACCGGCCCTTATGGAATGAACACGCCCGGCTACTTCGCCATGGACAACCTCGTATTGCAAGATACGGGCGGCGTGCCCGAGCCGTCGTCGATCGTCCTAGTGTTCACAGGCGTATTGGGTCTGCTCTGGTGGCGGAGACGCCCGGGAAGATGATACGGCCCGATTAGGTCGTCGACCTATCGACACACTTTACGACTGGCCACCAGTAGGGCCGGGCTCCGAAGGTGTGCCGCGACTCTGCTGACTGAATCGTTTCGTTTGTGCCAGTCGATAGCCGGCGATCCGAATCACCAGGAGCGATCCGACCAGCCAGAGTGCCTGGAAGCAGAAGAGCATCGAATACACGCGTCGCGGGTCGGCAACGCCGGGCTCCCATACGGCGGCTGCGGCGGTCGCAGCCACGATCGCCAGGCAGAGGACGAGTATCCGGACGCCCGGCCGTCGCGTACCCAGGCCGGCCCAGAGCGCAGCCAGCGCGACCAGGACGTTGCCCACGCACAAGATGAGCGTCTCCATCCAGAACGAGTACGCCAAAGGCAACACCTCGTAGTGGACGACGTACCGCAAAAGGCCCAACGCAACCGCCAGAGCGGTCATCCAGCCGAACATCTGCCAGAGCGAGAATTGCAGCGGTTGGGTGGCACGCGCATCCTGCCCGTGTGTGTCGAGTGGCACTGGCGAGACGCCAGTGGCACTCGGTGGTTCAGGCAGAGCTTGTTGTACTGCCAGACCAATGCCCGACTGTCGAGCGATCATCAGAAGCCCGATGATGGTGATTCCTTGTGCCAGCAGGATGACGGCCCAGATTGTCGTAGAGAAAGCCTCCGTTGTCGGATTGACGGTGAGGGCCACCAACTTGCTCCATAGGGCAACGCCCAAGATCCAGACCACGTATCGCAGCACTACCATTCGGCCGCCCAAGCCGGCCCAAACGGCAAGCAGGTTGGCCTGACTGAAAGCCAGTGAGAAGAAAAAGACGGTAGCCGGATGGGGCCAGGCAGCCGGGGTACCGGAAACGACGATCGACAGCACCACCAGGTCGACCAGGACGGTCGCTGCCACCAGCAGTGCAATCAGCAGCCCGGCGCTTCGCATGGCCCAATTCTGTCCTAAACGAGGAGGTATTCCAAGGCCAACGGATCATACCAAAGGGGGGAGATGTTGCAATTGGCTGGTCACCGGGCAAGAATATAATCTCGCTAATGACTCCATCGGCCGGTTAGGCGAAGCCAGTGGGGCCGGCCATGCCGGCCGTATCGTCAGCCCGTAGGGCCGGCTGTGCCGGCCACATCGTGAGCCGGCGCCACAAAGGCCGGCCGGCGCAACCGGCCCTACGCGGAGTATCGTCAGCCGGTCCGATAAAGCAAATACCGGTCGGCACAGCCGGCCCTACGCGGAGTGGATCACGCCGTGTCCAGCTCATCGCTTCAGCCTATCCTTGCCCTGCTCGGCCATCCCGTGGCCGGCAACCCCACGCAATACATGCTCGAAAAGGCCTTCGCGCACCACGAGATGGACTGGCGATACCTTACGCTGGACGTCGCGCCCGAGGCACTGGGTGATGCGTTGCGGGGGATGCGGGCGATGGGCTTCACCGGCGGTAACTGTGCCGAACCCCACAAGCAAGCAGTCATTCCCCACCTGGATCGCACCACCGAAGCGGCCGGACTGATCGGCGGTGTAAATGTGATCTTCCGGGAGGGCGACGAGTTGGTCGGCGAAAACACCGAGGGCAAGGCCCTGGTGGAGTCGCTCCGCGGGCGGATCAATCCAGCCGACGCGCGAATCGTATTGCTGGGTGCCGGCCGAATGGCCCGGTGCGTTGCGGTCGAATTGGCCACGGCGAAAGTGGGCGAGATTGTTGTCGTCGACCGGACCGAGTCCCGTGCCCGTGAACTGGCCGACCTGGTTGCCGGCAAGCTCCAGGTGGCGGCTTCACCCGTGGGTTGGGATGATTCCTATCGGGTTCCGCCCGAGACGAACGTGGTGATCAACGCCACCTCAGTTAGCGAGCAAGATGCCGAGGCCCACCTGCCCATTGTTCTCGACACCCTGGCGCCCCCGATGATCGTCGCCGACGTGACTCTCGATCCGCCCCAAACCTGGCTGCTCGACGAAGCGGCTCAGCGGGGCTGTGCCACGCTGGACGGACTGGAGGTGTTCGTTCGCCAGGCGGCCGTCAATTTCAAGCTTTGGACCGACGTCGATCCGGAGCTTACCATCCTGCGCGAGGCAGTCGAGGAGTTTCTTGAACTGTGATCTGAAACTGTTGATCCTTGCGCGCCTTTGCTGATTTCCTGCCGCACCCACCAAAGAGACTTCCTGTAATGTACGTAGTGACGCGAACCGCTATCGTTTTTCTTTGTATGCTTGCCTTGTGTGTGTCATCGGTTTGGGCCGACGAGCCGTTCGGCGTCAAGCTCTTGCGACCCGATTCCCTGGTCGGTTGGGAATACGGCGATCCGGTTCCCAAAGGTTGGAAGATCGAAAAATGCCGACTGAGCAGCGAAGCGGATGCCACGCCGCTTCTATCGGGCTGGACGTTCGGGGATTTCGAGTTGCGGTTCCAGTGGTCGGCGACCGGTAACGCCGCCTGGCGGATCCGCCTGCCTGAAGTGCCCAACAAAAAGGGGCTCGAATTGATTCTCCGCGAAGGAGACCACTGTGGCCAACTGAAGGACGGCGATAAAGAACTCAACCCGGGCGTCAAGCTCGCGACCGCCGGGGGAAGAATGCACAAGGCCGCGATCCGCCGGGCCGGGGGCAAGCTCTCGGTGGTCGTCGACGACAAACAGCTCTACCAGCTCGACATCAAGGCCGATCGCCGCTTCGGACTGGAGCTGGCCGTTACCGGTGGGGAAGCCGCATTGACCGATCTTCGCGTCGAGGAACCACCCGGGGCACCAATCTTCAACGGAAAGGATCTCTCCGGTTGGTGGTGTCCGGGCAATCTGAACGCCTGGGTGGTCGACAACGGCGACCTGATGCTCAAGAACCGTGGCGGCAACTACATTCGAACCGATAAGGAATACGGCAACTTCACCCTGTCGATGGAGTACAAGTCGAAGAAACACTGCAATTCCGGGATAGGGCTCCGCACACCGCACGACGGCTGGCCCTCCGGCGACGGCATGGAGCTGCAGATCGAGGATCGTCCCGGGCTGACCAAGGGCTCGACCATGGCGCTGTACGGCAATGTACCGCCGATTGCCCGGGCCGATAAGTCGGAGCAGTGGAACCGTGTGGTCGTGAAGGCCGACGGCTGGATGATCTCCGCCTGGGTCAACGGCGAGCTGGTGCAGCAGTGCAACACGTTTCAGCATCCCGAGCTGAAACACCGCTTTGCAAAAGGCTGGATCGGCTTTCAGGATCACGGGTCGTGGATCCGCATTCGCAACTTGTGCATCTTGGAAGCGCCCGACGGCCAGGGGCTCGACGCCTGGCGCAAGCCGCGGCCGCCCGTGGCCACCACCACCTTGCTCGACCGCCTGATGAACCCCGAGCGGCTCTCCGTGGCCGACGGGATCACCTCCGCCGTGGCGGCCAAGACGGTCTCCGACGAGAAGAAAGGTGAACACGTCCTGGCCGAGTTGACCGGGCCGGGGGCCGTAGTGCGCATCGCGCGCAATAACGATCAGGGCCAACTGGCCTTTTACTTCGACGGCGAGGCGAAGCCGCGGATCGAATGCCCGCCGGGCAAACTCCGCGGCGCGCTCCCCCAGTTGGCCGAAAGCTCCAACCCGCTGCCGACCTGCCTCACCTATCTGAAAAGCCTCAAGGTCGTACTTCGCAACGCCCAGGCGGCCGAGTACCGCTTCGACTACGTCACGTTTCCGAAGAACCTGCCGGTGGCAAGTTTTGTGGATCGCAAATCGGGTTTCCCGCGTGGCTGGCTCTCGGCGATCAAATATCGCTATCACCGGTTTCGTTGGGGTGCCAGCCGTGAGGTGGATCTGCTGCCGCGGTTCGGCGGCGAGAAGAAGACGATTGGGCCCGGCAAAACGGAACGGCTGGTACACGTCGACGGGGCCGGTGTCGTCCAGTGGGTGAAACTGCTGGCCCCGAAGAAGACACTCCAGAATAACAATCTGTGGCTTGAAGCGACCGTCGACGGCGAGAAGCAGCCGGCCGTCAGCGCGCCGGCCCGATTCTGGTTTCCCGGCGTCACCGACCGGATCGGCTATTACAACTTCCTCCAGCTCTCCCGCGGCGGACCGACCATCATGCTGGCGATGCCCTTTGCGGCCGGTGTGACGATCTCGGCCAAAAACAACGGCCAGCAGCCCGTCGAAGGCATCGGGCTGGTCGTTTCGGTCGAGCAGGCCAACGACCGGACGCGAGGCGACATCGTCAAGCGAATGCGGCTGCGGGGAGTCTTCCAGCCGGCCAAGGAGGGAAGCGACGAATTGGTCCATCAAAAGGGGGCCGGCCGCTGGGTCGGGTTGGTCTACCAACAGCCCGACGGCACGACCACGGGCATTGCCCAACTGGCCGTCGACGGCAAGCCGGCCGACGGCTGGGCCGCCCCGAATCTCGATCTTTTCCTTGGCGCGGCCGGCGATTTCCGCGCCGCCTCGAGCGGCCGTCGCGGCGGATTTTCGTGGCGATACCTCATGCTCGCACCCGTCGATTTCCAAAAATCGCTCCTGCTCAAAGCCGCCGGCAAGAAGCTGGGCGACCGGCTGGCATGGTTCTACGTAAAGAAATAGAAGTGTCAGAACCCATGACACGTAAACCGCCACGTGGACTGTTCGTCACCGGTACCAATACCGGGGTGGGCAAGACCTACGTGGCGGCCCTGATCGCCAGGACTCTCACGGCTGCCGGTCGCCGCGTGGGCGTTTACAAGCCGGCCGCCAGCGGCTGCCACCGCCGGCAGGATACGCTGGTCTCCGACGACGCCGTGGCCCTTTGGGAAGCTGCCGGACGGCCGGGCGAGTTGGACCGGGTTTGCCCTCAACGTTTCCAGGCCCCCTTGGCTCCCCATCTGGCTGCCCGAGAAGAAGGAAAGGAACTCGACCGCCGGTTGCTTTCCTCCGGCATCGACTACTGGCGGCCCCGGTCCGACGTTATCCTGGTCGAGGGGGCCGGAGGACTGATGTCGCCGCTGGCTGACGACCTCTACGTGGCCGACCTGGCCTGCGAGTGGGGCTTTCCCTTGGTGGTAGTTGCGGAGAATGTCTTGGGCACGATCAACCAGACCCTGCAAACGCTGATCGCCGCCTCGTCGTTCCGCACCGGGCTTGCGGTTGCCGGGATCGTGTTGAACCACCCGAGGTCCCTGTCCAACGACCCCAGCACGGCCACCAACTGCCGGGAACTGGCCGCCCGCTCCACGGCACCCATACTGGCCGAAGTCGGCCACCAGGCGAATCGGTTCGACGTGGACGTGAACTGGTTCGAGCTTGCCGGATAGGTACGCCGATATTCGGCCCCGCACTGGAAACTTTTCCGCCCGGTGCGTCGTCATAAAGAGGTAGACTTGCCGGACGGCATCGAGCCGTTTGCCCCCCCGAATTGGTGTCCCAGTATCAAGGAGTCTTCCAACCATGACTGATCGTTATCTTGCGAAAGTGTCGCCGCGCAACGCCGGCGCCGTGTTGGGCGGCGTCGTCGGCCTTTTGGCAGTTTGTCTGAGTGCCGTCGTTGCCTTCGGGCAAGAAGCAAAGGAGAAGAAGGCCAACCTGCCGCTAAAGCGGGTTGTGCTGTTCAGCTCGGGTGTCGGTTTCTTCGAGCACGAAGGGCAGGTCGAAGGCGACGCCGGGGTCGAGTTGAAGTTCAACGTCGACGATATCAACGACCTGCTCAAGAGCATGGTGGTCCAGGATTTCGACGGCGGGCAGATCTCCGCGGTCAGCTACGGCTCCAAGGACCCGATCACCAAGACGCTCAAGAGCTTTGCCGTCGATCTGACGGCCAATCCCACGCTGGCCGAGTTGTTACAGCAGGTCCGCGGCGAGCGAGTCACCCTCGAAGCGCCCAACTCGATCTCCGGCGTGATCCTGGGCGTGGAGAAACGAAAGCAGAAGGTGGACGATGAAGAAACGATCGAGGTCGACGTGCTCAACCTGCTCACCAAGGACGGCCTGCAGGCAGTCACCCTCGAGACGGTCAGCCGGATCAAGCTCGACAACGAAAACCTCGATAGCGAGCTTCGCAAGGCCCTGGCCCTGCTGGCCAGCGCGCACGACGTGCAAAAGAAGGCGGTCGCGATCAACTTCCTCGGCGAAGGAAAGCGTCGCGTGCGCGTGGGCTACATCCAGGAGACGCCCGTCTGGAAAACAACCTATCGCCTGGTGCTGGCCGACGAGAAGCCGCCGCTCTTGCAGGGTTGGTCGATCGTTGAAAACACGACCGAGGAGGACTGGACTAAAGTCGCGTTGACGCTGCTCAGCGGGCGTCCGATTTCGTTTGTGATGGAATTGTACGAGCCGCTATACGTCGCCCGACCCACGGTTCAGCACAAGCTCTACGCCTCGCTCCGCCCGCAACTATATCAGCAGGACCTGGCCCGGCGAGATGAAGAATTCCGCAAGCTGGCTCGGGCACCCGCCGCTGCAAAAGCGGCGATGCGAGCCAAGGAGGAGAAGAAGAAGGCCGGCGAGAAGGCCGAAGCAGAAGGGCTGGCCCGGGGCCGACGCCTCCTGGCCGATAAGGCCGATGCTAAAGCGGACGAGTGGAACCTCAAGCAGGGCGTGCAGTCGGTGGCCACGTCGGGCGATGTGGGCGAACTGTTCCAGTATGCCATCGCCACGCCCGTTACACTCGCCCGACAGCAATCGGCCATGCTGCCGATCGTCAATGCCGAGGTCCAAGGCGAGAAAGTATCGATTTACAACCCGGCCGTCCAGGCAAAGCATCCGCTGAACGGCCTCAGGCTGACCAACTCGACCGGGCTACACCTGATGCAGGGGCCGATCACCGTGTTCGATGGGAATGCATACGCCGGCGACGCCCGAATCGAGGACCTTCCACCCGGTACCCAAAGATTGATCAGCTACGCGCTGGATCTGGACACCGAGGTAGCCCCCCACACCAAGAGCAACCCGACGCAACTGTTGAGCGTGCGCCTGGTGAAGGGGACGATGATCGTCACGCAGAAGCACACGCGGACGCAGGAGTACACGATCAAGAATTCGGGCAAGAAGGCCAAGAAGGTCCTGATCGAGTATCCGCTCGATTCCACGTGGACGCTGATTGCTCCGGAGAAGCCTGAGGAGAAGACCCGCGACCAATACCGTTTCGCGGTGGAGGCCAAGCCGGGCGAGCCGGCCACGCTGGTCGTGAAGGAAGAGCGGACCGACAGCCAGCAGGTGGCACTGTCCAACATCAACGACAGTTCGATCCGGATCTACTTGAGTGCCAAGGTGGTCAGCGATGAGGTGAAGGCGGCGCTGGCCGAAATCGTCAAGCGGAAAGCGGAGCTGGCACAGTTGAGCGAGAAGCGGCGCCAGTTGGAACAGCAGATCAAGGTCATCGAGCAGGAGCAGGCGCGGATTCGCGAAAACATGGCCCGGCTGGATCGCACCAGCGAGCTCTACAAGCGCTACGTGAAGAAGTTCACCGACCAGGAAGACCAGATCGAAAAGCTCCGCGGCCAGATCTCCGAGCTGGTCTGCCAGGAGACCGAGGCCCGCAAGTCGCTGGACGCCTACCTGATGGGCTTGGATTTGCAGTGAGCCCCGCGATTCGCACCGGGCGGAAGGCCGCGTAAGCGCGGTCACCACGAACTGGTCATCAATAATCGAGGATAGCCCCGTCCGGAAGGACGGGGTTTTTTGTCGCCTGTTCCACTTTTCGTTTCTTCCCGGGCAAGCGTTCGCGTCCGGTTGCGGACTGGTCCATTTTTCGGCCCTAGGACGCCTTTTTTTGATAAACGGCCGGCCGAAAACATGGACCTGTCCCCTTCCGTGGCGCCCGTGTTACAATAACATGAGATTCGTTACCCGCCCCGATTGCCCGCCACCCTCAGGACCATGCCGTGACAATCCCCCGACGTATCCCGATCTTGCTGTTTTGCGTTTCAGTTCTCATGAGCGTGCCGGCCGGTTTGGTCCCGGCACAGGAGGAGAGCCTCAAGCCCGGGGTGAACAGGTCGTACGAGAATATCAAGGACGCTCAGCGAACGGCCAACTCGTACGAGCGTGAAAGTCGCGACGTCGTTCAGAAACGCGACGAGATTGTGGCCGCCTGCCAGCTTGAGCCGGGCAAGGACGTTGCCGACATTGGTGCGGGCACCGGACTGTTCACCCGGCCCTTCGCACGCAAAGTAGCTCCCGGCGGAAAGGTGTATGCCGTCGACATTACCGGGCCGTTTGTCGACCACATCGAGAAGACCTGCCGCGAGCAGAAGATCACCAACGTGGTCGGCGTGCTCTGCACGCCAACTTCGGCCAAGCTGCTGCCCGATTCGATCGACCGCGCGTTTGTCTGCGATACCTATCACCACTTCGAGTACCCCTACAAGATGCTCGACTCGATTCACCGGGCGATGCGGCCGGGCGCCCGGCTGATCATCGTCGACTACAAGAAAGAAAAGGGCGTCAGCCCCGGATGGGTTTTCGGGCACGTCCGGGCCGACAAGAAAATGGTCATCAAGGAAGTGACTCATGCCGGCTTCAAGTTCCTCGACGAGCTCGACCTGATGAAATGCCAGTACGTGCTGCGGTTCGAAAAAACAGGTCGGGGTTCGCCCTGACCGTCATCCGTCCCCTTGGTAAGGACTGCACGAGTTTGGAGGAGACCGCCATGCGACGTGTATTTGCGTGTTTGCTGATCGGGGCGTTTACCGCGACGGCCCCGGGGGCTGACAACACGGCCAACCTGGTCAAGAACCCCGGCTTCGAGCAGGACGCCGACGGCGACGGTGTGCCCGACGCTTGGCGTTGGGCCGGCGACAGGCGGCTCGTGACGCAGACGCTCGCGCTCGACAAGGGCCGCGACGGCCACCACTCGGCACGGCTCGCGTGCAGCCGGTACGAGCCGGGAAACCCGGCCGCGCATGCCATGCTCTGCCAAATGGACGTGCCCGTGCGACGGGGAAAACTCTACCACGTGACCCTCTGGGCCAAGGCGGAAAAGATCACCTCCGACGTGGTGTTCATTGCCCTTTCCGACACGTCTTGTTGGGCCGACTGCGGCCTGCAAGATGCCTTCGTACCAACGCCCCGGTGGCAACGCTATGAATTCATCTTCCGCGCCAAACGCGATTGCCTGAAGGCTGGTCGCTTTCAGATCTGGTTTCAATCGACGGGCACGCTCTGGGTCGAGGACGTCTGTTTTGAGGAGGGGGGCCGCGACCTTTACCAACCCGGCAACAAGATCCCGGCCGGAGCCTCTGCAAACCTGGTTCCCAACGCAAGCTTCGAGTGTGGCACCGACGGTTGGGGCTCGGCCGAGTGGGACCGGAAAATGCACTGGGGCGGGCGGATTAACCGGCTGTTCGGCACGCTCGATAAGGAACAGGCCGTCGACGGCCGGTGCAGCTTGCGGATCGATCTCGGGCCGGACAATCAGCCCGTCTCCTTCTTCGACTACTACGAGCTTTGTCGCACGGCGATCCGCGCGCCGCTGGCGGCCAGCGTGGGGTTCATCGAGGTGGAGCCGGGCCGCCGCCACACGCTTTCCGTATTCATGAAGGCCGACAAGTCCGGCACCCCGGCCCGGCTGGCCGTTCGCCAGTTCCAGGGAGGGCATTCAGAAAAGGGCGTGCTGCTGTCGACCGACTGGCAACGTTACGCGCTTACCTTTACGCCCCGGGCCGAGTGGTGCTATGTTCTGGCCGGCCCCGACCTCCGCAAAAGCGATGAAAACCCGGACCCACCCCAGCGCGCAACCCTCTGGCTCGATGCCGTCGAGCTCCGGCCGGGCGAGAAGCCCGAGACCTTCATCACGCGAGAGCCCGTCGAATGCGGCGTGGTGACCGACCGGCCGGGCAATGTCTTCGGCTGGGACGAACCGGTCCGGATTCGTCTGGCGGTGAGCAACTCGGATTCGGCCGGCGGGCGCGAAGTAACGATCGACCTCCGGCTGACGGACTTTTTCGACAAGGAGGTTTGGCGCGAATCGATCCGGGTGGACGTTCCGGCCGGCCAGCGCGTGGAGCGGGAGGTGATCGTGGGGCCGAAACCGGAGCTGCGCGGCTTCTTGCGTCTTTCGGCCAAGACGACCTCGGGCGACATTGCCTCCCGGCAGACGATGCGCTTGGCGGTCATCCCCATCTACCCCGGCGGCGATTCGCGCTTCGGGGTGTACCATGCCTATCCCTGGCCGCACCTGCTGGACCTCTCGCG